>Ga0136617_10004320_pt1 | contig 12720 bp, 13 predicted proteins | sample AntDrymUQ3222106_2_FD_129672 | JGI IMG/M metagenome (GOLD analysis project Ga0136617, IMG submission 129672) | Polar desert sand microbial communities from Dry Valleys, Antarctica - metaG UQ322 (21.06) | ecosystem: Environmental > Terrestrial > Soil > Desert | place: Antarctica: Dry Valley...
GACCGAACTCTTCACAGGGCGGCCAGGCTACCGGGGGCGACCGACTGCCGATCGGCCGTGCCATCGCCGGGACGCGGTGGCGCGGGGCGCGCGGTCGCATCGGTGTACGCCCAGTCGAGGAAGCGTCCGACGGCGGCGATCACCGAGGTGCTGCGGATCGAGTGGAACACGTCGTAGGCGTGTTGGGTGCCGGGCAGCTCGGCGTAGAGCACGCGCTGCCGCGAGGTCGCACGGAGCCGCTCGACGAAGCGGCGGGCCTCGGCGACGGGCACGAGCGTGTCGTTCGAGCCGTGGAGGATGAAGAACGGTGGCGCGGCGGCGTCCACGAGGCACAGTGGTGACGCGGCCTCGAAGGCAGCGGTGTCCGAGACGGGACGCTTCAGCACTGCGCGCGAGAGGAAGTGGGTGCGCACCCGTGCCCGCTTGTCGCCGGCGGTGTTGGCGAGGTCGTACACGCCGTAGTGCGGCACGCACGCCTGCACGGCGGTGTCGGCCTGCTCGAACCCCGGTTGGTAGGCGGGATCGTTCGCCGTCAGCGCGACCATGGCTGCGAGGTGGCCTCCGGCCGATCCGCCCGTGGCGGCCACGAAGTCGGGGTCGCCGCCGAAGTCGTCGATGTGCTCTCGCACCCACGCCAGCGCCCGCTTCACATCGACGAGTTGATCCGGCCACGTCGCTCGTGGACCCAGTCGGTAGTTCGGTGCGACGCACACCCACCCGGCTGCGGCGCGCTCGAACATCGTCGGGAGCCCCTGCTGGTCCTTGCGACCCACGACCCACGCACCGCCGTGGATCTGGACAAGCACCGGTCGCCGGTCGCCGGGCGCGGCCCCGGCAGGGGCGTACACGTCGAGTCGGTTGCGGAACCCGGCAGGTCCGTACGAAAGGCCGGCGGTGCGTCGGACGCCGACGCGACGGAGGCGGAACGGTCGGGCGATCTGGCGCCACGGCCGAGGCACCACGGCAGCAGCCGCGTGGGTGGCATCGGGGGCATCGGTCGCGTCGGTCAGTTCCTTCAGCACGTCGTCGACAACGGCACGAGCGCCGAGCGCACGCCTCGTCGTCATGGCCAGCCCGGCGATCGCGCCAGCGCTCAGCACCAGTCCCGCTCGCCCCGCGCGGGTGCGAGTCCGACCGCGAGCGATCTGCCACGCCGAGTCGGCCGCATGGGCAGCGATGAGTTGCGGTGCGAGCTCGGACGTGAGCCAGCCGGAGAAGAAGGCAGGCAGGGCTGCCACGCTCGCCGACATCGGGCGCAGCGCGTTCGCCGCCGCTCCCGCGCCGATGACGCTACGCGCCAGATATCCGACCCTCATCGCGCCCGAACGCTACCGACGGCGATCTCACGGCGCCGGCGAAACTGGTCGGTGCGGTCCGCGTGCGCCAGACTGAGGCTTGATGGAGTACTGGAAGCCGCATTCGCTGGCGACACCGCACGCCGACCAGCTCGACCTGCGCATCGGTGACCGCGTGCGCACCACGGCCGACGTGCACGGTGCTCCCGTCGGGAGCGAGGGTCGCATTCTGCTCGCCAATGGCTTCCAGTGGCAGCGCTACCGCGTGCTCTTCGACAACGGCGAGGAGATCGGCGACCTCGACCACCGCACGATCGAACCCGTCGGTCGCGCGGCGAAGCGTGTGGCCAAGGCTGTCAAGCGCGCAGCGAGACGCTGACCTGCGTCAGGCGCGACGGAGCCGGACGGGCGAGTTCGGCTCGAACCGCATCGCCGCGATCTCGTCGCGCACCTTCGCCCAGGCCTCTTCGATCGTCGGCGCTGCGGCGCTCGCGATCTCGCAATCACCCTCGAACCGTTCCGCCTCGGCGGTCCACGTCGCGACGACCTCCAGCAGGTCGCCGTCTTTGCTGCGGAGGTGGTTCTCCCTGTAGTCGAGCGTCGTGCGCCAGCCGTCGCGCTCGAGGGCGCGGCGGTCTGCCGGTTGCAGCAGCACCCCGTGGCGGCGGGCCCGGGGGGCGGAGAGTCGCACGCTCATCGACATCGGTAACGATTGTGGACCACAACGGCTGTGGATCGTCAGTGCCGATTGGTTGTGAATTGCCTGGGGACGACGCCCCACAGGCTGTGGGAAACCCGCAACGAGTAACCTTCGAGCACCCCGCGGGTGTAGCTCAACGGCTAGAGCCCCAGCCTTCCAAGCTGGCGGTGCGGGTTCGATTCCCGTCACCCGCTCCAAGCGAAAGCCCTGCTCACGATAGACAAGCGCAGCGACGTCGAGCGGCCCGTGACACACACGTGACACAGCGCGTCAGCCAGCACCACGCAGGACGCGCAGCGCAGACCGCTCCTCCGCCCCGGTGATCAGCGCGTCCATCAGCCCGGCGATCGCCTGGTCGCGCTCTCGCGTGGCGTGCTGGTAGCGCAGCGCCGCCGCTGGGCGACGCATGGCCGAGCCGGCTCATCAGCTCCCGTGTGCTCGCGCCCGCGTGTCCGTCGGACGGTACGCCCACCGTCACGGCGTCGACACCGGCTCCTGGGCTCGGTCGGGTGTCGTACACGAGGACGACGAACGGGACACGCCGAATCCGACACCACCGAACCTTTCACGCGCCAGATCTGATTCGCTCTAGTCAATGACCGAGAAGTGGAGTTGGCTGTATGTGGGGGTCGCGGGCGGCCGCTTTGGACAGGAGGGGCGAGTGACCGCGCTGCGGTCGATCGCCGTCACCTGAGGAGAGGGAGACATGCGAACACGACACGCGTTCACCGCCATCGCACTGGTGCTCGCCGTCACCGCCGGGTGCGGTTCGTCCGACGACTCAGCTGGCGACGCGGCTGACGACGCCACCGGCGAGGAGGGCAGTGACCCGGCCGGCAGCGAGCCGGAAGACGGCGGCAACGCCGACGACGGCGGTGACGGAGACATCGGCGGTGATGGCGACGACGGCGACGACGGCGGTGACGGCGGTGATGGCGACGACGGCGACGACGGCGGTGACGGCGGTGACGTCGGTGACGGCGGTGACGTCGGTGACGGCGGTGAGGTCGGCAGCATCATCCAGGGCACGGCGGTCGCCGGCAACTCGGGCGGCGACACACCCGAGCAGCAGACTGGTGAGGTCCTGCGCGACGGGCAGCGATGCTTCGGTCACACGCCGGAGGGCGAAGAAGTTTGGACCTCCGGCCTCGAGGAGGGCGCGTCGGTACGGATCTACGACGCCGCCACCGGCGAGGAGGTCGGCTCCGGGAGCGTGGAGGGCACGTCGGCCACCCAACTCGAGTCCGATCCCGACGATCCCCTGCCGACGTGGGAGTGCTACTTCGAGATCACGGCGGAGGTGTCACGGATCCCGGACTCGTTCACCGTCCAGGTCGCCGACCTGCCGCCGTGGCCGGCGTCGTTCGACTCCAGCACGTCGCAATTCGTCGTCGACGTGACTGTGCCGGACGGCGGCGACGAGACGGAGGCGACGGAGCCGCCGACGGAGACCACGCTGACGCCAACGGGGACGACAGGGTCACCGACGGGGACGACATCGCCGGCCACCGCGACGGCGACGACGTAACCCATCGCCGAGCTACCGATCGCACACCGGCTGCGGGTCGTACCCGCCGAGCGCGCCGTCGACGATCTCTCGCCACTCCTCGGCGTCGAGTGGGCGCCCAACGATGGCACAGATCTCGCGCGTCGGGTCGCGGTCGAGCGACCAACGCCACGCTCGCCCGCCGGAGTCGGCGCCGAACACCACGGCGTCGTCGCCGCCGAGCGCGACCACATCGCCCGACAGCCCCTGCAGCGCCCTGCCGAGACGGCGCCGGCTCGAGGTCTCCCAGATCTGTAGCGTCACCGGCCCGTCGGCGCGGTCGCGTCCTGCAACCACGACGTGACTGGCGTCGGCGCCGAGGAGGGCGATCGACGTGACGTCGAGATGGTCGGTGTCGAACTGTGTGGGTGTACCGCCGTCGTCGGCCGGCCACACGAACACCCTCGCCACGGCCGCGGCGTCGGCGGGGCGGATGCCGGCGACGACCGTCCCGTCGCGGGTCGCCAATGAGGAGACGTCGACGGCCTCGTTGCCGAGGCGGGCGTCGATCGCCGCGCCGGTCGCGAACCTCGTGTCGGATCGTTGGTAGCGCTCGACGAACCCTGCACCGCCGCCGAGCGCGATGTCGCCGGCATCATCCACGGCGACGGCGGTCACCGGATCGGCGTTGCCACGGATCGGCGCGCTCGCCACCACCGCACCGTCTCCGGTGTCGCACACCCTCGTGGTGCCGTCGTCGACGTGACTGACGACGTACTGCCCCGACGGGCTGAGGGCGATCAGTCCGGACCCGCACGCCGTGCCGTCGCCGAACTGCGTACGGTTCGCCGCGCCCCACAGCGCCCGTTCCACCTCGCCCGTCGTCATCTCGCCACGGCCGCCATCATCGACGATCGGTCGCAGCCGCCACACGGCGACCGTCGGACCCCATCCGGCGGTGACCACGGTGTCACCGTCGGCGGAGACCGCCACCGCCTGCGCGTTGGTCTGGCCGATCAGCGGGACTCGGCGGCGGGTCGCCGGGTCCCACACGTCGAGCGACTCGCCCGCCGTGACCAACTTGCACGCCGCGTCTTCGCACGACGTGCTCCATGCCATCGCGTTGGCGGGAAGCGGCACGACGAACGTGGCCCGCCCTGTGGCGAGGTCCCACACGGTGAGCCGGGCACCGCCGACCGCGGCGTACCGGCCTGACGGGTCGACGGCGACCCGACCCGTCGACCCACGATCGACGGCGTCCGCCTCGCCCGACGTCAGGTTCAACACCACCGAGCCGGCCGTGCCGACGACGAGGACCCGCACCCCGTCGGGGGCGACCGTGACCTCGACCGGCTGCCCGACCACGTCGGGGAGCGCGACCGCATCGCCCGCCCGCAACGTTCCGGGCCGCTCGGCACCGGCGCTCCAGGTCCACGGGACGATGCCGTCCGCCGATGCCGTGACGGCGGCAACGGCCGCGCTCGGCCCGGCGGCGCTCGCGGAGACGGGCTCGCCCGACGGCAGGTTCGCTCTGGCCGACGACCGGAGCTCGCCGTCAAGCACCACGATCTCGGCCTCGGAGACGACGGCAAGTCGCCCGTAGCGGAGGTCGACGACACCACTGGCGGCGCCGGCATCGTCGGCGGTGGCGAGGGTGGCGCCCGTCTCCAGGTCACTCAGCGTGACCGATCCATCAGCCGCCGGCGCAGCGACGATGCCGCCGTCGAGGTCGACCGCCAGCGTCTCGCTGAACGGCGCGAGTCCGGTGCCGTCGTCGTCGATCGTCGCGACGTCACCGCCGGGACGTCCCACGAGGATCCGCCCACCGGGGATGAACGCGACGGGTGGTGCGCCACCGACCCCGGCCGGGAGCGTCGTCACGGTCGGATCGGCGCGGGCACCCGCTGGCCAGATCAGCAGTGCGGTGGTGCCGTCACCGGGCGTGCTGATCGCAGCGATCAGTCCGTCGTCGCGGATCGCCACATCTCGAAGGCTCGCCGTGCCGCGCTCGGCGTGCAGCAACTGGTCGAGGCGCGAGTAGCGCCCGATCAGTGCCCTGCTCGCCTGGAACCGATCGGCGTCGTCACCGTCGTCGAAGCCGGCGGCGACGAGCGACAGCAGGAACGCCTGGTCCACGTCGCTCGCCGGCATGTCCAGCGCGGCGAGCCCCAGTTGCCGCCCGAGCGCTTCGCGAGCACGGCGGTCTGCCCTGCGGGCGTTGCCAACCGCCGCCACCGCGGCCAGCGATGCGACGAGCGCGAGGACCAGCACGCTCGCCACGGCGATGCGAGCGAGTCGCCGCGCCCGCCGGTGCAGGCGGACGTCCTCGCTCTCGAGGTCGGCCGGAGCCACGCCGCGGATGGTCGCGGCGATCAGCACGATCGCCGAACGGAATCGCGAATCGCGCAGCGAGAGGTCCTCCGCCGAGCGCGCCCAGCGGAGATCCACGTACAGCGGCTCCGTCGTGAATCGCGATCGCACCGCCGGCGAGACGGAGTCGGTGGCGGGCGTCAACGCGCCGGCCGCCTCGTCCCACTCGAAATCGCCGTCGGTGACGACGACCACGAGGTGCTCGAGACCCTTGCCGTGCTCGCACCAATAGGCGACCTCCTTGTCGACCCACGGGGATGCGGCCGATTCGGGGCTCGCCAGCAGCACGAGGAAGCGGGTGTCGTCGAGCGTGCGCGTGATCGCGCCGGAGAGATCGGATTCCGCGGCGAGGTCGCTCTGGTCACGGAACACCGACATCGCCCTCACCCGGTTCCAGGGTCGGGCGAGCCGTTCGAGTCCCTGCTCGATCGCCGCCGCGACGTCGGCGTCGGCGCCGTGGCGGTAGGAGATGAAGGCGTCATGTCCCATCGACCGTCACCGCCCTGGATCGATGATCGTGACGTCGGCGCCCGCCCTGCGAGCGGCGTCCACCATGTGCGCTGCGCCGCCGGGACCGGTGCCGTCGAGACCGTCCCATACCGCGAGCACGCGCACGGGCGCTCCCCCGGACTGAAGGGTGGCGACGTCCAGCATCCACTCGTTCGTGGCGACATACACGGCATCGGGTTTGCCGCCACACGATTCGTTGCGGCGATGGACATCACCGAGCACCCACGTCGGCGTGTCCGCCACCGAGGCACGGAACTCGTCGATCCATGTCTCGGTGCTCCCTGCGACCGAGTGCCGCTCGAACTCGTCGGGTTGCTCCGCAAGCAACATCCACACCGTCGCCCCCAGCCGGCGCGCGACCGAGGTGGCGATCAGATCTGCGCCGCGAGCGCCCCCCGAGATCAACAGGTCACCGGCACCGAGCCGCCAGCCGCGCAAACTCCGCTCGATCCGTCTCGCGACGGCCGGCACGGCGTGCTCGGGGAACCTCGCCGTCGGCCGTGTCGGACTGTCGGTCATGTGGCCGGTGACGAGCACCACCTGATCGAAACCCTGAGGTCGCGCGAGCGTCTCGTCGTCGCCGCCCGCCGTCATCGTCCCGCTGCCTCGGCCGCCTGCCGATCACGCTCCCAGCGGTCGAGCGCAGCGATCGCCTCCGACAGCTGATCCCGTCGCGCGTCGTCATCTCCCAACAGGTCGCGCAGGTCGCAGAGGTGGTCGATCGAGCTCGCCCGCTCGCGCCACGACGAACGCAGGCCGAACGCCCGCTCGTACGCCCCGACCATCTCAGCCGTCACCGCCGACGGATCGTCACCGGGACGGCGTGCGAGGAGCCGCGTGAGCAGCCGATCGCCCGCTGCGGCCGCCTCCCAGTAGTCGACGTGGGCCACCGCACGACAGTCGATCCGTCCCGAACCGGCCGCCGCCGAGACTGGCGCCGGTGGCGTCGGATCCGGCTCCGGCTGTCGCTCGTCGACGAGCAGCCCGAGCTGCGCGGCCGTGGCTCGCGTGTACGGACCATCGTCGGAGTCCTCCGCCGTCGGCGGTTGCTCGTCGACCGATGCCGGCCGCCGCTCGTAGGCGTCGGCTGCCTGCCGGATCCACGCGTCGCGGCCGTCGCCAGCGACGGTCGCGAGGCGCTTCAGGGCCCCGCCGAGGATCCCGTAGCTCTCGCTCTCACCGGTGATCTCCACTGCGAGGCGGGCGAGCTCGACCGCCCGGTGGAGCTCGGCGACCGCCCCCTCGCCGGCGCCATCGGTCGCATCCTCCCGCGCGTCGTGCTGCGCCGCCCGCGACAGACAGTTCGACGCCTGCTGCAGGTCCTCGACGTTCGTCCACCGCCGCCCGAGGGACCAGCCTCGCCGCGACGCACCGCCGGAGCCGGACCCCACCAACGACACGTAACGCGTGGCGGCGGCACGGAACTGCCCGAGCTCGGCGGCGACACGAGCGAGCTGGCGCTGCACCGAGCTCGCCAACCGTTGCTCCTCGCTCGACCTCGAGGTCGGTGCCAGGACGCCCTGCGACTCGGCCCACCCGGCGTACCGCTCGAACGACTCGCCGAGGAGCTCCCGGCGCCGGTCGAGACGCCCCATGCCGGGGCGGCCGAGATCGGAGGCGCGGACCTCGATGCCCTTCAAGCGGCGCAGCAGATCCTCCACGCTCACCGGGTCGCCCTCGTCGACGGTCGACCGACCGGCGGCGCCATCTAGCACGAGCTCTGGGTCGCCGTAGCACTGGTACGCCGCCCACGTCTCACGCCCACCTGCGGCCAACGTCGCGTTGCGGGCGGCAGCCACGGATCCGGCGAAGCTCACGCCGTCGAGGAGGTGCCGGTAGAACGTGGTCGCAAATGCCGCAGCCGCGACGTCGCCGACCGGCCAACCCGCAGCGACCACCGCCCGTGTGCCGATCGCCATGAACTCGCGCGCCAGTCCTGCGGCGAGGCGGCCCGTACCGACTCGACCGAGCAGGCAACAGTTGAGGAACACCAGATCGGGGACCCGGCGCAGTTGCCGCACGGTCTCGACGCGCAGGCGGAACTCGCCGTTGAGGACGGCGCCGGTCGCCACTGGGTCGTCGTCGAGGTACTGGCCGTGGCTGGCGATGTGGATGATCTGGTGGTCGCCGTCGAGGGCGTTGACGACCTCGACGGTCGACAGCTCCGCCTCGGCGTCGTCGAGGTGGAGCAGGTCGTCACCCGATGCGAACGGCGCCAACAGGTCGCGCACCTTCCTCGCCTCGCCGATCGCGCCAGGCAACCCCGTCATGCCCGGCACGTTGCCGGCGCCGATCACCAGTGCCGTGTCGCGACGAGCCCGCTCGACGACGATCCGGCGCGACGTCGTCTCCGAGAACTGCCGGATGACGCATCCCTGCGTGGCGAGCGCGGTGCCGCCGGCCGGAGTGGGTGCCCCGAGCAGTTCCCACGGGTAGTTCGCCGAGGTCTCGTCGACGACGAGCTGCACCGACGGTGCCGACTGGAAGCGGTGACGCATCTCTTCTGGCACGAGCAGGTCGTAGAGCGTGGCGGCGCTGGTGTCGTCATCGGTCGCCCCGGTGAGGCGCTCCGCCAGCGCGTCGATCGCGACGCGGTCGAGCCGATGCACGACTCGGTCTGCACGGGCCTCGCCCCCGAGGAAACTGACGTCGAACGTGAGCGTCGACGGATCGCCGCCCTCCTGTCCATCGCCGGATGCGCCGGTGTCCACCCCGGCGAGCGAGGTGATCGAGAATCGGCGCCAGTCCTGGGGACCGTCGGCGAGCGCCGCCCCAGCGGGGAGCCCGCCGCGTTTGCGCGCGACGACGACGTCGGCGAGCGACGTCACGTAGTCGCTGCCGAGTTGCACGGTGTTGGGGAGGCGGCGCACCGCCATCGCCGCCCGGTCGGCGCGATCGCCGAAGCGCTCGATCAGCTCGAGGTCGGTGATGCGGACCGCTCCATCGATCGTGGCGCCGGCCTGACTGCGCGCCGCCTCGTAGCGGACGAGCGCCCGATTGGCGTCGATGACACCCTCGACGATGCCGGCGACGGCTTCGCTCACCGACACGCCATCGCCGTCGCGGGCGCCGAGCAGGGTCGACGACACGCCGACCTCGCGCACCGCCTCCGAGATCTCGTCCGACGGCCAGCTCTCGATCTGCACGCAGCGGTCGATGAGCGCCTGACCGACGGCGTGGCGGATGCGCGATCTGGTGAGGTCGACACCGCGTCCGACGCCGACGATGTAGGCACCCGGTGGTGACGTGCGCCGGGCAACGTCGGGGTGCGGGCTGACGAACAGCGCGCTGCCGTCGAACGGCCCGGGGTAGCTGCCGGCCTCGAGGGTTGCGGTGAGGACGCCGCCGAGCTGACGGTCGAGGAACCGCTCGACCCCGCCGAGCGTCTCGTCCTCGTAGGTTCCGACGATCACGGCGTAGTCGGCCTCTTCGATGCTGCCGTGACTCACCCGGATGGCGAACACGGTGTCGTCGTCGGGCTCGCCGGCTTCGGACGGTTCGCGTGCCGATCCGCCGAATGGCGCGCCGGATCCGATGTCTCGCCGGACGTCGCCCGCAACGCCCTCCCTCACGTCGTCACGCACCATCGATCCGGTGCAGGGTCGCAGCGAGGTGGTGCTGCAGCGGCTGTCCCACTGCTGCCATCCGGATCGAGTAGGTGAGCTCGTCGCCGGCGACGCGCACGGACCGTTCGACCGTGACGACCTCCTTCGCGCTCGCCGTACCCGAGATCGACGTCGATGCAAGCTCGACGGTGGCGACACCGTCGGTGATGTCGATCGTGCCCTCGCCGATCTCCGTCAGTCCCGTCGGGTGGGCGAGCACGAGCTCGATCCGTCCGGCGCGGGGAACGCGCAGGTAGCCCGACTCGGCGTGCAGCGGCCGGCCGTCGTTGGCCACCGTCGTCCGCTGTCCATATGCGAGGAACGGTTTGCCGATGTGACCGAACGTCACGTGCTCGCGGTAGTCGAACGAGCGGATCGTCGGGTACTCGCCGTGGCCGTCACCCGTCCACCCGCCGAGCAACGGCGCCAGCACGGCGACGTCGGGATGGAGCTGCGCGGCCACGCCAGGATCGTACGTCGGGGAGGAGATCAGGTCGTCCCTGATCTCCTCCCCTGCCGGCTGCGTGGTGTGCGTCGGTCGGTGAACGCCCCTACGGTCGCTGCATCCCGAACGAGTAGCTCCCGCTGCTGCTGTACGACTCGACCCGCCAGACGTAGTAGCCGGCGGAGCCGTTGTAGGTGACGTTCTCGTCGGGCGCGGCGCTCGTTCCCTGGGCGACAGTGACCCACGTGAAGCCGTTCCACTTCCGCAGGAAGAGATCGAAGTCGACTCCCGACGGACCGTCGAGGCAGCCACGATGCGTACCCGAGCGGGGCGTGTAGAAGTACGTGCCGTTCGGGTGGTTGTCGAAGTCACCGGCGCCCGACAGCGAGCCCGAGAACTGCTCGGGCAGGCTCGCGCACCCGCTCGGCGGCGGAGGCGGGGGCGGCGGCGACGCACCACCGAGGGTGTACAGCAGCCGGTTGGGCGAACCCGAACCGGCGCTCGTCACGACGCCCGTCGTCGCCGAGCCGACGAGCGAGTCGCGCACGCCGGTGGGCGACAGCGTGGGCGTCTGCTGGAGGACGAGCGCAGCTGCGCCGGCGACGTGCGGCGCCGCCATCGACGTGCCGCTGATCGTGTTCGTCGCCGTGTCGCTCGTGTGCCAGGGCGAGGTGATGGTCGACGCCGGGGCGAAGATGTCGAGGCACGTGCCGTAGTTGGAGAACGAGGAACGGGCGTCGGACGACGTCGTCGAGCCGACCGTGACGGCCGCAGCGACCCTCGCCGGCGAGGAGTTGCATGCGTTGGCGTTCGAGTTGCCTGCGGCGATCGAATACGTGATGCCGTCGTTGATCGAGTTGACGGGCCGCGGTTACCTCGACCTGCTCGCGACGCCGTCACCGAGACCGCCGGCCGAGCCCTCGCCGCGTCTGGCCGGACTCAAGCGCCGCGACGACCGCTACGACAACCGCTCGACGACGACGCAGAACCGATGAGCGACGCCGTTTCCGGACGCAGCTCGACGTAGACCTATCGGCCCCGTTCGGCGGCACCTAGATCAACAGCCTCGGCCCTCTGTCTTGCGGGAGACAGAGGGCCGGGGAATGCTGCGCTTGCTCCTTCGTCGGTGAAGTGAGCAGCAGTTGGCGTCCCGAACAGCGGCCGACAACGTCGACCTCCCCGCCGCCGGCGGACACGTCACGACGTGGAACTGAGCGAGTGAGGAAACCCTGAACCCTGCCAGCAAACGGCGGGGGACTCACGTACCGAGCGGGCGTGTGACCTTGAGCAGGTGGCGTTGTATCTGATCGGCGAACTCCACGTGGCTCCAGCGTTGAACGACTGGGACACTCGGCTGACGTCGGCCCTTGACAACGTCCGTGAGCACATGACGTGGCGCTGACCCCCTCGGGGGAGCCGCGCGCGAGACTGGCCTCGTCACGCCATGAGGGAAGGGGCTGATCTGATGGCCGACGGTTCGCAACATTGCACCTTCAGGGGATGCGTCGAGCAGGCAACCTGGCGGGCGAAGCACGATCACAACGAAGTCGTCTGTGACGAGCATCTCGCAAAGGTGCTGTCGCCGAGCGACTGGGAGAGAATCCCCTCGGAGTAGCGCTGTGCTCGCCCGTCTCGGCGCCGACCTCCGCACCGTCGTCGTCAAGTCGAAGCGGTAGCTTCCGCCTACGCCCCGATCTGCCGTCGCCGTCGCTGGGCGAACTCGTCGTCGGCTGGTCCTGCGGTGATCTTGCCGACGACCTCGGCGCCCTCGGCAGGCGACCACCCGATGTAGCCCATCGTTGTATTCGTGTTCGCGTGCCCCATCAACGCCGCGACGAGCACGACGTTGCCACCCGACCATCGCGCTGCCTCGGTCCCGAAGAAGTGCCGCAACTGGTGCGTCGTGTACCGCTGACCGCCGGCCTTCGACAGGGTGCGGGAAACCTGCCAGGCGAGCGACTTCGGCTCCACGTGCCCGCGCCCATGCGCGGATCCGAATAACCACCCGGAGTGTCCACGCAGGAACGGCAGCAGCGTCGGATGGACCGGCACCACACGATCCTTGCCACCCTTCCCGCCGCGCACGACCAGGATCGGCGGTTCGGAGTCGAGGTGCAGGTCGTTCGAGTCGACAGGGCTGCGACCCGCTGGTGGCCGTGGCGCTGCATGCCCACACGCAAGTGTGAGCGCCACGGCCGACATCGCGGGTCGCTGACGACGACTCGTCCGGCCAGGTGGGCCGGGCCGGGGTCGCAGTCATCGCCTTCACCACCCCTCGAGCTCGAGCGCGGTGAGCATGACCTCTCGCC
>Ga0136617_10004321_pt1 | contig 12719 bp, 12 predicted proteins | sample AntDrymUQ3222106_2_FD_129672 | JGI IMG/M metagenome (GOLD analysis project Ga0136617, IMG submission 129672) | Polar desert sand microbial communities from Dry Valleys, Antarctica - metaG UQ322 (21.06) | ecosystem: Environmental > Terrestrial > Soil > Desert | place: Antarctica: Dry Valley...
CGCCCAGGCCGCCGACGATCCCGACGTCCTCACCATCAAGCAGACGCTCTACCGGACCTCGGGCGACTCACCGATCGTGCGCGACCTGATCCGGGCGGCGGAGCGGGGCAAGCAGGTGGTCGTCCTCGTGGAGATCAAGGCCCGCTTCGACGAGGAGGCCAACATCGTCTGGGCGCGCAAGCTGGAACGTGCCGGCGCCCATGTCGTGTACGGCCTCGTGGGCCTCAAGACCCACTCCAAGACCGCGCTCGTCGTTCGGCGCGAGGGCAGCGGGCTGCGGCGATACGTCCACATCGGGACCGGCAACTACAACCAGAAGACTGCCCGGCTGTACAGCGACCTGGGGCTGCTGTCGTGCAGGGACGATCTGGGCGCCGACGTGACCGAGCTGTTCAACGTCCTGACCGGACTCTCCCGGCAGCGCAGCTTCCGTCGCCTGCTCGTCGCCCCGCACAGCCTGCGCAGCCGGTTCCTCGAGCTCGTCGACCGGGAGATCGCCCATGCGACCGCCGGCCGGCCCTCCGGGATCGTCCTCAAGCTCAACGCGATCGTCGACGTGGCCTGCATCGAGGCGCTCTACCGCGCGTCGCGGGCCGGCGTGGGGATCGATCTGATCGTCCGCGGCGCGTGCTCGGTCCAACCGGGCGTCGAAGGCGTCTCGGAGAACATCCGGGCCCGCTCGATCATCGGCGAGTTCCTCGAGCACTCGCGGATCTGGGCATTCACCAACGGCGGTGAGCGTGAGTGGTACATCGGCTCTGCGGACCTGATGGACCGCAACCTCGACCGCCGGGTCGAGGCGGTCGTGCCGGTCGAGGACGCCGACGCCCGCGCGCGGATGACCGAGATCATCGACGTGATGCTGGCCGACGACCGCCGTTCGTGGCAGCTGGGACCCGACGCGATCTGGCGACGGACCGAGGAGCTGACGGGTCGAGCCGGGACGGTCGACACGTTCGAGGTGCTGAAGGCACGGGCGCTGGCTTCGGGTCACGTTGCCGTGCCGCGCCGGCCGCACTCGAACGCCGGCTCGCTGGACCCCCGCGCGTGACCGTCGATCCCAAACGGGCGGCCGGCGCCACCGCCGCGGGCGGCAACGGCGCCACACCGCCGCGCCCGCTCGAGGTCGAGCTCAAGTACCGGCCACGCACGCTGGCCGCCGGCGAGCGGATCCTTCTCCTCGATGAGATCGCCGGCCTCCTCCCGATGCGCCGGCCGCGGACCGTCGAGTTCGAGGACCGCTACCTGGACACCACGACCCAGGCCCTGGCCACGGCCGGGTTCGCGGCCCGGCTCCGGACGACGCCGCGCGGCACGATCGTGTCGTTGAAGTCGACCGGCCGCCACGGCGGCTCCGGCGAGCTGCACCGGCGCGAGGAGATCGAGGGCCCGGCGGACCCCGTGGCCGCACCGGGCGAGTGGCCGCCATCGGCCGCCCGGTCGCTCGTGCTCGAGCTGTGCGGCGACGAGCCGCTCGTCGAGCTCCTGACGATCCGCCAGGTGCGCCGCAGGCGACGCCTGCGAGACGACCGGGCCACGCTCGAGATCAGCCTCGACGAGGTCGCCGTCGTGGCCAGGGGCACGACCGTCGACCGCTGGGTTGAGCTCGAGATCGAGCTCGTGCGGGGCGACGAGGAGCGGCTGCTGGCGGTGGCCGCGGAGCTGGCGGGCGACCCGGACCTGGCCGCGGGCAACGTCTCCAAGCTGGAGGGGGCGCTGGCAGCGCTGAAGTCGCTGGGCGATGGCGGCATCTCGGCCGCCGCGCTCGAGGTGCCGGTCAAGCCGCCGAAGCCGGCGAAGGTCGCGTTGCCCAAGACGCCCGGGGTCACCGCCGACGACACGGTCGCCGAGGCCGGCCGCAAGACGCTCCGGTTCCACTTTGCCCGAATGCTCGCCCGCGAGCCCGGCACCCGCGACGGCACCGATCTCGAGGAGCTCCACGCGATGCGCGTCGCGACGCGGCGCATGCGGGCGGGGTGGCGCATCTTCGGCACCGGCTTCCGGCCGGACCGGACGAAGAAGCTGCGAGGCCGCCTGCGCGATGTCGCCGGCCGGCTGGGCGCCGTGCGCGATCTCGACGTGCAGCTCGAGGCCGTCGACGCGTACCGGGCGGACATGCCGGCCGCCGAGCAACGCTCGCTCCAGCCGCTGCTCGACTCGTGGCACGAGCTGCGCGTCGCGGCCCGCGAGGACCTGCTGCGCGAGCTCGACTCGGACGGCTATATGCGCTTCGTCGAGGACTTCCGGGTCTTCGTCCACACCGAAGGGATGGCCGCCGTCCAGGTGAGCCCAACGGAGCCGCACCACGTCCGCGACACCGCGCCGTCACGGATCTGGGCCGCCTACGAGCAGGTCCGTGCCTATGAGCCCGTGCTTCGCTGGGCGGATGTCGAGACGCTCCACGACCTCCGGATCGCCGCGAAGTGGCTGCGCTACAGCCTCGAGTTCGTGCGCGAGCCGCTCGGGCCGGACGTCGAGGTGCTGGTGCCGAAGGTGACGGCGCTCCAGGACCATCTCGGTTGGCTCCACGACGCCGATGTCGCGGCAGCCCGTGCCCGGGCCTTCCTCGTCGAGTGGGCGGGCACGCTCAGCAGCGCCGAATCGGCGGGAATCGCGCGCTATCTCGTCTCGCGCGAGCGCGCGCTGGTGCGGCTGCGCCGGACCGTGGGACCGGCCTGGCGGGGTGTGGCCGGGATCGCCTTCCGGCGGCGTCTCGGGCGGGCGGTCGCCGGTCTCTAGCCGCCTCTAGCCGGCCTCGCGGCCCGGGTCACCGGGTGTCGAACAGCCCGCTCGGCGGCAAGGTCGCCAGGAGCTGCCGATCGACGGACGCCGACACCAGCACACCGGCCGTGTCGAACGCCAGCAGCAGCGCGCCGACCGCGGGCTCGAACGACGGCCGCACGATCCTGACCTCCGGCGCCCGCTCCGCCGCCGCCCGTGCGATCGCATCGGTCAGGGCCGTGCCCGCGTGCCGGATGACGCCGCCGGCCAGCGCCAGGTCGAACGACTGGCGCTCGATCCCCACGCGGCGCGCGGCGGCAACCGCCATCCGGCCCAGCTCCGTGCCGTGGTCCCGGACGATGGTGAGCGCAGCCGCATCCCCCGCTTCGGCGGCGTCGAGCACCACCGCCGCGAGCCGTCGGGGCTCGATCGTGCCGCGCGTCGCGCGGCCGGTCGCCCGATGGAGGAGCGTCTCCGCGTCCGGCTCGCCCAGCGCGGCCAGGATGGCCGGCGTGAGCGCCGTTGGCGGATCGATCCCGATCGCCGCCCGGTAGACCGCCTGGAGCGCCCGGACGCCCATCTCGTGCGCGCCCTGGGCCTCCTGCCAGAAGCTGGAGTGCCACGTCCGACCGTCCGGGCCGCGCGCCGCCGTGGCCGCCCCCGTCCCGCACACAACGACAACGCCCGGGCCGTGCGGGTTCGTCGCGCGCAGCGCTCCGATCGCGTCGTTGACCACCGTGGCCCGCGGCCACCGCTCCCGGAGCCGGGCCATGAGCAGCTCGAGGTCCTCCGGCCAGTCGGCGCCGGCAAGGCTGAACGCCGCGTCTCCGGCCCCGGCCCGGTTGCCGGCCGATCGGCCGGCCATCGCGAGTGCCGCATCCGCCGCCTCGTGGAGCCGTCTGATCGCCTCGTCTTCCGGGACGGCATAGATGTCGCTGGAGCCGAGCGACCGGCCGGCGCCAACGATCGACCCGTCCGGCGTTGCGACGAGGGCGATGGACTTCGTGTTGCCGCCGTCGACGCCGAGCAGCAGCGCGCCGCCGGTCATGCCAGCAGGCGGTCCGGGAGATGGGCTCGGTGGGCCGCGGCCATCTCGTCGTACAGGCGCTCGGCCAGCGACAGCGATCCCACGAGTGGGTGGCTCGTCAGCGCCACGATCGCATCGCGCCGGTCGCCGTCCCACGCGGCCCGTGCGGTGAGCGCCTGGTACTCGCCGAGCATCTCGATCAGGCCCCGGACCTGTGGCGGGAGTGGCGGCTGGGGGATGGGCGTGGCGCCGCGGCGATCGACGACGGCCGGCAGCTCCACCACGAGGTCGTCCGGGAAACCGGGTACGGATCCCCGGTTCGGGACGTTGACCGGCCACGTCGCGCCGGTGTCGTTGACGATGGCGTCTAGCACGTCGATCGCCAGCTCGAGCTCGAGGATTCCGCCGCGTGACCGGGCCGGGTCGAGCACCGGATCCTGCGCCGCAGCCTGCTCCTCGTAGTGGCGCCAGTAGCCGGCGACCTCGGCCTGGATGTCCTCCGCGCGGGTCGTGGGCGCGGCGAGCGCCTCGGCCAGCGCCTCCTCGCGAAAGTAGAAGTAGTCGAGATAGGCCGACGGCAGCGCCCCCATCGTCGCCGCGAGCCCCAGCATCCGGTCGGCCCGCGGCCGGTCCGAGGGTTCGCGCCGGCGATGTTCGGCGGCATCCTCGATCAGGGGCATGACGTCCGCCCCGTCGTACTCGTGGCGGACCGTCCAGCCGGTGTGGTTCAACCCGATCAGCACGGCATCCAGCCGGCCCGGGTCCAGCCCGGCCTCCCGGACGACGCCGGCCGGGAAGGTCAGCGGCCCCTCGCACAGCGAGATCGTTCTCAGGTCCGTGTGGTGAGTGACGGCCTCGGACACGATGTTGACCGGGTTGGTGTAGTTGATCAGCAACGCCGACGGGGCGAGTCGCTCGATGTCGGCGACGATCGACCGCATCACGGCGATCGAGCGGAGCGCCATGAAGAAGCCGCCCGGACCCTGCGTCTCCTGGCCGATGACCCCGTGCCGGAGCGGCAGGCGCTCGTCGAGGATTCGCGCCTCGAAGCCGCCCGGGCGGAAGCTCGTCAGCACCGCGTCGGCGTCGCGTAGCCCGGCCTGCCGATCGGTCGTGGCGGCCACCCGCAGATCGATGCCCTTCGCGGCCGCCATCCGGACAGCCAGCCGGCGGACGGTGTCGAGCCGGCCGGGGTCGAGATCCACGAGGACGATCTCGGAGCCCTGGAACGAGGCGCCGCGCTCGATCAGCGCGGCGACGGTGCCCGGCGCCCGGGTGCTGCCACCGCCGATGTAGGTGAGCTTGATGCGTGCCACGAGCGCAGAGTCTACCGAGCGGTCAGTCGCGCCAGCCGGTGCCCAGGTGCGGCAGCCGGTCGCGCCAGCCGGTCCCGGCCTGCGCGGCGGTCAGGATGGCGCCCTCCCGCAGCCCACTCGCGGACACCCGCAGCCCGTCGACCGCCCAGTGCTCGATGAGCGCCAGGAGGATCGCGGCGCCGGCCGGCAGCAGGCGCGCGCGGATGGGCCGGACGCCATAGCGGGCGGCGGCGAGCTCGGCAGGTTCGGAGGCCAGCCGCTCCAGCGCGGCGAGTAGCCCCGCTCGGGTCAGGGTGCCGCTCCCCTCCCCGTCCGGCCCACCGGCCCGGCCCGGCCCGACGCGGAGGAGGTTCTCGGCCGTCCCGCCGACCGCGATGACGTCGTGCGGCCGGCCCACGGCCAGGCTGGCGATCGTGGCGCTGGCTTCGTCGACCATGGCCTGCACCTCGCCGGGCGTCGCGGGATCGTGGGTCACGAAGCGGCCGGTGAGCCGCGCCGTGCCCAGCCCCAGGCCAACGATCAGCGGCGGCTCGTCGGGCGCGGCGCTGATGATCTCGGTCGACCCGCCGCCGACATCGACCACGACGAGGGGACCGCGCATCCGCCGGCCGCCGGTCACGCCGACGAGCGTCAGCAGCGCCTCCTCCTGCTGGGACAGGACCTGCAGCGCAAGACCAGTCTCTCGTGCCAGCGCCTCCACGACGCGGGCCGCATCGAACGCCCGACGGAGCGGCTCCGTGCCGAGCACGGCAACCGACGCAGCGCCCAGCGCCCGTGCCCGCCCGGCGTAGGCGTCCAGCACCCCGGCCAGCTCGGACGTCCGCGCGACCCCCAGGCGCCCAGCCCCGTCGACCGTGGACCCCAGCCCCAGAAAGCTTGATTCGTCGAGGAGCGCGGTCAGCCCGTCGATTTCGACCGCCGCGACGAGCGCGTGGACCGAGGTGGATCCAACATCGATCGCCGCCCGCACATGGGGCGAACCGGTCAACCGGCCTGCATCGCCGGCGCCCACTCGGATGGCGCGCCGCCCGGGCCGCCGACGCGGAATGGTCCGCCCTTCTCCTGGTAGATCGCGCGCGCCGGCACGGACACGAGCTCCAGCTCGGGGTAGCGCAGCGCGGTGAGCCGGTGGCCGAAGACGCAACCGGTGTCGATGTCGATGGTGTTGTTCGACCAGACGGGCTCGACGACCGGCGTGTGGCCGTAGACCACCCGGGCCTCGCCGTCATAGCTGGCCGCCCAGTCGACCCGCAGCGGCAGGCCCCAGGCGTCCTCGCCCTGGCGGGTGAGCCCGTACATGGCCACTTCGCGGACGCGACCGTTCGCCCGGCCATGCATGTCCGCGGGCAGCCCAGCGTGCGCGACGACGAGCCGGCCGCCGTCGAGCACGAGATGGCTGGGCAGGGAAGCGAGGAACTCGACGACCCGCTTGCGGAAGCGGCCGGACTCGCGGCCCACCTGGACGAGCGAGGTCTGGAGCCCCTGCGAGACCTTGACCTGCCGCCCACGCAGCGCCCGCAGGAGCTTGTCGTCGTGGTTGCCGACGGTCACGGACATCGTGCCCCGCTCGACCATCGCCATCGCCACGCGGAGCAGTCCGGCGATGCCCGGGCCACGGTCGACAAGGTCGCCGGCGATGACGAGGTGGCGCCCGGGCGGCACAGCCCACGGATCACGCTCGGGTCGCGCCGGACGCTCGTACCCGAGCCGCTCGAGCAGCTCGCCGAACTCGTCCAGACAGCCGTGCACGTCCGTGAGGATGTCGAAACGGGTTCCCGGCGGCAGGCTCGAGGCGGGCATGTCCATCGGTGTCACGGTACCCCCAATGACGGGCCGGCATGCCACCCCGTTCGGGTCGGATGCAACGGCCCCGCAAGAACAGCGTCGCCTTGGGACAGGAGAAGTGACGCTCCTCCGGAACAGCCTGTGCGCAAACGACCCAGGACGCAGTGTCGAACCCCCGGAGGAGCCCCAGATGCATGTGCTCGCTGCTCGCCGTCCCTCGCCAGGCATCGTCCTGATCGCGCTCCTCACGGCCGCGGCCCTCGTGGCCACGGCCTGCAACCCGGACTCGAATCGGGGCACGACCCAGCCCGGAGCAGCGAGCGGCGCCGGCGCCAGTGCCGGCGCCAGTCCCGCAGCCAGTGCTGGAGGCGCCAGCGGCACTGCGGCCACGAGCAGCGCCCCGTCCGCCTCGGGATCCGGCGAGCCGGCCGCGAGCGGCGGCACCGCCGCCGACATCAGCGGCGCCATCGAGGTGGGCGCCAAGTACGCCGACGCGGACGAGATCGCCACCGTCCGCTACGACACGTTCACCGAGCGCTACCCGGACGTCGACGTCAGCTTCACCGAGGCGGACTTCGATGCCCAGGTGTTCCTGACCTCGGTCGCCTCGGGCAACCCGCCGGACGTCGTGCAGATCGGTCGCGACATCATGGGTACCTACATCTCCCAGGGAGCCCTCGAGCCGCTCGACAGCTGCATCAGCGACCACGGCATCGACATGGGCCAGTACCGCGAGCAGGCGGTGACCGAGGTCACGCTCAACGACCAGATCTGGGGCATCCCGCAGTTCTTCGACACGCGGATCCTGATGATCAACCAGTCCGTGATCGAAGAGGTCGGCCTGGTGCCCGAGGACATCGACACCAGCGACTGGGACGCGCTGCGCGAGGTCAACAACCAGCTCCTGGCCAAGGAAGGCGACAACCTCACGCGGATCGGCTTCGATCCGAAGATCACCGACTATCTTCCGCTCTGGGCCGCTGCCAACGGCGCGCGCATCCTCAGCGAGGACGGGACGGAGTCACTGCTCGATGACCCCAAGGTCGCCGAGGCCCTCGACTACGCGGCCTCGCTCGTCCTGGCGCACGGCGATGCACCCACCTTCTTCGACTTCCGAGCGAACGGTCCCGGCGGTGCCTTCTTCGGCGAGGAGAACCAGTTCACCGAGGACTCGCTGGGCGCCATGCCGATGGAGTCGTGGTACCTCAACGTGCTCGCCGGCGACACCCCGGATGAGGCAATCGCCTTCCAGCCGTACAAGGACCGTGAAGGCAACCCCATCACGCTCCTCGGTGGGCAGGCGTGGGTCATCCCGGCCGCCTCGGACAACAAGGAGGCCGCCTGCGAGTTCGCCAAGGTCGTGACGGAGGCCGAGACGTGGGTCGCCGCCGCCACCGCCCGCGCCGAGACGCGCGCGGCCGACGGCCAGGCGTTCACCGGCACCTACACCGCGAACACGGCCGCGGACGAGCAGATCTTCAGCGAGCTCGTGACCGAGGAGACGGCCGGCAACTACTACGAGGGCGTCCAGCTGGCCCTCGAGGTCGCCGACTCTGCGGTCGGCACGCCGGCCAACCCGGCAGCCGAGCAATTCAAGGCCATCTGGCAGGACGCTGTCCAACGGGTTCTCGACGGCGAGCCGGCCGCCGACGTGCTGTTGCAAGCGGACCAGGAAGCCCAGGACGCGATCGACGGCGCCATCCGGTAGGCAAACCGCCGTGACGGAGGTCCGAACGTGACCGCTCCCGCGACCGCCGCCCCCCGGCGTCGCTGGCGCATGGGAGAGGAGACGCGCTGGGCGCTCCTCTTCCTGTCCCCGTGGATCATCGGGTTCCTCGTCTTCACGGCGGGGCCGATGATCGCGAGCTTCGTCCTCTCGTTCACCGAGTACAACGTCATCCGACCGCCCGAGCCGGTCGGCCTCCAGAACTACGAGCGGCTCACGACCGACCGGCGGATCGGGTCGTCGCTGGCCAACACGGCTTTCTACGCTGCGCTCCACGTGCCCGGCGTGATCATCTTCTCGCTGGCGCTTGCCATGCTGCTGCTGCGGGTCGGGCGTGCGGCGGGCTTCTTCCGGACGGTCTTCTACCTGCCGGCCGTCACGCCGGCCGTCGCCGTCGGGACCCTCTTCCTGCTGATCCTCAGCGGCAACGGACTGCTCAACCAGGTGCTCGGCGTGTTCGGAGCACAGCCTCGCTGGCTGACCGACCCCGACTGGGTCAAGCCGGGCATCGTGATCATGTCGCTCTGGAGCCTGGGCAGCACGGTGGTCATCTACTTCGCCGCGCTGCGCAACGTGCCGACCGAGCTCTACGAGGCAGCAGAGCTCGACGGCGCCGGCGCTTGGAGCCGGTTCCGGCACATCACCGTGCCGTTCATCAGCGGCGCGATCTTCTTCACGGTGATCGTGAACACGATCGCCTCCCTCCAGATCTTCGCCGAGATCTACGCGATGTTCTTCGGCGCAACGGGTTCCAGCTCGGCGCAGTCGTCGGCGCTCTTCTACTCGATCTACCTATTCCAGAAGGCGTTCCGCGACTTCGAATTCGGCTACGCCTCGGCGATGGCCTGGCTGCTGTTCGTGATCATCCTGGTCATCACGGTGATCCAGGTCCGCGTCAGCAAGCGGTTCGTGTACTACGCGGGCGATGACCGATGACGGTCCAACCGACGCAGGCCGGCGGGCCACCCCTCGCGCCCGCCGCGGCGACCGCCGCCGGCGTCCGGACGCGCAGCGGCACCGAACGAAGGCCGATCGGCGGCCGGATCAGCCAGGTCCTCCAGTTCGCTGCGCTGGCGATCGCCACCGTGATCTTCGTCTTCCCGTTCGTGTGGCTGTTCAGCGCGTCGCTGAAGACGCGTGCGACCGTGCTCAACAACGAGCTGTTCTCGGAGTGGCACTTCGAGAACTACACGCACCTCTTCGAGATCGTGCCGATCGCGTCGTGGTTCGTGAACAGCATGCTCGTCGGCGTGCTCGCCGCGGTCACCGTCACCTTCAGCTCGGCGCTCGTCGCCTTTGCGTTCGCGTACTTCCGGTTCCCCAGGCGCGACCTGATCTTCGGGCTCGTCCTCGCGTCGATGATGCTGCCGGGCGCGGTCGTGATGATCCCGAACTTCCTGATCTGGGACACGCTGGGCTGGACGAACACCCTGGTCCCGCTGTGGGCGGGCAACCTGTTCGGCTCGGCGTTCTACATCTTCCTGCTGCGCCAGTTCTTCCTGGGCCTGCCGCGCGAGCTGTTCGAAGCGGCCCGGGTCGATGGCGCGAGCTATCCGCGGATGTGGTGGTCCGTCGCCATGCCGCTCACCCGCGCGGCGCTGATCGTCGTCTTCATCTTCGAGCTCAAGGCGAGCTGGACTGACCTCGTCAAGCCGCTGATCTTCCTCAAGGACATCGGGCTCTACACGCTGCCGCGGGGTTTGATGTCGCTCGTGAGCCGCTTCAACCCGACCGCCGGCGGCGAGGGCCAGTTCCAGTACGTGATGGCGGCGAGCGTTGTCATCACGGTGCCGATGATCATCATGTTCTTCCTTGCCCAGCGCTACTTCGTCGAGGGCATCGCGACGACCGGCTCGAAAGGCTAGCTGAGGACCACCCCGATGACCGACCTCGATCCGCTCCAGGACGCCGACCGCCAAGGATCCGAGCTGCCCTCGCGCGCCGGTCGCGAGCTGGCCCGCGATCCCCAGCACCGGCCGAATGAGGCGATGTCCGGCCCGACCGGCCGGCAGATGACCACCGAGTCCGTGGGTGACCCGGACCGCTCGACCGTCTCATCCGGGGCCGAGGCGGGCGCCGGCGCCGGCGCCCTCGCCGGGACAGCGGTCGCGGGGCCGATCGGGCTGGCCGTTGGCGCTGCCGCCGGTGCCGCCGTGGGCGCCGCCGCCGAGGCGGGGGGCGTCGACAAGTCCACGAACGAGGACCAACCGGCCACGCGCGACGGATCCGAGGGCACGGGCTCGGTCGACCCGGCCACGGACTACGACCACCGCGCCGGCTCCGCGAGCAGCTAGCCGAGGCCCGCCACCTCGATCCGGTTCACGACTTCGGTGATGCCGTCGACGGCCGACATCACCTCGAGGACGGCCTCCTCGTCGACCAGGTCGTCAACCGTGCCCTCGACGATGATCCCCGAGCCAATCGTGTCGAACCGCAGCCGGTCGACCAGACCGGATGTCGCGGCATGAGCGACCAGCGCCTCGCGGACGCGCTCGGTGCGCTCGTCCTCGCCTGCGATCGCGGCGCCATGGTGGTCCGCATCAAAGGGCTCGTCGTCGGCGGTCGTCCCGAACCCGGCCGCGACCACCGGCTGGCCGTCATCGCCGGGCACGACCGGCGGATCCGTGGGCGGCACCCAGGTGAGGCCCTCCTCAGCCGCCTCGTCCGGGTTGCTGGTCTCGCCGTCGCGCAGCTCTAGCTCGAGCAGCGACTCGATGTTCTCGACGTCGGGGTCGTCCGGCTGGTCGCTGTCCGGGGTGCGCGCCTCGAGCTCGCCCTCGTACACCGCCGTGTCGGTCAGCTCGCCCAGCCGATCCAGCTCGTCGGCGGATGCCACCGCCCCCTGGTCGTCGGCGGCACGGATGCCGGCGAGCTCGGCCACGTCCTCCGCCGGCAGGGCCAGGGGGTCGTCGCCGATCCCCTGCCCCGCGGCCAGGTCGTCGGCGAGGTGATCCTCATCACCGGCGCCGTCGCCGGCGCCGCGCGACGCGTCGAGCTCCGTGATCTCGGCGTCCAGCCGCTCCTCGTCGCGCTCGCTCATCGGTCGCCGGCCGCGCCCGGGGCGTCGCGAAGCCAGTCCGTCTGGGCATCGTCGCCCGGCCGCGAGGTGTCGTCCGTGCCCTCGCCCGTGCCACCCGACGATTGCACGTCGCTCGCGCTGCCATAGCCGCCGGCCGCGGAGCCACCCCGGCCACCCCGGCCCTCGGATGGCGCGACGGCCGCCGACTCCGACAGGAGCGCGGCGTCGTCCGCTTCGCCCGCGCCTCGGTTGCGATCGCGGTCGACCGGTTCCGTGGCTGGGTCGCGCGGGTCACTCACGGTCGCCCGCCTCGCGGACCCGGTCATCGCTGGCCGATTCGCCTTCGCGATGACCGCCCGGCAGCGCACCGCCATCGTCGCCGGGAGCGCCCGGCTGGCTGGCTGTGGCGGCGACCCGCTCGTCGGCCGGCCCCACTCCACCGGGGATCGTCTCGGTCGCGCGTTCCGGCTCATGACCGATGTAGGCGCCCGGATCCTCGCCGGCGGTGCGGTTGCGCTGGGACCCGTCCACGTGGGTCTCGTCGTGCTGCTGCTCGTCGGACATGGCGACCTCCTCGATATGAGGTTCGCCGCCGCCCGGTCTCGCCGGCTCGGCAGGGCGTCGTCCGGGCCTTGCAGGCAGCCATCAAAGCGCCGTCGAGCCGACGACGGGCGGCCGAAAGCCGTTAACACGGACTTAACGCCGTGCAAAAGGATCGTTGACCGCAGCCCGCGAGGGTGGGAACGCGAGGAGAGGCAGTCCCCTGCCCGCAACGGCGCCGCCCGTGGACGGCGGCCCATAGGAGGAAGCAACGTGACGTTCATCCCCACGAAGCGCCTTGGCGCGCTGGCGCTGGCGGCGGTGTTCGCCGTCGGCGCGTGCGGCGCGGGCGCCAGCCCGTCGCCCAGCGGTGCGGCATCCCAGCCGGCCAGCAGCGCACCCAGCAGCGCACCCAGCGGCTCCGCCGAGTCGATGGCCCCATCCGAGTCGATGGCCCCATCTGAGTCGGCCTCCGCCGCCGGCGGCGTCCCCGAGTGCGTGTCGTTCGCCGACATCTACGCGCTCGTCGGCCCCGAGTCGACCGGCTTCGACAACTGGACGGCAGCCCAGGAGGTCGCCAGCGGA
>Ga0136617_10004322_pt1 | contig 12716 bp, 11 predicted proteins | sample AntDrymUQ3222106_2_FD_129672 | JGI IMG/M metagenome (GOLD analysis project Ga0136617, IMG submission 129672) | Polar desert sand microbial communities from Dry Valleys, Antarctica - metaG UQ322 (21.06) | ecosystem: Environmental > Terrestrial > Soil > Desert | place: Antarctica: Dry Valley...
CCGAACAGCGCCTGGCTCGCCGCGATGACCCGGGCCGTCTCGGCGGGCCCGTGCACCCGCAGCGCCATCTCCTCTGCCAGCCGGCGCTGGGCCGCCCTCGTCTGCGGCCGGTCGCGGGTGATCGCCTCGAGCTCCTCGATCTCCTCGCGGAGCAGGAAGGTCAGCAGCCGGAGGTACTCGCCGACCTTGGCGTCCTCCAGGTTGAGGAACGTCTGGTACCAGGCGTACGGCGAGGTGAGGCTCGGGTCGAGCCACATGCCGCCGCCGCCGGTGGACTTGCCGATCTTGCGGCCCTGGGTGTCGGTGAGCAGCGGGTAGGTCAACGCGTGCGTCGGGCGTCCCATAACCCTGCGGATCAGGTCGACGCCGCCGACGATGTTGCCCCACTGGTCCGAGCCGCCCAGCTGGAGGATGCAGCCGTAGCGCCAGTGCAGCTCGAGGTAGTCGTTGGCCTGCAGCAGCCCGTAGCTGAACTCCGCGAACGACAGGCCCTCGCCCTCCAGCCGCCGTTGGATCGTGTCGCGCGAGAGCATGACGTTGACCGAGAAGTGCTTGCCGAGGTCGCGCAGGAATCCGATCGCGGTCATCCGGGACGTCCATTCCAGGTTGTTCACCTGGATTGCGCCGAACGACCCGTCGAGGTCGACGAACCTGGCCAGCTGCCCGCTGATCCGCTCGGTCCACTCGGCGACGACCTCGGGCTTCTGCAGGGTGCGTTCTCCGACCTCTCGCGGGTCGCCGATCAAGCCGGTCGCCCCGCCCGCCAGCACGATCGGGCGGTGGCCGGCGAGCTGGAAGCGGCGCAGTGTGGTGAGCAGCACCAGGTGCCCGACGTGCAGGCTGGGGGCGGTGGGGTCGAACCCGCCGTAGACCGCGCGCGGCCCGCCGTCGAGGTCGTGTCGCAATGCGTCGAGGTCGGTGCTCTGCGCGATCAGGCCACGCCACGCCAGCTCGTCGAGGATGTACTCGCTCACGACGATGATCCTCTCGCAACCCGGCGGCGGGTCGTCGCCGGGCGGTAGGCGCTGACCGCCGGTGATCCTGCCACCCAGAATCGCCATGGCAACTCAGCGGCGGCCGCGACGCCGACCCGCGGCCCGGTCACGAGCTCCTCGGCGGCGGGAGGTGGGCCGGCGAGCAGCCGCACGGTTGACTCCGGGTCGGTCAGGTCGGCTCCGTTGTGCTCCCGGCCGAGCCCGAGCAGGGCGGCCAGCCGCGCCGGGCCGCTGGCGAGCTCGGCGTCACGCCGGGCGGTGGGGCGCCGGTGACGAGCGACATCGAGATCGGAGGTGACCTCACCCGCGCGCAGCAGCACCACGCCGGGCTCGCCGTCGGCCATGCATGTCACGTTCGCGCAGAAGTGCATGCCGTAGACGAAGTAGACGTAGAGGTGCCCCGGCGGCCCGAACATCACGGCGGTGCGCGGGGTCAGGCCGCGGTAGCTGTGCGACGCCGGGTCGTCCGCGCCGCGGTAGGCCTCGACCTCGACCAGCCGCACCGCGACCGGGCCGTCCGGGGTGTCGGCTTCCAGCGTGCAGCCCAGCAGCACGCGCGCCGCCGGCAGGACGTCGACCTCGAGCGCACTGCGGGGCAGGATCAGGCCCTTCCGGTCCATGCCCGCCCCTGCGCAACGGCGGTCCGCAGCCCGATCAGCTGTTCCGCCACCCGGCCCGGCGCGGTGCCGCCGCGGGTGTCCCGGCTGGCGATCGCGCCGTCGACGCTGAGCACCTCGCGGACCTTCGGTGTCAGCGCCGGATGGGCCGCCGCCAGCTCCGCGTCGGTCAGCTCGGCGAGCCCGACGCCGCGCGCCTCGGCCATCCGCACGCTGGCGCCGGCCGCCTCGTGTGCGGCCGCGAACGGCACGCCGGCGCGTACCAACCACTCGGCGAGGTCGGTGGCCAGAGTGAAGCCCGCCGGTGCCAGCTCAGCCAGCCGGTCGGTGTCGAAGCGCAGCGTGGCGACCAGTCCCGCCATCGCCGGGAGCAGTAGCTGCAGCTGCTCGAACGAGTCGAACAGCGGCTCCTTGTCCTCCTGCAGGTCGCGGTTGTAGGCCAGCGGCAGCCCCTTGAGCGTGGCCAGCAGGCCGGCGAGGTTGCCAATGAGGCGGCCGGTCTTGCCCCTGGCAAGCTCGGCGATGTCCGGGTTCTTCTTCTGCGGCATGATCGAGCTGCCGGTGGAGTAGGCGTCGTCGAGGGCGACGTAGCCGAACTCGACGGTCGACCAGATGATCACTTCCTCGGCGATCCGCGACAGGTCGACCGCGATCATCGCCAGTACGAACAGCCCCTCGGCCACAAAGTCCCGCGAGGCCGTGCCGTCGATCGAGTTCTCCACCGCCGCGTCGAAGCCCAGCTCGGCTGCGACCGCGTCCGGGTCGAGCCCGAGCGAGGAGCCGGCGAGCGCGCCGGACCCGTAGGGCGACTCCGCGGCGCGGCGGTCGGCGTCCTGCAGCCGCCCGATGTCGCGCAGCAGCGCCTGGGCGTGCGCCGCGAGATGGTGCGCGAGCACCACGGGCTGGGCGTGCTGCAGGTGGGTCCGGCCGGGCATCGGGGCGCGCGGGTGGGCGTCGGCCTGCGCCAGTAACGCCTCCACCACGTCCAGTACACCGTCGCCGATCCGCCGGACCGCATCGCGCAGCCACATCCGCAGCAACGTGGTGACCTGGTCGTTGCGCGAGCGCCCGGCCCGCAGGCGCCCGCCCAGCTCCGGGCCGACCCGCTCGACCAGCCCGCGCTCCAACGCGGTGTGCACGTCCTCGTCGGCCTCGGCGGGCGCGAAGGCACCGGTTGCGACGTCTTCGTCGAGCTGATCGAGCCCGGCCAGCAGGGTGACCAGCTCCTGGGCGGTGAGCAGCCCGGCGTGGTGCAGGACCCGGGCGTGCGCCCTGGAACCGGCGAGGTCGTAGGGGGCCAGCCGCCAGTCGAAGTGGGTGGAGCGGGACAGCGCGGCCAGCGCGTCGGAGGGGCCGCCGTCGAACCGGCCGCCCCACAGCCGGTCGCCGCTCACGCGTGCTCCCCCGCCCCCGCCTGGCCGAGTGCCGTCAACCGCTGCGCGAGCTGCTCGCCGGTCAGCGGCTCCCGCGCCACCACCAACACCGTGTCGTCGCCGGCGATCGTCCCGACCACGTCGTGCAGTGCCGCCCGGTCCAGCGCGCTGGCCAGGAACTGGGCGGCGCCCGGCGGGGTGCGCATCACGGCCAGGTTGCCGCTGGTGTCGACCGAGACGAGCAGCTCGCCGATCAACCTGGCCAGCCGCGTCGTGCCGCCCTGGACGCCCCGAACCGGGCTGCCGTCCTCCGGGATCAGGTAGATCGGCGCCCCACCGTCGACCCCCCGCAGCTTCACCGCGCCGAGCTCGTCGAGGTCGCGCGACAGTGTGGCCTGGGTGACCGTGAGGCCCTCGCCGTGCAGCAGCGCGGCCAGCTCGGTCTGGCTGCGGACGGCCTGCTGCCCGATCAGCTCGACGATCCGCGCCTGCCGGGCCACCCGAGTTGGGGTGCTCATCGCCGGGACCGCTCGCTCTGGTCCAGCAGCCAGGTCAGCAGGCCCTTCTGGGCATGCAGCCGGTTCTCCGCCGCGTCCCAGACGGCGCTGGCCGGTCCGTCGAGGACGTCGTCGGTGATCTCCTGGCCGCGATGTGCCGGCAGGCAGTGCAGGACGATTGCCGACGGGTTCGCCCGGGCGAGCAGCGCGGAGTTGAGCTGCAACGGCTGGAACGGGCCGACCCGGTCGCGGCCGTCGTCCTCATGGCCCATGGAGATCCAGGTGTCGGTGACGAGCACGTCGGCGCCGTCCACCGCGGCGCGCGCGTCGGTGTGCAGCTCGACGGCCCCGCCGGTCTCGACGCCGCGTTGCTTCGCGTCGCGCACGACGTCGGGGTCGGGCTGGAACCCCTCCGGCGCCGCGATGCGCACGGTCAACCCGGCTGTCGTACCGCCGAGAAGCAGCGAGTGCGCCATGTTGTTCGCACCGTCGCCGAGGTAGGTCAGTGTTAGGCCGGCCAGCTTCCCGTGCCGCTCGCGGATCGTCTGCAGGTCGGCCAGCACCTGGCAGGGGTGGAACTCGTCGGTCAGGGCGTTGACCACCGGGACGCTGGACGCGGCAGCCATCGCCGCGATCCGCGCCTGCGCCGACGTGCGCCAGACGACGGCATCGACGTAACGCGAAAGCACCCGCGAGGTGTCCTCGATGGTCTCGCCCCGGCCGAGCTGGCTCATGCTGGCGTCGACGATCAGCGGGTTGCCGCCCAGCTGCGCGATGCCGACCTCGAAGGACATCCGGGTCCGCGTCGAGCTCTTGTCGAAGATCACCGCGACGGCCTTGGGACCGGCCAACGGCAGGTGCCCGAGCGGCTCGCGCTTACCCGCGTCGGCGAGGTCGAGCACCTCGGCCTGCTCGGCCGGGCTCAGGTCGTCGTCGCGCAGGAAATGCCGGATCACGACGGGCCCTGCCCCGAGGCATGCGTGGCGGCGTCGAGGATCGTCGGCAGCGCGGTGAGGAACTCGCGCGCCTGGTCGTGGCCGAGGATCAGCGGCGGGGCGAGCCGGAGGCGGTCCGGGCCGGGGTTGTTGACCAGGAAGCCGGCGTCGCGGGCGGCGCTGGCGACGGCACCGGAAGCCGGCGCGGTCAGGCCGACGCCGATCAGCAGGCCGGCGCCGCTGACGTGGTCCACCAGCGGGTGGCCGACGGCCTCGATGCCGGCGGCGATCTCCTTGCCGACGGCCTCCGTGTGCGCGAGCAGCCCGTCCGCCTCGATCGTGGCCAGCACCGCCAGCGCGGCCGCGCAGCAGACCGGGTTGCCGCCGAACGTCGTGCCGTGCTGGCCGGGCTCCAGCAGCTCACCTGCGCGGCCGATCCCGATGCACGCCCCAATCGGCATGCCGCCGCCGAGGCCCTTGGCCAGCGTCACCACGTCCGGGGTGATCCCGACACGCTGGTGTGCGAACCAGCTGCCGGTGCGGCCGATGCCGGTCTGCACCTCGTCCAGCACGAGCAGCGCGCCGCGGGCGGCGGTGATCTCGCGAGCGGCCTGCAGGTAGCCCTCCGGTGGCACGATCACGCCGGCCTCGCCGAGGATCGGCTCCAGGAAGACGGCCGCGATGTCGGAGTCGACGGCGGCGTCGAGTGCGGCGACGTCGCCGAAGGGGACGTGGGTCACGCCGGGAGGCATCGGTTCGAACGGCGTGCGCTTGGCCGGTTGGCCGGTGAGGGCGAGCGCGCCCATCGTGCGGCCGTGGAAGGCGCCTGCGGCGGCGATCATCTTCGGCCGGCCGGTGCGGCGGGCGATCTTGAACGCCGCCTCGACGGCCTCGGTGCCGGAGCTGCAGAGCAGCACCCGGCCTGCTCCGGTGGCTCCGAGCAGGTCGAGCAGCCGCTCGGCGAGCTCGATGGGGCGCTCGGACATGTAGAGGTTGGACGTGTGGCCCAGCGTGGCGACCTGCCCGGACACCGCGGCCACCACCGCGGGGTGGGCGTGGCCGAGCGCGTTGACGGCGATCCCGGCCAGCAGGTCGAGGTAGCGCCGGCCGTCGGCGTCCCACACCTCGGCGCCCGCACCGCGAACCAGCGCCAGCGGCGGGGTGCCGTAGTTGTTCATCAGCGCCGACCGCCAGCGCTTGGTGAGCTGCTGCCCGCTCACCGGTGTGATGACGGGCGTGCTCACGGGACCACCATCGTTCCGACTCCCTCGCTGGTGAAGATCTCCAGCAGCACCGAGTGCGCCAGCCTGCCGTCGATCACGTGCGCCTGCGGGACCCCACCGCGCACCGCCCGCAAGCACGCCTCCATCTTCGGCGCCATCCCGGTCTCGATCCGCGCGAGCATCGGGGCGAGCTGCTCGGCGGTGATCTCGCTGATGATCGACGTGGGGTCTGGGTAGCGGGCGTAGAGGCCCTCGACGTCGGTGAGCATCACCAGCTTGGACGCGTCGAGCGCGACGGCGAGCGCGGCGGCGGCGCTGTCGGCGTTGATGTTGTAGACGGTGCCGTCGGCGTCGGGGGCGACGCCGGCCACCACCGGGATGCGGCCGGCGCGGACGATGTCGAGCACCGCGTCGGGATTCACCTGCACGACGTCGCCGACCAGCCCGATGTCGACCGCGGCGCCGTCCACCAGCGCGGTGCGGCGCTCGGCGCGGAACAGGCCGGCGTCCTCACCGGACAGGCCGACGGCGTACGGGCCGTGCGCGTTGATCAGGCCCACCAGCTCGCGGCCGACCTGGCCGACGAGCACCATCCGCACGACGTCGATGGTCTCCGGCGTGGTGACCCGCAGCCCGCCGCGGAACTCCGCCGGCAGGCCGAGCCGGTTGAGCATGGCGCTGATCTGCGGCCCGCCGCCGTGCACGACGACGGGGCGGATGCCGGCCAGCCGCAGGAACACCATGTCCTGCGCGAAGGCCCGTTTGAGCTCGTCGTCCACCATGGCGTTGCCGCCGTACTTGATCACCACGATCTGGTCGTGGAAGTGCTGCAGCCAGGGCAGCGCCTCGGTCAGCACGCCTGCCTTTGCGCCGGCGTCGGCGAGCCGGTCACCGTTCGTGCCGGCCGCGGCCGCCCCGCCATGATCGCTGTTTGTGGAGGCGAACGTTCGCTGAGCGAACGTTTCGCTCCCCAAACCGTGATCTTGAACGGCCGACGGGGCCTGCTCAGGAGGAGTAAGCACTGTTCTCCTCCACGTAAGCGTGCGACAGGTCGGTGGTCAGGATGTCCGCAGCGCCGTCGCCGATGCCGAGGTCGATGACGATCTCGACCTCCTGGCCGGTGAGATCGGCCTTGGACCGGTCCCCCGCCGCCACGCCGCCGTGGCACAGCGTCACGCCGTTGATCGTGATCCCCAGCGTGTCGGGGTCGACCGCCGCGGGCGCGTTGCCCACCGCCATCGCGATCCGTCCCCAGTTCGGGTCGGAGCCGAACAGCGCGGTCTTGACCAGGCTGTCCCTCGCCACTGTATGACCCACGGCGAGCGCGTCGTCCTCGCTGGCCGCGCCGCGCACGACCACGGTGACGAGCTTGGTCATGCCCTCGGCGTCGGCCTGCAGCTGGCGCACGAGGTCGTCGCACACCGCCGTGACCGCGGCGGTGAATGCCTGCTCGTCCGGCCGTATCCGGGACGCGCCGGACGCGAGCAGCAGCAGCGTGTCGTTGGTCGACGTGCCACCGTCGACGTCCAGCCGGTTGAACGTCCGGTGCGTGGCAGTAAGCAGAGCTGCTCTGAGTACCTCCACGCCTACGTCGGCATCGGTAGTGAGTACCGCGAGCATCGTCGCCATCGACGGCGCGATCATGCCGGCGCCTTTGGCGAAGCCGCCGACGGTGAAGCCGCTCGGGTCGCGGTAGACGGCCTGCTTGGCGCGCGTGTCGGTGGTGAGGATGGCGGCCGTCGCGGTGTCCCCGGCGTGCTGGGTCCGGTCGAGCTCGAGGAACGCGGTTGTCACGCCCGTCAGCAGCTTGGCCTGCGGCAGCTGCTCGCCGATCAGGCCGGTGGAGCACACCGCGACCTCGCCTGCGCCGCAGCCCAGCTCGCCCGCCACGTGCTCGGCCGTGGCGTGCGTCGTCTGGAAACCCTGCGGCCCGGTGCACGCGTTGGCGCCGCCGGAGTTGAGCACGACCGCTCGCAGCTCGCCGCTGTCGAGCACCTGCATAGACCACAGCACCGGCGCCGCCTTGACCTTGTTGCGGGTGAACACCCCTGCCGCGGCGCGCGACGGACCGTCGTTCACGACGAGGGCGAGGTCCAGCCCGCCGGCCGTCTTGATCCCCGCGGCCACGCCGACCGCGCGGAACCCCTGCGCCGCCACGACACTCACGGCGCGATCCCCGCCAGCGGCAGGCCGGCCGTCTCGGGCAGGTCGAGCGCCAGGTTCATGCACTGGATGGCGCCGCCTGCGGTGCCCTTGGTGAGGTTGTCGATCGCGGCCACGGCGACCAGCCGGCGAGCATTCGGGTCGAGCGTCACCTGCAGGTGGACGGTATTGGCGCCCAGCGTGCCGGCTGTCGACGGCCACACGCCGTCCGGCAGCAGGTGCACGAACGGCTCCTCGGCGTACGTGGCCTCATATGCTTCACGGAGCACCTGAGGTGGTGCGTCAGAGTGCGCAGAGCAGACGGCGAGGATGCCGCGCGGCATGGGCGCCAGCACCGGGGTGAAGCTGACGGTCACACCGCGGCCGGCGGCGGCGCCGAGGTTCTGGATCAGCTCGGCGGTGTGGCGGTGGGTTCCTCCGACGCCGTACGCGCTGACTGCGCCCATCACCTCGGCGCCGAGCAGGTGTGGCTTGAGCACCTTGCCCGCGCCGGACGTGCCGGAGATCGCCGTCACGGCCAGGTCCGGCTCGACGAGGCCACCCACCAGCGCGGGTGCCAACGCCAGGCTGATCACCGTCGGGTAGCAGCCGGGCACGGCGATGCGGCGGGCGCCGCGCAGCTTTTCCCGCTGCCCGGGCAGCTCCGGCAACCCGTACGGCCAGCTTCCCGCGTACTCGCCGCCGTACCAGCGCTCCCAGGCGGCGGGGTCGGCCAACCGGTGGTCGGCCCCGCAGTCGATGACGACGGTGGCCTGGTCCAGCACCGCGGCCAGTGCGGCGGAGTGCCCGTGCGGGAGCGCTAGGAACACCACGTCGTGTCCGGCCAGCGCCGCGGCGTCCGTGTCGTCGAGCACCCGATCGGCCAGCGGAACGAGGTGCGGCTGGTGTTCACCGAGCCGGGTCCCTGCGCTGCTCCCGGCGGTCAACGCCCCGATCTCGACGTCCGGATGGGCGAGCAGCAACCGGAGCAGCTCACCCCCGGCGTACCCGCTCGCTCCCGCCACAGCAACTCGTACCATGAGAATGACTATGCAACAAGATGTAAGAGAATTCAACCGAGAGGTCCCGGGTTGCGTGGGATCGATGCCATTGCTGTTCGGACAAGATCAAAGAGCAACCATGTCGATCTGACGATCGCTGGGCCGACGCGGTTGCACACGTTGTCGGCGTGCGGTCATACGGTGCAGGCATGACCGTCCCGGCCCGACTGCACATCGTCACCCTCGCGGTGGCGGACCTGCCCACGTCGGTGGGCTTCTACTCCGCACTCGGCTGGCGTAAGGCGTCTTCCTCCTTCGAGGAGATCGCCTGGTTCGACGTCGGCGGCTGCTGGCTGGGGCTGTTCCCCCGGGAGCACCTCGCCGACGACGCCGGCGTGTCGGCGTCCGCCGGCTTCGCGGTCACACTGGCCATGAACCTGGAGTCCCCGCAGGCGGTGGACGAGGCCATAGCGACCGCCGAGGCCGTCGGCGCGGTGGTGACCCAGCCCGCCGCGCGGGTCGAGTGGGGCGGCTACCGCGGCTACTTCGCCGACCCGGACGGCCACCTCTGGGAGATCGCACATAACCCGAACTTCCCGATCCGGCCCGACGGCAGCCTGGTCATCCCGTGATCGAGGCGACCCGGCGCGGGTTGGCCGAGCTGGCCGACCCGACGCTCGCCGCCGGCATGCAGGCGTACATGCGTTCGGAGATGCCTTTTCGCGGCGTGCAGAAGCCACAGCGCACGGAGCTACTGCGCCGACTGTCCGCCGAACACCCACTCGACACGCCGGCCGACTGGGCGCGCGCCGTCCGTACGTTGTGGGACGACGCGCAGTACCGGGAGGAGCGCTACCTCGCGCTCGCGCTGACCGGTCTCCCCCGCTACGCCGGTTGGCAGAGCCCCGAGCTGGTCTCGCTCTACCGAGACCTGATCGTCACCGGCGCGTGGTGGGACTACGTCGACGAGATCGCCAGCCGGCGCATCGGCCCGCTGCTCCGGGTGTACACGGACGAGGTCGAGCCGGTCGTGCGCGGGTGGTCGACCGATGACGACATGTGGCTGCGTCGCACGTCGATCATCTGCCAGCTCCGGTCCAAGCAGGCCACCGACACCGGCTTGCTCACCGACTGCATCGAGCCGAACATCGACGATCGCGAGTTCTTCCTCCGCAAGGCGATCGGCTGGGCGCTGCGCGAGCACGCAAAGACCGATCCGGAATGGGTTCGGGTATTCGTCGATGCCCACCCCGCGCTGTCCCCGCTCTCCCGGCGCGAGGCCCTCAAGCACCTGTGAAGCGGCCCGGTGAGATCCACCGAACCGCCCACGGATCGCGTCCCGCGCGGCTACCGTCCCGACGGTGGGACGGGCCAAGCTGATCGCCAGCATCGCGGCAGCGCTGGTTGCGGCGGTGGTGCTCGTCAGCGGCTGCGCGCAGACCGTCACCGGGGCCGCGACGACCCCCGGCGAGAGCACACCGGCGCCCACGCTCGAGACCCTGAGCCAAGGCGTCCCCGGCGCGCCCCCCGAAGCTCCGCCGGCAACGCCGTCGGACGGCCCGCTCGTACCGGACGTGATCGCCGACGAGTGCCTGCTCACCGCCACCGAGCTGACCGCGCTGCTCGGCGTGTCGGTGCAGCCTGCGCAGGTCACCACGGCACCCAACGATGCCATCAAGGTGCCTAGCTGCGTCGCGACCCCCACCGCCGGCCCGGCGATGCCCGCAGGGGTGGTGAACGTCTACGCGATCCGCGGCAGCACACCGGCCGAGTACGTCCGCAGCCGTGGCGGCCGGGATCTGGCCGGCGTCGGCGAGGCCGCCAGGGTTGTCCGCACCGGCTCCGCGACGGTCCTGCGGGTCGCCCGCGGATCGTTCCTGATCACAATCAGCGCCCTGCGCGGGTCGCCGAACGACGACGTGTGGCGAGCCGCCGGCAACGCCGCACTGGGCCGGCTACCGGGCTGACGTACTCGCCATGATCAGGCCGAGTGGACGTCCAGCCGCGCACACCGCGGCCAGATGTCCACTCGCGGCGATCATCGCGGTGCTGGACGAGGCTCGGCAGCCCGCGCGGCGCAGCTCAGCGGCGCAGCTCGGCGCCGAACCTCGACGCCGCCACCGCCACCGCCGCGTCACGCGCGGCGCTGGCGTCCTCGGTGGTGAGGGTGCGGTCGGGCGCGCGGAACCGCAGGGTGAACGCCAGCGACCGCCGGCCCGGCCCGACCTGCGAACCGGTGTAGACGTCGAACAGCCGGACCTCCTCGAGCAGCTCGCCGCCACCGTCGGCCAGCGCGTCCTGCACATCCGCGGCCGGTACCGACGCGTCGAGCACGAGCGCGACGTCCTGCACCACCGGCGGGTACGGCGACACGACCGGGGCCGGCCGCCGGGGGCGCAGCGGTATCGCGTCCAGGTCCAGCTCCATGGCGCAGGTGCGCGGCGGCAGGCCGAGCACCTCGGTGACCTTCGGGTGCAGCTCGCCGGCGTGGCCGACGATCCAGTCGCCGACCCGCAGCGCCGCGCACCGACCGGGGTGCCACGGCGCCAGCTGCGCGGCCGTCACCCGCAGCTCCACGCCGGCGGCCGCACCGACCAGCCGTCCGACCTCCACCGCGTCCGCCCAGCTCGCCGGCCGGCCGGCACCCCACCAGCCAGGGCGCTCCCGGTTGCCGGACAGCGCCGCCGCGACGTGGACCGGCTGCGCGGGCAGCGCGGCCAGCAGCTGGGCCACCTCGGCGTCGGTCGGCCGGTGGTCCACCGCGAGCTCGGGCATCGCCACCGGCTGTGCGTGCGGCAGCACGACCTGGCCGATGTGGAACAGCGCGACGTCGGTGAAGCCCCGAGCGGTGTTGCGCACCAGCGCGTCGAGCAGCCCGGGAAGCAGCGTGGTGGTCAGCTGGGCGCGCTCGGTGTCCAGCGGGTTGAGCAGCCGGACGGTGCGGCGACGTACGTCCTGCGCCGGCAGTCCGAGCGCGTCGAAGTCGGCCGGCCCGACGAACGGGAACGGCAGCACCTCGACGTAGCCCTGCTCGGCCAGCGCCCGCGACACCGCCCGGCGCCGGCGCTGGGCCAGGGTCAGCCCACGACCGGGCGGGGCGGCGGGCAGCACGGACGGGAGGACGTCCAGTCCCTCCAGCCGCAGCACCTCCTCGACGAGGTCGGCCGGCTGGGCCAGGTCGGGCCGCCACGACGGCGGGGTCACGACGACCTCGTCACCCTCGACGACGACGTGCGCGCCGATCTGGCGCAGCCGCCGCTCGGTGGCCCCGGGCGGGTAGTCGACCCCGGCGATCTGGTCCGGCAGCTCGACCCGCATCCGCACGGGCGCGAGCTCCGGCGGGCTGCCCACATCGGTGCGGCCTGGAGACACGGTGCCGCCGCCGAGCTCGGCGAGCAGCTGCACCGCCCGCTCGGCGGCGACCGGCGGCAGCTGCGGGTCGACCGCCCGCTCGAAGCGCTTCGCCGCCTCGCTGGGCAGCTTGTGCCGGCGGGCGGCGCGGGCCACCGACGGCGGGTCCCAGTTGGCCGCCTCGATCACCACGTCGGACGTCTTGTCGGAGATTTCGGTGGACGCGCCGCCCATCACCGCCGCGAGACCGATCGGCCCGCTGCCGTCGGTGATCAGGATGTCGTCGGGGTCCAGCACCCGGTCCGACCCGTCCAGCGTCGTCAGCTTCTCGCCCTGCTGCGCGCGGCGCACGACGATCGGGCCGTCCAGCAGGTCGGCGTCGAAGGCGTGCAGCGGCTGGCCCAGCTCGAGCATCACGTAGTTGGTGACGTCGACGGCCAGCCCGAGTGGCCGCATCCCGGCGGCCAGCAACCGTCGCTGCATCCACCACGGGCTCGGCGCGGTGGGGTCCACGCCGGTCACCCGACGCGCCACGAAGCGGCGGCACCCCACCGGGTCCTCGATCCGCACCGGCCACGCCTC
>Ga0136617_10004325_pt1 | contig 12714 bp, 11 predicted proteins | sample AntDrymUQ3222106_2_FD_129672 | JGI IMG/M metagenome (GOLD analysis project Ga0136617, IMG submission 129672) | Polar desert sand microbial communities from Dry Valleys, Antarctica - metaG UQ322 (21.06) | ecosystem: Environmental > Terrestrial > Soil > Desert | place: Antarctica: Dry Valley...
ACAATCCGGGACTGCAGGGAATCCACGTCCCCCAGCCGGGCATGCAGGTGATCGATGTCCGCCTTGAGAGCCGGATCAGCCTGCCCCCGTCCTTCCAGCCGCCGGCCGAAAGCCCGCATGATGGGCCACAGAATGATCACTGTGGCCGTCAGCGCCGCGATGACGATCAGGAGGATGACCGGCGGGCCGCCATCCTGCATAAAAATCAGATTGGGATCGAACTGCGGGCCTGGCGGCACCGGCGGCAACGGGGGCACCCCTTGGATCATCATCCCGGCACTTCTCCCTTGCCAAGCTCATGGCGCTCTGGGCCCTTCAGTAGGATCCGCTCGGCAAAGTCCACCCGCTCATGGAGTTCGGCCACCTCCTGCCGGAGCGCATCCACCTGTGCCAGAAGCTCGGGATCCTGCATCGGCTCGGCGGCATGTCCGCGCAGACGGTCGGCAAACGCTCTCCCGACCGGGCTGATGGAGAGGAGAAAGAGGGTCCCCCCACCGAATATGAGTGTAATGGCTAGTATGCCTTCCATGTCCATTCCGTGTCCCTCACATGACCGCCCTGAACCTCCCGCGCCTCGAGTCGGGGGCTGACCGAGAACGTACGGCTGGTACCCCCGGGTTGTTTCAGTACGAAACGGCTCGATGTGGGGCAGGGGCAGAGGATGCTATACCAGCTCTACCTTTTCTATGGCCGCCAGGGAGACCGCTATTTCCGTGTCGTCGCTGCCCGCCGGGCGCAGATACACTTCATGGGCAGTCACGTGGGTGTCCACGATCATCGGGACCCCGACGACCTCGGTTCTGGCTGTGGTCATGATCCGCACGGCCTGTTCGTGCCCCCCTGCGTAACCCAGCAGCGTAACGATTTCTTCGTAGGTCATCTGGACCTCCCGGTGATGCGAGCCCATAATCTAGGTTCTGGTAGGCGCGCTCGCCATGCGCCTCCTGAGCGAAACCCGAAGAAATGACACAGCATTCACAAGGAGACAGCGTGTTACGGTCCATTCCTGTTGCAGCGCTCTTTCTGCTCGCGACCGCCGCCGGCGACGCCGCCGCGCAGCGCGCCGGCGGCTCAAGCATGGTCAGTGTATCAGCCAAGGTCGGTGGGAAGTCCTACGACGCATCAGGGCCCGGCAGCTGCCGTCACAGCCCGAACGCGGCGATCTATGACGTGCCGGCAGCACTCTGGATGGTGGAGCAGGCGCCCTCCGGCGAAGGAGCCATCAAGGGCGTGCACCTGACCCTGTGGCGGCCCAAGAACGGGAGTTCAGAGCAAGTCTCCCTTTCCCTGGAGACCCGCTCCTCGAGCCATCGAATTAGTTCGGGAGGAAAAGCTCAGCCGGTTGGCAGCGCGAGCGTGAAACTGTCACCTTTGGGCTCAGGTGGCCGTTTCGAGCTGAAAGGGAAGGATGCCAAAGGTACGAATATAGAGGTGACGATTAAGTGCCCGGCATTTGCCGGGGTCGAAGCAGAAGGCGGCTGATCCGTGAGCGCTGCAAGGCTTAGCGGCCCCCGGTGGCAGCTCGTTCCGGCTCAGCGGGCAGCGGCGGCGTGGCCTTGAGATGCTGATCGAGGTATCGGGTGATCAGCTCGAAGAGGTGCAGCTGCGTGTTCTTCCCCTGACACACACAGTGAGTGCGGTTGGGGTATTCCATCATGGTGAACGGCTTGTTGGCCGTCACCAGCGCGTTGATGAGCACCTCGCTGTTCTGAAAATGCACGTTGTCGTCACCGCCACCGTGGATCAACAGCAGATTGCCCTTCAGCCCATTTACGTACGTCAGCGGCGAGCCCCGGTCGTACCCGGCCTTGTTCTCGGCAGGCAAGCGATTGAACCGCTCGGTATAGACGTTGTCGTATAACGACCAGTGGGTTACGGGAGACACGGCCACGCCGGTGCTGAACAGGTCAGGATGCTGGAACAGACTATTGAGGGTCATGAACCCGCCATAGCTCCACCCCCAGATGCCAATCCTGCCTGCATCGACGTAGGGCCGCTGCGCCAGAGTGCGCGCCGCGGTTGCCTGGTCCCGCGTTTCTACCACCCCCAGCTGCCCGTAGACGGACTTCCGCCAGCTCCGGCCGAGCGGAGCCGGGGTACCACGGTTGTCCACGCTGGCTACGATATAGCCTTTCTGGGTGAGCATCAGGTGCCACAGATAGTAGGAGCCCCATGCATCCGTCACCGTGGAGTTGCCAGGGCCGCCATAGACGTGCAGGAGCAGAGGATACTTCCGGGTCGAGTCGAAATTCGCGGGCTTCATCAGGAATACCGGCAGCTTTGCTCCGTTCTCGGCCGGGATACTGAAAAATTCCGCGGCACCCTTCCGCAGGGTTGCCAGACGGCCGCGCAGGCCGGCATTGTCGATCAGGGTCCGGATCACTTCGTGTCGAGGCAAACGCACCAAGCGTACTGCCGGTGGCTTGCCGAAGCTGGAGTAGGTCTCCAGCGCGTAGCGAAAGTTGGGGGCCGCGTCATAGGCGTGAGTGCCGGACTCGGCTCTGGGAGAGAGTCTTTCCGGCGCGCCCTTGCCGCTCAGGCGCGCCCGGTAGAGATAGCGCTGTGAGGGCTGGTCCGGCGATGCGATAAAGTACAACCAGCCGCCCCGTTCGTCGGTCGCCAGCACCTTCACCACGTCGAACTTTCCCCGGGTTACCGGCCGGATCGACTTCCCGTCGCGGGAGACGAGATACACATGGTTCCAACCATCGCGCTCGCTGACCCAGGTAAAGCTCTTCCCGCCATTGACCCAGGTGATACTGTCGGCCAGCTCCACCCAGGTGCTGTCGCGTTCGGTCAGTACCGTGCGGACCTTTCCGGTACGAGCGTCGCCCAGCATGACCTCGTTGGTGTTCTGCAGCCGGTTGAGCCGTTGGAGCATGACCTCATCCGAGCCGGCGGCCCAATCCATCCTGGCGATGTAGTGGTTCCGCGGGTCGCCCTGGATCTCGAGCCACCGGGTGGGCCCGCCCGACGCGCTGACGATGCCGACTCTCGCGGCCGAGTTCGCCTCGCCGGCCTTGGGATACTGCACCGGCACGACTCGCGAATACAGCGAGTCGGTGTTGTTAACGAGATGAAAGTCCTTCACCTGATCCGCATTGAGTTGCCAATACGCGATGCTGCGGCTGTCCGGGCTCCAGCGCCACCCATCGGCGTGGTAATTCATCAACTCTTCTTCGTAGACCCAATCGAAGGTACCGTTGATCAAGGTCCTGGATCCGTCCTGGGTCAGCGGGGTAATCGCGCCGCTCGCGATATCCTCCACGTACAGATTGTTCTCCCGCACGTACGCCACCCGGCTGCCGTCTGGTGAGAACTTGGCGAACATAAGAGTGGAAGCTTTGGCATCCCGCCCGCCGAGCTGGCGCAGACGGCCGCTCGCGCGCTCTAACACCCAGTAGTCCCCGCGGGTGTTCAGCCGCCATACCGGCTGGGTGTTGGTGAAGATCAACAGCATCTTCTCATCCGGCGACCAGTAGTACTCCTCGACTCGCAGCGGAACGCTGTCGCCCTGCGGGATGAACTGCCGGGCCGCCACCAGAACCTGACGGCCTCCGCGCTCGGAGTCGTAGCGAACGAGATTCTGACCCCGCTCGGCTTCCGATTCCTCCAGCGTGGTATAGGCGGACCCGTCGGCGAGCCACCGGGCGGGGCCAAAGGGCTGGCTCCGGAACTCACGCGTTCCATAGATCCGCTGAACCGATAGCAGGCTGGTGTCGGCTTGTTGCGCCGGGGCGGGCGCCGCGAGAATGACCAGACCAACGAGTGCGGCGAGTGCGATACGGGTCACGAGAGTTCCGCTGGCTAGTGTGGTGGACATGCCGATATCCGGCGTCCTCCGGCGTTGCCACCGGAAAGGGCCGGAGCTATCCCTTCAAAGATTGGGTGGGCGCTGCGCCCGCCGTGGATTATATCACCACTCATTCTACAGGCCACCTGCACATGCGTACTTCTCGTCCCACCCGGTCCCTGGTTCTCGTCGTTACCGGTCTGGCCGGCGTGCCCGCAACCGGCTGCTCGAAAGAATCGGAACGCTCCATGGCGTCCACTGTCGATACGACCGTGGCGGCCAGGAGACCGGAAACCAGCACGACCGCGGAGCCCTCGCCCTACCGGCCAGTGGGACATCCTGCCCGGAGGCCGCCAGCCCGCCAGGACGAGTGGCTGTCGTATGACGCGGCCACCAACACCGTGACCTTCGAGCTCATTGCGGGACCGTTCACCTTCAACGGTTATCGAAACGGCGAAGGCACTCTCGTGGTCCCGCCCAAGTCGAGCGTCGTGATGAACTTCATCAACAAGGACGGGACCCCACACAGCGGCATCGTCATCTCGGGCGATGGGTCGGTTCCCAATTCCGCAGAAGAGCCCGCTATCCCCCGGGCCTACACCAACAAGGCGCTCGAAGGCCTACCGCAGGAGGCCGGCGATGTGATGCGCTTTCCGGTGCCGGAGAGCGGCACGTACCGGATCTTTTGCGGGGTGCCTGGACACGGGCTGTCCGGGATGTGGATCTGGCTGAGGGTTGATCCCGCCGCAAAGGCGCCCAGCTTCGGGCCGACAAAGGGGTGAACGGTGAACGGTAAACAGTGAACCGGTGGGGCGGTGCGGCCCGTTTACCGTTCACTGTTTACTGTTAACGCTTTTTGAAGGAATCGGCCCGTATAGCTGGCCTCAACCTCGGCCACCTCCTCGGGCGTCCCCGACGCAACTATCTGCCCACCCCGCTCGCCGCCGTCCGGTCCCAGGTCGATCACCCAGTCAGCGGTCTTGATCACGTCGAGGTTATGCTCGATGACGACGATGCTGTTCCCCTTGTCCACCAGGCGGTGCAGCACATCGAGCAGCAGGCGTACGTCCTCGAAATGCAACCCGGTAGTTGGCTCGTCGAGGATGTATAGGGTTCGCCCGGTATCGCGCTTGGCCAACTCGGTGGCGAGCTTTACCCGCTGTGCCTCTCCCCCGGAAAGAGTCGTGGCCGCCTGGCCCAGGTGGATGTATCCCAGCCCTACGTCATTCAACAGTTCGAGTTTCTCGGCAATGCGGCGCTGATTAGCAAAGAACTCCAGGGCGTCGGCGACTGTGAGGTCAAGCACGTCGGCGATGCTACGCCCCTTGTACCGCACCTCGAGAGTCTCGCGATTATACCGGCGTCCCTTGCAGACCTCGCATGGAACGTAGACGTCCGGCAGGAAGTGCATCTCGATCTTGACCAGCCCGTCGCCCTGGCAGGCCTCGCAGCGTCCGCCCTTCACATTGAAGGAGAAACGACCCGGCCCATAGCCCCGCAACTTGGCGTCCGGCAGTTGGGTAAAGAGCTCTCGGATCGGCGTGAACAGCCCGGTATACGTCGCCGGGTTGGAGCGCGGCGTGCGCCCGATGGGACTCTGATCGATATCGATGACCTTATCGATGCGGTCCAGACCCTCGATCCGGGTGTGGGTCCCGGGCACCACTTTGGCACGATAAAAGTGGCGCGCCAGGGCCTGGTAGAGGATGTCGGTGACCAGGGTGGACTTGCCCGAGCCCGACACACCGGTGACCGCCACGAACAGGCCCAGCGGGATATCGACGGTGAGATCCTTCAGGTTGTTGGCCCGGGCACCGATCACCCGAAGCCGGTGCTGGGGTGGCGCCTCCCGGCGGCCGGCAGGTACTGGAATCCGGAGCTCGTCGCGCAAGTAGCGTCCGGTGAGCGAGCTCGGATGGTTCCGAATGTCCTCCACGGTTCCCTCGGCGATCACCTCTCCGCCGAAACGTCCGGCTCGCGGTCCTAGATCGATTACGTGATCGGCCGACTGGATGGTGTCCTCATCGTGCTCGACTACGATCACCGTGTTGCCGAGGTCGCGGAGGCCGCGCAGGGTGGTTAGCAGCCGTTCGTTATCCCGCTGATGAAGCCCGATACTGGGCTCGTCCAGGATATACAGCACCCCCACGAGTCGGGAGCCGATCTGGGTTGCCAACCGAATGCGCTGAGTCTCGCCCCCCGAGAGAGACGTGGCTGCCCGGCCAAGCGTCAGGTAATCGAGTCCCACATCACCGAGAAAGCGCAGGCGGTCCACAACCTCCTTTAGAATAGGACCGGCAATGTCAGGATCGAGACCACCGCGACCGTTCCCGGACGGGAACGACGAGCGGCTGCCGCGGAGAGGAATCCGCTCGAAGAACTCAATGGCACGCTCCACCGGCAGATCCACTACGTCCCCGATGCTCCCGCCGTTCACCAGGACCGCAAGACTCTCGGGCTTGAGCCGCTTTCCGCCGCACGTCTGGCAGGGCTGCTCGATCATGAACTCCTCCAGCGAGGCGCGGGTACCGTCGCTGGTAGACTCCCGATAGCGGCGCTCGATGTTTCGCAGCACGCCTTCCCAGTCGGTCTCGTACTCCCCTTTTCCTCGTGCCCCCTCAGTCTGGAACTTGAAGCGGCCCGGTGCGCCATGGAGGATGGCTCGCTTGGCGGCGTCGCTGTGCTCACTCCACGGCGCGTTGAGCTGGAAATTGAACGCCTTTGCCAGAGTCGGAAGCACGACCTTGCGCAGGTATCCGCTGGGCTCACCCCAGGGGAGAATGACGCCCTCCAGGATAGAAATGCTGGGGTCGCCCAGCACCAGCTCGGCGTTGACATCACGCCGGGTTCCCAGGCCATGGCAGTCGGGACAAACGCCGAACGGTGAGTTGAAGGAGAACTGCCTGGGCTCCAGCTCGGGTAGCGACAGCCCACATACGGGACATGCAAACCGCTCGGAGAAGATGACGGAAGGAGGGAAAGAGGGAAGGATGGACGGATCTCCTTCCCGCATTCCCTCCTTCCCGCCTTCCCGCCTTCCCTCATACCGAACCACCTCCACCAATCCGTCGGCGGTCTTCAGCGCGGTCTCGATGGAGTCGTTCAGCCGGGACCTGTCCGCAGCCCGCACGACCAGACGGTCGACGACGATCGCGATGTCGTGGTTCTGGCGCCGGTTCATCGCGGGCACGGAGCCAAGGTCGTAGACCTGGCCGTCGACACGCACCCGGACGAACCCGCGCTTGCGGACATCCTCGAGCAGATCACGGAACTCGCCCTTGCGACCGCGTACCAGCGGGGCCAGCACCTCTATTCGGGTGTCCTCGGGCCAGCCGAGGACGGTGTCTACGATCTGGGCCGCGCTCTGACGGGCAACCGGGCTCCCGTCATTGGGGCAGTGCGGTATGCCTACCCGGGCCCACAGCAGCCGTAGATAGTCGTAGATCTCGGTAACGGTGCCCACCGTGGAGCGTGGGTTCTGGCCGGTGGTTTTCTGCTCGATCGATATGGCGGGGGAAAGACCCTCGATGGCATCCACGTCGGGCTTTTCCATGAGCCCCAGGAACTGCCGGGCATACGCCGAGAGCGACTCAACGTAGCGCCGCTGCCCTTCCGCGTAGATCGTGTCGAAGGCGAGCGAGGATTTCCCCGAGCCAGAGAGGCCGGTGATGACGGTAAGCCGGTTCCGGGGGATTGCGACGGAGATGTTCTTGAGGTTGTGCTCGCGGGCGCCCCGCACCACCAGAAATTCCTGAGCCATAGCCCCGAAAGCTACCCGAAGATTGTGAGTGCGGTCAACAGGGAGCTATTGGGCCATTGGCTGTTGACTATCGGCAACTGGCCACGCTTCCGGTTCGAAGCCTTAGCATCTACCATACTGAGCCCAGCATCCCTTAGGGTTGATAGCGATTAGCCAATAGCCAAGAGCCAAGAGCCCTCCATGCCCCCCCATCCCGACCCGAGTAGCGGGGATCCTCACACCCCGCCGGCTCGCGACCGGAGCGCCGCGGAACGTCGGCTACAGCAGGCTGACGACCTCGCGAACAGCTCTATGCCGGGGTCCGCAGTCCGTCCCTACCGCGAATTGCTGGAGATGGAGCCGGAGCATGTGGAAGCCCGGCTCCATCTGGCCCGCCTGCTCGATCGTTTGGAGGAGCCGATCGACTCGGTCGACGCGCTCTCGGAAGGTCTGCGCCGGGCCCCCGACCAGACCGAGTTTTTGGTTCTTCGCGGGTCGGTTCTCGGTCGGCTCCAACGCTATCGCGAAGCCGAACTGGACCTGCGGCGGGTGCTTCGACTCCATCCGTCACACGCTCCCGCGCAGTTCGAACTGGGCCTGCTGCAGTGGCGGAGGGGCCTGGTGCAAGAGGCAGCAGCGTGCTTCAATCGGGCACTGGAGTTTCAACCGGATAACGGCAAGACCTACTACTACCTGGCGGACGCGCTCAACCAGCAGGGCGACCTGCCCGGTGCGCGGGCCGCACTGGAGCGGGCCCTTCAGGTAAACCCCGACGACGCCAAGGCCTATCACCTGATGGGCCGGGTCCTCGACCGCATGAGTCTGCCCGACCAGGCCCAGGAGATGTACCGCAGGGGACGAGAGCGGGCCCGGCTGTGATCAACGTGGTTGTGGACGATCTGGCCACAACCCGGGCAGATGCGGTCCTACGCCCCACCGATGAGACCCTAGGTCCGATATCTCCGGCAACGGCTCGCCTGGACGAGCGCGCGGGCCCGCGTTTTGCCGAGCAGCGGCGGGTGTCCAGTTCGCTCAAGGCCGGCTCCGCGGTCGTCACCGGAAGCGGAGACCTCGCGGCCCCATTCGTGCTCCACGTCGTGGTCCAGGATCCCGAGATCCGGACCGGGCGCGAAGTGGTGCGCCGAGCACTCGTGTCCGCCTGGCAGCGGGCCACCGACTGGGAGCTGGGCATCATCGCCGCTCCACTGGTGGGCACAGACTCCGGGCAGCTGAGTGTGGAGGAGGCGGCCACCCTCCTGGCCGAGACCTTTCCCGCAAATCCGGGGGCGTGCCCCAGAGAGTTGCGCATCGTCGTGGACCGGGACAGCGACCGGATTCTCGTTGAGGCCACCGTACGGAGGTTGTCGTGATCCGACTGAACCAGCTCACCAAGCGCTATGGCCGGTTCACCGCGGTCGACCGGATCGACCTCGCGGTGCCCAGCGGTGAGCTGTTCGGGTTTCTCGGCCCCAACGGAGCGGGGAAGACCACCACATTTCGCATGATCGCAGGCATCCTCCGGCCCACCAGCGGCAGCATCGAGATCGGCGGGATAGACATCAATCAGCGGCCGCTCGAGGCCAAGGCGCGGCTGGGCTTTATTCCCGACCGGCCGTTCGTGTACGACAAGCTCACGGGAGCGGAGTTTCTCCGCTTTGTTGCCGCGCTCTACGGCCAGCAGGGCGCGGTGGTCGAGCGCCGCATAGACGAGCTGCTGGAGCTGTTCGACCTTCGGCGGTGGAAGGACGAGCTCACTGAGTCGTACAGCCACGGTATGCGGCAGAAGCTGATCATTTCGGGCGCGCTGGTGCATCGTCCTGAAGTGATCGTTGTCGATGAGCCAATGGTCGGCCTCGACCCCAGGAGCGCCCGGCTGCTCAAGGATCTCTTCCGCCAGTTCGTAGACCGGGGCGGCACGGTTCTCATGAGCACTCATACGCTGGAAGTGGCCGAGACGATGTGCGACCGGATCGCCATCATACACGGCGGCAAGATCGTGGCTTCCGGAAACATGGCGGAGCTCCAGGAGCAGACCTCGTCCGAGCACCTTGGTTTGGAGGACCTCTTCCTCAAGCTGACCGGCGGAATGCGAGATCATCAGCTCGATACCATCCTCGACTCCTGATCGTGCCCCCCTTACCAACAGTACAGCCGCGGCTTTGGACCCTGCTCACGCCCAAGTGGCGCAGCGCGCTCGCTCGCAGCCGGCAGGAGCAAGCTGATTCTCGCGCCCGGGTACTGCTTCTCAGTCTGATCGGCCTGATCTTCTGGATCGCTGTCTTCGGAATCGCCTACCGGGTACTCCGCTACTTCCGGAGCGTGGACGAGATAGGGAACCTCATGGCCGGGAAGGTCCTCGGCGTCATTCTGCTGGCCTTCCTGTCGATTCTGCTGCTTTCCAACGTGATCACGGCCCTCTCCACGTTCTTCCTGGCCAAGGATCTGGACTTGCTGGCGGCCGCGCCGGTGAACGGCGTTCGGCTCTATGTTGCCAAATTGGCCGAGACCGTGGTGCACTCCTCGTGGATGGTGGCCCTGCTCGCCCTCCCGATCCTCACCGCCTATGGCATCGTGTACAGCGGAGGGCCCTTGTTCCCCTTCGTGGCGCTGTCCGCTTTCATCCCCTACCTGATCCTGCCTGCGGTGCTCGGCACCGCCGCCACATTGGTGCTGGTGAACGTCTTTCCTGCCAGGCGGACGCGCGAGCTACTCGGTCTGATCGCCAGCGGGGCGGTAGTAATCGTGGTAGTGAGCCTGAGATTCCTGCGCCCGGAGCAGCTGGCCCGGCCGGAAGGATTCAGGAGTCTGGTAGATTACTTGGCCGTCCTCCGCACGCCCACAAGCCCGCTGTTGCCCAGTGAGTGGACCGCGTCGATCATCATGAACTGGTTGCTCCAGGTGGCGGATCCGTGGCCGGTAGCCAAGCTCTGGGGCGCAGCGGCATTGGCGGTCGGACTGGGAGCGGTACTCCACCAGCGGCTCTACGCTCAAGGCTTCTCCAAGGCTCAGGAAGGCGCTGAGCGCAAGGTTCGCCGGCCGCTCAGAGGGCCCGTTTCGCGGCTGCTACGCTCGCAGTCGCCGTCGAAGAGGGAATTCATTCTCAAAGATCTGCGGCTCTTCTTCCGCGACAATACCCAGTGGAGCCAGCTCATTCTCCTGGCCGTGCTCCTCATGGTCTACCTTTTCAACATCCAATCGCTGCCGCTGCATTCAGGGGAGCGGGTGCCGTACCGGCTCGTGAACCTGATCTCGTTCCTCAACCTGGGTCTTGCCGGCTTCGTCCTGGCTGCTGTCGCGGCGCGCTTTATCTTTCCGGGCATCTCGCTCGAGGGCCGGCAGATGTGGCTTCTGCGCTCCAGCCCCCTCGATCCGAGATCCATGTTGTGGAGTAAGTACTGGATCGGCACGGTGCCGCTGCTGCTCCTGGCTTTGATGATCACGGTGTTCACCAACTGGCTGCTGGATGTGAGCGGGTTCATGATGTTTGTAGCCGTGGTCACGATCGTCCTCTACACCCTCGCCGCCAGCGCCCTGGCGCTGTCGTTCGGGGCGCTGTATCCGCAGTTCGGAACCGAGAATGCGGCCCAGATTCCCACCGGCTTCGGTGGACTGGTCTACATGATGAGCAGCCTGACTTTGTTGGCGCTGATCATCACCATCGAAGCGGTGCCGGTCACGGAGTACCTGCGGGATCAGCGCTACTCGCAGTATCCGGTGGGGATCACACTCGAGCTCGTGGCTTCCGGCGCCGCGGTGCTATGCATTTGCGTCGCCGCCACGGTCATTCCCCTGCGCGTGGGCTTGCGGAGGATCGAGATGATGGAGTGGTAAGGGTCGATCTGTTCAGCGATACCGTCACCCGCCCCACCGCATCAATGCGACAGTTTATGTGCGACGCGGAAGTAGGAGACGAACAGCAGCGCGAGGATCCCACCGTCAATCTATTGCAGGACATGGTCGCTGACCTCCTGGGCAAGGAGTCGGCGCTCTTTCTTCCCTCCGGTACGATGTGCAATCAGGTCGCGTTTGCCGTGCACTGCCGGGCGGGAGATGAGATCCTGCTTCAGGAGCTTGCCCATCCGTTGCTCTACGAGGCCGGGGGCGCCGCAGCCCTCATCGGTGCGGTGTTCCGGCCCCTCGGCGGATTTTTTACTGCCGAGCAGGTCGAAGACGCCATCCGGCCGGCCGTGCACTACATGCCAAGAACCCGTGCGGTTTCCATCGAGCAGACCAGCGCTTCCATTGGAGGGATGTGCTGGCCTCTCGGCCGGATCGGGGAAGTCTGCTCCGCGGCGCATGCCGGCGGGCTGGTAACCCACATGGATGGGGCGCGGCTGTTCAACGCTGTTGTGGCCACCGGCACAGCCGCGCACGCGTTCGCGGCTCCCTTCGATTCGGTGTGGGTCGATCTGAGCAAGGGTCTGGGTGCGCCGGTGGGGGCGGTTTTGGCGGGCTCGCGAGAGTTCATCGAGCAGGCCTGGGTATTCAAGCAGCGTTTCGGCGGGGCCATGCGCCAAGCCGGGATTATCGCCGCGGCGGGAGTGTACGCCCTTCGCCACCACATCGATCGACTGTCCGAAGACCACGAAAGAGCCAGCCTCCTGGCGTTCGGTCTGGCGGATATTCCCGGGATTTATCTGGATCCCCGGGCGGTTAAGACCAACATCGTCATTTTCGACGTGGGCAGAACCGGAATGATAGGGGAGGCTTTCGCGTCCCGCACCCTGGCCAGTCACGGCGTCAGATTCAGCGTCCTTGGCCCCACGACCGTACGGGCGGTTACTCACCTGGACATCCCACCGGATGGCATCGAGCTGGCCCTCAAGGCCGCACAAGCGGCAGTCAATGCATGACGCGCGTGGCGCGCTCCGAAGAGTCCACTTTTCTGCCGCATCCCCACCAGTAGCCAATAGCCCATAGCCACTCTCCGATCCGTTTCATTCTGTTTCGCCAGTGCAAACGCTGCGGCCACGGCCGTCCTTATGTGGCAAATGCGAGACAACCACCGCCCGAAGCATGACCTCGTCCACGAGGTCACCGGCCTCCGCAAGCAAATTCTGGATCTCAAAGAAGCGATGGTCGCGCGCCGTCGGGTGGAAGAGGCGCTCCGGGAAGCGGAATCCCGCCTTCGTTCCCTGACCGACGGGGCCCCGGTAGGACTCTGCCTCTTCCGCCGTGATGG
>Ga0136617_10004326_pt1 | contig 12712 bp, 10 predicted proteins | sample AntDrymUQ3222106_2_FD_129672 | JGI IMG/M metagenome (GOLD analysis project Ga0136617, IMG submission 129672) | Polar desert sand microbial communities from Dry Valleys, Antarctica - metaG UQ322 (21.06) | ecosystem: Environmental > Terrestrial > Soil > Desert | place: Antarctica: Dry Valley...
GCGCCTATCAGCGGCCGCATCGGCCCGATGTCGCGGCTGCCTTCCCGCAGGGCGTGCGCGTGGTCGACGCCGAGAATTACATGGATCCGGCAGCGCTTCCGCCGGGAAAGGTACTCGTGGTTGGCAGCGGCCAGACCGGTTGCCAGATCTCCGAGGATCTGCACGAGTCGGGCCGTGCGTGTTCCTCGCCTGTGGGCGGGCGCCGTGGCTGCGGCGGCGGGCCGACGGCCGCGATATCGTCAGCTGACTAAAGGAGACCACCTTCTTCGACGCGCCGCTCAGCGCTCTGCCCTCACCCGCAGCCCGGCTGGGCGCCAACGTGCTGGTGACCGGCCGCCGCGGCGGCCATGATCTGCATTACCGCACGTTGCAGTCGATGGGTGTGCAACTCCTGGGCCGCTTGGCCGGCGTGGAGGGTCATCGGGCGTACTTCACCGATAACCTTGCCGACTCTGTGGCCTTCGGTGATGCACGCTATGCCGACATTCGACGGCTGCTCACCTAGCAGCTCGTCGCCAAGGGTTTGACGGTGCCTGAGCTACCCGACCCTGCCCCGTTTCACGCCGACCCGCCGCTCGAGCTCGACCTCGAAGGCTTCGGCGTCGTGATCTTCACCTCCGGCTTCCGCCCCGACTACGCGCACTGGATACGGTTTCCCGCTTTCGATGCCATGGGCTTCCCGCTCACCGACGACGGTGCGAGCACCGTGGTCCCGGACCGCTTCTTCTGTGGCGTCCACTTCCTGCGGAAGCGCAAGTCGGCGGTGCTGTTCGGTGTGGGCAAGGATGCCGCCATCGTGGCGATGGCGATAGCCCACAATCGGTAGCAGCACGTTGTGGCGACTCCCCCGCGGTAGCGGCCGGAAGGTAACGGCTGGAAACCAGCGACCGCCGGAACCGGCACCACGATCGTGGATCTAGTCCTTGAGCAGGGCGCGGGCCATCACCATCCGCTGGATCTGATTGGTGCCCTCGTAGATCTGGGTGATCTTGGCATCACGCATCATCCGCTCCACCGGGAAGTCCTTCGTGTAGCCATAACCACCGAACAGCTGTACGGCATCGGTGGTCACCGACATTGCGGTGTCGGAGGCGAGACATTTGGCGGCCGCTGAGATGAACCCCAGGTCTGGCTCGCCACGCTCGGCGCGCGCCGCGGCCACGTAGATGAGCTGGCGTGCGGCCTCGGTCTTCATCGCCATGTCAGCCAGCATGAATTGCACGCCCTGAAAATCCGCGATCCGGCGGCCGAACTGCTGGCGCTGCTTGACATACGCCACGGCCGCGTCGATGGCGCCCTGCGCGATGCCCACCGCCTGCGCGCCGATCGTCAGCCGAGTGTGGTCCAGGGTGCGCAGGGCGGTGCCGAAACCGGTGCCCGGCTCCCCGATGATCCGGTCGGCCGGGATGGTGCAGTCGGTGAGGTAGATCTCGCAGGTCGGCGACCCGCGGATCCCGAGCTTGCGTTCCTTCGTACCCACTGAGAATCCCGGGTCGTCCTTATGGACGACGAAGGCTGAGATTCCCCGCGAGCCCGCTGCCGGGTCGGTCTTGGCCATCACCGTGTAGTACGTCGAGATGCCGGCGTTGGTGATCCACGACTTGGAGCCGTTGAGCACCCAGGACTCACCGTCACGCACGGCCCTCGCCTTCATGGCCGCCGCGTCCGAGCCCGCCTCGCGCTCGCTCAAGGCGTACGAGAACATCGCCTCGCCACGGGCCACCGGCGGGAGCACCGAGGCTTTGAGCTCCGCCGAGCCCGCTAGCAGGATCGGCATCGTGCCAAGCTTGTTGACGGCGGGGATGAGTGACGACGACGCGCAGGCCCGGGCCACCTCCTCGATGACGATCACCGTCGCGATGGAGTCGCCGCCCGCCCCGCCGTACGCCTCCGGCAGATGGATGGCGTGCAGATCGGCTTGCCGCAACGCCGAGTAGACATCCCAGGGAAACTCACCGGTCGCGTCGATGTCGGCAGCGCGCGGCGCGATGCGGTCATCTGCCAGTTTGCGTACGGTCGCGCGCAGCAAGTCGTGCTCTTCCGGCAACTGATACACGCCGAAAGAGGGATCCACCGGCCCATCGTAGGCTCGACCCAACGACTGGAAGATAAGAGGAGCAGACGTGGCAGAGCAGGCCGCCCCACGGATAACTGTTATCGGCACGGGGTACCTCGGTGCCACACACGCGGTGTGCATGTCCGAGCTGGGATACGAAGTGCTCGGCCTCGACGTCGACGAGACCAAGGTGGCGCGGCTGTCCGTCGGCGACCTGCCGTTCTTCGAACCCGAGCTGCCCGAGTTGTTGAGCAAGAATCTCGCCAGCGGACGGCTGCGCTTCACCTCCTCCTACGATGAGGCGGGCGACTTCGGTGACGTGCACTTCGTCTGCGTCGGCACTCCGCAGAAGAAGGGCGAGTTCGCCGCCGACCTCACGTATGTGGCCGCCGCCTTCTCCGAGCTCGCACCAAACCTGCGTCGCCCGTGCCTGGTGGTGGGCAAGTCGACCGTCCCGCTCGGTGTGGCGGCCCGGATGACCGAGTTGCTGCATCGCAAGTCGCCGGTCGGTGAGCAGGCCGAGGCCGCCTGGAGCCCGGAGTTCCTCCGTGAGGGCCATGCCGTGCAGGACACGCTGCGCCCGGACCGGCTGGTGTTCGGAGTCAGTAGCGAATCAGCGGAGTCGAGGCTGCGAGAGGTCTATGCGCCACTGATCGACACCGGCACGCCTGTCGTCGTCACCGATCTGGCCACCGCCGAGCTCGTCAAGGTCGCCGCCAACTCCTTCCTCGCGACCAAGATCTCGTTCATCAACGCGATGGCCGAAGTATGCGAGGCCTCCGGGGCCGACGTCACACTGCTCACCCAGGCGCTGTCGTACGACACCCGCATCGGTGGGCGCTTCCTCAATGCCGGGCTCGGATTCGGCGGTGGCTGCCTGCCCAAGGACATCCGCGCCTTCATGGCCCGGGCCGGCGAGCTCGGCGTCGATCAGGCGCTGTCGTTCCTGCGCGAGGTCGATGCGATCAACATGCGTCGCCGCGACCGGGCCATCGACCTCGCCCGGGAACTCACCGATGGCACGTTCGTCGGCACCCGGGTGGCGGTGCTCGGGGCGTCGTTCAAGCCCAACTCCGACGACGTACGCGACTCCCCGGCGCTCGACATCGCCAGCCGGTTGCACGGGCAGCGAGCCGAGGTACGCGTCTACGACCCGGTCGCAATGGAAAATGCGCAACGCACCTTCCCGCACCTGTCCTACGCCAGCAGCACGCTCGAGGCCGCGCGGGACGCCGACCTGGTGCTCATGCTCACCGAGTGGTCGGAATTCCTCGCTGTCGACCCGGACGTGCTGGGCAATGTGGTGACTCACCGGCGGATCGTCGACGGCCGCAACGCCCTCGATCCGGTTCAGTGGCGGGCGGCCGGTTGGCAGTACCGCGCCCTGGGACGGCCGTGAGTACTACTACTCAGGTGACGTAAGCAGCGCAACGCTACGGAGACGCCGGTAAGCCCGGCAGAGTTCCGATAGAGCGGTCCTCTAGCCGGCTGGAGACTCCATGAGCGTCACCGCACTGCACTGCCCCGGCTGCGCGAACGAGTTGCGACCCGGCGAGCGGCGGTGCACCCATTGCGGGCTGCCACTGAGCGGACCGGCAGCCACCGAGTTATGGCAGGTCGACCGGGCCCTTGAAGCCAACGACCAGCGGCGGCAAGCTCTGCTGAGCCGACGAGACACGCTGCTGGCATTTCTCCGGTCGCAAGCCGGGCAGCACACCAAGAGCCCCGCCCCTAGCGGGGCGCAGCGGTCGGTCGGCCCGCGGCAGTACGCCTCGCCATCGCCGGCACCCGCACGGGCGCCAGCCGCCCAGCGTTCACCGGCTCCCGTCGTCCGGCCAGAGACGTCGCGGCAATCCGTGCAGAACGTGCTGCTGGCGCTCGGCGGTTTGCTACTCGCTGTGGCAGCAGTGGTCTTTACCGTCGTCGCCTGGGGTCGCTTCGGGATCACCGGGCGGGCGGCCATCCTGCTCACCTTCACCGCGATCGCACTGACGACGCCGGTCGTGCTCATCCGCCGCAAGCTGAACGCCACGGCCGAGACCATCGCGCTCATCGGCCTGGTGCTCATGGCGTTGGACGGCTACGCCGCGTACCGTGTCGGCGCGTTCGGGCTCGACGGCACCAACGAGTACGGCTACAGCGCCGCAGTCCTCGCCGTCATGGTGGCGACCGCAATCGGTTACTCCCGACTGGTGCCGCTGCGGCTCCTCACGCCGGTGGCGGTCGTCCTTGCCCAGCCGGTCGTGCCGCTCGTCACCGCCGCATTCCAGACAACGATCACCGGATCCGCACTCGCCTTCACGATCGTGGCCGGGCTGAACGTGGCGCTCATCGCCGCGACCCGGCATCGCCAGGCACTGGCACCGGAGCGGGTGATCGCGGCGATCTTCGCCGTCATTGCCGCCTCCGGCGCTGTCCCTGTCGCCCTCGTGCAGACCTTCATCGAGGACAGTCCGTGGCGGCCGGCCGGGGTGCTCGCGCTCAGTGGGGCGGTCGTCATCGGCGCGGCCCTGGTGGCCAGGGCGGTCGCGCCGCGTGTGTTGTTGGCCGGCAGCGGCATCCTGCTGGTGGCCACTGCCGCGATCGGGGCGGTGCTTCCCGAGCTCGGCACCGCGGGCGCGGTCGCACCGGCGCTGGCGGCCCTGCTGGTGACACTCGGTGCGTTCCGGGCGCCGAAGACCTGGCGGCTCGGCGGACTGGGCGCCGGTTCGGTGCTGCTCGTCGCTGGCGGGCTGGCAGTCATCCGGCCGGTGGGTCACGCACTGCTCGGCCCGTTCAGCTGGCTGCTCGACCCGTGGAGCGGCGCTGGCGATAGCGCACGGATCGCCATCGATTCCGTCAGCGGCCAGAACGCAGCATGGTCCGGCCATCCGGTGGTCCTCCCGGCCGTCATGCTGCTGGCCGCCGGCGCCGCATTGGTCGCGCACTCCGTTGCCGGTCGGCGCGGTGCCGCAGCAGCAGTCGCCGCCGGCGTCGTGGCCGCGACCGGTGTCGCGCCGGTCGCGCTCGACCTGACCCGGCCGGGCGGCCTCATCGTGCAAGGCACCGTCGCGGCTGTCCTGTGCCTCGTCGCCGGGGCGCTCAAACGACCACTGCTGTGCTGGCCCGCCGGCGCGGCCGGCCTGTCGCTCGGCGCGCTCGCCCTCGCCGGCTGCCTGGCCGAACAGGGCAGCACCGTGGTGGGCCTCACGGCCGCGATCGCCGTCTTTGCGGCGGCCGCGTTCGCGGCCCGGCTGCCGGAGGTCGGTGCAGCCGCCGCCGGGCTAGTCGTGCTGGCCGCAACCGGACAGGCCGCTGCCGTCACCCTTGCCGCTGGGTACGACGGCGCGGCTGCGAGCTGGGCCATGCTTGGCGTGGCAGCGATCGCGGCCGCCGGCGTACACCTAGCCGAGGGGCGACTGCCACACCACGCGCGGGCCGGAGCAATCGCGGCCAGCACCGCCAGCGCGCTGGCCGCGATCAGCGCGCTCTTTGCAGCCGACCGCCCCGAACTGCTCCTCGCCGTCGCCGGCGGCGTCGTCGTCGCGGTCGCGTTGCGGCGGCCCCGAGATGGCGAGCGCGAGGTCTTCCTCGGCTTCGGCGCTATCCCGCTCGCGGGAGCGCTCCTGACCATCGCCGAGCCGATGTTCGAGGCCTACGCCACCCCGTACACCTGGCTGGGCCACGGCTGGGGCCCGGCTCCCCACCTTGCCCGCGAAGCGGTCGGCCCGGCAGTTGCCTGGTCAGGCACCGCGCTGGCCCCGGCGGTGCTGGCGGTCGTCGCAATAGCGATCGCGGCAGGCGCGGCAAGTCTGTGGGGCCGGGCGGTGGCGGTACGGGTGGCCGTTCCGCTCGCCGCCGCGACCGGTGGCGTGCTGCCGCTGGCGTTCGACCTGCCCTGGGTGGTTGCGCTGATCACCCTCGGCGCGATTGCCTGCACGCTGCTGGCCGCCGCTGCGCTCAGCCGGGAGCACAGCCTGCTGCCGGCATCGGTGAGCGGTCCGACAGCCGCCGTGCTGACCGGGACGATGACTGCCTGGTCGCTTGCCGCCGCCCCGGCGACGGTGCTTGCCCTGACGACACTCTCGGTCGCGACCCTGCTCGCGGCGGTGGCTGCCCGCACCCGCCCCGTCGTATTGACCTCGACTGTGGTGTCCGCTGCCTCGGCTGCGCTCGCAGCGGTCGCCGCCACCATGGCCGCCGGCCAGCCAGCCAGGATCGCGGCATTCGCTGCGCTGGCCATCGCTGCCGGGCTCGCCGGCTTGGCCGCGGTGCTGCGCCGCGAGCGGCCACAAGAATCGCTGTGCTGCGAGGCCGTCGCGGTGGGCGGTGGCCTGCTCGGCATCGCGATGAGCGCCACCAACCCGCTGACCCTCAGCATCGCGCTGGGCGTGGCCGGCCTGGTCGTCGGCGCCACGGCGCTGCGCCCGGACAGGCGTGCGGCGAGCTACGTCGGGACCGGCCTCGTCATCCTGGGCTCCTGGGTGCGGCTGGCCGACCTCGGCGTCACCGCCCCCGAGGCGTACTCGGTTCCGGTCGGCGTCACCGGTCTTGTCATCGGCTGGCTGCGCTGGCGCCAGCGCCGGCACCTGTCCTCATGGCTGGTGTTCGCCCCCGGCCTGGCCAGCGGGCTACTGCCGAGCCTGGTCGCCCTGCTGGTCGGATCCCAGAACACGGTGCGCCCCTTCGCCCCCGGCGCGATGGCGCTCGTCGTCGTCCTCGTCGGGGGCTGGCAGCGGCTGCAGGCCCCCCTCGTGCTGGGTGGCGGGGTCCTAGCAGCGGTCACCCTGCACGAGCTGGCGCCCTGGGTCAGCGAGGTCGTTGCCGCCCTTCCACGGTGGGTGCCGCTGGCCGCCGCAGGGCTGTTGCTGCTGCTGATCGGGGCCACGTACGAGCAGCGCCGCCGCGATCTGCGCAGGGTGCGTGACGCCGTCGTACGCATGTCGTGATCGACTACTCTGGTGGCGAATCAGGAGACGATCGACCGCGTCCTGCGGCTCAACGTATGGGCCGTGGTCGGGCTGACCAGTGCGACATCGCGACCGGCGTACGGCGTGGCTGAGTTCCTGCAACGCCACGGCAAGCAGATCGTGCCGGTCAACCCGCTCGGTGAGCCGGTGCACGGTCAGACCGGCTATCGCACGCTGGCCGACATCCCGTTTCCGGTCGACGTCGTCGACATCTTCCGCCGGGCCGACGCGGCCGGAGCGCACGTCGACGAGGCCATCAGCGTCGGGGCGCGTGCGGTGTGGCTGCAGTTGGCAGTGATCGACGAGGCGGCAGCAGCCCGGGCCGCAGCCGCCGGGCTCGACGTCGTCATGGACCGCTGCCCGGCCATCGAGTGGCGAGCGGCGGGTTAGAGCTCGCCCCGCAGCGCGTCGTTCTTCGCCGCCACCATGCGTGCCAGGTCGGCTTGAAACGCCACCATCCGCTCGCGGAGAGCGTCGTCGGAGGCCGCGAGAATGCGGACAGCGAGCAAGCCGGCGTTGCGAGCACCGGCAATCGACACGGTGGCCACCGGGACACCACTGGGCATCTGCACGATCGAGAGCAGTGAGTCGAGGCCGTCGAGGTGTCGCAACGGGACGGGTACGCCGATCACGGGCAGCGGGGTAGCCGCGGCGACCATCCCGGGCAGGTGGGCCGCGCCGCCGGCGCCCGCGACGATGACGCGCAGGCCCCGATCGACCGCGCTCGCGGCGTAGTCGAGCATCTCGCGTGGGGTGCGATGGGCCGACACGACGCGCACCTCGTAGTCCACGTCGAAGTCGCGCAGCACCTGCACCGCCTCCGACATCACCGGCCAGTCGGAGTCGCTGCCCATGATCACGCCGACGGTCATGTGGCCCCCTCACTCAGTTGCCGTGCGGCCGCCCGCGCCCGCTCGCGTGCGCGGTCCATCGTGTCGTCGATGGCGGTCACATGGCCGAGCTTGCGGCCGGGCCGGGCAGACTTTCCGTACAGGTGCACCTTGACTGCCGGATCCATGGCGAACAGATGATGCAGCCGCTCGTCGATCCCGCTCCCCCCGGCTGGCCCGCCGAGCACATTTGCCATCGCGACAGCAGGGGCGGTCGCCATCGTCACACCCAGGGGGTAGTCGAGGACCGCCCGCAGGTGCTGCTCGAACTGCGAGGTCAGCGACCCCTCGATCGTCCAGTGCCCCGAGTTGTGCGGTCGCATGGCCAACTCGTTGACCAGCAGATCGCTGCCGGTGTCAAAGAGCTCGACGGCGAGCACGCCGACCACGTCGAGCTCGGCAGCGATCCTGATCGCCAGGTGCTGCGCGGCGGTGGCCCGGACATCGTCAAGACCGGGGGCCGGCGAGAGAACCTCGACGCAGATCCCGTCGCGCTGCACGGTCTCGACAATCGGCCACGCCGCCACTTGCCCGTACGGTGACCGCGCCACGAGAGCAGACAACTCGCGAACGATGCTGACCCGTTCCTCGGCAATCAGCTCGATCCCCGTCGCCCAGAGCTCCCGAGCCGCGCGCTCGCCGGACAGGAACCACACCCCGCGCCCGTCATAGCCTCCTCGTACGGCCTTGGCGACCACCGGCCAGTGCCCGTCAGCGAACTCGATGATGTCGGTGGCCGAATTCACCACGGTCCATCGCGGTACCGGGATGTCCAAGGCGGACAGTCGCTCGCGCATCACCCGCTTGTCCTGTGCGTGCGCCAGCGCCGCCGATCCCGGCAGCACCCGGTGGCCAGCCGACTCAAGTTTGCGCAGCAACTCCCCCGGCACGTGCTCGTGGTCGAACGTCACGACATCGCATGCCTGGGCAAAGCGCGACAGCGTGTCGTACGCGGTGAAGTCGCCGACCACGACGTCGGTAGCGACCAACGCAGCGCCGTCGTCTGCCGAAGCGGCGAGGAGGCGCAGCGACAATCCGAGCGGTATCGCCGCCTGATGAGTCATCCGAGCCAGTTGGCCGGCGCCGACCATACCCACGACAGACAGGCCGGTTCGGGGGTCCATGTCGCACAGGGTAGTCACGGCGACGCCGGTCAGTGATGATGGCTCATTGATCAGCGCTGACTGCGAGGTCAAGGCGGGCCCGGAACACCCAGAGTCCGGCTACTCTCCGGAAGCAACGTCTCTGGGGGGACCACGAGTCGATGAGTATGAGTTCCGTTCTCAGCGATCCAGAGCTGATCAACGCTGTGCGAAACGGGGAGATCTCGGCCTACGCGGGCCTGTACAGCCGGCACGCGCACGCGGCTCATCGGCTGGCCGGGGTGCTCACCCACGATCGCGACGACGTGCAGCGATTGGTATCTGACTCCTTCGCGGGCGTGCGGGTGGCGCTGCTGAGTGGCGGCGGCCCCGCCGTCATCTTTCGTACCTACTTGCTGGCCACCCTGCGAGACATCCACCACGACCAGCTGCGCCGCAGGCGGGGGCTCCGCGGCACGTCGGGTCCGCCGAGCAAGGAGCCCCTGGCCGGCCTGGTCGACGCAACCGCCCTGTCGGTACCAACGGGTTCGCTGATCGCTCAGGCGATAGACCGGCTGCCGGCGCGCTGGCAGTTGGTCCTGTGGCACGTCGAGGTGGAGCGCGAGGCACCGATCCTGGTCGCCCCCATGCTCGGGCTGAGGCCTACCGAGGTGTCGACGCTCGCCGCACGGGCCCGCGACCGGCTGCGCTCGGCTTACTTGACGGAGATGGCGGAGCAGGCCCTCACAGCTGACTGCTCCTGGGCTGCTCAACGTCTCGCCGCCGGCGTGCCGCGGGAGCCCTTCGACCCTGATCATGAACGACTCGACGAACACATCTCCGGCTGCGACCAATGCCACCAACGCTTCGCGGAGTTCTACCGAATCGAACGTCGGATGGCCGACGTGCTCGGGCCGCTGGTGCTCGGTGGCCTTGCCGACGCGTACAGCTCCAGCGACGACGCGACCGGCACGGTGATCGGCGGCCTCTCGCTGCGTCCTCGCCGGTGGTCGAGGCTCAGTCCTCGCCGGTGGTCGAGGCGCCGCGTGCCGTGGGTCGGTCTCCTGTCGGCGGCCGTCGCCGGAGTGGCAGCCATTGTGATTCTCTCCTCGCTGCACCTCGGCAGTCCGGTCCCGGCGCGGGTCACCGGCTCGGCCGCTCCGGAAGCGGTGGCCAACACCGACCAGCCGACACCAGTGCCCTCCCGTGGTCCTGCCGCCACAGCCACGGCCGCCGACGTCACGGTGCGCCTTCGCGGCACGCTTGTCCGCGGACGCAGCACACGGCTGCAGGTCCAGGTGGTCAATGCCGGACCAGCGGCCAGCGGCACGGTGACGTTGGTGCTCACGCTGCCGGTCGGGGCGTCGTTGGGCGGCTCCCTGCCCGGTAGCTGGGAGTGCGCTGGTCGTACGACAATCTTGGTGTGCAGCCATCCCGCGCTGGCCTCGGGCGACAATGCGACCGGCACGCTGGCGATCTCCGTGCGGCTCACAGCTCCGCGTGGCGGCCGGGTCAGCGCTGTCGTCAGCCCGGCGGTAGCCGATCCGGCAGGTGGCAACAATCGGGCCGACACGTCTGTCAAGACTTAGCCGCGTCCTGCGGCCTTGGTTCCCGGAACACCGCACGTTCGTCGAGCCCGACCGAGCCGCACAGGTGAACCGGCACCTTGCCTCCGCGCTACGAGATGGTCATCGGCCGCCTCGCCGACATCGCAGACCTAGAGCGCCTAACACTGCGTCGCCTACGCCCGCCATGCGGTTCGACACCGGCCGGCTGTTCGAGACGGACACAAGCGACCCTTCCGTTCCCACTGGCCGCGAGGTTCTCCACATGTACGTCCCGTACGGCGACGAAGTCCACGAGGCCCGACGAGCTTGAGAATCAGGCCGAGGATGACGTGCCTATATTCGGCTGCATCCACACTGCCGCGTACTTCAAGGGTCACGAGGAGCGGAAGCGTCGCTCCTTCACCGCGTCAGTAGGAGCACCTTGATCTATGCCTGCCACCAAGTGCGTGACGCTCCCAACGAGCGAGTGTTCTACGAAATGTACCGAGACGCCGACGCCTTTCAAGCGCACGAGGCACAGCCACACGTGCAACGATTTCTCGCTGAACGCCAGCAGCACTTAGACCATTTCGACGTTGACTTCCTCGCCCTGGACGGTGCAGTCGGCATCACCCATGACGGAGCGTGACCGCGTCGTGTCTGCTTTGGACGGTGTGACCCTCGGCGAGCGCGTCGCCGAGCTCCGACGTCGTCGCGGCCTGTCGCAGAAAGATCTCGCAGCCGAACTCGGCCGGTCAGAAAGCTGGGTCTCGCAGGTTGAACGTGATGTGCTTCCGGTCGAGCGGGTCTCCGTACTGCAGGCACTTGCTGACGCGCTCGGCGCGGCGGCGAACGATCTCCAGCCGGGAGTGCCCGGACAAGCCGACTCACCCAGCCAGTCAGCCCCGGAGCTGGCCGGGCTACGGCTGGCCATGACTGGGCATCCGGCCCTCAGCACACTGCTTGAGACTGCGCCGCCCGCCGACCAGCAACTCGGCCCTTTGCGCCAGGCCGTTGCCGCGGCTTGGCGGCTCACTCACGCCTCAGAGTTCAGTGCCCTCACAACGCTGCTGGTTCCACTGCTGGGGAATCTTGAGCAAGTCGCCAGAGTCGGGCGAGGCCGACAACGCAGCGAAGCCGCCGGCCTCTTGACCAGCGCCTACCAGGCCGCGTCCGCCGCGTTCGCCCGTCAGGATGAAGCCGACGCGTCCTGGCTGGGCGCTGACCGCGCCAGCCGATGGGCCGAGGATGCCGGAGACCCGCTGGCCGTCGTAGCAGCCGCGTTCCGCATGGGGCACGCCTTCATCACCCTGCGGCGCCTCGACCAGGCCGAGCATGTCGCCAACCAGGCCATTCGTGCGTTGCAACCTTCGACCAGCGCAGAGGACTGCCCGCCCGAAGTCCTCTCGCTCTACGGAGCCATGCACCTGATCCTCGCGGTCGTATTCGCCCGCGAAGGTGACCGGGCCGGAACACGCCGAACCATCGCCAAAGCCCGCAAGATCGCCGCCCGCGTCGGCACCGACAGGAACGACTACAACACCGAGTTCGGGCCGACAAACGTCGAACTGCACGCCGTATCCACCGCCGTCGACCTGGGCGACGCCGGAGAGGCCATCGACCTGAGCCGGACGATTGACGCAACCGGACTGTCAGCCGAGCGCCAGTCTCGGTTGGCTATCGACCTCGCCCGTGCGCACGTCCAGCGACGACACATCGGCGATGCGGTCGCCGCACTGTTGGAAGCCGAGCGGCAGGCACCGGAACAGGTCCAGACCCATGTACTCGCACGCGAAACGGTCCGAGACCTCCTCAGCCTGGCCGGTCGGCGGGCCACCCCTGAGCTGCTGAACCTTGCTCGGCGGATCGGAGCCGCGAACTGATGGACCTCGGCCTGCTCTGACCGTGCAGGCTTCGTTGTAGATGCCACGCCGAGCGGACGTGATAAGCGGAGGGCACGTGAACGCAAGTGACCGGACTGGTGTGGGCGGTCTCGCGGTGGCGGCGATCGCTTTGCTCCGTGGCTGGAGGGCGGGAGCGCCAAGTGCAACAGTTGCAGGACCGTGCCGGCAAAGAGGCTCAGGATCGGGAAGATGAAATCCGGCGGGAATCACAAGCTCGCGAGGATCGGATCCGAAATGAAGAACGCGAGCTTGCACGCCAGCGCGCATCGAACGAGTACTTGAGC
>Ga0136617_10004327_pt1 | contig 12712 bp, 15 predicted proteins | sample AntDrymUQ3222106_2_FD_129672 | JGI IMG/M metagenome (GOLD analysis project Ga0136617, IMG submission 129672) | Polar desert sand microbial communities from Dry Valleys, Antarctica - metaG UQ322 (21.06) | ecosystem: Environmental > Terrestrial > Soil > Desert | place: Antarctica: Dry Valley...
ACGATCAGGACTCGCCGCTGCTCGAGGTCGCCGAGCGTGTCCCGGGCGAGGTCCACAGCCACCGACGCCACGCTGCCCCGCCCCTGGGAGATCTGGGTGAGCGAACGGACGCGCTTGCCGGTGGCGAGCGCGGCGCGGAAGAGCTTGTTGGTCAGCGGCCCGGTGGTCTGCGTCTCCAGCGCTCGCTCATACGCACGCTTGACCTGGCCCTGCACCTCCGTCTCGCCCACCACCATCGAGTCCAGGCCGCTCGCGACGCGGTAGAGATGCCGCGCGGCGTCGCAGTTGCGCATGGAGTACATCGCGTCGACGAGCTCGGTGGGGCGGATGCCGGCCTGGCGGGCGAACATCGCGAGTACCGCGCTCTCGGCTTCGACGGCGTCCGTGGCCACCACGTAGAGCTCGGTCCGGTTGCACGTGAAGAGCGCCACCGCCTCCCCGATGGAGGGATCCGCCAGGAGCTCGCGCGTCATCTCCTGCGCGCGGCGCTCGGGAAGGGCGAGGCGCTCGCGAACCGCCAGCGGCGCCGTCTTGTGAGAAGCGCCGAGCAGCAGCAGCTCGCTCACTGCGCCTCCACCCGCTCGGGCTCGGGCTCGGGCTCGGGCTCGGTGAGCTTCTCCAACTCGTCGAGCTCACGCTCGATCCGCGCAAGCTTGGAGGCCATGATCGCCACGTAGGCGAGGATGATCGCAGTGAACACGAGGTAGGCGCCCGCGACGTAGGGACCGGCGTCGTCGAGCGGGAGAGCGGGCATCAGGCCCCAAGCGCCAGCCGGCGCTTGAGCGTCCGCAGCTGTGCCTTGGCGTGCTTGGAGGTCAGCTCGTACTTCCAGAGCGTCATGAAGAGCAGCACCATGGCCCCTAGCGACACCAGGAGGGTCAATTGCATCGATCCGGGCAGGGAACCGCTCGAGTCGAGGACGCGGGGATGGGTCACGGACGCCTGCGCGAAGCGGACCGACATGAAGCAGATCGGCACGAAGGCACCGGCGATTACCGCGAAGACGGCGGCGTAGCGCGCCTGGCGCTCAGGATCCTCGATCGCGAAGCGCAGGGGTTGGTAGCAGCTGTAGAGCAGGAAGACGATCAGGAAGGCGACGAGCGTCGGCTCGTCCCACACCCACCAGTGACCCCAGGATGCCTTCGCCCAGATCATCCCCGTGGCGAGGGTCGCCAGCCCGAGGATGATCGAGAGGTGGATGGCGACGTAGGACTTCATGTCGTCCTCCCGACGCCCCGAGCGCAGGTGCTTGATCCCGTAGATCCCGCCGGCCACGAAGCCGCCGAGCGCCACGAGCGCGAGCGGGACGTGCAGGAAGAAGATCTTGTAGACGAAGCCCTGATCGGCGTCGTTGGGCGCGTAGAAGAAGACGAGCGCGAACGCGACCGTGAGCGCGACGAACGAGGCGATGGAGAGGAACCGAAGGCCCCGACCGTACATGTGTCAATCCTCCAGGAGAAAGTCGAAGACCGCAAAGGCGACCAGACCGAAGATCACATCGTAGAGCCCGAGAACCGTCAGCCACCGGCCGGGGAGCGGCTCGGCGCCCGCCGGCGCGAACAGCGGCGCCGTGGCCTGTGCGCCGGCGATCACGATCGGCAGCAGCAGTGGCAGGGCGAGCAGCGGCACGATCAGGTCGCGGGCGCGGGTCTGGATGGCGAGCGCCGCCACCAGCGTCCCGACCACGGCGATCCCCGCGTTGGCCAGGACGAGGAGTCCCGCGAGGCCGGGCAGCGCCTGAAACGGGGAGGGGCCGAGTAGGAGCACGCTGTAGACGGGTACGGCCGCGAGCTCGACCGCGGTCAGGAAGGCGAACAGCAGCAGGGCCTTGGCCCACAGCATCGCGGTGCGATCGACGGGTGCGAGCAGGAACGCGTCAAACCCGCCCTCCTCGCGCTCGGCGACGAAGAGCCGGTTGATGCCGAGCACGGCCGCGAAGAGCAGCGTGACCCACAGCACGCCGGCCGCCAGGTCGCCTGCAAGCGTCTCACGATCGAGCCCGAAGCGGAAGATCACGAAGGTCGAGACGCTGAAGAGCAACATCGCCGGCACCGACTCGCGCGTGCGCAGCTCCAGGCGAAGGTCCTTGCGAAGCAGGGCGGCGACAGCCCCCGCGGTGCTCATCCGTAGAGCTCCCGTACGGTGGCCGTGTCGATGGCGCTTCGCACCTGCCGCAGCACCTGACGACCGTCGCGCAAGCCGAGCACGAGATCGGCTTCGCCGAGTCCGGCTTCGATGTCGTGGGAGATGATCACCCGCGTGCACCCGCTCGCGCGTCCGACGAGCGGCGAGACCGCCTCCACGGCGGCCGGGTCGAGATTGGCGTAGGGCTCGTCGAGCAGCAGCAGATCGGGCTCGTGGAGCACGGCTCGGCAGATCGCCACCCGCTGGGCCAGGCCGCGCGACAGCGTGCGGACCGGGTCGTCCCCGCGCCCGGCGAGGCCGACCAACTCCAGCAACGTCTCGATGCGTGCGGTTGGGACGCCGTGCAGCCTCGCATGGAACCGGAGGTTCTCGCGAGGCGAGAGCTCGCGGTACAGCAACGGGTCGTGGGCCAGCAATCCGATCCGGCCCCGCACCTTCCAGCCGTCGCGCGGCAATGATCCACCCAGTACGCGCGCGTGCCCTGCGTGCGGACGCAGGAGCGTGGCCAGGATGCGCAGCAGCGTCGTCTTGCCGGCGCCGTTGGCGCCGAACACCGCCAGGGTCGCGCCCGCCGGCAGCTCGAGGCTGACGCCGGCCAGCGCGGCACGCTCGCCGTAGCGGCGCTCCAAGCCGTCGAGGGCGATGGCCGGCGCGGCCTCGGTCACGCCGGTGGAGCGCCGTCAGGCCGTGGCGGGGACGTGAGCGGCCTGGGCGTCGCGGATCATCTCGAGCACCTGTGCCTCGTCACCCGCCCGCAGCAGGTCGATGGGGTCCGGATCGCCGTTGACGATGGCCTCGAAGAACCGCTTACGGTCCTGATAGGTCGGCAACGTCCCCTTCGCCCAGCCGCGCACCTCGTTGAGCAGGATGGCCAGGCGCGCGTAGGGCTCTCCGTACTCCTCCGCGATCTGGCGCTTCATGCGCTTGGCCAGCGCGGGTGAGGCGCCGGCGGTCGAGATCGCGATCGCGAGCGGACCCGTGCGGACGATGGCCGGGAGGATGAAGTTGCACAGCGGCGGGACGTCGACGACGTTGACCAGCATCGCCCGGCGCTCTGCATCGTCGTAGACGGCGATGTTGACGTCGGTGTCGTTCGTCGCGGCGATCGCCATGAAGGTGCTCTCGAGGTCACCCGTCTCGTAGGCGCGTCGGAGCCACTCGATCGAGCCTTCCCCAGCGAGCGCGACGAGCTCGGGCTCGGCCTCCGGCGCAACGAGGACCACGCGGCCATCACAGGCGAGAAGACCTTCGACCTTCTCCAGGCCGATGGCGCCCCCTCCCACCACGACGCAGCGGCGACCGGTCAACTTGAGGCAGGCGATGTAGAACGGGGTGTCGAGCATCCCCTGGACGCAGGTCTGGTCGCAGATTCCCTTGCGGAACTGACAAACGCATTCCTTGCCGGCGTAGGCCTGGGCGGGCATGGTCTCCTGGAGGGTAGTGGGCCGTAACGGACCTTCTCTCGTACTACGGATCGACCATGCCCCAAGACGGATACTTCACAGACGATTCGATGCTGCGCCAGGTGCATCGCGAGTTCGCGGTCGCCCTCTCAGGCCAGCGGGCCCTGCTCATGCAGGCCACCCACCCGGTCGCCTTCGCCGGGTTCTTCGCCCACACGGGTGCACTCGACGAGCCCTACGAGCGCCTGAACCGCACTGCGCAGGTGATGGACACGATCGGCTTCGGCACGCGTGAGGCCGCCGACCGCGCCACGCGCCGGGTCCGGGCGATGCACAAGCGCGTGGGGGGCGAGCTCACCGAGCCCGCCGGGCGCTTTCCCGCCGGCACGCCATACGCGGCGAACGACCCGGTGCTGCTCATGTGGATCCTCGCCGCGCTGGTGGATTCCTCACTCCTGGTCTATGAGAAGTACGTCCGCCGCCTGAGCCGCGAGGAGCGCAACGCCTACTGGCAGGACTACAAGGTGATCGGCAACCTCTTCGCGCTCGAGGACCATCAGATGCCGGCCGCCATCGAGGACTTCGACGCCTACATGCACGACATGCTGATGGGCGACGACCTCTTCATCACGGACGAGGCGCGCGAGCTGGCGGTCCGCATCGTGATGAAGCCGCCGGTCCCCCTCAAGGCGCGGCCGCTGCTCGAGCTCGCCAACCAGATCACCGTCGGATTGCTTCCGGGCAGGATCCGCCGGGGCTATGGCCTGCGGTGGGATCCGCTTCGCAGCGTGGCCCTGCACGGTGGGGCGGAGTACGTCAAGCGGTTGGTGGTTCCCGTGCTGCCCGAGCGTCTGCGGCTGGTTTCCAGCGCCCGCGCTGCGTGAAGCGTTGGCGGACTACTCCGGCCGCTCGCGTTGCGCCCGGATCCCTTTGAGCCGCTCACGGAGCTCGGCTTCGCGCTCGTCCGGCTCGTAGAAGCGCAGGTCCTCCAGCCCCTCCGGCAGATGCTCCTGCGTGTTGACGTGCCCGGCCGAACGGTGCGGGTCCTCGTAACCTTGGCCGCGTCCGAGCTTGCGCGCGGCGGGATAGGCAGCCGTGCGCAGAGGCCCCGGCGGGGTGGCGGCGCCCGCGTCACGGATATGGCCGCGGGCGTCGAAGATCGCGCGCTTGGCGGCGTCGGACTTCGGCGCGAGAGACAGGTAGATGGCCGCCTGGGCGAGCGCGAAGTGGCATTCGGGCAGCCCCACGTGCTCGACGGCGCCCGCGGCCGCGACGGCGACCTCGAGCGCCCTCGGGTCCGCGTTGCCGACGTCCTCGGAGGCGAAGACGATCATCCGGCGCACGATGTAGCGCGCGTCCTCGCCGCCCTCGAGCATCGCGGCGAGGTAATAGAGGGAGGCATCGGGATCCGACCCGCGGGTGGACTTGATCCAGGCCGAGATGTAGTCGTAGTGCTGGTCGCCGGCCTTGTCGTAGAGGACCGCCTTGCGCTGCATGGCGTCCTCGGCATCGGGGAGGTCGACCAAGCTGCGGTCGTCACGCCGGACGGTCTCCACCGCGAGCTCGAGCGCGTTGAGCGCCGCCCGCGCGTCGCCGCCCGAGCGGGCGGCGAGGAACGCGAAGCCGTCATCGCCGACTTCGACGCCCTCGGCCAGCTCCCGTGCGAGGGCCCGGCGCAGCAGCGCTTCGACGTCCGCGGCTTCGAGTGCCTGCAGCTCATAGACCTGCGTCCGGGAAAGCAGCGCGTTGTTGACCTCGAAGTAGGGGTTCTCGGTCGTCGCTCCGATCAATGTGACCAGCCCGTCCTCCACTGCTGGGAGCAGCGCGTCCTGCTGGGCCTTGTTGAAGCGGTGGATCTCGTCGAGGAAGAAGACCGTGTGGCCGCCGCCGATGCGCCGTTCGCGGGCCCGCTCGAGGAGCGCCCGGACCTCCTTGGAGCCGGCCTGCACGGCGGAGAGCTCCTCAAAGGCGGCGTCCGCGTGGCGGGCGACCATCCGCGCCAGGGTCGTCTTCCCCGTCCCGGGCGGCCCGAAAAGGATCATCGAGTGCGGGTGCCTCGACTCGATCGCCGCCCGTAACGCCGAACGCGGGGCGAGCAGGTGGGCCTGGCCGACGAAGTCGTCGAGTACCGACGGGCGCATGCGGACCGCAAGGGGTGCGTCGGAGGCGACGTGCGCTGCGTCCTCGTTGCCGGGATCTCCGGCGTCGAACAGGCGATCCATGTCGCGGAGTATGGAGCGCCGCTCCGTCTGACTAACCTCCCGCGACATGCCCGGCGCCGAGGACCTCCAGGACGAGACCGCCGAGGTGCTGACACGGCTCATCAACTTCAACACGGTGAATCCTCCCGGCCAGGAGCGGGAATCGCTCGAGTGGCTCGCGGGCTACCTGAGCGACGCAGGCCTCGAATGCGAGCTTCACGGCGCCGAGCCCGGGCGCCCGAACCTGGTCGCGCGACTCGCCGGCTCCGACACGTCGGGCGGCCCCGCGCTCGGCTACCTCTCCCACGTGGACACGGTCCTCGCCGATCCCGCCGATTGGACCTACGACCCCTGGGGCGGCGAGGTGCACGACGGCTTCCTCCACGGGCGCGGCGCCCTCGACATGAAGTCACAGACCGCGGCCGAAGCGGTGGCGGCCGCCTCGCTCGCCCGCTCCGGCTGGCGGCCGGAACGGGGTGAGCTCAAGCTCTTCTGCGTCTCGGACGAGGAGGCAGGCGGCATCCTCGGGGCGAAATGGCTCACCGAGGAGCACCCGGAGCCCGCCCGTTGCGACTTTCTGCTCAACGAGGGCGGCGGCTCGGTCATCCCCTTCCGCGATCGGCGCCTCTACGGCGTCTGCACCGCCGAGAAGGGAACCTTTCGCTTCACGGTGACCGCGCGCGGGATCGCTGGCCATGCGGCGGTTCCCGGCACCGGCGAGAACGCGCTGCTCAAGCTCGTGCCCGCGATCGAGGCACTCGGCGGGCGGCGCGCCGCCTACGACCTGACCGAGGCGCCCAAGCTCCTGGTGGAGGCGCTGGGGGAGCAGGTCTCCGATCTCGAGGGTGCCCTGAAGGCGATCCGCGCGGCTGAGCCGCGGCTGGCGACGCTGGTCGAGCCGACGCTCGGCGTCACGATGGTGCCGACCCGGATCTCCGCGTCGGAGAAGATCAACGTCATCCCGGCGCACGCCGAGCTGCGCGTCGACTGCCGAGTGCCGCCGGGAATGGGCGGCGAGGCGACGATGGCCCGGATCGGGGAGGTGCTCGGGGATGCGGCCGACGGACTCGAGGTGGTTTTCACGGAGCAGGTCATCGGCAATCGCTCGCCCGTAGCCTCGCCGCTCATGGACGCCATCGCGGAGTGGATCTCCAGGCACGATCCGGGCGCCGAGGTGGTACCCACGGTGCTGCCGGCCTTCACCGACTCGCGGTGGTGGCGCGCCGCGTTCCCCGACTGCGTCGCGTACGGCTTCTTTCCCCACCGCCACATGAGCCTGTACGAGACCTGGCCGCTGATCCACTCCGCCGACGAGCGCATAGACCTGCGCGACCTCGGCTTTGCGGCCGGCTTCTTTCACGACCTGCCCGAAAGGCTGCTGCGATGACCGACGAAACGAAGCTCCGCCTCGGCGGCATGGCCCTCCGCAACGGCCTGCTCGTCCATGGCCCGACGCACTGGGCGGCCGCCGTCCGGACGGGCTCGGGTGAGATCAAGGCGGCGTCGGGAGTCAAGCCACGCCTTCGCGGAGTCGACAACGTCCCGGGCGTTCGCGGAGTGGCGCGCCTGGGCGAGGCGATGGTCGTCATTCCGCTCGCCAAGCGCGGGCTGCCCGAAGCGCGGCTCCCCTTCCAGGACGCCTCGGTGATCGGCATGGCGGCGGGCGCCTCGATCGCCGGGAGTCAGCTGCGCAAGCGCACACGCGGGGTCGGCGGCGAAGTGGCGGCCGGGATGATCGGGATCCTTCCCGCCCTGCTCGCTCTGCGCGGCGGCGAGCTGGCCGCCTATCACGGAGTCGAGCACAAGGCGATCGCCGCCTACGAGCAGGACGCCGATGACGCTCGCGAGACCGCCAAGGAGCACGATCGGTGTGGTTCGCACCTCGTCGCTCCGATGCTGGCCTCCAACCTCGCGGGGACGATGCTGCTCAAGCAGGTGCTCAAGACCCAGGAGGGTGCCGGCCCGAAGCCGGGGCCGCTGGCGGGCGGCGCGGTGGCACTCGCTTCGACCGCGGTGGCCATCGAGGTCTTCGGGTGGTGCGAGCGTCACGCGGAGACGGGGCTGGCCAGGGCAATCCGGCGACCGGGCTTCGAGATCCAGCGCGTCGTCGGCACCCGTGAGCCCGACGAGCGTCAGCTGGAGGTTGGCCGCGCTGCCCTCGCGGAGATCCTGCGGGCCGAGGGAGTGGACGCCTGAGCGATCTTGATGGGGTCGAGGCCCCATTGTGTCCGACGCCCCGTTGCCCGATGCTCAAGCATGCCCTTCGCCCAAGGACAGATCACGCCGCGGGGCCAGGTCCCCGAGGGGCCGGCCTGGTACGACTGGGACACGATCTCCACCTGGTTACAGACGTGGGCGCCCATCATCTTCATGTTCGTCATCGTCATCGTCCTGTGGCGGACGATGAAGCTCATGCCGAAGACCAAGCCGGCGGAGATGAAACCGTCGTCGGGGACGTCGGCGGGGTGGTCCGAGGTGGCCGGGGCGGACGAGGCCAGGGCCGAGCTCGAGGAGGTCGTCGAGTTCCTGCGCGACCCTGAGCGCTTCCGCAAGCTGGGCGCCACGGTGCCGAAGGGCATCCTGCTGCACGGGCCTCCCGGGACCGGCAAGACACTGCTCGCCAGGGCGGTCGCCCACGAGTCCGGCGCCCACTTCTTCTCGCAGTCCGCGGCGGCCTTCGTGGAGATGTTCGCGGGACTCGGCGCCTCGCGCATCCGGCGCCTGTTCGCCACCGCGCGCAAGCACGAGCCGGCCATCATCTTCATCGACGAGCTCGACGCGGTCGGTGGCCAGCGCGGATCGGGCAACGACTCAGAGCGCGAGCAGACGCTCAACCAGCTGCTGGTCGAGATGGACGGGTTCTCCTCGCGGGGGCAGCTCGTGGTGATCGCAGCGTCCAACCTGCTCGACAAGCTCGACCCGGCGCTGCTGCGCCCTGGGCGCTTCGATCGGCAGATCTTCGTCTCCCCTCCGGCGGCCGCGGGCCGCGAGGCGATCCTCGGGGTCCATACGGCCAACAAGCCGCTCGGCGAGTCCGTCGACCTGCAGGTCGTCGCGCGCCAGACTGCCGGGCTCACGGGCGCCGACCTGGCCAACATCTGCAACGAGGCGGCGATCTTCGCCGCCCGCGCGCACCGCGACAAGCTCATCCAGGCCGACTTCGATTCGGCCCTCGAGCGCGTGGTGGCCGGCATGCAGTCGCGGCGCACCCTCAATGAGCACGAGCGCCGCGTGGTCGCCTACCACGAGGCGGGCCATGCTCTCTGCGCCGAGCTGCTCCCGCGCGTGGATCGCGTCCACAAGATCTCGATCGTCCCCCGAGGGCGCGCCTTGGGCTATACGCTCAACCTGCCCGAAGAGGACAGATACCTGAAGACGCGGGAAGAGCTGCTGGACTATCTCACCGTGCTGCTCGGTGGCCGTGCCGCGGAGCAGATCGTCTTCGACGCGGTCACCACGGGCGCCGCCGACGACTTGAGCCGGGTGGCCGACATCTCGCGGTCCATGGTCCACGACTTCGCGATGGGCACCTCGATCTCCGCCCTGCGGATCTCGGCCGAAGGCGGCGCGGTCTCCGATCGAACGCGTCAGCTGCGCGACGAGGAGCAGCAGCACTTCGCCGACGAGGCCATGCGCTCCGCGGTGCGGCTGATCAAGGAGCATCGCGATCGGCTCGAGGCTCTCGCGGGCGCCCTGCTGCGCGACGAGGTGCTCGAGCGCGACGGCATCGAGCGGATCATGGAAGGCGTGCCGCGGGTGGCGCGCCAGCGTGGCAGCGGGCTGCGAGTGGTCGCCGCCACGCCTACGCCGCCACCAGCCTGAACGCCCGCGGCCGGACCGTGATCGGCGCCGGGGCCTGTAGCTCGCCGTCCACGTTGACCTCGGCGTCCGGCTGGACTCCAAGCTCCACGTGCACGCCTTCCGCCTCGACCACTCCCGGCTGATCGGTGACGTCCCCGCGCCGCAGACCCACCGCGCGGCGTAGGAGCCCGAGTCTCGATCCGGCGGGTATCACGGTCACGTGGAGGACACCGTCGCCCGGGTCCGCGTCGTCGACGCTCGAGCCACCCCCGAAGGCACCTGAGACGGACACGATGAGCTGCCACGACCGGCCTTCGAAGAGCGCCGCACCGTCGACCAGCACCGCGCACGACACGGGTTTCGCCGTGAGCCCGGCTTGGAGGGCGCCGACGAGGTAGGCGAGCGCGCCCAGCCGGCCCTTGTGGCGATGCGCGAGCCGGGCGGCTTCGGGGGCGAGGCCGGCGCTGACGACGTTCACGAACGGCCGATCTCCGAGGAAGCCGAGCTCGAGGAGCTCGAGTCGCTCGCCGTGGACGGCGAGCTCGAGCGCAGGCTCGAGGGTCAACGGCAGCGAGTGGGCTCGGGCGAAGTCGTTGGCCGTGCCGGCTGGGATGACCGCGAGGGGCAGCCCGAGGCGCCCTGCCAGCTCCGCGGCACAGCCGATGGAGCCATCTCCGCCCGCGACGGCGATCCGCTCGAAGCCGCCGCCAGCCGCTCCCTCGCGCTCGTCGAGCGAGAACCGCTCCGCTTCCGCGCCTCGTCGCCGGAGGCTCCCTACGAGCGCTTCCGGCTCAAGGCCGCCACCAGAGCGTTCGTTGGCGATCAGTGCGAGCCGCATCGGGGTGCAGGCTAGACTGCCGCGCGTGTTCGGACGCATCGACCACGTCGGGGTCGCCGTCGCAGATCTCGACGAGGCCCTCGACCTCTACACGGGCGCCTACGGTTTCGCCCTCGCCCATCGCGAGACCGTGACCGAGCAGGGCGTCGAGGCCGCCCTGCTCGACGTGGGCGAGAACCATGTCGAGCTGCTCGCACCGCTCTCGAGCGACACCCCGGTCGGGCGCTTCCTCGCCAGTCGCGGTCCGGGGATGCATCACGTCGCCTACCAGACCGACGACATCGAGGCCACCTTGCGAAAGCTCCAGAACTCCGGGCTGCGCCTGATCGACGTGACGCCGCGCGCCGGCATCCGCTCGTCGCGCGTAGCCTTCCTGCACCCGTCGGCTTCTGGCGGTGTCCTGACCGAGATCGTCGAGCCTGCGGAGGTCCACGCATGAAGCCACGCCGTTCGTCCGTCGGCTTCCAGGGGGGACAGGTGCTCTCGCTGCGCCTGAGCCAGGAGGCTCTCGACGGCCTGCGCACTAGGCTTCAGGACGGCAAGGAGCGTTGGCGCGAGGTCGACGCCGAGGACGGAGCGATCCTCATCGACCTCGGCCAGGTCGTCTATCTGCGCACGGAGTCTGACGATCAGCACATCGGCTTCTGACCCAGCCGATCGCGCATTCGGTCCGGGTCTGGCTCAACGCGGCTGACCTCGCGCTGTACAAGCAGTGCCGCTCGGTCGCCCGCACCCCGGCGACGGTCACGTGGGTTCGGCGCTACTCGACTCTGGGCGAGCACGGCGGGGTCTGGATCCTCGGTGGAGCGGTGGCGGCGGTCGTCGACCGTCCGAGGCGGAGCCGATGGGCGCGCGCCTGCGTCACCGTGGGCGGTGCGTACTGCCTGTCCTCGACGGTCAAGAAGCTGATCGGCCGCAAGCGCCCCGCGGTCGAAAGCCTCCCGCACCTGATGGCCACGCCGACCGGGCTGTCCTTCCCGTCCTCGCACGCGTGCTCCTCCTTCGCCGCCGCCCGCGCCTATGGCCGCCTGCTGCCGCCGGGCGCGCTCTACGCGGGCGCGACCGCCATGGGGCTCTCCCGGCTCTACCTCGGAGTGCACTACCCCTCCGACGTGGCCGCGGGCGCGGCTCTCGGCACCGCGTTGGGGACGCTCGGCCGATGATGAAGGTCGGGCTCGTCGGAATGCCCAATGCGGGCAAGTCCTCCCTGTTCAACGCGCTCAGCCAGGCCGGGGCAGAAGCGGCGAACTACCCGTTCACGACGATCGAGCCGAACGTCGCCGTCGTGCCCGTCCGCGATGAGCGTCTCGAGGCGGTCGCACGGACGATCAAGGCCTCGAACGTGGTCTGGGACACGATCGAGTTCCACGACATCGCCGGCCTCGTGGCCGGCGCGTCCAAGGGCGAAGGGCTCGGCAACAAGTTTCTGGCCAACATCCGCGAATGCGACGCCCTCCTGCACGTGGTGCGAGCTCACCACGATCCGAACGTGATCCACCCGGAAGGCCGCGTCGATCCGCTGGCCGACATCGACACGATCGAGACGGAGCTCGTCTACGCCGACCTCGAGCAGGCCGAGCGCCGGCACGGGCGCGTGGTTCGCGACGCGCGCGGGGGCGACAAGGCGGCCGTGGCGGAGGAGCGGTGGCTGAGGGACGTCATCGAGGCGCTGCAGGCGGGGCGACCGGCGCGCTCGGTCCCGCCGCCGTCCGAGGCTCCCGAGGTGATGCGCAACCTGTTCCCGCTCACCGGCAAGCCGGTGCTCTTCGTGGCCAACGTGGACGAGGGGGACGACACCGTTCCGGAGGCGATCGCCGCCCACGCCGCGAGCCATGGGGCGGCAGCGGTCGCGGTGTCCTCCCGGATCGAGGCGGAGCTCTCAGAGCTCGACCCGGAGGAGGCGGCCGTCATGCGAGAAGAGCTCGGCGCGGCGCAGTCCGGCCTCGCGCGGGTCGTACAGGGCGCGTTCGGCCTGCTCGAGCTGATCGCCTTCTTCACGGCGGGCGAGGCCAAGCCCGCGCAGTGCTGGCACCTGCGCCGCGGGCTGTCCGCCTGGCATGCCGCGGGACAGATCCACTCGGACATCCAGCGCGGCTTCGTCCGGGCGGAGGTGATCGGCTGGAACGCCCTCGTGGAAGCGGGCGGCTACGCCGGCGCACGCGACCGGGGGACCCTTCGCCTGGAGGGCCGTGACTACGCGATCTCCGACGGGGACGTTCTCACCGTAAAGTTCACACCCTGATGTCCTCCTCGGAGCCCGTCCTGATGACCGCCGAAGATCTCCGAGCCCTGGAGGCCGAGATCGCGCGTCTCGAGACCACGGC
>Ga0136617_10004328_pt1 | contig 12711 bp, 20 predicted proteins | sample AntDrymUQ3222106_2_FD_129672 | JGI IMG/M metagenome (GOLD analysis project Ga0136617, IMG submission 129672) | Polar desert sand microbial communities from Dry Valleys, Antarctica - metaG UQ322 (21.06) | ecosystem: Environmental > Terrestrial > Soil > Desert | place: Antarctica: Dry Valley...
CCACCGCATCATCGCCCGAATGCATCTGAACCGCAAGCGGCGGTGTGGTGAGCGCAGATGACCGGGAACCGCGGTCTCTCGCGCATCGCCTGGCTGCGGTGGCTGACCCGAGCGTGGCGATCAGGAACGCACGGCACCCCAGGACCTTGCAATCCGTACAGGTCCAAATACCGTGTCCGTTGTGTCAAGCGTGATGGTTCGCGGGGCGTTCGGGAGAGGCGAAGGAGGCAGATCCCCGTTGGCTTGTTGTGTGGTGGGTGTATAGTGCTGGCAGCCGCAGCACAATGGATGATGGGACTCTGCGCCGTCCGGGCGTCTGGCCTCCACCGCCACTCACGCGTGAACCAGGAGGCCAATATGGACCCGACACGATTCGATCGTCTCGCTATCGTCGTGGGCCAGCGGACCACCCGCCGTGCGGCACTCGGCCTGCTGGCCGCTATCGGCCTCACCGGACTCGTGCATGAGGAAGCCGCCGCCGCCTGCCTCGCGAACGGGGTGCGCTGCGGAGCCGGGCGGGGGAGGTGCTGCTCGGGATGGTGCAAGCGCAAAGCCGGAACCAGCAGGAAGTTTTGCAAGGCGGCGCCGAATCAAGGCATCTGTACGATTGAGTCGAACAGATGCAACTTCTCCGGAATCGTTTGCTCTAAAAGTGATAACACCTGCTCCTGCTACGTCACCCCGGCCGGCCGATCCTTCTGCGGGAGCAATGGGTGTTTTTCCCAGGACTGTTCCTCGGACGCGGACTGCGAGCCGAACCACGGGGTGGGAGCCATCTGCATCCCGGCGGGCACGGCCTGCTGCGGCGGCACCAAGGGGTGTATTGCGGCGTGCAGCGACCCAGCCTAGCGTGACGCGCATCCTGCGCTCGGGAGCCTGGAATCCAGGTCGGTGATGCTATGTGAGAGCGTTTCTACCGGACTTCGGTAAAAACCGTCGAAAGTGAAGCGGCGCTCCGGGCTCCCGTCTGGTCGAGGGAAGGTCAGCCACCGGCGGGGCGTGCGGGCAGGATCGCAAACCGTGGCAGCCTGTGGGTGAGATGGGGGGAGGGCGCCATGTCTCAACCGCCCTCCCCAGACACACGGATCGCCACGGCGCCGGGGTCGGTCCGATTCGACAACAGCCCGACCCCGGCCACGGCTCGCAGGAGCACCGTTCGGCAGGGAACCACCCAGCGATCCGCCCGGACGGCCTCGCATACGCTGTGCCGTGTGGCTGCACTGGCTAGCCCCAGCTTGACGATCACCAGCGCAAGGCACCCCAGGGCCTTGCAATCGTCACAGGCCCAAATAACGCGTCCGTTTTGTCAAGCACGATGGCTCGCGGGGCCGGTGGGGGTGGGCCGTATACTGCCTCGCGCCCCGCGCCTCGCGGTGGGGCACCCCGTCTACAGGAGGGCACCATGGCCATTCTCATAATCTCAGACGCCTCGGAAGACACCCTCGCTCACTACGATCAGGTCATCAAGGAACTGGAGGCCGCCGGCCAGGGACAGCCATCGGGACGCCAGATCCATGTCGCGGCGCGGAAAGGAACCGGCTATGTGGTCACCGATGTGTGGGAGTCGCAGGAGGCGCTTGACCGCTTTTTCGAGATCCTTGGCCCCCTGCTGCAGCAAGCAGGCAGCGACCCAGAGCGACGGTCCATGCAAATCCTGCCGGTCCACAACGTGATCAAGGGACCGTAAGACCACGGCGCGCCCGGCCGAGCAACCGTCGAATCTGAAGCCGCCACATCCCGGAAACGCCGGCGACGATTGCAAGGCGAATGATCCCACCGGCGGGACAATCTCAGCCCCTACACCCGTCTGTGGTTTATCTGCGGGCTATGCCTTCTGCCAGATTGGCCACGCAACGACTGATAACAGAACTTATCCGCAAAGGAGGGTTCCCAGAACGGGAACCCTCCTTTGCGGAGCACTGCTGGCATCGTGTGCGCCGGTGGCGGACGCCGTCGCCGACGGCTACCATTCAGCTAGGGGCAGCGTCATGACGAGCAATTCGGATTCGCTCGGCACATAAGTTGCAACCGGCCCTGAGCGAGGTAACGTCAGGCTCGACGTCACAAAGGAGTGCCGATCATGAGCCGCTCGCTCGTCGTACTCGCGCTGGTCCTGATACTCGGTATACGCGGGTCAGCTGGCGTCGTGGCGCAGGAGGCGACTCCCACCACCGGAGGCGACCTGGCGGAACTGGTCCTCCCTCCTGACGCTCCGGCCAATGGTCTTACGTACGAAGCGTGGACCGCCCGCTATTCGCAGTGGCTGCACTCTCTGCCAATGGCCATCAATCCCGCTGCGGATTCGACTGGGGAGCGCTGCGCCTACGGGCAGGCTGGACCCGTCTTCTTCCTGGCACCATCGAGTGCGGGAACCGCCGAGCGCACATGCACCGTCCCCGCGGGGACGGCTCTCCTGCTCCCGCTCCTGGACGCCTCCTGCACCACCGTCGAGCCGCCGCCCTTCTTCGGACGGAACGAGGCGGAGCTGCGGGCCTGCACCGAGGCGCTATTCACTCCCCGCGCCGAGTTGATGGCGGTCGTCGACGGGGTTGCCATCCCAGATCTGGAGCGCTACCGCGTCCAGTCGGAGCGCTTCACGGTGGCCTTACCGGAGGACAACTGGCTGGAGGTGGAGTCGGCTGTTCTGGAGGGCGTGGCTGACGGCTACTGGCTGCTGCTGGCGCCGCTCCCCGTGGGCGAGCACGAGTTGCGTTTTGGCGGAGCCCTCCCCGACATCGGCGTCTTCCATGAGGTCACGTATCACCTGACTGTTGCCGAGCCGACGGTGGTCGAGCAATCTGAAGACCCAGGGGACGCCACTCCGACGGCTTGAGCACGCATGTGCCGGTGGTCGCGCTGCGAGGCCATCTCGGCACCGAGGTGCCAACCGAACCCCGCTTTACTGGACCGCCGCAAACGGTCGGTTCACGGACAAAATGAACTTATCCGCAAAAGCGCCCCCTGAGAATGCTCTCAGGGGGCGCGGCTAGTCTCGAACGGGCACCAACCTGGTTAGGCCGGGCACCCCCTCGGGCAGTGGAACGAGTCGCCGAGGCTGCACAACCGCTGCCCCTGCTTCTTGCACGCCTCCGTGCAGGACCGCTCGGCCGCAAACGCCCGTGCCTCGGTGCAGGTGGTCGACTTCGGGTTGCATGGCCGGCCGGTGCCGCAGACGCAGGTCGTACACGTCCGCGGGGCGGCGGCCGCTTGCCCGAGGCCGAGGCCGAGTGCGCCGACGGCGGCGGCGGTCACACGCCTCGCCAGAGGATGGGGTACACATTCCGGTCACATTTTTGACGGTTCGTCGAAACGTGGGCGGTGGTGGGATGGGTGCGCCGAAACGGGTCAGGATCGACCCGACCGACGATTGGCAGCAGCTGCGGCTGCGCGTGCGGTTCCCGGAAGACGAGCCGACGACCTACACCCTGCACTTCGCAGAGATCCCCGTGTCCAGATTTGGAACACCCCCTCCCCTCAATTTGAGACAGGAGGGTGGCCCAGATGTGGACCCACAAGAAACAGTCATACAAGAAACAGGGGGACAACAGTTCGAAGATTCGAAAGGACCAGTGTCATTTGAGAAATACGATCAGGCGCGCTTGGCGATCCTACCCTACGCCGAGGACTTACCCCGCGAGCTCGGCGATCAGGCGCCGCTCACGTCAACCACCACGCGGCTAACCAACCTCTATCGCAGCTCCGAGCTTGAGCTCGATACGTTCCTCGATCTGCTCATCGCGGCCCGCGGCATCACCCAAGAGCGCACCGGCGCTATTCGCACACCGCGGCCGGATGGCCCGGGTCCCAAGCCGAAGATGGCCTATTGGTTTACCGTGCTGGAGGACCTGATCGGCCAGGCGCAAGCCGCCACCGGGACGACGGACGGCTAACCGCCACCAGTCATGCGGCGCCACCAGCGCCGCCAATTCGGCGCGGTCGGGTCCGCGCCCGGTGTGTCGGACCCGAAGTCTCCTGCCGGCATATCACTGCCTCGCTCGGGTGTCGCGTCAGCAGCCGTCGCGTCGTGTCGCGTCGTCGCTTCAATGGCCGCAAGGCGTGAGAACGACAGCGCTTGCTCCTGCTGAATCAATGTCCGGAGCTGACGCGTCTCTTCTTCGCGTAACGCAGACTCACGCTCGAATGCCTGATGCCAGCGGTCGCGCTCGAGCCGCAGGTCCGCGTTCTCACGCTGTAACCGCTCCACCTCACCGTCAGGGTGTTCAGGGTGCGGGGCGATACGACGCGTCGCGTCATGTGACATGCCAACAGTCGCGTCATGTGACACGTCAGTGTCGTGTGCAACAACACGGGATGTCGCGCGGCGTGTCGTGCGCTCTGTCTGCCAGCGGTCAAGGTCATCAAGCCGAACCCAGCAGTGCCGGCCATCGCGCTCGACGGGAAGGTCTCCGCGGTCAATGGCCCGTTGAATCGTGCGGACACTGACGCCAGCGAGGCGGGCCGCATCAATCTGGAGAACTGCGGGCAGCGGGTCGGGTGTCGTATCAGGTGTCGTGTCAGTCATCACGTCCTGTCGCGTCGTGGTCCCAGGGATGGCATGTTGGGTGTCGTCTAGCTCACGCACCGGTGCAGCATCGCGGGAGTTGGCGGAACATGCAAGGCTTCTTCCCAGAAGGGAGATGGGCTCGGTGGTCTTCCATGGCCGCTTGTGGCAACAGTCGTCCTGCAGAACGCTAGGCAGCGCGGGTCTCGCGGAGGGGAAGCTCCTGGGTCTGCGTTACGTCGAACACGTAGACCGGCTTGATGCTTGTCACTTTGCCATCGTCAATCGTGTCGGGGGCGACGATGCGGATACCCTTCTGGTCCTTCCTCACACAGCGGCCGACCTTCAGCCAACCGTGAAAGCTGCGAACCCCTGAGGCGTGCGGGCAGGCGTCGAGGATGCGGTGCTGGTTCGGCTCGGAGTAACTGGCAAGCGCGGCGGGCGTCGAGGCTGTCCTCAGAGGAGGAGGCGCACGCAACCGGGGCGATACGGTTAGGCGACTAGGCGAGCCAGCTCGGACTCGAGGATCGGGGCGGAGTTCGGTCGGTCGGTCAGGGGAGAACGTCAGTCAGGGGCAAGGGTCAGCGGGTCGACCGGTTGGGTGCTGAGTCGAGCGAGGGCAGCGAGCGGAGACACAGGCAAGGGCAACAGGGGCAAGGGCACGGGCAGCGAGGGAGGGGAAAGTAAGGAAGTAGATGGGTGAATGGAGAGAGAGGAGGTAGAGGAGGAAGTAATGGGGGGTGTTAGTGATAGTGGTGTTGGGTGTTTGGTTGTATGGGGGTCTTTGGTTGTGAGATTATGTGGTTTATTGATTGGTTGGTTTGTATTGTGCGGAGTCCCGGCTAGCCTGCGCGACATTTTCGAGAAATCGCTGGGGGGCATGCCGCGCGGGCGCGTACATAGGGCGTGAGGGGGTCCGAGGAGAGCGCCGTCCGTCCTCGTGCCGCGCTGAGGTGGAAAGCGCCACGGGTGAGGTTTCCCCATCTGGCGCGGAGATTCGACCATTCGCTTTTCAGCATGGGGCGTCCTCTAGCGGGGGGCGGCCGTCTGCGCGACCGTGGGGCGGTGCGACGAGTCCAAGCGTCATGGGAGCCTCTGAACAGTCGACAGTGAGGAGGCGCGTGATGGCAGCCTCCAAGCGCGGCGGAATCGACTCCTTCAAGCCGTCGACCAACGCTTGATCGAAGGGAAAGCGGAGCTCGATTTCCCCGCCGAACGCGGTTTCGCGGGCGCTGGGGCGTTCTCTCGTCGCCACCATTACGCCGTCCTCGGGTCGCATGAGCGGCAGTAGACGTGCCCCTCGGCGATGGCGGCGCCGCAACTGCGGCAACCCAGATCGGGTAGCGGAAAGAGCGTCAGCGGGGCCGGGGGTTCGGGAGCGCCGGCGTCGTCTCCGGCATCCTCGGCATCATCGAACGGCGGATCGGACGGGGTGCGCTGGGCAAGAACGGACAGGCTGACGTAGGCCTCGCGCTGCTCTCGCGTCACGCCCCCTTCCCGCACACGGGCTTTCACCCGCTCTCGGAGCGTCAGGGGGGTGGGCGTCAAGTTGTCGCCCCTTAGCACGGTATCCGTGGGGGTGCATAACTCGGGACGCACATCGTCGTCAGAGGGGTGGGCGTCAAGATGACGCCCAGGGGTGTCTCCCTCATCACCGGCGATGGTTCGCGTCGTCTGCTCGATAAGCTCGCCGCATCCCGCACGGAAGCAATGCGGACCGCGCCTTACTTCTCGGGATATGGCGCCCCGGTTTTGGCCAGGCAATGTGGGATAATCTCCATTATCCGCAAGGGACATGGCGCACGCAGCGAGGCTGTCGAGGGGTCTCGACAGCCTCGCGTCATCGGACTCTCAGCCAACCCGCGAGCCGTGACGTTCGCGATCAGGGTTTGTCCTGCCTGTAACCGTCGCGCCCCCAGCGTGGCCACCAGCAGCGGAGCGCATGGTTCGCGAGAGTCCTCCTGCTTGGCCACGGCTCTTATCTCGTGGCCGCCTATCCAGTGAGGGGCGCCGCTTGCTTCCCTCTGATACATATTGTCTCACACTGAAATACAATACGCAATAGAATATCCGTTCGATTCAGAGTGCGATACAATGCAACCAAGCAGAAAGGAGGTCGCCGTGCAGGACGACGACATGGTGACGATCGGCGAGGCCGCCGAGGAGTTCGAAATCCCGCGGATCAAGATTTACCGCTGGTTGAAAGCGGGGCGGCTGGCCGCCTACCGCTCGGGCCGCGATGAGCGCGCCAAGCTCGTGCGGCGGTCTGATGTGGCGGCGTTGCTCGAGCCCGAGCCCGTGGAGTTCGGAGCGCCAGAGGTAAAAAGCGCCGCCTGAGTTGACCAGGCGGCGCCGCGGCGCCCCTCACTGATAAGAGCAGGAGGAGGCATGTCTAGCTTAGCGATCGCAGGGTTACCCGTCTACAGCGCCATCGGCGCGCTCGGATCTCCCATGACCCCAAAGGCCCCGCCAAAACTAAAGGACAGAACCTGGCGCGATGTTATGGGCCCGGGGTGGCCTGACCCAGAGCTCCTGACGCGAGGCGAACTGATCGAGACGCTGCAAGCCGCGGGCATCGATGCCTCTGGTCGCACGCTGGCCTATTGGGAGGCTAATCAGATCATCCCTCGCGCCGTCCGTCGCCACTACAAGGGGGCGACGCAGGCGGTCTACCCCGTGTGGATGATCCAGGTCGTGGCTGCGGTGCGCGAAATGCAGACCGCGGGCCTCAGCCTCGAGGACATTCGCGACGCTGTTCAACTCGGGTTTGAAGTCGGCGAGTGGGTGCAGCCACCCGATCGAGAGACCGGGCAGACCATGACCCGCCCCCAGGTGCAGGAGCGCTGGCGCAGCTACTACGAGCTCGCTGAGGCCTTGGAGCCGATGCTCGCCGAACTGGGGTATCGATGGTGGCTGGCCACCGGGCGCTATGTGGCTGACATGTCGATTCAGTACCGCGACGAGGCCGGCCAGGAGACCGGGCATGTCCTGATCGCGCACCCCTGGCAACTTGACGTTGACGCGATCGATGGCGGTCCCGAACCTGTCAACTGGATCGCAACTGTAGATCACTTGAAATCGGTGTTGATTGGTGAACCGAAAAGTGATACGGTTAGGGAAGATCGAGAGTGATCGGTCGGGTGCAAGGCAAGGAGTCTCCGTGGAGACCAGCGATCTTGTAGGCACGTTGGAGGCGGCCCAGCGATACGGCACAACCCCGCAGACGCTCCGGCGTCGCGTGCTGCGCGGCCAGCTCCAGACGTTTGTCGATCCCCTTGATGAGCGGCGCCGGTTGATTCGGGTCGCCGACCTCGAGGCAATGCGGCGCCCCCGCCCCGCACAACGAGAAACAGCGGCCGAGATCTCGGCCGCCTGAAATGGCGATCGCCGACGAGAAGCAAACCTCGTCGGCGATCTTGGATGCTCGCGGTATCAAGCACCCTGGACTGAGCGCCCAGGGACAGTGTACCGCGAGCCGTGGGGGCGAGGACCCCTGGAAAAGGCTCGCGTCGATTATGGCAACTGTATCGATTTTCGTCAACGCTCTCCCGCCAACGCTCGCACCCGAGCGCGCGGCAGAGCTCCTGGCCGAGTACCGCCGGGAGCGCGATTTCCCAACAGCGGACTCACCACCACGCTGGTACATCGAGGCCCTGATCGCTGCCCTCACGCCCCTCGTGGCGGAAACGGCGGTGCGCCGATGACACCCATCACGACCATCGCCGATTTGCAAGCCCTCCCGCAGTGGGTCAACTTCGATCAGGTCCCGCAGCCGGACGGCGAGAAACCCCGCAAGGAGCCATACACCCCCGGCACCAGCAGCAAAGCCCGTGTGAACGATCCCCGCACCTGGCGCACCTATGCCGAGGCCCGCGCGGACGCCGAGCGCACCGGCCGGCTTCCTGGCGTGGCCATCACGCCGGCGATGGGCCTCACCCTGATCGATATCGACGGTCGGGCGGATCACCCGCTGATCGCCGCGCTCAGCTCTTATACCGAGCGCAGCCTGAACGGCGGCCTGCACATCGTCGTCCGCGGCCGGCCGCCGGTGGACTTCACGACGCCGGCCGGCGTCGAGGTCTATCCCCGCCACGGCAACCGCTTCGTGATCATCACCGGCACCCTGGTCGATGGCCGGGACACCATCGAAGACCGGACCGAGCTGCTGGCCACGCTCTTCCCGGCAAAAGTGGAACCGCCGCGGGCGGTCGTGGCGCCCGCCGAATGGGATACCGACGATACGGCTGTTATCGAGCGCACGCTCCGTATGGCCAAAGGGCGCCGCCTGCATCAAGACGGTGCCCGCGGCGACTATGCGTCCGATTCTGAAGCGGACCTCGGTTTGCTCAATTGTTATGTCTTGGCCGGCGCTACCAACGAGACACAGCTTGACCGGCTCTTTCGGGCAAGCGCCTGGGGCAAAGAGCGCGCGAAGTGGGATGACCGCCCCGACTATCGCACGCGCACACTCGCCAGGGCCCTCGATGGCACCGTGCAGCCGTTCAAGGGCTGGGACCAGCCGGCCCTGACGAGCGCCCAAAGCCGGGCGACCATCATGACCCCCGGGAGAACCGAGCAACCGACCGCACCGACCGGTCAAGATGACCCATCGGACGCCGACCCCTGTACCGCCGAACGCGACACGATCGCCGCCCTTCGCGCGGAAGTTGCCACGCTGCGGGCCGAGAACGCCGCGCTGAGTCGGCTGCAGTCCGCAACGATGGCCCTCCTCCGGTCACGCAACCTGCAAGCCGGCGAGAAGATCATCGGCCTGGTGAGTTTGTTCGAAGCCGAAGCCGCGACGACACGCGGGACAACCGACCCGGAAGGCTGGACGGATACTCCACTTGAGCGCATCGCGGAAAGCGCGGGCTGCTCAGCCAAGGTCGCCGGCAAGCACCAAGCAACGATCTCGACAACTGGGATCATCGAGTCCCGAACCATTGACCGCCGCGACCCAGACACCGGCGTGATCACCAAGCGCCGCCAGATCCGCATTCCCGCCCCAACGTCCGACACGCCGACTCCATCATTACCCGAGAGGATCCTCGCCCTCTCTACCGCAACCCCTGAGCGCGACCCGAGCAAGCAGCGCTGGGGCGGCAAGCGCCCCTGTCCTGGTTGCGGCAACGTCGGCACCGTGACCACGACGACCGTTGCCTGCAAAGGCTGCGGCGCGGTCCTAAGCGCCATCGTCACCGAGCAGCCGCCGGAGCTGGACACCCCGACAGACCCCCCGATCGGCCAACTTGACCTATCTAAGAAGCGTGGTTCTCTCCCGATCGGCCAACTTGACCCATCGGGAGATATTCCCTACACCAAAGAGCGCCGCGAGCAACGCACTGATCGCGAGCAACGCCGCGATCTCGCTAAGCGTGATCTTCAGCGGCTCGCCGAAACGCCATCCCCGCCGAAGGAAACGCCGCCCGACGATCAGGCCGACATCTCGCCACAACCGATGTTGTTTGCGATCCCGGATTCGCCACCGCTAGACCCCCGCACGGACGTTGCCTACGGAGCGCGGCGGTGATGCGCATATCCCCGGAGCCCACGCCATGACCATCGAGCTCACCTGCCGGAAATGCGGCCAGCCCTTCACCCCGACGACCGAAGCCCTCCGCACGGGCCCGCCGCACTGGTGGTATTGCGTGCGGTGCCGGCCGGCGCAGCAGCGAGATCCGGAGGTGCATAGCTGATGGTTAGGCGATGCAAAGCGACCACCGTCGCCGGCCCCCCTTGTTCGGCTCAGCCGGTGCGGGCTGACGGCTATTGCTGGTGGCATAGCCCCGCCCTGGCCAACGAGCGGGACGAGGCCCGGCGCCGCGGTGGTTCGGCTCGCTCGAATCGGGCTCGCGCGAAGAAGCAGCTGCCGGCCGTTGAGCCGGGCGTCGGCAGTAGCGTCGCCAGCCTGGCCCGCGCCTACGTCGCCGTGACCGAAGCCGGCGCCGTGGAGACGCTCGAGCGCGAAGTCGCCGAACTGCGCGACCTGATCGCCACCCGAGGCTCGGCGTGAACGCGACGCTGAGCCGGCTGGAGCGTGACGTGGCCACGTTGCGCGCCCGACTCGCCCCGCCCCCGGCCGTGCTCTCCCCGCTGGAGGTGGCGCGGCTGGCGGGTATCGAGCCCGACTCCTGGCAACACGACTTTCTCCAACGCCACGGGAACGCGCTCCTGTGTTGCGGACGGCAAACCGGCAAGACGACGACGGTCGCCCTGCGAGCGACCCATCAGGCGATCGCCTTCGCTGGCATGACCACGATCATCACGGCACCGACGTTGCGCCAGTCGCAGTTGCTGTATGCCGCGGTGGCGCGATCGGCGGACGGCCCGTATTCCCGAGCGGATCGCGATGGTCGAGCAGCAACTGATGGTGCGGCATCGGGAGCGCGAGCTCACGCGCACGGGGCGGATTGGTCCCACGACGCCGGAGCTCTCCTGGCAGCTCGTGGTCGACACCACGGGCGTCGGTGGCTTCGGCACGGACCCCCTGCGCCAGGCCGGATTTACTCCGACATCAATCGTCATCCACGGCGGCGACGCGGTCTCGCACCCCGACGCCCATACCTACCGGGTGCCGAAACGCGACCTGGCCGGCGTGTTGGATATCTGCCTCGGGCAGGGCCGGCTCACCATCGCGGACACCCTGCCGGACGCGGCGGTGCTGCGAGCGGAGTTGGAGAACTTCCGGGTGACGATCAACATCGCGACCGGTCACGACGCGTATGCTGCGGGTCCCGTGGAGGAGTGGCGCGTCGGCAGTCACGACGACCTGGTGCTGGCGGTTGCGGTTGCGGTCTGGCTCGGGGAGTCACAGCCGATCCCACGTCTTGACCCGCTGATCGCGGCCGCCTGGACCGATTTGCCCCGCTAACGATGGGCAGCATGCCGGCGGATGGTCCGACCGGCGGATGAAAGAAAGGACACACGGTGAACGAACACGAGGAACCAGCGGCGAGCAGCGAACAGCTTGCGTTGGAAGCGCGCTGGCGGCGTGAAGATGAGCAGCGCGCGGCGGAGCGTCAGACGTTTCGCGCGACGGAAAACGCCAGGATTCGTCGCGAGCGCGAATCCGCCGAGGAGCAGGCACGGCAGGAACGCGCCGAGGCGCGGCGACTCAAGGCGGAGGAAATGCTCAAGGCGGAGCTGCGACGCGCGTTCCTGGCACAGCCGGCCGCGAGTGACGCCGACTTCGAGAAAATCTACCCCAAACTGCGCCTGGAGCACCTGGCGCGGGAGGCCACCGAAGCGCCACGGCGGGAAAAGGCCGCGCTCCTCGCCCGCGGCAGCTATGGACTCTAGCGGCGGTGGCTCCGACGTCACCTCGTCCGGTCAACGCCACGCGTGAGACCGTCTTCCCGACCCGCGGCGTCCCGGGCGGGTGGGCGGATGTCTGGGACGATGTGGACGATCACGCCGCGCTCAGCGCACGTGCCGTCGACGCCGAGAACCGGCTCCTGGCACGGGTCGCACGAGAAGGCCCCCGCTGGCAGCGTGAGGTTGCAGAGAAACGACGCGCGCAGGATCGGCAGCGGCGGGCCTCGTCGCTGGCCTGACCGCGGAGCTGGGGAGGGGACTGTGCTCGTGAGCCCCCTCCCGCACACGCGGATCGCCACAGCGCCGGCGTCACGCTGATTGCCCAAAAGCCCGACCCCGGCCACGGCTCGCAGGAGCACCGTTCGGTCAACTACAGCCCAGCGATCCGCGCGGCCTCATCCTACCGCCTGGCTGTGGTGACCAGGACATCGACGTCGGTGAGGCCTAGAAGTCGGCCAGCGTCTCGTATTCCTCAATGACGGGCGGTCCGGCAGAGATGTCAGCGACCTGCGCCCGAAACTGTTCCATCAGCGGCTCCATGGTCGCCTGGTCGGGACGCTGATCCCAGACACTAATGGAGACCGTCGCGTTGGTCTCAGGACCGGCCGCGAAGTGGGCGTGACGGAATCCCGGCACCTGCGGCATCTGCGTCCCCCAAAAGGCCTGCCACCGGCGCGCTAACTCCTCCACTTGCCCGGGCGGCGCCTGCGCGCGAACGATGCGGACGTACATGGTGCCTCCTGCGACGCGGCCATCCATGGTCAGTTCGTGTGCCACCGCATCATCGCCCGAATGCATCTGAACCGCAAGCGGCGGTGTGGTGAGCGCAGATGACCGGGAACCGCGGTCTCTCGCGCATCGCCTGGCTGCGGTGGCTGACCCGAGCGTGGCGATCA
>Ga0136617_10004329_pt1 | contig 12711 bp, 11 predicted proteins | sample AntDrymUQ3222106_2_FD_129672 | JGI IMG/M metagenome (GOLD analysis project Ga0136617, IMG submission 129672) | Polar desert sand microbial communities from Dry Valleys, Antarctica - metaG UQ322 (21.06) | ecosystem: Environmental > Terrestrial > Soil > Desert | place: Antarctica: Dry Valley...
CTCCTTTGGAGGATGAGATGAGTTGAGTTGTTGGTCTAAACGACTTTTATTCTCGTCGTAAGAGCGGGGACAGGGTCCGCCTTCCAGACCTGCAAATTACCGTACGTCCTCTTTGGGTTTTTACACAGCCTCTCCGACCACCTCTGGCAGACTCGAAGACCATCCGACATCGAGCGGCCAGCCTCAGTGCACAAATGCCCTGTTCAGTCGTGCCGGAGCGCTTTGACCGGATCGATGCGTGCGGCTCGCGCGGCCGGATACAATGCGGCAAGGATCGAAATCACGACCGCGAAAAGAATCGCGCCGAGAGAGAGGTAAGGCGGTAAGGAAAAGAAATCAACGTAAGACGCACCCTGTGGCTTCAAAATAAAACGATAAGCGAGTCTGTTGGCAATCCCATCTATTGCCCACGCCAGCAACGTCCCTATCACTCCCCCCGTCAGACCAATAACGGCCGCTTCGACAAAGAATATCAGTTTGATTTCCCGATCCTCCGCTCCGATAGCTTTCATGATTCCAATCTCACGCGTGCGCTCGAGGATCGACATAATCATCGTGTTGGCTATGCCGAACGAAGCCACCAGCAGCGAGATGCCGCCCAGCAATGCCAGCACGGAATCGAGAATTAGAAACACCGTGCGCAGTTGTTCCAACTCGTCAACTATCGAAAAACTCCCAAAGCCCAAATCGGCAATGCGTTTGCGCACGTCTGTGAGCGCTACCGGATCTGAAACCCTTACGACTGCCGAATCGTAACCTTCGGTATCCGAGTCACCTAGCGCGCCACTCCCTCGTGCGAGTTCGAGAGCCACCTGTCCCATCGGACTGCGATGCTCGAGCGTCCAGGCGCGCGCAGTTCGCAGTGGAAGGTAGATGTCGGAGGTGGGCAACAAGCCGCGTAGCCCCCCTTGTCCTGGTCCTTCTCTAACCTCGGTTTTCAAAACCCCCGCGATGCGGAAGGTCTGCGTTACCAGCCCCTCCGGACTGGCCTCATCGGGCGCTTGATCGTCCAGGGGAATCCCAAAAAAGTTTGCCGGCTCTTGATCCGCCGAACTTTGCTCGTCTTTGTCGGCCTTCTTTTCATCCAGAGGCGCAAGCAGCTCAACTGTCTTGCCGACGGCATCCGGAAAATTCTCGTAACCGAAGTCTTTTGCAAAGCGCTCGCTGATTACGATCTCATCCGTGTTGGGCAAACTGATCATCTTTCCTGCAACGAACTCCTGAAAGCGCGACGAAGAATTCGGCACCGCTACGCCGCTGGCGAATTGCGTCGAAACGCGACCGTTGGATCGCACATAAACAGCGAAACTGATGTGCGGCTCGACGTAGGCCACTCCCGGGATCTTCGCAATCTCTGCGACTGCGGTGTCGTCGAGGATGCGTGTTGGCGTGTTGTCTGGCCGCAGACGTCCCTGGCGCCTCTCGCTGGGCTCGTTACTTCTTCCCGCGCCCCGGTCCTTCGTTGTCGCGGCCATGTTGCCCAGACTTCTACCAAACACTCTAATCTCGCTAAAGAGATCCAGCGCCTTGAACCGGGCCAGCATGTTGCCCTGCAGGCCCAGCCCGAAAGAAACCATCGTGACGATGACGGCGACTCCGACGACAACTCCCATTGTCGTCAGGACCGCACGCAGTTTAGCCTGACGCAGGTTTCGTAAAGCTAGATGCAAAATGTCGATGAAGCTCATAATGGAAAGGATGAAGGATGAAGATCGTTATTTAAGATGTCCAATATTTCACGCAACAATCGTGTTCTTTATTCATCCTTCATCCTTCCGCCTTCATCCTTGTGAAAACACATGTCGCACAGCGTCTACGTTCCAATCAGCCAAACCTGCTGTTACAACTTCCGCGCCTACGGCCCGCAACTGAGCCTCCGAGACGGTGTTTGTCACCGCGAGGGTTCGCATGCCCGCCGCTTTTCCCGATTGAATTCCCGGCGGGGAATCTTCAACCACCAAACATTCGCGGGGCAGCAAAGGCAGCCGCCTGGACTCACGCCGCTTCTCGTTTAGTTTTTCCAGCCCGCGCTGGTAGCACGCAGGATCAGGTTTGCAAACTCCCACATCGTCGGCGCTCACGATGATCGAAAAGAGTATGCGCAGCCCGGCCCGGTCAAACACGTAACTGATTTCATTTTGATCGGCCATGCTAATCAAACCCAATGAGAAATGCCGCGCGCTGGCTTTCAGAAATGTAACAACTCCAGGAAACAGCGGCAGTTCGTCTTCGATCATTTTCCGATGCACCTCCAACTTGGCCTGCCGCACGGCCGCCGTAGTCTCGACGGTCAACTTCCCTGCCCGCTCAAGAACTGTGCGCACAAAGGTGCGGTCATCCATACCCAACGCAGCGAAATACTGCGCCTCAGTCAATTCGATGCCGTGTCCTTGTAATACCTGCTGGTAAGCAGTCATCTGCAGCCGTTCGTCATTAATAATGACGCCGTTGAAGTCGAAAAATATTGCTTTAATCATGTGTTGATAATTGACTCTCGGATTGCGATCCCGCTTTACATCGAACCTTGGACCTTGGCCTCGCTGATTCGGGCGTTTTGTTCCCCAAACAGTTACGCTTCCTTGTCAGGTTTTGGAAGAACGACACGCGCCGGTCATCCCACTTACCCGTCACTACCGTTCACAACACGGCCGTCTTTCATCAAAACGATGCGATCAGCGAAGCTGGTGGCCAATTCGTGATCGTGGGTCACCATCAGTATCGTCAACGCATCTTTGGTGACCATCTCTCTTAAAAGACCGAGCAGTTCGTGTGCGCGCGTGGAATCCAGGTTTCCAGTAGGCTCATCGGCGAGCAACACCTTGGGACGATTTGCCAACGCCCGCGCAATCGCTACTCTTTGCTGCTCGCCGCCGGATAGCTCGGATGGTCTGTGGTTCAAACGATCAGCCAGACCCACTCGATCCAGCAATTCATCGGCGCGTTTGCGCCGCTGGCCACCCCGCAAGCCCGCAAATGCCAGCGCTAATCCTACATTTTCCTGGGCGGTCATCGTGGTAATCAAATTGAAGCCCTGGAAAATCATGCCCACGGAATAGCGACGGTAGCGAGCCATCTCTTTTTTTGTAAGGGGTCCCAGCGGCTTTGAACTGAAAAAGACCTCACCCGTCGTCGGATGATCAAGTCCTCCCAGCATGTTCAGCAGCGTAGATTTTCCCGAACCGGAAGTTCCCTGGATCGCGACAAACTGTCCTTCGCTTACGGCCAGCGAGACCTTGTCGAGCGCCGTCACATTCGTGGTGCCCATCGGATAAATTTTGGATACTTCTCGCGCTTCTAAGATTGACATCTACAAAACCTGTGAAGTTAAGCCGTATGAGACATTGTCCGGGTGTCTCAATCAACCGCGGAAATATTGGTCGCAGGGGCTTTCTTTCCCACTCGCCACAATTCAAATCGCTCCTCGTCAAATCCCTTCAACACGATCTCAAACGGAACCGCCTGGAGATTCGTGTCCGACGAATTGATAAGTTCCCGCACGTCCGGATCATCATAAACAGAGCGCGAGATAATCACATCGTTACCTGTTGATAACCCTTCAAGACGCGCGGCCATGTTCACCGTGGATCCAAAATAATCGAGCCGATCGTTCAGGGTAACGGCAATGCACGGTCCGCTGTGCATCCCGGCTTTCAGCGTGAGCGGCGCGGTCCCCTTAGGCGGCGCTGCAAGGATCTGCTGCGCCGTCAACACCGCATTCAAAGCTGACGCCGAATCGCGAAAGACACCCATCACAGCGTCCCCAATGGTCTTCACGAGGGCACCATCCGCCTCAGCAATTGCTTTCTTGAGCACGTCGAAATGATTTAGCACGCGGCCGAAAGCTGTCGCGTCGCCAATTTCCCGGTAGAGCTGGGTGGAATGGCGCAAATCGGTAAAGAGCACGGTCAGAGTGCCTACCGAGATCTGTTCTCCGGGACGGAGCGCCTCGCTGGAGAACAAATCTCGAAAGACTTGCAGTGCCGTGACTTCGGCCGCAGTGGCCGCCTGATCGCTCCACTGCAAGCGCTCGAGAATAAATAATTGTTCGGAGTCGCTTGCGTTTTCTAATTGCAGGGTTGTCCGAGGTGCCAGTTTCAACTCTTCGCCAGAAACGCGATCAGAAATCCGCGCCGTCGCGGTCTCGGCGCCCTCCGCGCGTACTGTCACCAATTGTTCGCCCGGAAGTTCCAACGTTCGCAGGCGATAACTTCCCTCCTCCAGCGGCAAAATAAGGCTACGGCTAGTGTGCGGCGCCAACAACTGCTGGACTACTACATGCGGCGTCCGTTGCGGACTGCCCATGCAATAGTCTCTAACCTCAGCGCGCCGCACCGAAGCATTTGGCTTAAACGTAATCTCGACGAATCGATCGAAGTTAACGGTGAAGTCTATCCGGCAAGTTTCGCAGTGAACTTTGGAACTGATGTCGCCGAGGGAAGTTTCGCTCTCTTGTGGGCCCCGACATAAAGGACACAACAAGTCCCATTGCATATCGAGCAGGCCCTGGCGGGTTGCCAAGAGGCAGGCTGCCAGCACGGCCCGGCGCGGCTCACTCCATTGATCGGCGAGAGCGTAGGGCCTGATCCTTGCGAGGGAAAAGTCGTCCGCTCGCTCAATGAAGTCAATCAGTTTCTCGACCACTCGGGGAACGGCGCCCTCAACCAGCAGTTTTTCCTTCAAAGCTTCCAGTCGACCGCGAGCGGAGGAGGAGAGTTCCGGGCTCGAGTACTCAGAGGGGACCGGGATTTCTGCCAGCGCCATTTTGTCATAGCCCTCGAATGCACTGGCAAATTTTCGTTGGCTGGCATAGCCAACCTGAAGCGGAATCAGCAGGAAACCGAGCAGCGATTTTGGTCTGGCCCAAATCTGATAGATAAGTTTGGTTCCGCCATCGCCGAGGGGCGAGAGTTCGGCGAGTACCTTCAACTCAGCAATTGGACCTTTGTTGTATTTGCGAACAACGCCAAAGCGCGAAGGTTTGATCCATTCAAACGGCTGCTCCTCCCATTCCACCGGCACACCCAGAAATGAAAGGCGCAAACGACGACGCGCATTGCGCAGTCTTTGCCTTTTGCCTTCCGGGGGCTGCAACGCAGGCACTCCGGCATCGCGATTAAAACGATGGGTATCGGCGACAAAAGACCAGAGCTGTTCGGGGCTCGAGTGTAGTTCGTATTCCCAACGGTAATGAAAATCGCGGTACGGCATTGCTGAAGGGGATCGAATTGAGGTGAGGACGTTGGAAAGTCGTTACACCTCTTTATATTCAGAGTCGACGTCCTCGTGCGACGAAGCAACCCGGTAGTTCTTTGACTGGAGTTGTTTTGTGATTAGGAGGTCGTCTTTGGTCTTCAGGAGGTCGGCGCGGTTATAGACGGACAGTTCAAAGTTGTATCCGTGAGTAATTGCATCCTTCGGACACGCTTCAACACAATAGCCGCAGAAGATGCAGCGCCCATAGTCGATGTTGTAGACCTCGGCGTAGCGTTCATCCACACCGATGCGCTGTTCCGGCGCACGAGGATCGTCCTTGGCTACGATATAGATGCAATCAGACGGGCACGCCGCCGCGCAGAGAAAGCACGCAACACATTTCTCTCTACCAAACTCATCGACATGCAAGAGGTGTTGTCCACGGTAGCGAGGTTGAAGGGTAACCGGCTCCTCCGGATACTGCACTGTCCATTTTTGTTTCGGGATGTATGACAGGGTGACTGCCATGCCCTGAATGATGCCCTTAGTTGATTCGATTGCGTCCCTAATGAATGACATAGTGATCCTGTTCTTTGTTCTTTGTTCGGTGGCCCACGTCGAAGACTCAGCTCTGTCAGAACGGTGAGCGGTAGCGACCCGGTCCCAACAGGTAGCATACAACCGGGTCGCTACCGCTCCCCGTTCTGACAAGCACCACGTAAAGCTGGCACCCGATACCTGACACCCGTCCTCATTTTATCCGCGAAATCTCTGAGCCGACAGCCTGCCAGCGACCGTCGCGCCAGACAAACTTATCCGTAAACCTGAAAGCAGCCTCCTGATCAGGAAGTTGTAAACGAATCACGCCGTCTAGAGATGCCCTGTCTCCCATTAAGCTCACTTTCAAATCCTCGAACTCCCATTTTTGAATCGCCGTATCACGCTCGATAGTCCTGAGGTACTCCGCTTTCCCCTGATTCTTGCCGTCGCTGGACATCCCGACGTAGTCGTCGGCCAGAATCCGGTTGAGCTTCTGCTTGTCGGCATTGATGTTGGCGACGGTCCACTCATGCTCAAGGTCTGTCAGAACTGCGAGCGCTACATCCTTGTCCGTGGGGGGAGGAGTTGCGGTAGCCTCATCTGCGAGCGTGTTAGTGTTCTCAGGTGTGCTCTCAATGTTTGAATTTGAAACAGGCGCGCTCGAGTTGGAGTCGCTGCTGCGTTCGACATTCGGGCTCGAGCTATTCCTATTGGACGTCGCACGCTTCATGTTGGGGATGAGCATCGCTGCTGCGATCCCGAGCCCAATCAAACTAATAACTAACACTGCCAAGGTCCCAACAATCCACGGCCACCTCTTTCTCTTGCTCGGCTCGCCTGGCGCAACTTGAAATCCTGGTGGCTGGTAGTCAGGTGCCTGCCAGTCGCGCGGCTTGTAGACCTCCGTCGGCGGAGGATCACTCAGTCTGCTGCCGGACGACGGAAAGACCACTGTCGTCTCATCTGCGGGCTCTGCAACCAGGACGAGCGGTGTGCCGTCGTCAATGCAGAAACTGAGGTTTAGGTCAGTGAAGGTCTGGTTACAAGTAGGACAGCTTTTCATACGGAGAAATCCCATCAACCTGGCTTACCGCGACATCCGCACCTGGCCCTCTGAGTCGAAATACTAATCCACTATTTTGGTGCGGCACCTATGATCATCATCACGATCTATAGCGCTATTATCGCGAGGTTAACAAACAACGCAATCCCGCCGGTGATCCAAACCAACCAGCGCCTTCATCTAAGCCTGCTCTCGTTCAGACGATCTCGATCTGGCTAAAGAAATATGAGATCTCGATTGCGGCGTTTTCATCGGAGTCAGATCCGTGAACGGCATTCTCACCCACCGACGCGCCAAACTCCTTCCGCAACGTCCCTTGATCGGCCTTCGCCGGATCAGTTGCGCCCATCAGGTTGCGCCAGGCGGGCACAGCACCCGTCTTCTCCAGAGCCATCACCACGCAGGGCCCGCTCGACATGAATTCTGTTAACCCCGGAAAGAATGGACGTGCACGATGGACCGCGTAGAAGCCTTCGGCTTGCTTCAGTGTCATGTGAATAAGCTTCATTGCGCGAATTCTGAAGCCGTTATCGATGATCCGTTGAATAATCCTACCGGTTGTTCCCGCCTTCAGCGCGTCGGGTTTGATAATTCCAAGTGTAAGGTTGCCTGTCATTCATCCCCTCTTAATGATCCGCAGATTTAGCCGATAAAGTGGGTAACAAAACTAAGAACCGAATCCGAAAACGATCCTGGGTCCTCTTTGTTTCTTTGTTTTTATCCGTGTCTATTCGCGCTTTATCTGCGAACCTCAATCTCGTTCAGTTTGGTAGGACAATGGCGATGCCACACAACGTCAGAACCGAGGAGCGGTAGCGACCGGGTTGCTTTTGGTCTCCCTCAGCGGGGGTAATGTGAATTCTTCGTACTTGACTGATGGTGGCATTAGACCCGGTCGCTACCGCTCCTCGGTTCTGACGTTGGGTGGCTTATAATTCTTAGGCTGCGGAACCGGCCCCTAGAGCTTCCTTCATCGCCGCTCCGATGTCCGCCGGCGACTTCACAACGTGGATCCCGGCCTCAGCCAGGGCTTTCATTTTTTCAGCGGCGGTTCCCTTGCCGCCTGCAATGATCGCACCTGCGTGGCCCATGCGGCGTCCCGGTGGCGCGGTTTGGCCGGCGATAAACGCAACGATTGGTTTCGTCACGTTTTCCTTTGCAAACTCCGCGGCTTCCTCTTCCGCCGTGCCCCCAATTTCACCGATCATCACGATGCCATCGGTCTCGTCATCTTCTTGAAATAAAGCCAAGGCATCTACGTGTGTAGTTCCCACAATCGGATCGCCGCCGATACCGATCGCAGTTGATTGCCCAAGATTGAGTGCTGTCAGTTGGCCCACGGCCTCGTAGGTGAGCGTTCCCGAGCGGGAAACGACCCCAACCCGGCCCTCGCGGTGAATATGTCCCGGCATGATTCCAATCTTGCATTTGCCAGGTGAGATAATTCCGGGGCAGTTTGGTCCAATCAATCGCGTAGCTTTGTCCGTTAAATATTCCTTCACCTTCACCATATCGAGCGTCGGAATCCCCTCGGTAATGCAAACAACCAGCGCGACTCCTGCGTCGGCCGCTTCCATGATCGCATCAGCGGCGAATGCCGGCGGCACATAAATGACCGCGGCGTTGGCGCCTGCTTTATTTAGCGCGTCGGCAACTGTATTGAAAACCGGAATACCTTCGTGCGTCGTGCCGCCCTTGCCGGGCGTGACGCCACCCACGACGATTGTTCCATATTCAACCATCTGCTTCGTGTGAAACGTGCCTTCCTTGCCGGTGATTCCTTGCACGAGGACGCGCGTATCTTCGCTTACGAGAACGCTCAATGTGTCTGCTCCTGGAGCCTGAGTTATGAAAGACTCAAAGATTCCAACTCTAATTTTTATTTGAATGAGACCGAAGTATAGCCGACCGGTCCCTCTGGCGCTAACACCCTTACGCCAGTTCAAACCGTTGTCCGTAAACCGGCACTTCAACCGCCCAGCCAAATCTCTCCTTGATATGATTGGCCATAGCATTCGCGGCTGGCGGCTCGCCGTGAGTCAGAAACGTTCGTCGCGGCGCGGCCGGCATTCCCTCCAACCAATGGAGAACTTCCTTCCAATCCGCGTGCGCGGAGAAGCCTCCTATGCGCGCAATGCGGCAACGCACTGGGACCCGCTGCCCCAATATTTTTACTTCTCGCTCGCCATCCAGAACTCGTCGCCCGAGTGTGCCCGCAGCCTGATAACCTACGAACACGATGGTCGCGTCAGGATCAGGAATTAACCGCAGCGCGTGATGTAGGACGCGACCGCCGGTCATCATCCCCGAGGCGCTGATGATCACGCGCGTGCCGTGCACGTCATTCAGGCGTTTCGATTCTGTACTGGATGAGACGGTGACTAGCGAATGCGTGCGCAAAGGATGTTGCGGCCTTCGAAGGACACTCGCATAAGCTTCGTCATGTTCTTCTTTGCGTTTGCCATAGGCGACGGTGGCCGCGGCAGCCATGGGCGAATCAACATACACCGGCACGACAGCAATTGCTTTCTCATCCTCCAATTCACGAATCAGGTAGAGCAGCTCCTGGGTCCGGCCGACGGCAAAGGCAGGAATCAGGACTGCGCTGTTTCGCTCTGCGGCGTCCTCGATGATGCGCTTCAAAGCGTTTTTTGGGTCTTCGGGATCGTGCAACCGATCGCCATAGGTGGATTCGACGAGCAGATAATCACAAGCAGGAGGCGCCACCGGATCGCGAATAATTGGTTGGTCGTAATGGCCCAAATCACCAGAGAAAAGCACGCGTCGGCCCGCCCGATCCGTTCCGGCGCCGGCAATTTCCACCAGCACCAAACTTGACCCAAGAATATGGCCCGCGACGCGAAAGCCTGCGCGAATTCCCGCGGCAACTTCGACTGACTCACCGGTGTTTGGCAGGGGATGAATCAGCTCTAGCGCCGCGAAGGCATCTTTTTCCGTATACAGAGGCAGAGCGGGATGGTGACGAGTTAGCTTATGCCGGTTCTTGTAATCAGCATCTTCTTCCTGCAGACGCCCCGCATCGGGCAGCAGGATCTTCAACAGATCGGCAGTGCCGCGCGAACAGTAAACAGGCCCGCTGAAACCCTGGTTGACGAGCCGTGGCAGATAGCCCGTGTGATCGATGTGCGCGTGAGTAATTAAGACTGCATCGAGCACGCGAGGATCAAACGGTGGATCTTGCCAGTTGCGCTCGCGCAGTTCTTTCAACCCCTGGAACATGCCGCAATCAACCAGTACTCGCGCGCGATCGGTCTCAATCAAATACTTCGAACCCGTAACAGTGCCCACGCCTCCCCAAAACGAAAGTGTTGCCAAGAAACCTCCTGTTGCCGACTAGGCCGTAGTCGAATTTGATATCGCAGCGAAGCCCTTCGCGAACCCTGTCAGAACGGCGAGCGGTAGCGACCCGGTCTCAACTGTAGACTAGCAACGACCCGGTCGCTACCGCTCCCGGTTCTGACAGATGCCGGCCCAATCAAGAGACAACCCGCGCGCGCTGATAGCCGATGAAAACGAGGATTGCGGGAATGAGCAAAGCGAGATTACGCAAGGCTGTTTTAACTCCCAACTGACTGCCGATGATTCCGCCGAAGCAACCGCATTCCAGAGGCTCGCCATGGAGCACATAAACGTAGTAGAGCGCATAACTGGCAAAGCCGATCAAGAGTAACGCTGAACAGAGTGCGCCAATGCGTACCGTGCGCGGCAGCAGCAGCAGAAGTGCTGTGATGACTTCAGCCACGATCACCGCAATCGTGATGGGCCACATCCATGTTTGATAGTTGAAACCGGAGGCGCTCAACAGTTCGGCGACATTCGCTGCAAACGCTCGAACTATTACCAACTTCGCGCCCGCAGTAAACAAAAAGAGCGCGGCCAGACCGAAACGGCTGAGACGTACCAGCCACTTCAGCACTGACGCGGAGACGCGGCGTCGCCGAGACGCGTGGAACACCTCAGAGGGCGCTGATTGCCCGGCCGCCATAAAAACATCATCGCCCATTTCCCCGCTTCTCCCGGTCTCCTTGTCTCCGTGTCCCCGTGTCCTGTGTCTCAATTCCTACGCTGCCAGTGCGACAACCTTCTCCGCCGCGTCCTTCATTCCCTGCGCAACTGTAAAATTGAGACCCGATTCGCGAATCACGCGCTGGCCTTCTTCCACGTTAGTTCCTTCAAGACGCACCACGACCGGCACTTTGATTCCGAGTTTCTTTGCCGCCTCAACAACCCCGCGTGCCACCATATCGCAGCGGACGATCCCGCCAAAAATATTTATCAGGACTGCTTTGACGTTTTCGTCGGCCAGTAGAATCCGGAAGGCTGCTTCGACTCTTTCCTGCGACGCTCCGCCGCCAATATCCAGAAAGTTTGCCGGTTCGCCACCAGCCAGCTTGATGATGTCCATTGTGGCCATCGCCAGTCCCGCGCCGTTCACCATGCAGGCAATTGTTCCGTCGAGCTTGATGTAGCTCAAGTCAAACTTCGAGGCTTCGGTCTCCAAGGGGTCTTCTTCATTCAGATCCCGCAGATCGAGGAACTCTTTGTGACGAAACAGTGCGTTATCATCAAAGTTAACCTTTGCGTCCAGCGCTATGAGGCGATTGTCTTTGGTGAGAAGAAAGGGATTGATTTCCATGAGCGACGCGTCCATCTGCTCATAAGCCGTGTAAAGGGACTGCATAAATTTCACCGCCTGGTTAATCAGAGAACCCGGAATGCCAAGTCCGAAAGCGAGCTTTCTTGCCTGGAAGGAGCGAAAACCTACCGCCAGATCAACAGTTTCTTTCATGATCTGTTCCGGAGTTTTCGCGGCCACTTCTTCAATGTCCATGCCGCCTGCAGCGGATGCCATGAACACTGGTCGCCCTGATGTTCGGTCAAGCACGATGCCGAGATAAAACTCTTTATCTATCGACAACCCTTCTTCTATCAAGAGGACGCGCACTTCTCGGCCTTCAGGTCCGGTTTGATGAGTGATGAGTTTCATGCCCAGCATCTGGCGCGCAATGTCGCGCGCTTCTTCCGCACTCCGGGCAAGCTTCACGCCCCCGCCCTTGCCGCGGCCGCCGGCATGAATCTGCGCCTTTACTACAGCTACCTCGGTGCCCAGTTCTTTTGCCGCCTTGTAGGCCTCTTCTGGTGAACGGGCTACCAAACCCCGCGGCACAGCTACACCAAACTTTCGTAATAGTTCTTTGCCTTGATACTCGTGGATCTTCATCGGATCTTTTCCGACCGTAGCTTCTGGTCGCCAGTGGCTAAACTTTTATTCAGAACGCGAAGGAGTGTAGCCACAGACCTGCGGTGCTGCAACCTGTCAGGAGGCTGAGTACCGGTGCAGTCTGGCTGCGTCGACGATGCCGCTCCACTACCGAACCGCGAGCGGTAGCGACCGGATCCTAGACTCAATTCGCTTGATTGCGGATTTACTGGTTGTTGAGTGTTGGATCCGGTCGCTACCGCTCGCGGTTCCGTAGTGAAGTGGCACTGCAAGGCCTCATCAGACAATGTTGAAACACCAGTACCGTGTGCTGAGTACCGCAGGAGTTTGCTGGGATCGCTGAAGTAACTTAAAGAGAACTGATGGAGCGGACAGGGTAACAACGCCTCTCAGGCTATCCAACCGGTCCAGCAATGCTCACGAATCCGTCCTGAATCAGACGGCGGGCCAACCACAGTTTGGTGCTCTCAGTCATCTATCCAGAAATGTCGCAGGTTGAAACTCTCTCGTGTGGGCAATAAAGCACGCTGCATTAAACTTGACGCGCCTTTCAAAAGCCCTCTCAGTTGAAGGATAATTTTGAAATTCCACGGGCGCAGTATTCCAGCAGAAGGAGCTTGCTCAATGAGCGATGTCACTGTAACTTCCCATGCAAATCTTCAGAACGAAGTGC
>Ga0136617_10004330_pt1 | contig 12708 bp, 9 predicted proteins | sample AntDrymUQ3222106_2_FD_129672 | JGI IMG/M metagenome (GOLD analysis project Ga0136617, IMG submission 129672) | Polar desert sand microbial communities from Dry Valleys, Antarctica - metaG UQ322 (21.06) | ecosystem: Environmental > Terrestrial > Soil > Desert | place: Antarctica: Dry Valley...
GGCAATTCCGCCGATTGATTCAACCGAACATTCAAGTTGGGTGTAAGGGTCAATTATTCCCCGAAGCGACAACCACTTCGGAAACGGCTGGACATTTCCAGCCGCGTCTAGGACCGCATATTCATCCGAGTAATAAACCGCACCTCTTTTTACTAACTCAGCTACCAGAGTTGATTTACCGGAATAACTTCTTGCCGGAATAATTATTGCCTGATTTTTCCAAGCAACGACTCCGGCATGCAGAAACACTCTGGAAACAGCGAACTCGGCAACCGTTACTCGAACTTCCCTTTCGACCATCTGAAAAAAAATTTCTCTGACCTCATCTTCGATTAACTTTTCATCATTTCTAAAAAGTTCAAATCTTTCGCCTTTTTCCGTTTTTTTCGATTTAATAATAAAACGATATTCAATCTCTTGCTCTTGAACCTTTTCAAACCCGCGTGGAAAAGTTTTTTCAAGCAGTCCGTATACCTCCTCCAGATACAAAATCTTTTCAGCTTCGATGCCGATTTTAACCCCGAATGCCTGAAATTTTATCTGTCTGCCGACGAAGAAATCATTTTGTATTGTCTGCTTGCTCATCAAATTCTATAAAAACAAATAACATAAATACCTTAACAGTTAAATTAATTCGCACACAAAGATAATCAATCATTGTTTTGGTTTAACTCATATCTTCCTTTCTGGAAAAATTGTAGACAAAATAATAGCGCGAGCGTCTGAAAACTAATTATAAATATCAAAACGATTTCCCAAACGTCTTTGTTAATTAACCATAAACAGGTAGTTAAAGCTATCAAAGCAGAAAACAAACCGTATAAAATTGTAGTAGACCGATGCGAAAACCCCTCGATTACTAATCTCTGATAGATATGTCCACGATGAGCTTCCCATACTTTCTCGCCGTTGAAGATACGTCGCATAAAGGTAAAAATTGTGTCAAAGACAAATAACCAAACTAATAAGACAGTGATGATTGGTAAATACAATTTATTAATAACGTTTTCATTCCATTCTTGAATCGATAAGAATGGCAGAACAGCAAAGCTATAACCTAAAAATGCGCTTCCGACATCACCCATAAAAATTTTTGCCGGTTGCCAATTATGAATTAAAAATCCCAGACTCGAAAAAGCGATGACTCCACCGTAAAAACCTGTCGAAGACATACCCAATAGATTTCCAATCGCTAACCAACCGATTCCAGCCGTTACAGCCTGCATTCCGGCGATGCCGTCAATTCCATCCATAAAATTATAAGCATTCGTCATCCAAACTATCCATAAAAACGTTATTACGGCGCCAACTGAGCCGAAGTTGATTATCCCGTAAAAGGGGACGTAAATCGTTTGAAAATGTCCGAGCGTAAAAATAACAATCGAGGCTGAAAGAGCGTGAACCAGAAATCGCCAACCGAACGAGATGGTATATAAATCATCTAACCAACTGATTAGAGCTATCAAAGATGCGCCTATTAAATAACTCCATTGAAAATTGTCTGTAACGAAAAATGTGTATAACGTATAAGCCGTCAAACAAATCAATACAATTATCAAACCGCCGCCCCGAACTGTCGGCGAAGTGTGTGAACTTCTTTCATTCGGTATGTCAAGGAGTTTTCGCTGCAAGCTCCAGCGATAGAATATCTCAACTCCAATGTAAGTCATTATGAAAACTAGTATGTATAAAAGAATGTAAAAAAGAAATTTCACCGTTTCGTTTTCTTATAATGTTCGATTTGTCGCCGGATTGCCTCTTTTATTGATGTTTCCGATTGAAAACCATAAATTTTCTTAAACTTTTCACCGGAAAAAACATCGTCGGAGAGCCACTTATCTAAAATCCCTTCAATAAGATTTAAAGGTTTCAATCTTAAAAATTTTGTGTTGATCAGAAAAAATTTACTTACTATTTTTGACGGAATTGAAAATTTCGCGGGTTTTATCCCTAGATTATTTTCAATTTCCGAAACTATCTCCTTCATTGTAGATGGTTCAGCCGTCACATTAAAAATTTCGCTGCCCGCGGATTTTCTTATAATCTTCAGACACGCTTTTGCCGCGTCTCCTTTATATATAAGACTTTTAAAATTTTCGCCCGCGCCAATCCAAAAAAACCGCTTTTTATCAATCGCTTTTATTAGACGGGCGACGTTCCCTCTATCTTCCTCGCCGATAACGGTTGCAAGCCTCAAAATCGTTAAAGCGATTTTTTTGTCGGCGCAGATATTTTGAGCGGCTTTTTCTGACCCCAACTTGCTTCGCGCATAAAAACCTTGCGGCTGACAGATGGCTTCCTCTGTAATTTCAGATTTATATGTCGCTGAATTATTATCTTTCAAATTTGCGGGTTTCCTTCCGTAGACGGCAACCGAGCTTATCAAAATAAAATGTTTGACTTTTAAATCAGCGGCTAAACGTGCCACGTTTTCCGTCCCTAAAACATTTACTTTCCAAAACTCCCTCTCCGCTCGATTTCCGAATTGATGCGCTAAACCCGCCGAATGGATTATTACATCTATATTTTCGAGTTTGGCTATGGCGGCTAGATTTTGGTATTCAGTTATATCGGCTTTGAAAAAATTTTTTATCTCTCCAAATTTGTCTATCTTAGAATTTGATTTGCTTAAGGCGTAAACTTCAAAACCGTATCTCAAAAACTCTTTGACAATCGCGCCGCCCACTAATCCGCTCGCACCTGTTACCAAAATCTTCATGGAATTGTGAATTGAAATTGCTGTTTCGTTATCGGACGCTAACACCAAAAAAAATTAAAATAACAAGGCTTTTTTATATCTTTGAACAGCAGTTTCAACTGAGTATTTTTCAATCGCAGCATTTCTAGCTCTTTTTCCCATAGCTATTAATTGCGGTCTCTTTCGGGAAATTTCGATTATGGTTTGAAAAAGTTTTTCAGGATTATCAGGCGAAACAATCCAACCGAGTTCACCTTCCTCAATCACTCTCGCTACTTCAGAATTTGTCTCAGTTAAAGCAAGTATCGGTTTACCGACTGCCAGAATATTATATGTTCGACTGGGCATCGAAACGCCCCACATATTTTTCACCAACGAAACTAATGCAACGTCGCAAGCATTTAGAAATATATTTTGTTCACTGCGCGGTCGCGGCGGTAGAAGAGTTACATTTGTTAAATTTTTCTCTTCGATTTTCTTCTCTAACCAAACTTTCTTAACGCCTGCACCTAGAAATATAAAATGAAACTCGGAATTATTCTTTAACTTTTCAGAACATTTAATGATACTTTCTAAATCGTTCGGATGTCCCATATTACCGGCATATAGAAAAATAAGCTTCTCTGATATCCCGAGCTGTTTTAACAATTGATTTTCCTCTCGACTCGACGGTTTTATTTGCTCAAGTTCCGCCCAATTCGGAATACATTCAATTGGCACACGAAGCCCACGAGTTTTACTTTCGACCAATTCCTGCATATCACGTCCGACTACAATAATTTTATTGGCGTAGCTATAAAGCCAGCGATTAAAAAAATCTAAAACTTTAACTAACCACGAGTTTTTTCCGGTTTTACCGACCGCAACCAAAATCTCCGGGTAATTATCGTGTATTAAAAGTACAAAGCTCGCGCCGCGCACAAGCGATGCTAAGGCAACGATAAAAGGCAGCAGCGGCGGAGTCGTAACGACTAAAACCTTGTCGTTTCTCTGAAAATTTAATAATGCTTTGACAAATATAGAGAAACTTAAGGTTAGCATATTTATCAAGCGAAAAAAGATTACATTTTTGTCGAGAGTAGTTCCCCACGCGCGAAAGATTTCTACACATTTGTGCATCTCTTTTTTGGGAGCGAAATTTCCGCGTTTCGAGTAATTCGGCTGTCCGCACAATACCTTTACATTGAAACTTGCGGTGAGTCCTTCGGCAATTTTAGTTAAGTAATAGCCGGTCGAGGTTTCTTCCGGATAATAAAGCTCGCTTATCACCCATAATCGTTGTTGGAAGTTTGATTCCGGATTTTGATTTGCCGCGTCTGAACTTTCACCCTTATCAAATTTTTTAACCTTAAAATCTGCCTTCATAAACTATTTCGAGAATAATGATTCGAAAATTCAAAATTTTCCGCGTCGCATTTGATTGTTCGTACTGAAGTTATCAAAAAACCATTAAACATTTTTGCAAAAATTATAGATGTTTGCGAATACTTGTATATCCCAAAATAATTTTACTGACCGTGTGTGCGACATTTTCTGTTAAATATTCCTTCGGCGGATTCCAAATTGCCGGCTGCGATATGGCTATTTCAACCGCCCGCAAAATAGAATCGGTCATCGCCCCGCTCAAAATATTACTGCCGCATTCGATTGTTTCCGGTCTTTCAGTAACGTCGCGCAGTGTGATATTCGGCACGCCGAAAATCGCACATTCTTCCTGTACCGTTCCGCTATCAGTCAGCACCGCTAATGCTTTTTTTTCTAATTTAACAAAATCGAAAAATCCGAGCGGTTCAAGCAGCTTAATTTTATCCGAATTTGTTTTTAGTCCAAACTTGTCGAGCTTTTCGGCGGTTCGGGGATGAACGCTGATTAACATCTGCTTTTCAAATTTTTCAACTACTTGTTCGAATGCCTTCAAAATTACGTTCAGACGCTCTATTTTATCAACATTTTCTGAACGATGGAGAGTAACCAGAAAGTATTCGAATTCGCTGACTCCAAATTTTTCCAACGCGTCGCTTTCATCAATTTTTTCTGAAAAGATAACTAATACTTCTTTAATTGGATTTCCAGTTACATAAATCCGTTCGCGTTCGATTCCCTCATTAACTAAATTTTCCTTGCTTCGTTCCGTATAAGGCAGAAGAACCGTGCTGGAATGATCAATTATCCGTCGGTTGATTTCTTCCGGCACGCGATTATCGAAACAACGATTACCTGCTTCCATATGAAAAACGGGAATGCCGCGCCGCGCCGCGACAATCGCTGAAAGCGCACTGTTTGTATCGCCTAATATCAATACTTTATCCGGATTATATTCTTCTAAAACTTTATCCATTTTTTGCAGGATTTGACCGGCTTGCTCGCCGAAGCTCTTTGATTTAATGCCGAGATGCACGTTCGGCGGGCGTACCTCTAACTCTTTGATAAAAATATTGCTTAAACTCTCGTGATAATTTTGACCGGTGTGAACCGTGATGTGTTCGCAGTACTGGTCGAGGATTTTTAAGGTCGGACTTAATCTGATAATTTCAGGTCGCGTTCCGAAAATCGTCAATACTTTCATATTTTTTATGTTCTCTCGCTGACATCATAATTTTCTTGATAAATTGTGTTATCAGCCGCCATTCTTCTTATCATCTCATCCCAATTTATCGGCTCAAATCCAGTCGCTTTTCTAAATTTATTTGAATCCAGACTTCTATCAATTACAAAATCTTCAAACGGTTCAATTTCTATTTCTGCTTGATAAGCTTCATTAATGTGGTTTAATAAGTTGAATTTATTTATCGGCTCGCTCGAAACGTGATACAAACCACATAAATTAGGATAATTTTCTATTATATTTGATAATATATCTGCCAATACAACAGTCGGAAAACCCGTATAAATTGCATTAACAAATCCCTTAACGCTTCTTCCCCGATTGCTCAAAAACCATTCAACTAAGCTATTTGATGTTTTGAGTTCTCTTCCAATAATTGATGTCCGCAGAGTTAGACAGTTTTTCGCAACCACTTCTCCAAGATATTTGCTTTTTCCATATAAATCGTGCGCGTCCGCCAAATCGCTTTCGGAATAATTTCCCTTCTCCCCACTAAAAACACAATCCGTACTTATATTTATCAACCGAAATTGAAATTTCTCGGATAATTCATTTAGTTGGTGCGGAAAAATAGAATTGATAGATAAAGTATTGATGACATTTTTCGCTAAAGGAACTTGCTTGATAACACCGACTGCATTAACTGCCACGTTCGGCTTGATTTGTTTAATCAATTCTTTTACAGAATTAATATTCTGGACATTGATATTTTCAAATGTCCTATCGCGTCTGTAAACTTTGTATTTCTCATAATGCTGAAAATTATTTCGGATTGTTGTCCAGACATCATATTTATTCTGCCATGCTTGAACTAATTTATGCCCGAGCATTCCTCCGCCGCCAATTATTAAAACTTTCATACTTAAAGTGTTTTGTAAAACGTTCGCGCTCTGATAGTTAAAGTAAAAAATTTATTGGTAAGTTATTTAATGACATTATTTAGGTTACACAAATTAAGCTGCTTCTAAACTATTTTTAAGCACTATTAAAGTATTTTCTAGAATTGTCGGATTTTCTACCCAATGGCGCGCATATTCTCTTGATTTACTTGACACTTCCCTATAACTTATCTCATCTAAGTTAATACAATAATTTATTTTATCCTGCCATTTTTTCGGTTTCTCCAGCGGTAAATCCCAACCGATTCCCTGCTTCTCTAAATCAACCCACGGCGTTCGGTCACTAATTAGCAGTGGACAGCCTGCGGCTAGGGCTTCAATAAAAACATGCCCAAAATTTTCACCTAAAGTTGGTAAAATGAAAAAATGATATTCAGATAATTTTTGTTGAACCATTCCATTTTCGATATGACCTTTGTATTCAACCTTGATATTTGACGGTAGTTTTTTTATAGATTTTTTTGTTTCATTCCAATAAATTTCATCTTCGATAGGACCAATAATATCTATTTTTAATTTTCCATCAATGTTTTTTAAATTATCGACTAACCATTTGAAATTTTTTTTCTTCACAAATCGGGATAGAAAAACCATTTTCGCTTCCCCGACATTCTTTTTAGGCTTTAATTCTTGCTGATAACCTTCAAGAAAATTTTGCGCGGGTAGATTTGGTGCTACAAAAATTTTTCCTCCCCGTCCTTTGAAACTCTCCGTTTCTTTTTTTTCCGGTTCGGCGGTCGTTTTCCATATTAAGTCTCGATAAAGCCCTGAACTTTTTGCAAATTTTGTAAAGGCTTTCTTCTTTGTCGCTTTTAATTTTAATGCGCCTTCGGATAATTCTCCTTCCGGCGCAAGTATTACTCCCATTTTCGGAATAAGTTTTAATTTTTTTAGAGTTAGAATAAAAATAGACATCACTGAAAAAACGCTATTTAAATAAATTGAGTTCGGTTGCACTTCCTCAATCAATTGGCGAAGTTTTGAGATTTTAATTTTATCCTTTGATAAATAATAAACTTGTGTTCCTTCAACTTCATTCCATTCATTTATCTTGACGGTCGTGTAAGGCTTTCCGTCACCGTCGTGGTCAAATGTAACCACTCGAAAATCGATCTGATTTTTGAAATGCGCAACCATATTGACAATTGATCTCATTCCGCCGCCACTTTTATAACCCGGCAAATAATAATTGCAAAATATAAGAACTGTCGGTTTGTTTACGAAATTTTTGGCTGTCATTATCATTAATTATTAAAGATGTTTTCAGTTTCGATAATTTCACGATAAAGGCTTTCATATTGAGAGGCTACTCGGGAGGTTTCAAATCTTTTTATATTTTTTAGTCCCTGAGCAATTAGTTTATTTCTGAATGAATTATCGTTTATTATACGCAAAATTCCATCCTTGATGCTAAAAACATCTTCTGGATTAACTAGCACCGCGCCGCCGCCGGCAACTTCTTTCATCGGACTTAAATTGCTCGTAACGACCGGTGTGTGCATCGCTTGGGCTTCGATAATCGGCAAGCCGAAACCTTCATAAATCGAGCAAAAAGCCACTATATCCGCCTTTTGATACTCATCTTTAATTTCACTGTCATCTAAATCAAAGCCGTTTGTAAAATTAATCTCATTTATTTTTAATTCATTTAATAACTCTTCGTTAAGTTTTCCGATAATTCTGAGCCGACAATTTACACCCTTTAATGCTTTAACTAAATTTGCGATATTTTTGTGCGGTGCAGTTCCAATCTGCAAAATTGTCGGATATTCAGTATTAAAAACTTTCTTCGTTTCTAAATATAAAATTTCTTGCAGCGGAACTTCTATGACTCGAATTTTTTGCTCTTCGCAGTTAGTAGATTGAACAATCTCATTTTTGGTCGCTTCAGAAATGGCAGTTATATATTTTATTTTTTTGACCGGCAAATCAAAAAACAATTTTTTTATAATAAAACGCCGCAAACCTTTTCGAGTCCGCAAAATCGTTAAATCAGCGATAGTTAAAACCGTCTTTTTTTTTGGCAAAATCAAAGCAATATAGTGTATGTGACCAGCTATGTGATAAATATCGGCTTCAGGCTTTTTAAAAAAAATAAAATTTTTGATGATTCCTAAAAAGTTGTTGAGATAGGGCAGTTGAACGAATAAAGTTTCAAATTTATCTTTCGGGATACTTTTATCAATTTGTGCAAAAACTTTTTCGAGGCTCACTGATTCCCAAAATTTTCTTTCGACAAAAACTATTTTTGGCTTCATAAATAATGATTTAGAATCGGGTGATTGATGTGAATTTTGGACTGTTAAAATTCTCCAGAATTTGTATTTTAATTAAAACTTTGTGAAGTCGAACAAATTTTCTGTCTGAATGTTGTTGAAACTAATAATTGAATTCTTTTCAAAAGCAAATTTATTTGCTTAAACAAATTAACTTTTTCTATTTTCAGCTACTGACAGTTTTTTCGGCTCCAAACCCGTCATCTTTAAATCTGTTTCAACCATTTCTTTTACCAAGTCAAAAAATGTGTATTTAGGCTGCCATTTTAACACTTGACGAGCCTTAGTCGAGTCGCCGACCAATAAATCAACTTCTGCTGGACGATAGTGTTTTTCATCAACCACCACATAATCACGGTAATCAAGGTCAACCTGTGCAAAAGCTAATTCGCAAAACTCCCGAACCGAATGGGTCTCACCCGATGCCACTACGTAATCGTCGGGTTCGGATTGTTGAAGCATTAAATACATTGCTCGCACATAATCGTCAGCGTGTCCCCAATCTCTTTTGGCTTCGAGATTGCCCAGACGGAGTTCTGAGGCAAGCCCTAATTTAATTCGTGCGACGGTACTCGTGATTTTCCGAGTTACAAATTCATATCCGCGTCTTGGTCCTTCGTGATTGAAAAGAAGTCCGCTGCAACAGAACATATCATATGCTTCGCGGTAATTTCTCGTCAGGTCAAAGCCTGCAACTTTACTGATGCCGTAAGGGCTTCGAGGGTGAAAAGCCGTAGTTTCTAATTGCGGTATTTCCCTAACCTTACCAAACATCTCGCTCGAACCAGCAAAATAAAATCGGCAGCGGGGACGCAGCTCACGAAGTGCTGCCAGCATATAATGAGTGCCGTTGATATTTGTATTCATCGTCGAAAAACCATCGGCAAAGCTTTCTGCGACGAAACTTTGTGCCGCGAGATGGTAACATTCATCGAAGTGGTGCTGACTGACCACATGAAAAATGCTCGGGTAGCTTTCCAAACTTGCCGGGTGAAGTGTTATCTTGTCCAATAGGTGACTAATTCTTGTGAATCTGCGCTGTGGATCTTCCAGAGCAACGCGGCGCACCAAACCGTGAACTTCATAACCTAAACCGAGCAGATACTCTGCCAGATAACTACCATCCTGCCCAGTGATACCCGTAATCAAAGCCATTTTATTCATTATGATTGTTTTATTATTCAGTACCTCGAAAAGACTTTAACGGATATTGCTATTTTGACTTATTGTTTGTAAAGCTGAAACAATCAACTTAAACAAATCAGCTTTGATGATTATAGTCATTAATATTCTAAAAGGTTTGGAAAATATCAACAAGCACCAACCTAAGTTTGTACAATTTTGTATCTAAAGGATAATTTTTACGAAGTTTCTCCAGAAACTTTTTTACAGCCATCTAACTTTTTCTATACGCTATTTAACAATAAAACTTCTGCTCATACGTTGCGGATTTTTGTTTGAATTACTTTTCCTTTCGGATAACCAATATCTTCCTTTGAAGACACAATTGTCGTTATCAGACGCTCGACTAATTTTTCCGTTTATAATCCTTTTGTATGATTTTGTATAAACAGAAATAAGCACTATATCAACTTCATCAAAAGTTGTTTTACTCCTTTTGAAAATAACTCGCTCTTTTTTTGATAAAATGCGTCTGCCTTCTTGGTCTATCCGAATATTGTGTTGATTATTTGCAACTATGCGTGTTATTACGGGAATTCGAAAAATTGTAAGCGGAACTAAAAAGCTGGGCGATATGTTTTTTCACGCAAACTTCGTAGAACATTTTCGCCTCTGCATCTTCTCCGATATTTCTAATCAAATAAGGTTTTACTCCGATTCCGGCGATATTTGCAATGATATTTGATTACACCACTTGTCAAAAGGTTGGTTATAACTAATGTAACAATCGGCAAAGGTGCTTCTGGCGAGACTCGGCTAATACTTCCCACCAATAATGGTCAATCATTGTATCGCTGACTATTAAAATCTAAAGTTTTGAAAAATTTTCCGCAATTTCCATTTCGGATAAAATTCTAGATAAAAATTTTGTTTGACGAAAAACTAAACATCTTTAAATTTAAGATCAATCATTTCACACCAGATATGTGCGACAGTGATATGCCCTTCTTGGATACGAGCGGTTCTTTCTGAGGGAATCATTAGTGATAAATCACATAAAGAAGCTAATTTCTTGCCATTTGACCCAGTCAACGCTAATGTTTTGCAGCCAATATTACGCGCAGTCATTACTGCAGATAGCACATTGGTTGAATTTCCGCTGGTGCTTATTGCAATTAACAAGTCGCCTTCTTTACCGATTGCTTCGATTTGTCTGGAAAATACCCGTTCAAAATTATAATCATTGGTCAGCGCGGTTAGAGCGGAAGTGTCTGTTGTCAAAGCAATGGCTGGCAATGCTTTTCTCTCGGTTTCATAACGCCCGACAAATTCCGCCGCTATGTGTTGGGCATCAGCAGCACTTCCGCCGTTACCGCAGATTAATATTTTATTTCCCCTTTCGAGAGTGTCAAAAATAAATTCGCCGCAGCGTTCAATTTCTTGCTGCTCTTTTTTTATGAGTTTTTGTATTATTTCAATGTGCGAGATTAAGGATTTCTCAATCAATTTTGATGAATCATCTTCTAAAAACAAAGTTTCAGTCGAGTTGATACTTGAACTTTTAATTTTTTCTACTATTCCACTTGAAGAATACCCGATTTTTAAAGGTATGGAAAATACTTTTCCGCCGCAGCTCCGCACAAAATCCGCGCCGATTATTTCCGACGTTTTCCAATCGCCGCCTTTTACTAAAATATCCGGCTTTATTTGTTTGATTAGTTCTTCTGGAGTAGTTTCTTCAAAAATTTGAACTTCGTCAATAGCTTTTAAGTTTTTCAAAATCTCAGCGCGGTCATTCTGCGAGAAGAACGGACGCGGTTCCCCTTTAATACGCCTGACAGATGAATCACTATTAATTCCGACTATCAGTTTTGTCCCGAGTTGCTTAGCACGATTTAATAAATCAATGTGTCCGGGATGGATTATATCAAAACATCCATTTGTAAAAACTACAACTCCCATTTTTTATCAAAAAAATTATTTTCGGTTTTTAATAATTAATAACAGTTCGGCTAAAGACAAACTAATAAAACCGATAGCCAAAATTCGCATACCATAAACAAATATCATACTGTAAAACCCTTCATAAGAAAGGCTCGCCAAAAAAAGATAGTAAACCGTCGCTCGTCCAATAGTAACTGTTTGATTTTCGATTAAAGCGGAATAAACAACCCGTAAAAATATGCCGACAATAAGCATTCCTATCGGCACTCCGATGACACCAAAGTTGCGTAATAAATCACCTACGGGTGTCAGTGCATACGAATTCCCGTTAAAATTAAAATACAAATCGCTATACGAGCGAACATCGGAAATCAGAGGCTTGTTTTTCCATAGAAAACGCGGAATTACCGAAGCTCCCAGGTCTGTATAGATATTATTTTCCAGTCCGTATGAGGCTTCGTAAGGTTTTAATCTCTCGTAATTAGAAACAACTACAGCTAGCGAACTTACGCCGTCAATCCGTTCGGCGAGATTTATGACCGCTTCATCTAAAACCTTTCCCGTATCTTGTCTACTAATTGTATCCAATGTTCGATTAATAGTTTCTATTTGCTCTTCAATGTCGATTTTATCTTCCGAACCTTTTACATTTCGGAAAGTTGTTCCATAAATCATTCCGCCGACAATAGCTAATGCCGCTAAAACTGCGAAAACCCCTCCAGTAGTCGGAGTCCAGCGTCTGCCAGAATAAACAAATGCCATTGCTAATAAAGTAACAATCAGCAAAAAACTACTTCGGTTACCGCCCAAGCTCAGTCTTGACAATAAAAGTATAAGTATCAATACGAATGCCAAAATATGCTCAGGCGTGATGCGGCGCGACATAAATATATACATCGCCACCATAAAACCGGCTTCCAACGCAAGAAATGACAGCAAATAATTTAACGCGCTAAAAACATCGGACGCATCCGTTATGCTAAAACCAACCACACCAGAAAAAAATGCGCTGACATAAAAAAACAATCCGATGCCCAGAAACACCGTTGCAGGCAATAAAACTTGATTCGGCTTCCAATCCCATTTTGGAAGTTTGCGGTTCGCAAATTGACCCAGCCATCGGCTCGCGGGCATATAAAACCCCAGAGTCATACTTGCATAACC
>Ga0136617_10004332_pt1 | contig 12705 bp, 10 predicted proteins | sample AntDrymUQ3222106_2_FD_129672 | JGI IMG/M metagenome (GOLD analysis project Ga0136617, IMG submission 129672) | Polar desert sand microbial communities from Dry Valleys, Antarctica - metaG UQ322 (21.06) | ecosystem: Environmental > Terrestrial > Soil > Desert | place: Antarctica: Dry Valley...
GAAATCGCTCAAACCGCTTATGCGCGAAACGCTGATATACGAGCGAAGCTTTGATGCAGTTCAGAAAACTTGGCTCCTGCGGGAGCCACAACCAAGGGAGAAATTAGTCGTATGAGGTTAATCAATTCAGCATGGACAGGCCTCGGCAACTTTGCGGTTGTTCTGTCTCTACTCTTTGCCGTCGCCATGTCACCAAATGTTACCGCCTCCGCAAACGGCCCCGCCGTGACTAAGTCGGACGCGGCTCTCGCGGCCGACATCGTTGACACGGCTGTGGCGGCCGGAAGTTTCACAACGCTGGCCAAGGCGCTTGAAGCCGCTGGCCTTATCGATGCTTTGAAGGGCGATGGGCCTTTCACAGTGTTTGCGCCAACCGATGCAGCTTTTGCCAAGCTTCCAGCCGGTACGATCGCTTCATTGCTCAAGCCGGAGAACAAGGAAAAGTTGAAGGCGATCCTGCTCTATCACGTGGTCTCCGGCAAGGTCACGGCAGCTGACGTTATGAAACTCAATGGCCAGTCAGTCAAGACACTGCAAGGCGGAATGTTCAAGGTAAGCACGAAACGTGGCGTGCGGGTGGACAAAGCCAAGGTAACGCAAACCGACATCGACGCTTCAAACGGCGTCATTCACGTGATCGACACTGTGTTGATGCCACAGGGCTCTACCGCGCGGGTTCGCAAGAGCAACCGAAGAATGTAAGGACGCCTCGGGTGCCGTCAGTTGGATTGCGGCTTGGCGTCGAACCGAGGCAATCCTAAACAATCACAAGGAGAATCATGGAACAGAAATTTGATATCGTCGACACAGCAATTCAAGCAGGAAAGTTTTCCACTCTAGCCACGGCCCTGACGGCCGCTGGGCTCGTCGAGACGTTGAAAGGCGATGGTCCCTTTACCGTTTTTGCGCCGACAGACGAAGCTTTCGCTAAGGTGCCACAGGAGACTCTGCGCAAGCTGCTGAAGCCTGAAAACAAAGATAAGTTGACAGCCATCCTCACCTACCACGTCGTCGCCGGCAAGATCATGGCGCGCGATGTGGCCGTGAACAAGGCCACAACCGTGCAAGGTCAGTCGATCAAGATTGATGCTAAAGATGGCGTCAAGATCGACGGCGCGAAGGTCATAACTGCCGACATCGAGGCCACCAATGGCGTTATACATGTGATAGACGCAGTGTTGATGCCGTCGAATGCGGCTGCGGCCTAATCGACTACCGAGCAAGGGGGGCGAGAGGAGGGCCGCGGCAACTCGGGAAAGGGCCGCGGCTTCCTTTCAACTAAACTTATCAGGAGGGAAAGACAAATGATCGGAACTAGCAGTCAGTGTTTTAGACCCGGTCTTAAGCTGCGCCGGGCGAAGCAACTGTCCGGTGACCGGCAAAACGGCGTCGCTGGGCTGCTGGAGCAAGCGCATTACTTTTAAGAGGTAGAAGCGATATGAGAACACTGCATTGAATAAGCGCTCTATTCTGCTCACGGGAGCAACGGGTTACGTAGGCGGTCGGCTGCTGAAAGTGCTCGAGGCTCAGGGCCATACCTTAAACTGTATTGCGCGTACTCCTGCGTATTTAAGATCGCGTGTGGCGCCGACGACGAGGGTTTTCGCGGCTGATGTGCTCGACAAAGAATCCCTCCGGGCGGGGTTAGCTGGAATGGATACGGCTTATTACCTGATCCATTCGTTGGGTGAGTCGAAGGGATTCGAGGAGCAAGAGAAAGTTGGCGCGCAAAACTTCGCTGTCGTGGCCAAGGAGTCTGGAGTCAAGCGCATTATTTATCTTGGGGGGATGGGCAACGAGGGGGAAGAGCTTTCACCCCACCTTCGCAGCCGACATGAGGTCGGAAGGATCCTGCGTGACTCAGGCGTACCAACCCTCGAGTTTCGCGCCTCGATCGTACTCGGATCTGGAAGTCTTTCTTTTGAAATGATCCGAGCACTGACTGAGCATCTACCGATAATGATTATGCCTCGGTGGGTTTCGGTTTTGGCCCAGCCAATTGGGATTCAGGATCTGATTGGCTACCTGGTGCAAGCCCTCGATATTCCGATCGAGGCCAGCGAAGTCGTGGAGATAGGCGGCGCCGATCAACTCTCTTACCGCCAACTGATGAAAGAGTACGCTCGCCTAAGAAATTTGAAGCGGGTGATGATACCTGTTCCAGTGCTCACCCCACGGCTTAGCAGTCTGTGGTTAGGCCTCGTTACTCCCCTTTACGCGCGCGTAGGACGAAAGCTGATTGAGAGCATCAAACATCCAACCATCGTCACCAGCAACCGGGCCCACGAGTTATTTGCGCTGCGGCCCTGCGGCGCTGCGGAGGCCATGCGAGCGGCGCTCGAAAACGAGGATCGAAAGTTCGCGGAGACCCGTTGGTCGGATTCCCTGTCAGCCAGCGGCACTCCCAGAAGTTACGGAGGTTACCAGTTCCGTAACAGAATGATTGACTACAGAGAGAAACATGTTGAAGCCACCCCTCAGTTGACTTTCCAGGTTATCGAGAGTATTGGCGGCAACAAGGGCTGGTTTGGGTACGATTTCCTGTGGCGCTGGCGCGGGATCCTTGACCTGCTGGTAGGCGGAGTCGGCATGAGAAGGGGCAGACCGACGCATCGCAGTCTCAGGCCTGGAGATGCGCTGGACTTCTGGCGCGTTGAAGAGGTAGAAAGGCCTCACAAGTTACGTTTGCTGGCCGAGATGAAGCTCCCGGGTCGAGCCTGGTTGGAGTTTGTGGTTCAGCCCCAGACAAATGGATCAGTCATCCAGCAAACCGCGATCTATGATCCTATCGGACTCTCCGGCCGAATTTACTGGTACTGTGTTTACCCGCTGCATGCCCTAATATTCCAGGACATGATTGACTCGATTGCCAGCCGCGTGATGCGACAACCGAGGCACGTCCGACTGCTACAGAACCGGGAGCGGTAGCGACCAGATTCAAACAAGGCAGTATTCACGGCAGGAATTGAAAGTTATGTTCGCAATTGAATCGGACGAGTAAGAGAGCTTAAGGTCTAAGTAATCGACGCCACCTTATCCCTGAGCTGGTTGAGTGCGGTCGCTACTACTCCCGGTTCCGTAAGAGGGCGCTGACGAGAATACACCACTCGTTCCTGACCGACTTCCGGGTGCATGGCTGGGCGCCGCGCTTGCCATTCAGGCGGTCCTGCCGGCGCTCAGGAAAACCACGGGCAGAGCTTCGGTGGTGCTGTTCGCGAGCGTTGCGGCCCTGCAGGGCTTCACATTTCATGCGTCCATAAGTATGGCGAAGGGGGCCGTGGATGGGTTGACCTTGTCACTTGCGGCTGAACTTGAAGCTCACGAAAGAACAGGTCCAGAAGAGCGCCGATACTCATACACATCAACCCGTTGCTCGCGGGCTTCAGATCGATTATTTCATTTATTTCGGATGGCCACAGCCCACTTGAAAGATTCTTAAAAAGCCAGCATTAATCCCCGCTCGTTCGTGCGCGCCACTATACATTCCGTAAAGGCGTGGCCTATTATTACAACTTCCGTGTCCGCTTAGGTCAGTGATACAGAGCGCCTTAACAAGTCCCTTTTCCTCATGCTCACAAAACACTCACGATATACTCTAACAGCTTTTTAACTTCTTTCTTCATGGAGGGAAGATGATCGGTCAAAGGCTTTCTAACCGATACGACATCAGGGCGGAGTTGGGTCGCGGCGGAATGGGCGTCGTCTATCGGGCGCATGATCCCTTATTGAAACGCGAAGTAGCCATCAAGCTTATTCCTCCAACCCTGCTGAGCCCCGAAACGGAACAACGCTTCCAGCGCGAAGCGCAGTTGGTGGCCCAGATGGATCATCCCGCAGTTGTCCCGATCTTCGACTTTGGCAAGCACGAAGGATCACTATTCTTTGTCATGCCCGTCGTCCAGGGAACAAATCTCCGCTGGTTCCAGCGCGACGGTGCGCTCACGCTTGGCGAGGTCATCGACATTGGGATTCAGGTTGCCGAAGCGCTCGAATACAGCCACTCACGCGGCGTAATTCACCGTGATATTAAACCGGAGAACATCATGGTGGTACGTGAGGATGGCGCCCGTGTCAGGGTTCGGATCATGGACTTTGGTCTCGCCCGAGGGGCTACCGAAAGTCGCATCACCAAGACCGGAACTATTGCCGGCACCCTCTCCTACATGAGTCCAGAGCAAGTGGCGGCTAGTGGAGTGGACCATCGTTCGGACATCTACTCTCTTGGTACTGTGCTCTACGAGTGTCTCACCGGCGAACCGCCATTCTCAGGTGAGCTGCAGTCAATTCTATATCGCATAGTTCATGAGATTCCCCAGCCTCCGCGCTCACTGGGTGCGGACATCGATCAGGATCTCGAGGCAGCCATACTCACCTGTATAGCCAAGGATCCGGCTAAAAGACCGCAGCGCGCAAGTGAGGTTGCCGATTCTCTACGGCGTTGCCAAACCCGGCTGCACCAGAGCGATCTTGGCAAATCAGTGGTATTGACGAAGACACTGATGCTGCCGCGTGTGGCACTCTCTCCGTTCATCGGCCGAGAGAGAGAACAAGCTGAATTGCAGAAGCGACTCAATGCCGCCATTAGTGGTGAATGCCAATTTGTCGTGGTTTCGGGTGAGCCCGGCGTAGGCAAAACACGACTCCTTGACGAGATCGAGAACCTGGCGAAAGCCCGCAAACAACTGGTGCTTCATGGGCGATCAATTGAGCAGGATGGCGCCTTTCCGTACCAGGGATTCTGCGAAGCCATTCAGGAATACTTCCGGCTAAAGGATACGTCGAGCTCTTCTGACAACTTGATAGAGCTTTCAGATGTTGCCCCTGATCTCGTGTCGCTGTTTCCCATGCTTACAGAGATTAGTGAGATTCGCGCCGCCGCGACTGGCGATTCAAAGTTGGCCCAGACTGGCGGATCGCTTGGCGGATCGCAAGGACCCGAAAACCGCACTCAGGTTTTTGAGCTGCTGGCGCGAACACTCACGCGCCTGGCAGCGGGAAAGCCGCTGATTCTTTTCCTCGAAGATCTTCACGCGGCAGAGATATCCATCGAGGCATTGCAATACATCGTTCGACGATTAGGACCGACACCCACAATGATTGTGGGTACCTACCGCTCAAGCGAAGTAGACAGCCGCACCCATCCGTTAATCCGCATGCTGGATAGTTTCCGCGGAGACCGCCGTTTTTCGGCAATCGCGCTGGGACCGTTCTCGCCAGCAGAACATCGCCTGTTTCTCGAAACACTGATTGGCGGACCTAAACTCGCCGACAGCCTCGTGGAAAAACTCTATGAGGGAACTGAGGGCAACGCATTCTTCACGAAGGAGCTGGTCCGTTCCCTTCTCGATTCCGGCGGCATCTCTAAGGACCAAACAGGAGCCTGGAGTCTGGGCGCGGCCACTGAACTCTCGACCGGTGATTTGCCGGCCACAATTCAACAGGCGGTTGAAAAACGTATTGAACGCTTGCCGGAGGAACTGCGTGAGATTCTTTCGATTGCTTCGGTCATTGGCAAGGCTTTTGACTTTCGCGACCTGCAGGCGCTGGCCGGTGCAAAGGATGTTGAGGACGCGATTGACCGCCTTGTAGATGAGGGACTCCTTGAGGAAGAGCGCGAGTCACGTGGTGATCGCTTAATTTTCTCGAGTGGTGTCGTTCGTGACGTGCTTTACGGCGCAATTTCGCGCCGCAAGCGAAGGTCGTTGCATCGTAAATATGCTGAAGAGGTCGAGAACCGTCACGGGGGGAGGCTTGAGCGAGTCTACCCACAGCTGGTCCATCACTTCTCCCAAGGCGACGTCCCAGACAAGACAGTTGAGTATGGCTTGCGCATGGCCAAGGCTGCGCTAGATGCTTTCAGCCCCGAAGAGGCAGCTCGCGCCGCCAGGACAGTACTCGAGTTTCTCGATGAAGAATGGGAAGGTGACCCTGTGCTGGAGGGAGAAGCGCGAATGCTGTTAGCCCAGGCACACCGAATGGCTGGAGACGTAGATGCCGCATTAAAAGAGGCGGAAGCGGCGGGACGGATCCTGCAACGCGAGAGCCATAGGTCGCGGGCCGTGACCGCACTCCTTTTCGCCGCCGAGACTGCCTGGCAGGCCAGAAAGGTCGAGGAGACAACCCGATTGGTCCAGCAGGTTATGGAAGCTGCACGCACGGCGGGAGACAACGATAGCCTGAGGCACGGGCTGTCTTTGGCGGCCACGCTCGCCAACCTGCGCGGAGAGTATGAGAAAGCCAATGATTACCTCGAAGAAGCCGCTTCGCTGGCTCCGGCAGCAAAGGAAATTGGACTCCAGGAAGAGACGCCTAAAGGGGGCAGACTGGTCGTGGCGCTGGCCACTCCGCTCGGCGATATCGATCCCGTCAATATGGAACTGGTGGAAGAGCAGGAGATTTTAGCGAATGTCTTTGAGACCCTCTTAGCCGCTGACCTTGAAGGCAATTTAGTTCCGGCTCTCTGCGAGAAATGGGAAGTGTCCGACGACGGCACTTCAGTCTTCTTTACACTGCGAGAAAACGTCCGCTTCCAGAATGGCCAGGCCCTGACTGCTCAGGCTATCAAGCATTCCTTCGAGCGGAGCATTCGTGTGGCTCGTGAGCTACCTCCAGGTCTCGCGGCGATCCGCGGCGCAACCGAATTTGCCAAGAGCAATGATAAGGAGCTAACGGGAATCCTGGTCCACTCGGATTACAGATTGGAAATACAACTGCCGGACCCGCTTTCGATCTATCCAGCCCTGCTAACAGATTACAAGACCGGTATCACCCTGAACGTTGATGAGGGAAGGACCGATTCTATTCCTATTGGCACGGGTCCGTTTGGAATGGCCTCGTACAGCGCTGACCGCATTGTGCTTGAGCGCAATGAAAGATACTGGAAGGGTTCGTCGGCGTTTCTTGATGAGGTCGAATTTCGCGCAGGGCTAAGCGCCTCAGAGATAGCTTTAGGGTTGCGGTCAGGCTCGATTGATCTCGCACGTGATCTATCGCCCCAGGATCTCGACGAGTTTCTCCGCGATTCGCGCTTTCGTGGGGGCTTGGTTGAGTCTCCGCGCAAGAATACTTATTTCCTCATATTCAATTCTACGAGTGGTTCGGTCGCCCAGAACCCAGACCTTCGTCGAGCACTCTCGGGTGTAGTGCGCACGCACGATCTGGTTTGGCAAACCTTGGGGCGCTTTGCGCAGCCTGCCGTCTGCCTGATTCCACCCGGGATGCTTGGATATGATCCGGGCAGACGACGCCAAACACTCACTCGCGACGAAGCCCTGGCCATGCTGCGTTCAGCCGGCATCAGCGATCCAATTAGCCTCAGAGCGGCCGCGCATCCTCTGTTCCTTGATCGATATAAGTCGTTACTGACAACTCTGCTCTCAATCTGGTCGGAGCTCGGCGTGAAAGTGGAGGTGGCAACTCTCACGATGGCCTCCTACTTGGAATCCTTCCAGAATAGTAACGGAATAGATGTGTTCATCGGCAGGTGGAATGCTGACTATGATGACCCAGACGACTTTACCTATGGTCTCTTCCATTCGAGTGTGGGTCTTTACCGCGCTTACATCTCCTCTGCCGATGGGGATCAGATTCTCGAAGAGGCGCGCACGGAAGGTCGTCCCGGTCTCAGAGCAGCACTTTATCGAAAGTACGAAAGTTTTTTGCAAGAATCAGGCATGGTGTTGCCGCTGTTTCACGACGTCGACTATCGCCTTGCTAACTCAAGAGTTCTCGGCCTTACCCTTCGTGGTAGCGCTCCATATGTGAATTATGCCGAGATAGGTAAATTAGAATCGGTGGCCAAAGCGACCGACACTCTACTGGCAGGCGGGGGAACTATTGAAGTCCCGATAACCGGAACATTTCACCGCCTAGACCCTTCATTGGCGAGCACCGTAGAAGATGCAGAGGTGCTGCCGAGCATCTTTGAAACACTAACTCGAGACGTCGGCGGCGCGAGGATCGTTCCCTGGCTAGCGACTGATTTCACGGCTGAACAGGGGGGTAAGAGATATCGTTTTCGCCTCCGAGATGATGTCCGCTTCCATGATGGACGCAAACTGACACCGCGCGATGTTCGCTATTCGTTTGAGAGGCTACTACTGAACGCCGACAGCACTGGCCGCTTCTTCTATTCGCCCATTCGCGGCGCGAAGGCGCTCCTCAACGGAGAGGAGTCTGACCTGGCAGGCTTCCGAATTCACTCGGCCGACGAGTTTACGATCGAGCTCGATGAGCCAGTCTCATTCTTCCCGGCACTCATTTCTTATCACGCAACAGCCATCGTTCCGGAAGGTAGTGACAGGTTCGGCGAGAGCTGGCAAGAGGGCAGCGTGGGGACTGGGCCTTTTCGCGTGGTGAAGTTTGAACCAGGCGTTCGCCTCGAACTCGAACGAAATAAAACCTACTGGCGCAGTGGCTATCCTAAGATTGAAAGACTCGTCTTCAACTTCGGCGTTTTCCCGGCCGACATTCTCTCTCAGTTCCGCGCCGGTCGATTTTCGCTGGCGTCGGATCTGTTGCCCGCGGACGCAGAAGCTCTGCGCCGCGAGCCTGAGTTTGCTTCCGGCTATCATGAGATCCCCAGGCTCATAACCTACTACGCTGCATTCAACAGTCACCGCGGACCGCTGAAAGACAAACGCCTACGGCAGATCTTGGCGCAGTCTATCGATGTTGCGAGCGTGGTTCGTCAAACCTTGGGACGGCTCGCCGTCCCAGCGCACGGGCTCATTCCGCCTGGCCTCCTTGGTCATGATTCTGCATACACCCCAAGAATACCTCTGACATCCGCGTCAGCTCCTGCGCAACCAGGCGTGGAAATGGAATTGACGGCGGTCCTTAACCCGGTGTTCTTTGGAGAATACGCGGCCTTCTCGCGCGAGATCTCGCGCTTTTTTCGCGAGCACCAGGTAACAATTCGTCCCGTGAATAAGACGATCAATGAGTGGCTGGAGGCGGTGGCCCAGGGTTCCGTCGACTTGGTGCTGGGGCGCTGGGCCGCTGACTATCCGGATGCCGACACCTTCGCTAACATCCTGGCCACCAAAGAGGGGTTGTTGGGACAGCTATGTGGTTCCACCGAAGTGGACCGTCTGATAGCACGGGGGCGATCAGAAACATCTCCGGCCGCGCGGCATGAGGTCTATCGGCAGATTGAAGAAATCATCGCGCGCGATAGCCTGCTTCTTCCTCTCTTTCACGAGCAGACTTACCGTTTCGTCCGACCAGAAGTCGAGGGACTCTCTCTATCTTACGGTGTCATCGCCGTTGACTATGCCAGCTTGCGGATCCATGTCTGATAGTTGCCTGGACCGTGACGGGCTCCCTCATATCTTCGCGAGATGCCTCGAAGGACTTCAGCACCGCCTTCGTAGAGCGACACAAGGAAAGTTCATCCGCCGCAACACAAGCCTGCCAGCCTCTCAGGTCGGAAGCTAGGTGAGCGCCTTGTAACCGGTTCATTTATCGATCCTATGCGTAACGATGGTGTGCCATTTCGCTGGTCTCATAACCCAAAGGTCGGGAATGCAAATTCGGCCTGCGCGCTCAGTGCTTGTGACGCCCGTTGTGACGTGAGAACAGATAAACTGATGTCCCAGCTTACTAACGAAGCCGCAGACTCACCAACACCAAGTGCCGTTGTCCCAGTTTGGAAGGTAAAGAAAATTCAAAAGACCTGTCTGTCTTGCGCAATGCACGGACCGTGTATTTAGCCATGCGGTTCTCTGGCGGCTTTCTAAGTGAGGATGGACGAGTGCCTTAAGCCGACGCTCGTATTTCTCTATCTTTTTGAGCTTTGCGCCTCACTGATGCTATTGTCGTGCCCGCTGAGAGAGAAAGGCGTTCTGGACGAAACACCACGCGAAATGACTTCTATAAACCCAAGCCCCCTGAATGCCAAAAATCTTCGACAATATCGATAAACAACCCCTGCCGGCGCTTCGTGAGACCTTACAGGTTTCCGAACGCGCCGATTTCTGCGTCGGCTACTTCAATCTACGTGGCTGGAAACAGATAGATTCATTCATCGAGCGCTGGCCTGGTGGTGATGGCAATTGTTGCCGGCTGCTGGTCGGGATGCATCGCTCGCCGAATGACGAACTCCGCGATGCACTGAGTTTAGTTCACCGTGACACCGGTATCGACAACCAAACCGCCATACGGTTACGAAAGACGCTCGCGGAGGAAACGGACGAGGCGTTTTTCGAAGACGACCGTAACGATCAGGCAGCTAGAGATCTCTTTACAGAAAAGGCCGGTATCATGGACGGCGAGGCAGACACTGAGGTTGACCTCGCCTCTTACGCCTATCAAATCTGGAAGAACGCTACCACTGACGATCCCAGCGTGCGACGATCCATTGAAGCACTACTCGGCGTTGTCTATTCAACGAAGGCGTTTGCTGGAAGTGCGGGCATTCCTCCTGCTGTTGCAAACGCAGATGGTTCTCCCGGAACTGGCGCGCCTGCGGGCTCGTCTACATGCGGACACCTCACGACAACGACGCGCTTGCATGGATCCACGAGCAGGGTGAGAGCATCACCGAACTCGTCATCGCTCTTCGCGAAGAAGACAAGCTCTGCAATATTCATGAGGAAGAGCAGAATGGTGAGCCGCAAATCATTTGTTCGATGGGCTTAGTCTGAGACTTGCCGCTGCAAAGACGTCTATGAAAGAGACTTTGAAAGTACTCAACAGGATGCTGAAGGCTGGCGTGGTTCAGCGCTACGCTATCGGCGGCGCCGTAGCTGCGATCTACTATCTCGAGCCAATAGATACCGTAGACCTCGATATTTTCGTGCAACTTGAAGTGTCCGGATCTGAACTGTCGATTCTCGCTCCCATCTATGAATATCTCACTGCTCGTGGCTACAACACGAGGGGCGAGTTTGTGGAAATTGAGGACATGCCCGTTCAATTTCTGCCCGTCTTCAATCCCCTCACAGAAGAAGCAGTCGCCAAAGCTCAGACGATAAAGTACGCGCGCGTAACCACCTTCATCATGCGGCCGGAACATCTGGTGGCGATAATGCTGCACACTGGCCGTCCCAAAGACTACTTGCGTATCGCAATGTTTCTCGAGCAGCGGGCGGTAAACTTGCGTTCGTTGATGTCGGTGCTGCGGCGTCACGGCCTGGTTGAGAAATGGAAACAGAACGAATATCGATTCAAGCGATGAAGACTTATCCGGACATCAGCAAACTAATCAAAGCAAAGGAAGCGCATCGCCGCGCTCTGGCCGCGCTTCCGTTTGAAAAGAAAATCGAACTTGTATTCGAGCTCCAACAGCGCCGCCGGTTCGTTAAGTCTGGTCAGCCAGTCAGAAGGAAGAGCCGCGTAGCGGTTAAGTGAATTTAGCCCCGTCTTTCAAGGCCGGGTAAGAAAAACGTTGGAGAAAAGCCTGCGGAGCAGGCGCCAGCATAAAGCCTGGGGAGGAGCGTAGCGGAACCCCGGGGATTGCAGCAATTTATGGCAAAGCTTGACGTACAAAAAGCACGCGACCTCTTGCAAGGCTTCGACTTTGGCAAGCTCTTTGTCGCAGAGCTTGGGTGGTCGCAACCTACCAATCGCCAATCAACGTCCTTTGATTGCATAGGCGATAAATTCCAGCGCAAACAAATCGCGCAACTCTCCGGCGTCGTCGTTCTCGAAGTAACTTCATCCGACGGCAAAATTCCCGGGGGCCAAGACGCTCGCAGCAATTAACAAAGAAATATCTAAGCTTCACCACGACTCCTTCTGATCTTCGTGGATAGGCAACGAACGCAGAGTCTCTGGTATTAACGGATGTCACGGTGTTCAAATTCCTTAGTAAACTCTCGATGGCTGCAACTTGTTAAAGAGCAAAAACTTGCGAATTTGCCCTGAGTACGTTTCATAACCCCAAGGTCGGGAGTTCGAGTCTCCCCCCCGCTACCAATTCTTTCAACACTTTACGAACACATCGCGTTTCAACTCGCCTGCCTCTTGTCGTAATTCACTAACTGCAGCGCGTGGATTTTGATTCATTGCATCGACCGCTTGCCGCCGTCCCTCGCTCGTGGAGTGTGTGTAGTCGGCGCTCATTGTTGTCGTGGAATGTCCCGCAGCCGTTCGTTGATGTAGCCTACGACAAGCATCGCCGGGGCGCACAAAAACAAGAACGGCAGTCCCGAACCTCTCGGGGCCGCCGTTCTGCTTCAATCAGGAGGCGAGTCATTAATTTCATGACTCGGCCTGTCCCACGGGGTGAGTTTGCTTCAGCGCACCATGGCTACGATCTCGATGGTTTCGTAGTTGTTTACGGCAAGCTCGCTCTTTGAAGAAATGGCTGCGAGTTGGCTTTCCATCGTGCGCTCTTGCTTTGACTTGAGCAACTGCCGACCGGTGCTTTCGACGCCACTCCACACCTCGGAAAGGAAGTAGTTCTGCCCGTAGCGGTGAAACACCAATTTCCCCTTGTCCGAGGCTTTGCGCACCTGGATTGGGATCGCCAGACGGATCGCGGCCCTGTTGGAATCCTGATTTCTAATCGCCAACGCTGAGCTGCTAGCGGAAATCGTGCTGACCGTGTAATCACCAGCCGGAAGGGCTTTGTCGCCAACCTTGAACTCGAACGGAACAGTCGCAATTACGGTGCGGGATGACTGACCATTGGCAGAGGCTACTGCCGTCATGAACGCGACCGCAACAACGAGCATTAACATTGTGATGCCTTTTAGAATC
>Ga0136617_10004333_pt1 | contig 12704 bp, 8 predicted proteins | sample AntDrymUQ3222106_2_FD_129672 | JGI IMG/M metagenome (GOLD analysis project Ga0136617, IMG submission 129672) | Polar desert sand microbial communities from Dry Valleys, Antarctica - metaG UQ322 (21.06) | ecosystem: Environmental > Terrestrial > Soil > Desert | place: Antarctica: Dry Valley...
CATCATGTCAGGCACGGTCAACCAGCCGAGCGCGTTCTTGATGATCTTCTGGTGCGCTTCATCCTCTTTCCAGAGCTTGGCGTCCTTGCGCCAGATGCGGCGCATCACGTCGCCCTTGTCGGCTTCCTTGATCGCCCCCGACACCGCATCGCTATATTTTCCCAAGCTGGCCGTCAGACGCTCGTTGATGCCGGACAAGATCGCATCGCGCTTCGACTCGATGGACTCGGCCAGAGTGTCGAAAGAATTGACGAACGAATCGAGTCCGTCTTTTTGCAACTTCTCGGTGACAGCCTTGAGGTCAATGCCCACTTCGCCGAGTTCACGGACTAACGTGCGGCATTCATTTAAACCTTCTTCAAGTGTGAGTTTGGGCACACCGTGATCACGAATGGCCGTGTAGGTGGCGGGCGGCACGGTGTTGACCGTCTCCGGCCCGATCAAGTTGTCCACGTAGAGCACGTCGGAATATTTAGGATTCTTCGTCCCCGTGGAAGCCCACAATTGACGCTGCACCTGCGCGCCTTTGGCCTTGAGCTTCGCAAAACGCTCGCCGTGGAAAATCTCCTTGTACTTCGCATAAGCGATCTTCGCATTTGCCACCGCCGCGCGTCCGAGCAACCCTTCGAGCCGCGCCTTCTCTTCGGGCGTGTCGGCGTGGCGGGCTTTGTATTCAAGGTCGGTGTCAATCGCAGAGTCCACGCGCGAGACGAAGAAGCTGGCGACAGAAGCGATGTGATCCACGGGCTTGCCTTCGGCGTCGCGGCGTTCGAGACCTTTGATGAAAGCCTCGGCCACCTGCTCGTAGTTTTCGACCGAGAAGATCATCGTGACGTTGATGTTGATGCCTCGATAGATCGCTTCCTCGATGGCGGGCAAACCTTCCTGCGCTGCCGGAATCTTAATCATCACGTTCTTGCGACCGAGACGTTTGAAGAGACGGTCGGCCTCGTCAATCGTCTCCTGAGTCTTGTAGGCAAGGCCGGGATTGACTTCGAGACTGATATAGCCATCAATGCCGTCGGTCTTATCGTAGACCGGCTTCAAGATGTCGGCGGCGCGCCCGATGTCGTCAACGACGAGGTCTTCGTAAATTTCCGAGACGCCTTTTCCGGCCTGCACGAGCGTGCGCATCTGCTCGTCGTAATCGTTTGAGCCGGTGATGGCTTTCTCGAAAATAGTCGGGTTGGAAGTGACGCCGCGCAAATCGTCTTCTTCGATCTTCTTCTGGAGGTCGCCGCTCACAAGCATTGCGCGGCGGATGTTGTCGTACCAGATGGACTGGCCCGTCTTCATAATTTCAACTAGGGGATTACTCATCACTTTACTCCTTATAAGGTGCCAGAATAAGGTGCCAGATGTTAGATACTAGATGTTAGCTGTGCTTTTGAACTGACATCTCACATCTGGCAGCTCACATCTAGCTTTTGAATTTTTCGATTTCGCGCTTCGCTGTCTCAACCACGTTCTCGACCGTGAAGCCGAATTTCTTGGTCAACTCTTTGAGCGGCGCGCTCGCCCCGAAGGTCTTCATGGCGACGATGGCTTCGTTGCTGTTCACATAACGACGCCAGCCGAACGTGCCCGCCTGTTCGACCGCGACGCGCGCCATGACCGATGACGGGAGGACTTCGTTTTTATATTCCTCATCCTGATGCTCGAAGATTTCCCACGAGGGCAAACTGACAACGCGCGCTTTCACGCCGTCGGCCACCAGTTTTTCGTAGGCCTCGACGCACAGGCTGACTTCCGTGCCCGTCCCGATCAGGATGACGTCGGGCTGGCCGCCATCGCCGCTGTTGTCGGCTAAAACGTAGCCACCACGTTTCACGCCTTCCGCGCTCGCGTACTTCGTACGGTCAAGCGTCGCCATCGGCTGGCGGCTCATGACCATCACGGCGGGTTCGTGCCTCAGTTGCATGACGAAGCGCCACGCCTCTGCGACTTCGTTGGCGTCGCCCGGTCGCATCACGATGAGGCCGGGGATGGCGCGCATGCTCGCGAGTTGTTCGATAGGTTGGTGCGTCGGGCCGTCTTCGCCGACGCCGATGGAGTCGTGCGTGAAGATGTGGATGGTCGGGATTTCCATGATCGCCGAGAGACGAATCGAGGGACGCGAATAATCGGAGAAGATCATGAAGCCCGAACCGTAAGGGCGAATCTTCGAGAGCGCGAGGCCGTTCAAGACAGCGGACATGCCGTGTTCGCGGATGCCGAAGTGGAAATTCTTGCCACCATACCACCGCCCCTTCTCCGGGTCGTTTTCAGCGGTGAAATCGCCCGCGCCTTCAAACGTCAAGCGGGTCTTGGTCGAGGGTGCGAGGTCAGCAGCGCCGCCGATGAACCACGGCACGTTCTTTGCGATGGCGTTCAAGACTTTGCCCGAAGCATCGCGCCCGGCCATGCCTTTCGCGTCCGGCGGAAACACGGGGATGTCTTTATCCCAACCGTCGGGCAACTCGCGCTTTTGCATTTTGACCAACTGGTCGGCCAACTCCGGGTGCTCCTTGCGATAGTCTTCGACTTTGGCGAACCACTCGTCGCGCGCCTGCTTGCCGCGTGCGCCGATATTGTCTTTGAAATGCTGGCGCACTTCGTCGGGCACTAAAAACTTCTCATCTTCAGGCCAGCCGTAGTTGCGTTTCGTCAGTTTGATCTCTTCCTCGCCGAGCGGTTCGCCGTGAGCGGCGTGAGTGTCCTGCTTGTTGGGTGCGCCCCAAGCAATGTGGCTGTCAACAATAACGAGCGTCGGGCGGTCGGTCTCTTTGCGCGCTACATTGAAGGCGCGCTTTAAAGTTTCGAGATCGTTGGCGTCGCCGACGCGCGTGACGTTCCAGCCGTAGCCGATGAAGCGCGTCGCCACGTCTTCCGAAAACGCCCACGAGGTGTTGCCCTCAATCGTGATCTTGTTGTTGTCGTAAATCCAGCAGAGATTGTCGAGTTTGAGGTGAGCGGCGAGCGAGGCGGCTTCGTGAGAGATGCCTTCCATCATGCAGCCGTCGCCACACATGGCATAGACGTTATAGTCAAACATCTCGAAGTTGGGGCGGTTGAAATAGGCCGCCTGCCACTTCGAGGCGATAGCCATGCCGACGCTCGTGGCGATGCCCTGACCGAGCGGCCCCGTCGTCGTTTCGATGCCGGATGTCCAGCGATATTCGGGGTGGCCGGGGCAACGGCTGTCGAGTTGGCGGAAGTTCTTGATGTCGTCGAGTTCGACCGAAGGTTTGCCCGTCGTCTCATATTTCGCGTTGACGGCTTTGACGCCCGTTAGATGCAGCATCGAGTAGAGCAGCATCGAGGCGTGTCCCATCGAGAGCACGAAGCGGTCGCGGTTCGGCCAGATGGGGTCTTCCGGGTCGAAGCGCATGATTTCATTCCAGAGCAGATAGGCGACGGGAGCCATCGCCATCGGCGTGCCGGGGTGGCCAGAGTTGGCCGCTTGCACGGCGTCCATCGAGAGCGTGCGGATCGTGTTGACGCAGAGAGAATCGAGAGAGGGCTTTTGACTCACAGCGGATGCTTCCATTGGTTGCTGACTCCTTGCAGATTTTTTCTATCAATACGCCCTTCTGAGGAAGGCCGTGCTAGTCGCACATCTGTTGTAGCAGTAATGAGCGGAAAAGAGCGTTTACCGGTGCTTGATCAAGAAAACGTATACGAGCTTGAACGAGGATTGCTATCAGAGATCGAATTAGGAAACCGCAGGCCAGAGTGGGCAGTAGCCCGACCTAAACTTAGGATGAAAAGTAGAGACGGCGAAAAGACTTGGTGTCGTCCGAATGAAGCGGCGGGATACTAACACAGATAGTGAATAAACGTCTACGAACTTTTCAAACCCACCGCAATTCATTCGCGACTTGGCCTTCACCCTTGTCCTTCCAACAACTCGCCGCGCTCATAAGCGAGGATCAGGCGTTCGAGGGCGGCGACGCGGCAGCGAATAATTTCACCGTCTTCCGTGTCGGCGATGAGACGCGGTTGTTCATAAGCGCGGATCGTCATCACTTTCGGCACGATATCCGCGCCGGAAGTGATGGCTTCGGAGATTGACTCAAAATGATGATGCTCGGCCAGCGCGATGCGGTCGGGCGCGATGATCAGCGTGTAGCCGCGATCCCCGTAGGCTTCGGAGAAGGCGCCGTCAATGGTGACGGCGTTGCCGCCGTTCTTGACCGGTTCTTCGCCTTTCTCCACTTTGACGGGTACGTGGCCGTTGACGATCAAAGCCTCTTCCGCGATCCCGAAATCCGCCGCCACCCGGCGACAGAAATCCGCCTCGTGAATCAATTTGAAATAAGGATTTTTATGTTCCTTGCGCGCCTCTTTGTCCTCAACGAAATAGCTCTCGAAAGTTGCCATCCGGTCTTTACCGAAGAGCGGCGAACGTTCACCCGTCCAAAGATACCAGAGCCAATCGGACTGCTCACCCACCGTCTCCACGCCCGCGTTCATCGCGCGCCGCAACGTCACGTCCAGCGCATCGAACAAAGCCCGCCCTGCGTATTCAGTCCCCTCCACATTCAGAGTAAGAAACTCGCCGCGTTCGTCAACCGGCACGCAGCCGTGAAAAATCAGCGCGTGATCGCGCTTCAGCCACATCGAACCGCGTCGCGTGACGAAAGACATATGCAGCCACAGGCGCGAACTCGAAACGAACGATTGGCGAAGGCGATCCATACACTCACGCTCTTCGGGCGAAAGAGCATAAGGGTCAGCCGGGTCAAGGGTCGGCAAATGCGCGTCGAGCAATTGATGGGTGCGACCGTCTATTTCGACAGTTCCCTTTCCCGCGTCAATCCGGTGCAATAGATTGCGCCGATCCATGTCCCATTCGGGGTGCCGGAGAATCGTCTGCCCTTCGAGTTTGAACTGGATGACGGCGATGGCCTTCTGCATGCGCGCCATCAACAGATCGTCGCGCAAGCCCGTGCCTTTTGTTTTGAAACGCTCGCCAGGGTCGTCTGCATAGACGGTGCGCGCCAGCCTTTCGAGCGGCGTGATGATCAAGCCGTAACCTTCTTCGAGTTGCGACAGGCGACGATAGCGCAGCGAGACGCGGAGCACCGTCGCGATCAGGGCTTCCTGTCCGAGGCACGCGCCCATCCAAGCCACGTCGTGGTTGCCCCAGGTGAATGACACGTTCGGCTGCTCCAGCAGGTAGTCAATCACTTTGTCGAGACGGGGGCCGCGGTCGCCGAGGTCGCCTGCCACGATGATCTCGGCGACCGATAAATTCCGCACCAGACGCGAAGCCGCGCGTACCGCCGACAAGTCTTTGTTGTGTTCGGCGAGTGCGTCAATCATCGCGTCCAGATAGGCATGCTCGCGTCGCATCAAAGGCTCGTCGTGTAGTTCCTCGAAAAGCTCGGCGTACTCAGGGGGCATCAGGGCGAACACTTGCCGGTGGCGAAGCCCGCTCGCCAACTCGCGCACGATCTCGAACTGTTGCCTGAGCATACGGCGCACCCACTCGCGCCGCGCCGCCCTGTCGTTCATCTGCCCGTGCAAATGCTCCATCAATTCACGCGGGTAATAGAGGACGGCTAACAACTCCTGTTGCTCCGACTCGCTCAACTTTTCGTTAAAGAGTTTGCCGACGAGCGCACGCAAACTGCCCGACGCGTTGTTGATGATGTGGCGGAGTTTTTTATATTCACCGTGAACATCACTAACAACGTGAACGACGCCTTTCGGGAGCAACAGCGCGGCGCGCAGGGCGGCGGCTTCGGCTAAGGCCATATCAGCCGTCGGGTAGTTCTGTGAGAGCGCGTGGAGTAGCGTAGACTCTGCAAAATTATCTTGGCCGGTCAAGATGCTCCTCCTGTGAAAATCGCTGAAGACATGTTCGTGGGCGGGCCCGGTAAAATCACGGGCGCGAAACCCGGCAGCCGTGATTTCAAAATTGAACAAATGCCGATTGGTAAACGCAGAATCAAGTTGCCAGTGTTGGGCGAAAGCGGCGGGATACTAGCACACTGTTTTGTCTAAATCTACAGCATCATTTATTCGCGTTCTCGTCCGCGTCTAAATCATCGCGGCGTTTCCGGCAGCAAAAAAAGCGAGAGACTGAAACTTACGGTTTCGGCATCTCGCGAAAAATTTACCGGCTTAAATATTGAACGAAGCTTGACGGCTTTTATTTGGCCGCCGCTTCCGGGTTCTTGAAAAACTCATCATCCATTTTGATGCCGTAAGTGACGGTCTGCACGCGCGCCTCCAGCACCTGTTTGTCGTCCTTGTAGAGGACAGAACGATAAGGCACAAGGGTATTTTGCGAATAGCGATAGTCGTGAAAAGTTCTACGGTACTTGCTGGGCTGGGCGGCATCGGGCGGCGTCTCCTCATATTCGAGCCAGAGGACGCGCGCCGTTTTGCGGATGTCGGGATTCGCGCTGATGTAGTAACGCGTGCGGCTTTTTTCCTTGTCCGTCAGATCAATCACCCAGAGATCGAGCCCCTTCATTTTCTCCTTGCCGATGAAGGACACGGTCGAGCCGTTCTCTTTATAACGAAGCAAGCTATCAATGCCATGCTGAGTATGCGAGCGAAACTCGGCTGTCACATCTTGCTTCGGCGTAAACGCCGTACCGTTGATGATGCCCCACACGCTGCCCTCGTTGAAGACAAGCGCATACTCCATTGTGGGCAACTTTTGATCCATGCGAATCTTATCCTTGCCCGCCGATTGGCCGCGCACGAAGCGCTGCTCGTAGGTGGATTCTTCGACGCGGCCATCGCTCGCCGTGCGCGTCAGTTTCCCGCGCTCGACCCCGTTGCGCCTGATTTGATCGAGCACTGGCCGCCCGCCGCCGCCGCCGTAAATGAGTATGACCGTCTCGGCCACCTGCTCGGCGGTCGGCATTTGGCCTTCCTTGCCGGTGACAGGTTGAATCTTTTTATCAACCTTCACGGCGGGCGTCGGGGTCGGAACAGCGGACTCGGTTGTTTGAGCGAAAGAGGGGCAGAGGCCCGTCGCACCAAGCAGCATGACCGCTAACGCAAGAGGTTGAAAGCGTCGCAACACCAGTAGCATCTCCTTAAAAACTTTTCGCTAAAGACCAACGGGAGTGAAGATCGGACAAATCAATTCGCGAATTGTAACATAGAAGCGGACACCCGTAAGCCATCGCGGAACCATGTCGGGTAAGTCACCCATATTGATGCGCGAAATGTATCCGGTGGATGCCCGCCGCTCATTGACAACAAGGCGGGGCGGCATGTAGAGTGCACGGTTTTCATGGCCGCGTGGTGCGTAACAGGTAACAAGAAATTAACTTTTCTTTCCCGTCGCCAGTCACCTATTATTTTTTTGAAAGGATATTAACACGGTGAAAAGAGTTGGAATTTTGGTTGGCCGCGAGAAGACGTTTCCCGAGGCTTTGATTGGAAGAATCAACGAGCGCGGCGGTGGCGAAGTGGTCGCCGAGTATGTCGAGGTCGGTGGTGTCCGGCTCGATGAACCGCGGCGCTACGATATTATTATTGACCGCATTTCGCATGAAGTTCCCTTCTACCGCGCGTTTCTGAAACGCGCCGCGCTCGAAGGCACACAGATTATCAACAACCCTTTCTGGTGGTCGGCGGACGATAAATTTTTCAACTACTCGCTGGCCGCCAAACTCGGCGTCGCGATCCCCAAAACGGCACTGCTCCCGCAGAAAGATTATATCGAAGGCATCACGAGCGAGTCTCTGCGCAATCTCGAATTCCCGCTCGACTGGCAAGGCATCGTTGATCACGTCGGCATGCCCGCCATCATCAAGCCCTTCGACGGCGGCGGTTGGAAGAACGTCTCGCGAGTAAATTCGATTGAAGAACTCTGGCAAGTTTATGACACGACGGGGACGCTCTGCATGACGCTGCAAGAGTTCATCGCCTTTGACCAATTTGTGCGTTGCTACTGCATCGGGCAGGAAGAAGTGATGATCATGCCTTACGACCCGCGCCAGCCATATCTCTCAGGCGAGCAGTACATCGAAAATCCGAACTACCTGACTCCCGAACTCGCCGAGCGCATCACGGGCGACGTGCGCACGCTCTGTCGCGCGCTTGGCTACGACATCAACACGGTCGAGTTTGCGATCAAGGGAGGTATCCCCTACGCGATTGATTTTATGAATCCCGCGCCCGACGCCGAACTCGCGTCGGTCGGCGATTTCTATCACAACTGGGTGACGAACGCAGTCGTCAATCTCGTCTTCAAACGCCTTGCGGAACCGCAAGCGCAACCACGCTATCGCTGGGACGCAATGCTAAACCCGCGCCCCCTGGAGACGCCTGTTGCACAGGCGATGTCGGCGGCTGCCTCCACCATCCGGCAGGCCATCCCCGTCAGTATCCCCGAATCGGGACGCGAAATCGCAGCAGACATCGCGGCGGGCGTGACCGATCTCGTCGAGGGCGCGACAAACGCCGTCTCCGAATTCTTCGGTAAGACCGGGGAACTGGAAGCGTCGAAGGAGGAGAGCGCGAAGCCCTCGCGTTCCGCTTCGGCCAAGACTCCAAAAACCACCGCACGCAAGAGCCCATCGAAATCTGCCACGCCCCGCGCGAAGAAGACTACGCCGGAAGCTTAACCGGGGGCACCGTCCGAAGAGACTTGCATGGACACCAAACGAGAGACGGGCGCACGCGCGTGTGCCCGTCTCTCAATTTATCTCCCCGGATGCTCGCTTCAACCTGATTGTGTGGCATCGCAAATTGAATTTCGTAGTTTGAGGCAAGATTAAAGACATGATGGAAGTTTACGTGAGCACCGACGTGGAATCTGACGGGCCGATCCCCGGTCCCCATTCCATGCTCAGTTTCGGCTCCGCCGCCTACCTCGCCGACAAGACTTTGCTCGGCACTTTCACCGCCAACCTCGAAACACTTCCCGGCGCGAATGGACATCCCGAAACGCTTGAGTGGTGGAAGACTCAGCCGGAGGCGTGGGCGGCCTGTCGGGAAGATTTACAAACGCCTGTGGAGGCTATGAAGAAGTATGTCGGATGGCTTAAATCACTACCCGGCCAGCCCATCTTCGTCGCTTATCCGGTCGTCTTCGATTATATGTTCGTGCAATGGTATCTGCACAAGTTCACCGGTGAGAGCCCCTTCTCCTTCATCGGTCTCGACATCAAATCTTACGCGATGGCGATGCTCAAAAAAGATTTCCACCGCACCATCAAATCCAATATGCCCAAACGCTGGTTTGACGATCTTCCACACACACACAAAGCCCTCGACGACGCTCTCGAACAGGGCGCGCTTTTCTGCAACATGCTGGCGGAAAATACAAAGTCGGATCGGTAGAAGAAGCGGCGTTGAAACTCGGAGGCTATGCGCTCGCGCTCATCGCATGGCGACCGAGTTTGAGTTGGAAGCCGCGACGGGTGATGCCGAGACCGCGTGTAGCGCAACACGATGACAGCTTTCGCGAGACAGGCTTATGTTGCTGAACTGTCAACCAGTTGTGCAATCAATATCGCCGCTTCTTCTGACATATTTGTAAAGCGCACCCCAAAGCCCATGTTGGGGAATTCGTAAGTTACCTCACCCTGAAACTCTATCCAGCGTCCTCCAGGTAGACAGAGCTTGAAATTAATGTTCTCACCCACCGTTACTTGTCCGATACTGTCAATGAAGCATCCACCCACGCCGATGTCACCCGTGCGGGCTTCATATTTGCCTGCCCCTCCCTCCCAAACCATATCGAGTAGCAGGGGCGCACGCTTATGCTTTCTTCGATCGTCTCCCATATATCACTCCTAGAGCCTCCACCATAGGCATTCGGATCGGCGTGGTTCGTCTTGAAGCCCTCTCATCAATCATCAAAAGCTAGCTCGCACACACTACCTACACCTCAACGGCATGGTGACAGCATACAATTTCACTGCCATTCAAGTCTTGCGTCGGCGGCGCAGCATCTAATGCCATCCATCTTCTTCTTCGACCTGGTAATGACTCAGAAGCGGTAAGTGTCCATGATGTGGACGCGGCTAATGTGGCCCTTCACTTGATCGTAAAAGTGGTAAACATTCCGTATTGCTTCGACGGCGAATTCATCGGTCGGGTCGAGTTGGCACGTGAAACGAGCCAAGCCGGCGCTGATCAGCGGGTCAGTCTCCATCTGTTGCGTGTCATCCGCCTCGATAAAGCAGGCGACGAAGTTCGTCTTGTGCAGGTCAACCCCGGTGTATCTCATGGTCTCGTCCCTCCTTGCAGATGAACAAGAGGCGCTCGTGTGGCGGAGACTGTTCGGTGTCGCTCCACGCTCCCATCCGTGATCAAGGTGTCCACAGCGTGGTGTGGGCTGGGGCTCACAAGAAAAGGCCACACTGTTAGCCGGGATCACAGGTCCCACATCGGCTCCCGGACCTCGCCCCGTCTCGCGCTCGCCGCCGCCGCCTCCGGCTAGTGGCGCGAGTATGCTACACGAATGGATAAAAACTGCTTGACTCGCAACACAGTATCTGGGCTGCCCCGAGCACACGCACATAAATATAAACTTTAGGAGAGTTCTTGAGAAGCACGCTTTTGAGGCGTCGGCTTGTTCGGCTGCCCCCGCTCGATGTGACACGGAGCATCGCCACTTACATCGGAATTCGTCGCGCTGCCAGCCACGAGCAGTCACCCTGAGCGCTATGACTATCAGGATAAGCGCAACGGCGCGCGCAACCTGTTTATGTTTTGCTGCCCGAAGCGCGGCTCCAGGCACATCGCCCTCACTGAGCAACGCACAATGACGGACTTTAGCGTACCAATTAAACCTTGTGAAATCTGGAAATCTCTCCTTCGACCACTCAACGGTTGGGCATTTCTGCAGGTGTTGTAGGTTTGCAAATCCTATTCTGATCACCGAATAGAGGGAGTGAGCCTGAGAATATCTCAGGAGATACTTTACCGGTGTGGTTCGATGCATCGAACTATTGACACAAAGGAAAACCCAGCGTTAGAGTATGCTCAGATTAAAACAATATTTGTGGTGGCGAAGTTGGATTGATTTTCTCAGCAAAGAATTCATCCGGTTACAGAGCGACCCGACACTCTCCGTAGAAATGCTGCGCTGACCACTTCACTGAACATTTATTTTTTGTGGACTGTTTTGCCATCCCCCATATAGTTCTGTAACTTTTTTTAGTTGCGGGAAAGAACTTTCCCCCTTTACGTTTGCCTTCAAGGTAGGTAGCGAGCCAAGGGTTGTTGTACTCATCGGGGTAGGACGAGGTCCTCACCCCATTGTGAGCAGAGGCTGATGGTTGCGCCGTGTTTGCGCTGCAAACCGACCCACCACCAAACCAGTTACAAGTACAGACTGAAAGGAGAGACAGTCATGGCAGCAGAAATTGCTCCATATGGTCGGGTCACTCAGCGGCCACCTGCGGTCAAAGAGGTACACATTCTATGGATGACTGCCGGGTTGGGGTGTGACGGCGATACGATTTCAATCACCGCCGCGACTCAGCCGAGCGTCGAGGATGTCGTCATGGGGGCGATACCGGGACTCCCGAAAGTTCATTTGCACAATCCGGTGTTGGCTTATGAAGTCGGCGACGACTTCATGAAGTGGTTCTATCAGGCTGAACAGGGCTTGATCGATCCCTATGTGCTGGTCGTCGAAGGTTCGATTCCGAACGAGAAGATCAAGGAAGAAGGCTACTGGGCAGCACAGGGAAACGATCCGATGACAGGACAGCCAATTACCACCTGCGAGTGGATTGACCGGCTAGCCCCGAAGGCCACAGCCGTCGTCGCCATCGGCACTTGCGCCACCTACGGCGGCATCCACGCGATGGCGGGCAATCCGACGGGATGCATGGGACTCGCGGACTATCTCGGCTGGGATTTCAAATCGAAGGCCGGTCTTCCGATTGTCAACGTGCCCGGCTGTCCGGTGCAGCCCGACAACTTTATGGAGACGCTGCTCTACCTCTTGTACCAGTTGGCGGGACTTGCTCCGATGATTCCGCTCGACGATCAGCTTCGTCCGACGTGGCTCTTCGGCAAGACCGTCCACGAAGGCTGCGACCGCGCGGGCTACTACGAGCAGGCCGACTTCGCTACCGAATACGGCTCGCCGAAGTGCATCGTGAAACTCGGCTGCTGGGGGCCAGTGGTTAATTGCAACGTGCCGAAGCGCGGGTGGATGGCTGGCATCGGCGGCTGCCCGAACGTCGGCGGCATCTGCATCGGCTGCACGATGCCGGGCTTCCCCGACAAGTTCATGCCGTTCATGGACGAACCGCCGGGCGCAAAAATCTCCGCTGGCACCATCGGCGTTTACGGTCGGATGATCCGTAAACTTCGCGCCATCACCAACACGACGGTCAATAAGGAGCCGAAGTGGCGGCACACGGGCAATGAACTGACGACCGGCTACAAGCCGCAATCCTATTAACTAAGGAGCGACACGAGATGAGTACGACAACGATAGTTGGTACGAAGGCTCCGGCCAAGCCGCGCACGCTGGTTGACATGAATTGGGACCCGATCACGCGCATCGTCGGCAGCCTTGGCATCTATACCAAAATTGATTTCGCCAACAAGGAGGTCGCCGAGTGCTACTCGACCTCCTCGATCTTTCGCGGCTATTCGATCTTTATGAAGGGCAAGGACCCGCGCGACGCCCACTTCATCACGAGCCGCATCTGCGGCATCTGCGGCGACAACCACGCGACCTGCTCCAACTACGCGCAGAACATGGCCTTCGACGTGAGGCC
>Ga0136617_10004334_pt1 | contig 12702 bp, 9 predicted proteins | sample AntDrymUQ3222106_2_FD_129672 | JGI IMG/M metagenome (GOLD analysis project Ga0136617, IMG submission 129672) | Polar desert sand microbial communities from Dry Valleys, Antarctica - metaG UQ322 (21.06) | ecosystem: Environmental > Terrestrial > Soil > Desert | place: Antarctica: Dry Valley...
CGAACGCGCGTCGATCATTCTCGAGCCGCGCTCGGGCTATGTGCTGGCCGGCGACGCCCGGTCGGTCTGGCAGCACAGCATCCCCGCCGCCGACGCCCTCCGCCACTCGATCACCTTTCGCAGCGTGCGCTAATCACCGTACACTTTACTGGGTGCGCGTGCTGACCGTTATCATGGTTCTGGTCGTTTTGTTCGACCTAAACGTGGACACTACCCACGCCCAACCGCCCGATCTGGCGGCGCTGGAGAGCAGCTTCAATCGCATCGTCAACGCGTCGCGCGGAAAGATCGGCGTCGCGTTGATTCACCTGGAGTCCGGGCGCCACATCGTGATTCGCGGCGACGAGCGGTTTCCCATGGCGAGCGTCGTCAAACTGCCGATCGCCCTCGAGTTGCTGACACAGGTCTCCGAGAAACGGCTCACGCTCGATCGAGAGGTCTGGATCGGCATGAGCGATATCCGTCCGTGCTGCACGTTGTCTCGACGACATCGGAACGGCGGCGTATCGAAGAGCGCACGCGAGCTCCTCGAGCTGATGATGATCGAAAGCGACAACACGGCGGCGGATGCGCTCCTGACACTGGTGGGCGGCCCGTCAACAGTCGAGCGCCGCCTGCGTGCTCTGGGATTCCGGAATATCAATGTGAACCGGTCCGAGGGGCAGCTCCTGCTCGATATGGCGGGGGTCACGGGCGCACCTCCCCCGGAACAATGGACGTTGGAATTGCAGCGGCGGCTCGTCGCCGAGGTCGGCAAGGACGCGTTGAACGAGGGGCGGGCGCAGTACCTGCGGGACGAACGGGATACGTCGACCCCTTACGATATGGCCCTGTTCCTTGGCAGGCTCCAGCTTGGCAATCTGCTGCCGGAATACGAAACAACGCTCCTGCTCGATTTGATGGCACAGTCGACGACCGGACCGCGGCGCATCAGGGGCCGGCTGCCGCCGGACATTCCTGTCGCGCACAAAACAGGGACGACTTCAGTCGTGATCAACGATGTGGGGATCGTCACCCTGCCGCCAGGCAGCGCCATCCGCGGCCATCTCGTCCTCGCCGTCTTTGTTGTCGACGGCTCGAGCATCGCGCGCATGGAACGAGCAATCGGCCATCTCAGCGCCGCCGCCTTTGAGTTCTTTACCGGACAGCGCCTCCCGGCGCCCCAACCTCCACGCCGCAGACGGCGCTGAGTGTGCTCGCTCGCGCCGGAGATTTCCGGCTGCGCGACGCCGGTTCCGCTTTACAATGGACAGGGATTCTTTAGCCCCCACGGGAGTTACATGAAAACATTGCTGGTCCAGGTGATGCTCATCAGCATCACGACGGCCGCGAGTGTCTCCGCTGACGGCATCGAACCATTTTCCGGACTCGGCAGTGACCGCAGCTCATTGTCCCTGCCGCAGATCGAGGTCCGTTCCGAACGCCTCGCGGCCAGCACGAGCTTTTCTCTTCTCCGCTTTCCAGCCGCACTTCGCGCGCCTGCGCGAATCTTCAAGCCTGAGATCTGGACCGCCATCGAACGGGCCGCGCGTGAGTACGATCTGGATCCGATGCTCCTCGCGGGGATGATTTTCATCGAAAGCTACGGCGACCCGCTGGCCAAAAGCCCGACGGGACCGGCCGGCATTGCCCAGCTCACAAAGGGGTCGGCAAAGGAGCTGGGGCTGTCCGTTGGCAGAAAGGTTCGAGTGGGCTCGCGCGCGGTGACAAAAACCCGCCACGTTGGGAAGGGCAAGAACCGACGAAAGGTCGTTCAGACGGTCCAACAACCCCTATACAGGACGATTGACGAGCGCTACGTGCCAGAGCGGGCGATTATGGCGATGGCCCGCCGCGTCAGCCATCGGAGAACGTGGCTCGGGGGGAAGGTGGATTTCGCCGTCGCCGAATACCACATGGGCGCCGGCCGCATGGCTAAGCTCCTGTCCGCCTATTTCGGCCGCACCATGAAGCCGTCGGCTGTGACCAAGGAGATGGAGCGCACCTCGCTTTCCTATTCAGCGCTCTTCTGGACCAACACGCCGTACTTCCGCCCGGCGGTGTACAAGGCCCTGGACGATCTCACCAACGTCGACTATTCCCCGACCTATTACTTCCGCGTCCGTCAGGCGATGCGGCTGCTCGACACGTATCGACAGTCGCCACAGGACTACGCGCGCCTCGCGGAGGCGTATCAAGGGCGCCTGGGTCACGCCGTGCTTCCAAGCTGGCAGTGGAGCTTCATCAGTGACATGCAGGCAGCAGCCCTCCCGGTGCGCAACTTCGGCGAGCTGGAGCAGGAGTTGGGCGAGCGCTTTGTCCTGTTGCCCAAGATCGCCGCGACCTTTGGCGTGCGCGCCCGCTCCGAGCGGACCAGCGAATCGATCATGGCGGCCGAACGGTCGACGATCGGCTCCGCGCTGTTCATCGCTCATCAATTGAACCGCCTCCAGGGCGAGCTCTACACCGGTTTTGAGATCAATGGCATGCTCAGGCACGAATCGGAGGAGGAGAACGCTCTTCCGATACACAGCCTCGGTTGGGCCTTCGATGTCCCTGTCGGCGCCCTCTCCAAGGCCGACCATCGCGACTTGAGGTTCATCCTCACAGACCTGCGGCAAGCCGGCCTGCTCGCGTATGTTGAAGAGGGCAACCAGCCCACCTTCCACGTCGTCCGGCATCCGGATCACGCCGCGCGATTCGAGCAGTTCTACTGGGACGCGATGGCGGGCTCGGTGCCGACGACATTGCCCCAGATCGCGGCTCGCGCCGTCGGTGCGCCGCGTTCGCCCGAAGGCCTCAGGTCCGGCCTCGATCGAACACCCCGTATGCTCGCCGCCCTCAGCAGCCTCTTTTCCAGGATGTATTCGCTCTTCACGGCGGGCGATTAGCCGTCGACAATGCCGACGTCTCGGCCTCACGCTGTCAAAACGCTGGCACTTGGGGCGGCCGTCGGTGTCGCGTATTTTCTTACCGCGCAACTCGGCTTCCGCGCCGCAATACTCGCCGACCAGGTGACGACCGTCTGGGCACCGACCGGCATCGCCCAGGCAGCTCTGCTGCTGTGGGGCATCAACCTCTGGCCCGCTATCTGGCTGGCGGCATTTGCCGCGAACGCACTCACCAACGTTTCGCCGTGGGTCGCCTCGGGCATCGCGACAGGCAACACGCTCGAGGCCGTCGCCGCCGCATGGATGCTGACCCGACTCCGGAGGTTCGACCCGGCTTTTACCCGCACGCGCGATGCCGTCTGGTTTGTCCTGATCGCCGTCACGCTCAGTCCTGTCATCAGCGCAGCCATCGGCGTGACGATGTTGAGCCTCGGGGGAGCTGCACCGTGGACTCAGTACGGTGAGCTCTTACGAGAGTGGTGGTTGGGCGATGCGCTCGGCGCGCTGCTCATTGGGCCGGCCATTCTCACCATGGCGCGATCTGAGCGGCGCGAGCAAAGCCGCGCGGCGGAATCAGCGGCGCTTCTTGCGCTGACCATCGTCGTCACAGCGGCGGTATCGGGACAGTTCCTTGCGCCGGCTATCGGTGATCCGCCCTTTGCGTTCATAATTTTTCCATTTGTGATCCTCACCGCGATGAGATATGGCCAGCCGGCGACAGCGCTCGTCACCGCAAGTGCGGCGACGGTGATCGTCTGGAACACGATTGCGCGATACGCCCCAATGGGCTCGGCCGCGGTTCACGACAATCTTCTGCTCGTGCATATCTTCATGGGCGTGCTGGGGGGCAGCGGCCTCCTGTTGGCAGCCGCGACAACGGAGCGGCGCGTGCTCGAGAAGCGCCGATCCGCGGCCTATGCCGCCAGTGCGGCGATCGCCGGTTCCGACTCGCTCGAACAGGCCGCGCCGCGCATTCTGGAAGGCATCTGCGCGAATCTGAATTGGCAGGTTGGCGACCTCTGGCTCATCGATCCGGCGCTCGACAGACTCCGCTGCGTGGCGATCTGGCCGCCCCATGACGGCAGCGCCTTCCTCACGGCGACCAAACAAATGACCTTTGCCGCTGGGTCGGGGTTGCCCGGGCGTGTCTGGGCGAGCGGCGCACCGGCGTGGATTGAAGATGTCGTCGACGATCCGGACTTTCCACGAGCGGCGGCCGCACAACAATCAGGAATCCACGGGGCGTTCGGCTTTCCGATCCGCCGCCACCACGAAGTGCTGGGCGTCGTGGAGTTTTTCAGTGAATCAATCGCTGCCGTCGACCACGATCTGCTGGCGACGATGGCGGGCATCGGAAATCAAATTGGTGACTTTGTCAGCCGGCAGCAAATCGAGACTGCGGTATCAGCGGAGCAGACGCGTACTCGGGCCATTCTGGAAACGGCGCTGGACGCCATCATCAGCATGGACCACCGTGGGCGCGTCAGCGAGTTCAACAGCGCCGCGGAGCGGATGTTCGGGTACTCGCGCGATGAGGTGATGGGCCGGGAACTTGCGGCGCTGATTATCCCGACCGGTCTCCGCGACGGGCACCGCAGAGGCCTGGAGACGTATCTCGATACGGGACACGGGCCGTTCATCGACCGCCGGGTCGAGACGACCGCGGTCAGGGCCGACGGCCGACAATTTCCCGTCGAAGTGTCGATTACACGAGTTCCGACGACGCCGCCCACGTTCACCGGTTTTGTGCGCGACATGACCGATCGCGCGCGCGCCGATGAGGAACGTCGAACACTGCTCGAGGGAGAACTGGCGGCCCGCCGCGATGCAGAAGAAGCCAACCGTGCGAAGGATGAATTTCTCGCGACGCTTTCCCACGAGCTGCGCACTCCGCTGAATGCCATCGTCGGCTGGACGCGCATGTTGCTCGACGGCACACTCGACGAATCGAATCGGCAGCGCGCGCTCCACATCATCGATCGCAACGCGCATCTCCAAGCCGAGATGGTGACCGACATTCTGGACGTCTCACGGATTATCACGGGCAAGCTGTCGATTGACGTTCGACCGGTCGACCTCAGCTCGGTTATCGCCGCGGCGCTCGATACCGTGCGGCCCGCAGCCGACGCGAAACGCATTCGCCTTCGATCGACGCTCGATTCTTCCGCTCGATTCACAACGGGCGATCCTCACCGCCTTCAACAGGTTGTCTGGAACCTGGTGTCGAATGCGATCAAGTTCACACCGGCAGGCGGGCTGGTCGAGGTCGAGCTCACCGACCTTCACGACAAGCTGCGCATCAGCGTGAGAGACACGGGGGCGGGAATCCCCGTCAAATTCCTGCCGCACGTGTTCGAACGGTTTCGTCAAGCCGACAGCTCCTCCACGCGCGAGCACGGCGGGCTGGGTCTCGGGTTGGCGATCGTGCGGCACATCGTGGAGTTACACGGCGGGTCCGTCCGTGCGGAAAGTGAGGGTGACGGCAAGGGCGCTCGGTTCATGGTCGAGCTGCCGAAAATGATCGCCGATCGGCCATCGGATCCGGCGCCGGCTCGCGTGAGCATCGACCCGGGCTCGCCGATCGATCCGAGCCCGCTTCTTGGATGCCGCGTGCTCGTCGTCGACGACGAGGAAGACGCGCGCGAGGTTCTCGCAATGGAGCTGACGGCATCCGGCGCCGAGGTGCGCACCGCACCCTCCGTGAAGGCCGCGATCGACTCCATCAGCCAACGCTGGCCCCACGTGCTGCTCAGCGACATTGGATTACGGGGAGAGGACGGCTACGCCTTGATCCGGGAGGTGCGCCGCCTCGAAGCCGACGGAGCAGGACACTTACCGATCGCTGCCGTCACCGCGTACGCGACGGCTGAAGACGGCGACCGCGCGCGGGCCGGAGGCTTCGATGCCTTCATCGCCAAGCCGGCTGAACGCCAATTGATCGTCGACGTCGTTCTCGCGCTCTGGAAGTCTTCTTGAATTCTGAATGGACGATTAGGAGATTGATAGATTGCGGGAATGTTATTGGATTGTCGACGTGCGATTCCATGTGAGCGTGGGCTCGAAGAGAGGACACACCCAGTCGCGTATGCCTGGGGGCGTGCGTCGCAAATCGCTCCGTCAATCTACCATCTGTCAAATTCCACCAATCTTCCCATCCTCCAATCTACCAATGCTGGCAACACCAGTGGTTGACACTGCGCCGCAGCAGGCGTAGCGTGGCCTTGTCTAAGTTCCGCGCCACTCGCGGAACGCGGGGGACCCAGATGAGCGTATGTCGCTCCTGGGGCGAATTGGCGAACCTGCCATAGGACACTTCCGAGTCCGAGCCCGTCAGCTAACCCCGTCGGCATTAACGGAAGCGCAGCCATGCCCCGTCGGATCGTCGTTTCGCCTCTCCCCCGCTCAGCGATCCTCGGCGTCTCGCATCAGACTCGACAAGGTTTGCGGGAGTGGTTCTTTCAGGGAGCAAGCCAGCTGCCGCCCGGACCGCACGCGCCCGCGGCCGTCCATCAAGCCCCGTGGTGGAAGGTCATGTGTGAAGGAAGTTGCGCACTCGCCGGTTCGTATCATTGCGCACCGGCCCGACACCGGGTTGCCTGGGGAGTACGCGCATAAGCTGCGCGAGGCGCAGGAAACGCATCATCTGCCGGCCGACGCGCGTGTTCTGTTCGTCGAAGTTCAGCCCACCGACGCCTCAGCGTTCAGCGATGTGCTCCACCTCGAGGGCGCGGACGTGGGCGGCCATCATGTCCTTCGATGTGCGAGCCCGGCGATTCCCAACGCGATTGCCGCGCTCCTGTTGTTCATTCGAGATCGGACGCGGCAGATCCCGCACGCGTACTTCGGCTGGACCGAAGGCAATCCCATGGCGTATCTCCTGAAGTTTCTGGCGTTCGGCGAAGGAGATACGGCGCCGGTGACCCGCGAGGTGCTTCGGCAGGCCGAGCCTGACCCAGAACTGCGGCCGCGGATCCACGTGGGATAGAGAAAGGGGCAAGGGGCCCCTTACCCCTATCAGTTAGTTTGACTGCGCCACAGGGGGCGGAAACCGTGAGGAGACGTATGCCGCTACGGCGACGAGATCCTCTTCGGTCAGATTGGCAATCGCCAGCTTCATCAGCTGGACGGACGCGCCGTTGCGCGTCCCTTGCTGGATGTCCCACATCTGCCGCCCGATGTAGCTCGGTGAACGCCCGGCAATCGGCGGCACGTCGGCGACGCCCATCAGATCCAGCCCATGACACGTCACGCACGGCGTCGTCTTGCCCTGCACGATCGTGTTGCCGACGATCCGCATTCCTCCAGTCGTCACCAGGTCTTGCCCTTTGGCGAGGCTGCCGATCGGCACGTAGGCGACGAAGCCGGACCGCGGGTTCCGCAGCGTCTCGGCCTGCTCGAGGTCCTCGGGCACTTCGATGATCCGTCCAGCGATCGGCTCGGTTCGTTCCTGCGCGATCGGGAGGAACAAGTTTCCAACGATTCGCGTCTTCGGCACGGTCTCGGTCTCGACGACGCGAATCCACGGGGTCCATTTGATCGCCGCAAAATATTCGGCCGACTCCTTCACCTCGTCATCGGTCATCGCCTTGGCAAGATCGATCATCGTGTTCGTATTCGGCTTGCGCGGATCCGCGCTGCGTCGAAGCCCGTGACGAAAATCCTGGATTTGTCGGATGAAATACGAGACGGGCAGGCCCGCGGGCGGGGCGTTCTCTGGGCGCCCTTTGCCATTCGGCAAATGGCACGATCCGCACCCGCGCTTCGTGGTGGTCAACTTCGCAGGGCCGTGCGCGACGACTTCCGGCATCCGAGGATGGTCTTCAGGGAACCAGTCGATGACGTTCTGCCCATCCCGGACGTCGACCAGCGAATACGTCGCCTGGCTTCCGGCAGCGCGCCGGGGCCGCGTCTGCTCGGCAGGATCTTCGTTTGGTCGCAGGTTTCTCGTCGGCGGCGCCTGCGGAATCGCTTTGTCGCCCGGCTGCGGGGGCGCTTCGAATCCGTAGGCCCAGAGCGGTTCGCGTTCGAAGGGAATCGTGGCGATCTTTCCGGCAGGCGCCGGCGGTTGAGGGGCCCGCCGCGAATCAGCGAACCGTTGAAACGCGACTCCGAGTCCGAAACAGACGATACCAACGAGAATCGTGGCGGTGTAGCGCTTCACGGGGCCTCCGTGCGCGCTACTTTACTCCATCACGTTGGATAACTGGGCGCGCGCCACGAGAGCCACTTCTTACGCATGTCCGCGAACATGCCGCCGAACGGGGATCCGCTCCAGGTGATGGTGAGCTTGATGGAAAGAGGACTGGACAACGTGCCTGTGGAGTCCGGCTTCAGCCGGACACTACGAGGAATATTGGGAGCGGGGTTGTCGACCTCGAGCGGATCCGGATACCGTTCGACGAACTCGCGGACGACCGCATCGGGATCCACTCCGATCGCCGCCGCATAGGCGCGCACAAAAGATTTTCGAAAAATGCCGGACGGCCACCGCGACACGTCATCGCGCTCCAGCCCTTCAAGCAACCCGACGCCGATCTTCGTGCCCTCGGCGACGGACTTCAGCCCGATCTGCCGGCGCTCGCGCTCGTACCGCAGCCGCGCGCCAAAGCTGTCCGCCGTCCTCATCAGAAGTCTCCGTTGATTGCAGGGACACCGCGAACGAACGCGGTGCCCCTGCATGCGTGGCCAGCCCAGCTCCCCCAGCTCACGGACCTGCCGTGTTTTTGATTAAGCCGGCCACGGCGGCGTGTATGGCAAACGGCATGCCCGGCGTCAGCCCCACAATTTCGCGCAGGTTCCTTGCAATAGCGTGTAATTTTTTCCACGGGGAGAACTTTTTTCCGGCACACCACTACAAGTTGTGCGCTGGCGCAGGGGAGGGGGCACGGTAGTTCGGCACGCTTCCTGCTGTATAAATTGTGCAACTTACGCACGCGTCGCGTGCGCGACAGACAAACAGCCCGCCGGCTGTTACCGAATGAAGGGAGATCGCATTTATGGTCCGTAGAACCCTCAACGTGCTCGCAGTCAGCGTCCTGGTCGTGGGAACCACCACTGCCTGCGCGACCAAGAAATTTGTCCGCACCGAGGTCGATTCGGTCGGACAGCGCGTCGAAACACTTTCGCAGACCCTCGAAACCACCCAGGAAGCGGGTCGGCAAAACCAGGCACGCATCATCCAGGTCGACGCAAAGGCCGACCAGGTCGGCATCTGGGCCAAGGACGCGCAGACCTCCGCGACAAACGCGCAGCAGGCTGCCACCGTCGCCGCCTCGAGAGTCGATGCCGTGGAAGCCTCGTCGAAGCGTCTCGTCTATGAAGTCGTGATTAGCGAAGACCAGGGGAATTTCACATTCGGGTCGGCACAGCTGCCGGAAACCGTCCGGGCGCGCATCGACGAGGTAATTGCGCAGCTTAAGGCGGACCCGCGCGGTAACTTCGTCGAAATCGAAGGCCACACGGATTCGAGCGGCGACAAGATGACCAACCAGCGCATCGGCGAGGCCCGCGCTGAAGCCGTCAAACGGTATCTCTATGACACGCATCAGGTGCCGCTGCACAAGATGAACGTCATCAGCTACGGCGAAGAGAAACCGGCCAGCCCGAACAACACGCGGGATGGTCGCGCCCAGAACCGCCGCGTCGTTATCCGCATCCTCGCATAACATCTGGTGCCTGGTGACTGGGTGATAGGAATATCACCCAGTTACACCCCGCGCACCCTCGCACCCCTCGCGCACCCCCACTCGCCCCCCGTTTCAGCTCTCGTTGTATTCTGAAGGGCAATGCGAGTGCTTATTGTGGAGGACGATGCCGCAGCCAGACGCGGGCTAACGGAGCTCGTACGGGCCTGGGGCTACGAGGCGGAAGCCGCGGCCGACGGCGAAGAAGGCCTGGAGCGGATCACTACCTACCGTCCGGCGGCCGTGCTGGCTGACATGGTCATGCCGCGCATGGACGGCCTCGAGCTGCTGCGGCGCGCCAAAGACCAGCTGACGGATCTCACCTTTGTCCTCATCACCGCTCAGGGGAGCGTCGACACGGCCGTCTCGGCCATGAAGGAAGGCGCCTACGACTACCTGACTAAGCCGGTCGACCCGCAGCGCCTCCGCACTCTGCTCGGCCACGTCGCCGATCGCCAGAACGCCTTGCGCGATGTCGCGAGCCTCAGGAAGGAACTGCAGGAGCACGGCCACTTCGGACAGATGGTCGGGAACGCGCCGGCGCTGCGGACGGTGTATCGCATCATCGAGCAGGCGGCACCGACCGTCGCGTCGGTGCTCGTGTTCGGTGAATCGGGCACCGGCAAGGAGCTGGTCGCTAAAACCATCCACCAGCTCAGCGGGCGAAGCAAACATCCGTTCGTGGCCATCAACTGCGCGGCGATTCCAGAGAGCCTGCTCGAAAACGAGCTGTTCGGGCACGAGCGCGGGGCGTATACAGGGGCGGTCGAGCGCCGGCCCGGTTGCTTTGAGCTTGCCCACACAGGCACCCTGTTCCTCGACGAGATCGCCGAAATCTCGCCGGCGATTCAAGCGAAACTGTTGCGCGTGCTGCAGGAACGCACGGTGCGGCGGCTCGGCGGTCAGAAAGAGCAGCCGGTCGACGTGCGCCTGATCGCCGCGACGAACGTCGATCCCGCGAAGGCCGTTCAGCAGGGAAAGCTTCGCGAGGATCTTTATTACCGCATCAATGTCATCGCCATCTGCGTGCCCCCGCTTCGCGATCGTGCCGAAGACATCCCGCTTCTCGTCCAGACGTTCATCAGCGAGTTCAACGCGCGGAACGGCAAAGCCGTGCGCGCCATCGCGCCGGAAGCCTCACGCCTGCTGCAGCGGTACGCATGGCCGGGGAACATCCGTGAGCTCCGGAACGTGATCGAGCGCGCGGTGATTCTCAGTCCGGGCGACTTCATTGAGGGCGAGCACCTGCCCGCCGACCTTTCGGGCCCGCCGCCGCCGTCGATTAAGTCCGCGGGGCTCACGGCCGGCATGACGGTCGACGAAGCCGAGCGAAAGCTCATCGAGCTCACCCTCGCGCACACTCACGACAACAAAACGCGCGCGGCCGAGATTCTTGGCGTTACGGTAAAGACCCTCCACAACAAGCTCAAGCGGTTCAGGCGCGAAGCAGGAGACAAGCTGTAGCTGGATATGCGGGTCAGTCTTCGAGCAAAGCAGACAGCGGCGGTCACACTCTTAATCGCGGTCGCGATGACGGTTCTCAGCGTGCAGCACCTGGCAAACCTCGCCCGCGTCGGCCTGGAGGACAGCCGTGGCATCGGCGATCTCCTGGGACGGATGATCTATCAGCGCGCCCGCGAGACGATCGCGGCCGGCGGGGATCCCGTCGTGGCGCTTCGCACCGATCAGGGCATCCGATCGATCCTCGAATCCACGGCCGCGTATGGCCGCAACGTCACGTATGCGGCGGTCGTCGGCAACGACGGCATCGTGATCGCGCACAGCTTTCCCGCCATCGAAGGACAGAAGCTCGAGCTTGGCGAGAATCTCGCGTCGATCCTCGATGGTGACCGGGTGACGCAGGTCCGCACCATTTATGCCGACCGAAGTCTCGACGTCGTGCTGCCCCTCCAGCTTGGAGACGCGCCTTTCGGCGCGATCAGGGTGGGCCTCTCGCCGGTGCTCATCCGCGACGATCTCTCACAGGCGCTCATGCCGATGCTGTGGACGACCCTGTTCGTGTCGTGCGCAGCGGTACTGGTCGGCCTGCTGCTGGCACGCCGCATTCTGCGCCCGATTCACGTCATCAACAGCGGGCTCATGAAGCTTGGGCGTGGTGAGAAGGTGGGCAGCATCGATCTGCCGCCCGACGAGGAGCTCGAAGGCGTCGGCGAGTCCTTCAAGGCGATCAGCGAGAAGCTCGCATCACGGTCGCTCGGGCGGCTGATGGCCGGTGTGACGCACGAGGTGCGAAACCCGCTGAACGCGATGGCGATCCACCTCGAGCTCGTTCGGGAGCACCTGCTGCGGCAGCGCAGCTCGCGAGCGCCGGTAGGGGCGGTGCTCGGCATTCAGGGCGGCACCGAGCGCTCGCCAGAGTTCGACGGAGCCAGCGAGCACATCGACGTAATCGCGTCCGAGATCAAGCGGCTCGACGAGGTGATCACCGGGTTCGTCCGATTCATCCGTCCCGAAGAGCTGCAGCTGCAGCCTGTCAATGTGAGCTCGCTCATCAGCGAAGTGATCGCGCTCGTGGAGCCTGACGTGCGTCGCAACGGGGTCGTGTGCCGCGCGGACGTGCCGGCCAACCTTCCGGAGCTGCGCGCCGATGCGGCGTTGCTGCGCCAGGCGCTCCTCAACCTCGCGCTGAACGGCTGCCAGGCCATGCCCGCCGGCGGAAAGCTGACGATGTCGGCGAAAGCGGAGAAAGATCGCCGCATCGCGATCGCGGTGGAAGACACCGGTGTCGGAATCCCCGCCGAGGCGCTCGATCGAATTTTCGATCTGTACTTCACCACCAAGCCAGAAGGCAGCGGTATCGGCCTGTCGATCGTCTACCGGATCGCGCAGCTGCATGGCGGCGAGATCGAGGTGCAGTCGACCGAGGGACGAGGCACATCGTTCCGCCTGTTGCTTCCCCGCGCTTGAGCCATACTTAGATGGTGAAATTTCTGAAGATGAGGGTCTTATCGGTGGCGCTGCTGGCCAGCGCGTGCTCCGCGAATCCCGCGCGGTCGGCGGCCGCGGTGCCTCTCGAAATTCCTGAGCCACCGCCCCGCGTCGCCATCAGCCCAGTACCCGGCCCAGAACCTCCGGCAGAGGCAGTACCGGTTCCCGCCGCGCGCCCGACGGCCGCGATTCCTGCGCCG
>Ga0136617_10004335_pt1 | contig 12700 bp, 15 predicted proteins | sample AntDrymUQ3222106_2_FD_129672 | JGI IMG/M metagenome (GOLD analysis project Ga0136617, IMG submission 129672) | Polar desert sand microbial communities from Dry Valleys, Antarctica - metaG UQ322 (21.06) | ecosystem: Environmental > Terrestrial > Soil > Desert | place: Antarctica: Dry Valley...
CGTCCACCAGGTCTTGCGCCAGCGAGGCGTGAACCAGCTGGCTGCTGCCATCCGTCAGGATGCTCCGGCCGGGATGCGCCTTCAGCGCGCGCACCGACTCGATGACGTTCTCCCGGATGATCGTGGTATCGCGCCAGATTGGTCGCTCTAGTGTCCTCGAGACCACGTATTTCCTGGGTGCATTCATCATATCCCCAAACGGGTCGCCCGGAGCCATGGGCTCGAACGCCTCGGCGTGGGTCACATACGTGCGTCGCCCCACCAGCAGGGCTCCACCCGCCGTGCTCGAACCCTCCGTCGCGATCCTCGTCCTCGCCACCCGGCGCCTGCATCACGCCGTCCAGCGTCACGAACTCGGAAACAATGAGCTTTCTCATAGGATTCCCCGTGGTTCTATCTGTTGGTCAATCCAGGCCGCGGGCATCCGGATGGCCTCGACCGGCAGCAAGCCTAGTTTACCTAGGCGTCAAACGACGGGTGGCGGAATCGACAACTGCAAAGCCGATCAGCTCCGAACCTCCTGGAGAACCCTGGCCCGTCACTCCTCATCCTCCCGGCGGTCCTTCAGCGTCTCGGCCGCCATGTCCCTGATGGCGTTCTCCTTGTCCCGGGCGGCCAGTGAGAGCACCGCGTCGCCCCGCCGGTCGTCCATCTCCGAGAGTGCCTTGACAATGGCGTACCGGAGGCGGGGCTCGGCGCCTGCGTAGGCCTTCGAGATAGCCGGAACCGCGTTCGAGTCTCCGATCTCCGCCAGTGACATCGCGGCAATCACCCTGAGCTCGGGGTCAGGGTCTCCAATGGCGCTGACGAGCCGGGCGGGGGCGCGCTCCAGATCGTCCAGCTCGCCCAGTGACTGCGCAGCCAGCCGGCGCACGACGACGTCGGGGTCGCTGAGGGCCAGCGCCAGGGCGTCCGCCGACCTCGGATCCTCGACCTCGCCCAGCGCCTCAGCCGCGGCGCGACGCACCGCGGGGACGCCGTCTTTGAGGGCTTGTGTCAGGGCGGCGGTGGCACGGTGATCTTCGATTTCCCCCAGCGCCTCGATGACGGCGATTCGCACTTGGGGATCGCTGTCACGCACCAGCGGGGTGAGACGATCGGTGGCTCTGATGTCCTCGATGCTGCCCAGCGCGGTTGCGGCCGCGGAGCGAGTCTGCGCGTCTTCGGAGCGGAGGAGGTCACCCAGCGGTTTGACCCCCCGTGCATCTTCCAGCTCACCCACGGCGTATGCGGCCATCCGTACGACCGCCGTTTCACGGTCGCGCAGCGCGCGGGTGAGATCGTGAAAGGCGGCAGGATCCTCCGCATCGGCCAGCCCCAGCGCCGCGGCCTCGCGCACTCGCGGCTCCTGGTGTCGCAGAGCTTCTCGTAACTGACGCACCGCCTCCGGCGCCTCGCTCTGGCCCAGCATCCGCGCCGCCACCCGGCGGACGCACGAGTGCTGATGTCCCAGCGATGCCGCCAGGTGGGAGAGTGCCGCGTGGTCCGTTACCCGACGGCTGAGTGCCTGCCGAGCCTTCTCGTTCGCCGCCTCGGCCTTCAAGCTCCCTGGCTCGTAGCCTCCCTCCCAGTGGCTCCAGTTGTTCCCGATCGAGTGGGCCACGAACTGGCACAGGAGCGGATCGCTTGCCGCCAGAGCCCTGATGAAGCCGGCCACGGTGGCTGAGTCCGGGCCTCGGGCGGAGGCCTGTACTCCAGCCCATGGATCTACGTCATCGAAGTCAGGGGGGTGCGCTTGGGCGTGAAGTAATCCACCCGCATGGATGAGCATGACCAACGGCGCCAGCAGCGAGGTGAGCGGCGGACGGGCGATCTGCATGTCGGTCTCCAAGTCCAATGGGGTCCGGATGTCTCGGCGGAATATCGTGGTCTTGGACGGTGGGGACCGGGAAATGGTTGTAGCGGGGAACCCAATAGAGAAGAGCCGTCAGGTAGACGGCTCTTAGCGCTGCGACTCAGATTCGATCTGCTTCAGTCTTCTATTCACCATCCCAGCCGCATCACTGCCGGCAGGATGTTCTCGCGTGGTTTCTGGCGAGCGTCGAAAGCTCGGCCATTGCACTCTTCACGTCCGGGCGGCCGTAGTAGGCAGGGCTGCAAGTCCACATGGCAAAGCCGCAGACATAGCTCTGCGAGAGCAGCGCCGACCCGTAGGACCGGAGTTCGTCGGCGCTCATCGCCCACCGGCTGGGAAGGTTGCCGTGAAATCCGCTGCTGCCGTTGCCGCCGTCCAGGACGTTGAGCCCGGCGAAGACGCCGAGCCCCTTCTTCTTTGCCTTGGTAACCTGGTTCGCCGCCCAGGTGGAGGGAGAACTGCTCGCGCCCGCTCGAAACATGGCCCAACCGGCGTCCAGCGAGGTGTAGCTGATGCTCGAGGCAGCCAGCCAGTTCAGTGGCGCGTTGACGATGGTGGTCAGGGTGGGCCACAACTGCTTGCTGTACTTGGCCGCTTCCTCCACGGTGGACTGCGGGATTGCCTGGCCACCCCATCTGCTGGTGAAATGCGGCTCGTCAATCAGGTAATGACCCACAATGGTTCCGTCGGCAATGTAGGAGCTGAAATTGACGTTCCGGTACCGATCCAGCATGGCCTTCCACTTGGTGAGGCTGAAGGTCCCGTCATCGTTCCTCAAGTTCCGGTCGCCCCCAGCCAGGGCGATCAGAACCCGGCCACCTTTCGCCCGCACTTGGGCGAGGTAAGTCAGCAGGCCCGAAGGGCTGATCACCCGCACCGAGCCAGTGTGCACGGAGTTGAGCTCGGAGGGCTCCATGCCGAAGGACGCAAAGACGATCCCGGCCGGGGCGGCAGCCGCTGCCGATGCCGGGGCGGTCGGAGCGAGATCTTCGGCCGGGGGGCCCAGCCGGTCGGCGTCCGCGCAGGCGCCGAAGGCCAGCAGGGAGATGGCGAGGGCGCCGGCTCTGATGCCGCCACCTCGGCGCGTCCATTGCAAGACTTGGATCATGGTTCTGCGGTCCTCATGAAATATCGGGAAGTGATTGGGCCGGGTTTGGTCAACGCCTCTTGGGGTCGAGGTGCGACGCCCCGTCCAGCAGGTCCCGCACCGCCTGGGCCAGCGCCCCCGGAGAAAATGGCTTCAGCAGCACCGCCTGTCCCTCGACGCATCCGGAGCGTAACCCGGCTTGATCGGGTAACCCGGATATGAGCAGCACCGGCAGGGTGGCATACCTCTCCCGCATCCGGCTGATCAACTCCGGGCCGTTCATTCGCGGCATGGCAAGGTCGCAGACGACGAGCTGAATCGGCAGTATTGCCGGCAGCTTCTCCAGCGCCTCAATCCCGTCCGCCGCCTCGTAAACTACATAGCCGCTCTCGCGCAGAGTGCGGGCCGCGAGCTCCCTCACCAGCGGCTCGTCCTCCACTACCAGCACCGCTTCGCCCCTGCCCTCGGCCGCGCCACTCGCCGCCGCGTTGACCGACGCCGTGTCGGTCTCGGCGGCAGGGAGCAGGATCTCGAAGGTGGTACCCTCACCGTCGGCGCTGCTGACCCAGATATAGCCGGAGCTCTGCTTGACGATGCCGTACGCGGTGGAGAGCCCGAGCCCGGTTCCCTTGCCGACGGCCTTGGTGGTGAAGAACGGCTCGAAGATGTGCTCCATTACATCGCGAGGAATGCCGGTACCGGTATCGGAGAAAGCAAGACGCAGATAGGGGCCGGGAAGCATCGGGATGAGCGCGCTGGGACGCTGTTGTTGCTCACCCATCATCTCTCGGGAGGTCTCGATCGTAAGCGTCCCCCGGTTCGGCATCGCATCGAAAGCGTTGAGGGCGAGGTTGAGCATCACCTGCTCGAACTGACTCACGTCCACCCGCACCAGGTCAGGGGAGGCGAGCAGCGCGGTGACCAGCTCGATGTGGTCGGGCATGACGCGGCGGATGACGGGCTCGAATTCTTGCACCAGCGCGTTGACACCCACCACGCTGGGTTGCAGGAGCTGGCGCCGGCTGAAGGCCAGGAGCTGCCGGGTGACGGTCGCGGCGCGCTCAGCCGCCCGGTAGATGTGGGTGATGTCTTGAGTAGCCTGCGACGGCAGCCCGGCCTGCTTCAGGGCGAACTCGGCGAACCCCAGCACCACCGCCATCTGATTGTTGATCTCGTGCGCCATGCCGCCGGCGAGGCGGCCGATTGACTCCAGGCGCTGGGTGAGCCGCAGCCCCTCCTGAATCCGCCGGTGCTCGGTAAAATCGGTGAGCACGACGATGCAGCCGATGGCCCGCTGCCCGGCGCCCCACAGCGGCCCCGCAGCGACGACCAGCGACCGATCCCGGCCTTGCGGGTCCTCCAGGGCCGCGTCGAGCCCCCGCACTTGCCCTCCCGAGGAGGCGTAGCCCACGATTCTCTGCGCCGTACTGATCTCGGTGCTCGAGAGTCGGAGGGGGTAGGCATCGCTGAACCACGCTCCCACGCCGGACAACGTCAGCCGCGAGGCCTCCTCGCTCATCCGAATGATGCGGCCTTCGGCATCGCACACCACCACCGCTTCGGTCACGTGCTCCAGCACCGAGCGGGCCAGCCGCTCATCGGCGGCGAGCTGCTCGTTGCGCTTCTGCAGCGTGAGATCGGTGACGATGAGACAGATGCCCTCGGCCCTGTCGGCCCCAAAGGTGCTGCCGGAGATGTAGACGGGTGACAGCGAACCGTCCGTTGCCTGCAGGGAGACTTCTTCCTTGGCTCGTCCGCCCAAGGCGCTGCCGAGAAATCGGTCGAAGGAGAGTAGATCCGAAGAGCCGACGAAGTCCCGCATCGGGAGGCCGAGAAGCTCGTCGGCCCTGACGCGGAGGAGATGGGCCAGCTGGGGGTTGGCGTAGAGGATGTCGCCGGCGGGGCTCACCAGGGCGGCACCCTCCAGCATCTGCTCGACCAGCGAGCGGTAGGAGCGGTCTGCGCTGTTGAGGACATACACTTCCTGGCCTTCCGGCCCCTGCACCAGCAGCGCATCCACGTCGCCGCTCCGGATGGCGTGCAGCGCTTCTTGCGCCTCACTCAACTCGGTCCGCAACAACGTGATCTCGGCCCGAAGCTGGTGCACGCTGCCCAAGTCAGTCACCCGCGTCATGACCCTGCAGTTGGAAGACGCGGTCCAGGCCCAAGCCGGCCAGCACTCGCGAGCGGTCCGACATGTCGCCGATCAGGCGCCGAACCGGTGCCGGAGCGGCCTTCACCAAGGTCGGTGCCGCGACGATTTGCTCCTCTCGGGCCAGTGCCGGGTGCCGGCACACGTCGAAGATCTCCAGCTTGTAGCGGCCTGCCAGATATGCCTCGCAGATGGCCTTGATGTTTTGGATGGCGCGAACCGAACGGTGGGTGGCGCCCGCCACATACAGCCGCAGGTGGTAGCACTCGGGAACCGCGAGCGTGTCCCGGGGCACCTCGTAGCCGACCCGTGCCGACTCCTCACTCGCTCGCATGGTCTTCAACCTCCGGGCGCCGGCGTGTTCCGCGGCTTCAGGTCCAACCCCACCAGCGCGCGCTCGGTGTTCGACAGATCCCCGATGATCCTCCGCATCGGGGCCGGAAGCTTTCGAACCAGGGTCGGAATAGCGACGATCTGGTCGCCTTCGGCCAGCTTCGGGTTGGTCAGCAGATCCACGACCTCGATGGTGTACTTTCCCGGCAAGTGCTCGTCGCACATCCGCTTGAGGTTGGCCAGCGCGGCCACTGACTTGGGCGTGGAGCCGGCGACATACAGGCGGAGCTCCCAGAACTCATTAGCGGTCTGGTTGGCCGAGGATCGGGATTCGCTTAGTTCGGACAGAGTCTCACTCCCGCCGGTTGGACTTGCGTGGACGTTCCTGCGCGCCGGACTTCGAGTTGCCGCCCAGCGAGCTCGGCTGGGTCGTGAGCCCGCTGGTTCGCACCTGCTGAGCCAGATGAAGCTCGCTCGCGACTGCTTCGGTCCGGCGCTCCAACGCGGCGGTATCTCTCTGCAGCTCGTCCGCTTCCGCCTCGTACTCTGCCTGCAGGGCCTTGATCTGCGCCTCGAAAGCGGCCTTCTTGGCGTCGAGCGCACGCCGGCGGCGCTCGGCCGCCTGACGTGCCGCCAGCGCCTGGGTACGCTCCGCCACCTGGTGCGCCCTTCGGGCCGAGCCGGTCAGAATGCCACTGGGCCCGACCAGCACGTCGGCCAACTCGATCCCGTGGGAGGTCAGGTTGAACTCGCGTACCTGGTTGGAGTGCGGCATCCCGCGATACTTGAGGAGATAGAGTGCTCGGTTGCGCTCGCCGTCCCTCTCCAGGTCCCGAAGCAGAATCCAACAGTCCATCAGCGACGATACCCCGACGTCGGTGCTCTCGGGCGTGGTGTCGCCATGGGTCAAGGACGTGAACACCGCGGTGACCCCGTGGTGCTTGAAATGATCCACCAAGCGCATGAGTGTCGCAGCCACATCCGGCACCGCGCCCGCCGCCATCAGCGCGGTGATGGGATCCACCACGATGGCCGAAGGCTTGAACGCATCCACCAGCTTCAGCAGCTGTGCCAGGTGCATCTCCAGGCCGAGCGACGACGGGCGAACGGCGCGGAATTTCAGGAGGCCCTTCTTGATCCAGGGCCCGAAATCAACTCCAATCGAGCGCATGTTACGGGTCAGCTGGGCTTCGGATTCTTCGAAGGTGGCGTACAGGCATCGCTCCCCCCGCCGGCACGCGGCTACGACGAAGCTGGCGCCGAGACTGGTCTTTCCCGTTCCGGCCGTTCCCGAGACCAGCACCGTGGTTCCACGATAAAAGCCTTGACCCCCCAGCATCGCATCCAGGCCGGGCACTCCTGTCGAGACCCGCTCCTCGGAGGCATGGTGTTGCAATCCCAGCGCGGTCAGCGGGGCCACCGAAATCCCGTCTTCATCAATCAGGAAAGGGTACTCGTTGGCACCGTGAGCCGAGCCTCGGTACTTGACGACTCGAATCCGGCGGGTGGTTACCTGATCAATTACGCGTTGGTCGAGGAGAATCACGCAATCGGAGACGTACTCTTCCAACCCCTGGCGGGTGAGCGACTCGCCACCCCGCTCGGCGGTGATGACCGCGGTGACCCCTTTCCTCTTGAGCCACTCGAAGAGTCGCCGGAGCTCCGCCCGCAGGATCGCCACGTTCGCGAAGCCGGAGAAGAGCGACTCCACGGTATCGAGCACCACCCGCCTGGCGCCCAAGGTGTCAATCGCGTGGCCCAAACGGATGAACAGACCTTCGAGATCGTATTCGCCGGTTTCGTCAACCTCGGCCCGGTCCACTCGGACCTGATCAATGGCAAGCAACTTTCGCTTCTGAAGGTCCTGCAGATCGAAACCGAGGGAGGCGACGTTCTGGGTCAGAGCCTCCGCCGTTTCTTCGAACGACATGAAAACGCCCGGTTCACCGAACTCCATGGCGCCGCGAACCAGAAACTCAGTCGCCAGGAGCGTCTTGCCGCTGCCCGCGCCGCCGGCGATGAGCGTCGGACGTCCCCGGGGTAGCCCTCCCAGGGTGATCTCGTCGAGGCCGGCCACCCCGGTGGGGCACTTGGGCAGCTCTTTCCGCCTGGCTTGCTTCGTCGTAGAGGTCACGTGTCTCGTCAGCAAAGGCGAAGGCACTCGGCCGGGCCTCCAGCGGAGGGGGCCGAGGAACTGGTCATTGAGACGCCCGAGATGGATTCGCTGCTGGTGTGAGGGTGTCGGACTGCGCGCCTGCAATCTGGCCGACTTCGTGGGCAGGTCAAGGGCGAGCTCGTTGTCGGGCTCCTCGCCCGCACGCTGGGCCTGCCCATTCCCGACCTCGCGCTGGTCGAGGTGCCACCGCCGTTCGGCCGCAGCGAGCCCGACCCCGAGATCCAGGACGTGCCCCGCCGCAGCCCTCTACCATCACCATGATTGGGCTGCCGTGGACGACGCCCGCACCCGCGTCTCCTTCCCTCTCATAGCGGACCATGTGCTGCTCGGCCGGAGCGAGGGGGTGGAGGCCGCCGATGCGGCGGCCTCCGCAACCCTCACCGGCAATGTCCTCACGCAGATCCTGGCCGAGGTTCCCGATGCGCTGCTGGTTGATTCCGAGCGGCCCGGCGGCCTCGAGCCTCACGCGGCTCGCGAACGCTATCACCGCTACCTGATGACGCGGCTCGAGCCCCCTCGCGCATTTCTAGGCGAAGCGGTCGAAGCGCGAGTTCGACTTCAGGCCACGCCGCCGCGGCGGCGGTTGGCCCGCCGATGAGTGCTCCAACGGGAATCGTCTATGCATTCGCGGTGCCTCGCGCGGTGCCCCACGTCCACCTCGGTGAGTTCGTCCCTATCGGCGTAATCGTGCACGCGCGCACCGTCGATTCCTGGGACTTCGCGTGATCACCGACCCGGGCGTGCTCCGCGCCCGGCTTCCCGGAATGGATCACGAGCTCCTCGCCCACTATCTCCAGACCTACCAGGCGCTCTGTGCCGGAGATCCTTCCGCGGGACCGCTCGCTCTGGCGCCACCGTCCGAGCGGTTTCACTGGCTGACCGCGCCCCGGTCCGACGTGGTGCAGACCTCTCCCATACACGAGGGCATCTGCGACCACCCGGAGCTCGCGCTCGATATCCTGTTTGCGACCTACGTGGCTGGGGGCTGAAACCGGAAGAGTGTGATACCAACCGAGCCCAACGATCGTAAGGCGCATCGTTGGGCCCGGCGAGGTTCGGATGAACGGGTCTACTGAGCCTGGGTCGAATCCTCCCACACGGTAGAATCCGCGCCGGTGCCGGTGCCGCCCGGGGCCGAGTTGTCTTGGCCCACCAGCGAGCTGTCCTGCGTGGCGTCACCGCTTCCAACCTGGGCGCTGTCGCCGGCGATGCTGTCAACGGTAGTGGTAGCATCTCCCGGCCGGCCCCCGGTTCCCGGAGGTCCCAGGCGGGTGGTGTCTACCACTTGGGTAACGGCGGTCGTATCCCCCTGGTCGGGGGCGGCGCCGACTTCGTCCTCGGCGCGATTGGCGCACGCGGCCACCGCGAGCGCTGCAGTAACGATCAACAGGTTCCTCATGCGTCGTGCTCCTGGCTGGGTGTTCTGCTCGCGCGCGAAGGGTGCCGTCGCGGGCCGGTCGAAAGCGATGAACAGCAAACCTAGGCGACCAGTGTCGCCGACACATGGTCGTAGATCACAAGCGACCAGCGTTGCTTGACAATGGCAAACATATTGTTGATCATGGCAGCATGCCCTCCGCAAACCTTTTCCCCGAGGTCGCGGCTGTACGCCGGTTCAACCGGTTCTACACCCGGCAGATCGGCGTGCTTCAGGAAGGGCTCCTCGAGAGCGCGTTCTCGCTCAGCGAAGTGCGCCTGCTGTACGAGCTGGCCCATCGTTCCCGGCCCACCGCCTCGGAGCTGGGCCGGGACCTCGATCTGGATCCCGGGTATCTGAGCCGGCTGCTGCGAGCCCTGGGGTCCCGCGGGCTTATTCGCCGGCGACCCTCCGAGACCGACGGCCGCCGGAGTCTTCTCGAGCTCACCGATGCCGGCCGCAGCGCTTTCAGCGACCTCGACGCCCGCTCCAACGCGCAGGTGGACAAGGTCCTCCAGGCGCTGGCTCCTTCCGACCGCGCCAGACTCCTCGGTGCGATGGCCAGCATCGAGCGGTTGCTGGGAGGTAACGAGAGCCAGGGTCGCCCGCGCGCATATCTGCTCCGTCCGCCATACCCTGGAGACTTGGGATGGGTGGTGCAGCGGCATGGGCAACTCTACGCCCAGGAGTATGGCTGGGACGAGCGGTTCGAGGCCCTGGTCGCCGGCATCGTGGCCGAGTTCGTTCAAGGGTTCGACCCCAAACGGGAGCGCTGTTGGATCGTCGAAGGGGACGGGGAGAACCTCGGCTGTGTTTTTGTGGTGAGGAGCTCGGAGTACGTCGCAAAGCTGCGGCTGCTGCTGGTGGAGCCCGCGGCGCGGGGGAGCGGCATCGGAGGCCGCCTGGTGGGAGAGTGTGTACGGTTTGCCCGGCAGGCGAGATATCGTAAGCTCACCTTGTGGACCAACAGCGTGCTCCACGCGGCGAGGCACATCTATCAGGAGGCTGGATTCACCTTGGTTCGGGAAGAGCCTCACCACGGCTTTGGACAGGACCTGGTGGGACAGACGTGGGAGCTCGTGCTCTGACGGCGGCTCCCGAGCTGTGCTTGCGTCGGGCCAGCAGAAAGCCCAGAGCCACTGCCGCTACGCTCACCAGTGCCACCTTCCCGACTGCCCCCGGGACCCGGGTCCAGGAGCTTCCGCGCTTCAGCACCTCGAGTGAGGTTGTCTCCAGTTCGGCCATCACCCGCGCCTTCTGGGCCAGCCACTCGGATACCAGGCCAGCGTGCTCGGCGCCGGCAGGATTGTCCGCCAGACGGGCGCGGACTTCGTCTTCTCCCATGTTGTCGAGCTCGTGCCAGACCTGCTCCCGGGTTTTCCGCGCCATTGGGTCCGTCTCTGAAGAGTTAGTCGCTGACCCGGCTGTGACCGCCCGAGCCGGTGGCAGAGGCCGGGGACTGGCCGCGAAACTCGAAGTGCCGCTCGTCCAGCAGCCGCCCCCGGAGGAACTCGGCCGAACTCCGATGTCCCAGCAGCCGTGACGATCGGATCGTGTCGATCAGCTCACCGACCGGTTTCCACTCGCCGGATCCGACGCCCGGATACAGAGCGGCGTACTCCGGTTTGAGACGGGCTTCTCGATGGGTCTCGTTCATAGGTCACCTGGCTGGACACCGTACAGAGCCTACCCATGCGGCCCTCCGCGCGCCAGTTCTCGCGCATCCGGCCGAGCTCAATGTTACCACCGTCACAGCGGGTCTTTGTCTGGCACTCTAAGGTTATCCCCGCGGGGCGAGTGGCGCCTCCGGCACAATCTACCAGACTCTCTTCGTGGGGAGGGGCCAGACAGCAGCGTTGCTGTCCAGGAGTCTCCCGCATGCCCACACCCGAAGGCCTCCAATCGCGTGTACCCCCCACCTGCCGGACGCCCCTCGCGCCAGTGCGTGTTCCTGCTGTCACCGGCCAACTGCACCGGCAAGCGGGCCGACCTGCTGTATAACGACGCCGCTCGATTCCCGCTGGCCCGGCGCCTCCGGGCGGACGGCGCCAGCCTGGGAGAGGTGTTCAGTTTCATCAGCGGGCTCTACTTTCGCGGCAAGCTGGCCTACGCGGAGCGATTCGCCATTCCCCCTCCCGGTGTCATCGGAGTTCAGGTCATCACCACCAATCGGGGACTGCTTGCGGCCGACACCCTGGTTCAGATCGCCGAGCTCCGCGCATTCGGAGACGGGGAGATCCGCGCGGACAACCCCAGCTACCGGCTGCCGCTCGAGCAGGGTGCTGCCGCGCTTGCCCGGCACCCGAGCCTCGAGGTCGTGCTGCTCGGCAGTATCGCCACGGGGAAGTATGTGGACGTTCTGGGGCCCCCCCTCTCCACCCGACTGCTCTTCCCGGTGGAGTTCGTGGGCCGGGGCGATATGAGTCGGGGAGCGCTGCTGTTGCGCGCGGCGCGCGCCGGCACCGAGCTGGTCTACCAGCCCGTGGAAGGCAGTGTCAAGCGAGGAAGCAGGCCCACCCGGCTGGGAGCCGCCGAATGACGGCGGCGCGGGTGTCGCCAGCTGGGGTGCGCATTCCCGGCGACGCAGAGAACGTGCTGCTCCAGCTGGGGAGCCGCACCGTCCAGCTCACCAATCTGCCCAAGATGTTCTGGCCCGCGCTCGGGCTCACCAAAGGCCATCTGCTGCAGTACTACGCCGACGTCTCCGGCGTGCTCCTGCCGCACCTGAAGGACCGCGCCATGGTGATGAAGCGCTATCCCAACGGCATTCACGGCAAGTGGTTCTTCATGAAGCGCACCCCGTCGCCCCGGCCCGAGTGGCTGGAGACCTGTGAGATCATGCACCGGTCGGGCAACCTGATCGCGTTTCCGATGATTCAGGATCTCGCCTCGCTCCTCTGGCTGGTGAATCTCGGCTGCATTGATCTCAACCAGTGGTATGCCCGCTGCGACGACGTGGATCGTCCCGACTACCTGCACTTCGACCTGGACCCCGGGGAGGGGGCGGGGTTCGAGCGGGTACGGGAGACGGCGTTCATCGTGCGGGCCGCTCTGGAAGAGCTGGGAATGAAACCGCTGGTCAAGACCAGCGGCTCGAAAGGGCTCCATCTCTACGTGCCGATCGTGCGCGGGCCGGTGCAGAAGGCGGTGTGGGGCTTTGCCAAAGCGCTGGCCAAGGAACTCGACCGGCAGCACTCCTCACTGCTCACCGCGGAGTACCGGATCGCCAAACGGCCGCGGGGACGGGTGCTGGTGGACTACAACCAGAACGCGTGGGGACGGACGCTCGCCTCGGTGTATTCGGTGAGGCCCCGCGACAACGCCACGGTATCCACCCCGGTGACGTGGGATGAAGTTGAGGCCGGTGTCGAGATCGACGATTTCCGGATGCATAACGTTCCCGCGCGCACCCGACAGCTGGGCGATCTCTGGAAGCCGTTGCTGGCGGCTCGGGGGCGCTTCCCGCTGGAGAAGCTGCTGTGAGCCTGCCTCTCGACTTTCCCTACCCGCCGATGGAGGCCGGCTCGGCGGACGCGCTTCCCGACGGCTCGGCGTGGCTGTACGAGCCCAAGTGGGATGGCTTCCGCTGTCTCGCCTTCCGCGACGACGGGACCGTCCGCCTTCAGTCCAAGGCGGGAAAGCCGCTCGGCCGCTACTTCCCCGACGTGGTCGAAGCGGTC
>Ga0136617_10004336_pt1 | contig 12699 bp, 13 predicted proteins | sample AntDrymUQ3222106_2_FD_129672 | JGI IMG/M metagenome (GOLD analysis project Ga0136617, IMG submission 129672) | Polar desert sand microbial communities from Dry Valleys, Antarctica - metaG UQ322 (21.06) | ecosystem: Environmental > Terrestrial > Soil > Desert | place: Antarctica: Dry Valley...
CACCTGATAGGGGATCTCGGTGATGATGATGCGCGGCAGGCCGCCGCTGCGAGTCTCGGTGGTGGCGATCGCCTCGGTGGTGATCGCCCCCCGCCCGGTCAGGTAGGCGTCGCGGATCCCGCTGGAAGCCACGATCCGCCCGCCGGTCGGAAAGTCCGGTCCGGGCACAAGGCGTAGTAGGTCGTCCACGGTCGCGGTGGGTCGACGGATCAGATGCAGGCAGGCCGTAATGACCTCGCCGAGGTTGTGTGGCGGGATGTTGGTGGCCATCCCCACGGCGATGCCGCTGGCGCCGTTGATCAACAGGTTGGGCAGACGCGACGGCAGCACGACCGGCTCGGTCTCGTAGCCGTCGTAGTTGCTGATGAGGTCGACCGTGTCCTCGTCGATGCCGGCCAACAGCTCCATGGCGATCGCCGACAGCCGCGCTTCGGTGTAGCGCATCGCGGCGGGCGGGTCGCCGTCCACCGATCCGAAGTTGCCGTGCCCGTCGACCAGCGGTGCACGACTGGAGAAAGTCTGTGCCATGCGCACCAGCGCGTCGTAGATGGACGCGTCGCCGTGCGGGTGGTACTTCTTCATCACGTCGCCGACGGCCGAGGCGCACTTGCGATACGGCCGCTCTGGGCGAAGGCCCGCCTCCCACATGGCGTACAGGATCCGCCGTTGCACCGGTTTGAGCCCGTCGCGCACGTCGGGCAACGCGCGCCCGACGATGACGCTCATCGCGTAGTCCAGGAATGACCGCTCCATGCGGTCGGCGATGTCGATGTCGACGATGCCGTCGAGGGCGGCCGGTCCCCCGGCGCGGCGCCCGGTGGATGCCGGGGGCTCGATAGCGTCCAGGAGTGTCGGCTGCTCGCTCACGTCGCGCGGTCCTTGTCGGGCTCGGCCGGTTCCTTCAGTCTGCACGCCGCGAGGGGCGACGCCCGTCAGGCGCCGCCCCTGCTGATCAGCGCAAGTCCGCGCACGACACGGGTTAGGCCAGCGCCGCGTCCACCGTGATCTCAACATTGCCAGCGATCGCCTTGGACAGTGGGCAGGCGTCCTTGACGGCCTCGGCGGCCTTGACAAAGTCCGCCTCCTCGATGCCCGGCACATTGCCGCGAACCGTCAGCGCCATCCTGCTGACGTGCGCCCCGCCCTCCAACGAGAACGTCGCCACCGCCGACGTCTCCAGTGAGTCGGGGACGTTGCCGTTGTCCGAGAGTGCCTTGGACAGTGACATGGAGAAACACGACGCCTGCGCGGCCGCCAGCAGTTCCTCGGGACTGGTGTTGCCCTGCGAGCCCTCCGTCCGGCTGGACCACGACACCGACAGCGGCGGTGTCGCCCCCGACGTGTCCAGGGAGGTGGTGCCCGAGCCTGACTTGAGGTCTCCGTGCCACTGCGTCGTGGCCTTGCGGTCTGCTGCCATGGAAAGGCGCTCCTTGATCGATGGGTTCGAACGTGTCCTACCCAGCTTGCGCTCTCGTAGCCAGTCGGGGACGTCGCACCTGCCCACCGGTCGTCAAGGGTCACGGATCATTGACAGCGGCGTGGGAATGGTGAGGGTAGAGATTTCTCCTCGACCACGTCAGGTGACGACCCGTCATGGGAACCCTGCAAGGCCAGCTCATCCTCGTCGCGGTACTCGTGCTCCTCAACGCGGCCTTCGCGGGCAGTGAGATCGCCTTGGTGTCGCTGCGGGAGGGGCAGCTGGAGCGTCTGGAACGCCGCGGCGGTCGCGGCAGGGTGCTGGCCGCACTGGCCCGCGAGCCCAACCGCTTCCTGGCCACCATCCAGATCGGCATCACCCTGGCCGGCTTCCTGGCCTCGGCCACGGCAGCGGTGTCCCTGGCCGAACCCCTGGTCGAGCCCCTGGCATTCCTTGGCACAGCCGCCGGGCCCGTGGCCGTGGCGCTGGTCACCATCGTCTTGGCGTACCTGACCCTGGTGCTGGGTGAGCTGGCCCCCAAGCGGCTGGCCATGCAGCGCAGCGAGGGATGGTCGTTGCTGGTGGCCCGGCCGCTGTCAATGCTGGCGACGGCCACCCGGCCGATCGTGTGGTTCCTGGGGCGTTCGACCGACCTGGTGGTGAAACTGGTCGGTGGTGACCCGAACGCGCAGGGCGAGGACGTCACGGATGAGGAGCTGCGTGACCTGCTGCTGACCCGCCACACGTTCTCGCGCCCGCAGCGGCGAATCGTCTCAGAGACCTTCGAGCTGTCCGAGCGCACGGTCAATCAAATCGCCGTGCCGCGCACCGACGTGATGGTGCTGCAGGCCGATCTGCCCGTCAGGGAGGCGGTGGACGCCCTGGTCGCCGGGGGGCACTCGCGCGCGCCAGTGTGCGAGGGCGACCTCGACCGGGTAGTCGGCGTCGTGCACCTGCAGGACGTCGTCCACCGCGGCGGAACGGCTCGTGACTGGGCTCGTCCACCACTAGCGCTGCCCGAAACTCTGGGCGTCCTCGACGCCTTGCGGCGCATGCAGGCCGAGCGCCAGCATTTGGCGATCGTCATCGACGAGCACGGTGGCAGCGCCGGCATCCTCACGCTCGAGGATGTCTTAGAAGAGCTGGTCGGTGAGATCTACGACGAGTTCGACCCCGACGTCAGGGCTGTGCACCGCGACGACGACGGCAGTCTCCAGGTGGTCGGCACCTTCCCCGTCCACGACTTGCCCGACCTGGACGTCGAGTTGCCCTCGGGACCGTACGCGACGATCGCCGGCCTGATCCTGTACCGCCTTGGCCGCCTGCCAGTGGGTGGCGAGACGGTGGAGGTCGAGGGTTGGCGTTTGACCGTGGAGGAGGTCGACGGCCGCGCCATCACCAAGGTTCGCCTGCAGGAGGTGGACCGGTGACCTTGCGGGTACATGACCGGGCGTCGCCCCGGGTAGGTCGTTAGAATCCGCCGATCGAAGGAGTCAATGATGAGCAACACCGACGACGTGAAGGGTCGGGCCAAAGAGGCGACCGGCAAGGCCACCGGGAACAAGGGCCTGCAGCGCGAAGGCAAGACCGACCGCGCGAGCGGCAAGGCCAAGCAAGGCATTGACAAGATCAAGGACGCCCTCAAGCGGAAGAACCGCTAACGCCGCTTCGGACGACGACGGCAGCCTCCACGTGGTCGGCACCTTCCCGATCCACGACCTGCCCGACCTGAACGTCGAGTTGCCGTCGGGACCCTACGCGACCGTCGCCGGCCTGATCCTGCACCGCCTGGGCCGCCTGCCATCCCGGGGCGACAGCGTCGAGGTCGATGTCTGGCGGTTGACCATTGAGGAGGTCGATGGCCGCGCGATCACCGCAGTTGGTCTGCAACAGACGGAGCGATGACCGGTGCGAGCGCTCAAACCCTGCGGCGGCGCAGAGCGCGGCGTTACGCTCGCGGCATGGCCGATCACCGCGCCGCCCTCGGTCGCCTGCTCACCGCAGCGACTGCGGGTGAGTTGGACTCCGTTTGCGAGCGCTTCGGCGTCGAGGTGCTCGGCGCCTTCGGCAGCGCCACGTCCTCCGACTCGCTGGCACCGAGGGACCTGGATCTGGCCGTACGGGTCGCCTCGGAACGCTGTGGGAACCTGGTCGACTTGGCGGCAGCCCTCCATCGGGTGTGCGGGCCTGCCGAAATCGATCTGCTGGACCTGCGCACTGCCGAACCCGTCGCCACGACCGCCGGGCTGGTCGGCGGCGTGCCGCTGTACGAGCACCGGGCCGGTGCCTTCGCGGAGGCGCAGATCGCCGCCGTGCTGGAAGAGATGGACACCGCCTGGCTGCGTCGCCTCGAGCTGGATCTGCTCAGCTCGTGACACCACGTGCGTTCCAGCCCCAGCTGGTGCAGGCCAAGCTCAGGCTGCTCCAGCGGCTGCTACAGGAACTGGAGGGCCTCGGACAGCTCACCCGAGAGCGTCTCGAGGCAGAGGCGGTGGTCCGACTGGCGCTCGAGCGCCTGCTCACCCAGCTGGTGGACGTCGCGGCCAGCGTGAACACCCACGTCGCCACCGCGGTGCTGGACCGGGCTCCGGCTTCATACCACGAATCGTTCCTGTTGGTCGCGCGGTCGGACGCCATTCCCGGCGACCTCGCCGAGCGGCTGGCGCCGTCAGCGGGGCTGCGCAACCGGTTGGTGCACCAGTACGACACCATCGACCTGGACGTCGTAGCGGCCGCGGCGGAGCAAGCGCTGTCCGACTACGGGGCCTACCTGCGCGCCGTGGCCAGCTTCCTCGCGGCGCGCGCGGACTGACACCACAACTCACAGACCGTGTCCGCGCGGACGTGGGACACAAGACGCGGAGGGCAACACAACGCAGAACGCGACCGTCATCACCGCGCTCACGATGTCAGCCAGCGTCAACAAGGGCCAATGGTTCGCCCGACACCATCATCTCCGTTTCTCCATAGGTCGGATGGCACTGCACCTGTGGTCATAGGTGAGCAGTGTCTGGACCGAAGAGTTCCGCCCGCCTGCACGGCGGTTTGCGCTACAGACTCCGGTCTGCGGCGATGGTGGTACAGGGAGGGGCTGGAGTGAAGAGCCCGAGCGTCACGGATCTGGCACGCAAGCGTCCAGCCGAGGTTACGGCCGCGTTGGCGGGGTCGCTGGGAGGCCTAGCCACCGCCGTACTTGAGCAGGAGCCTGCCGCTGCGATCGTGACGGTGATCGTGGGACTGATCCCCGCTCTCGTGTCACAGCTGGTCGACCTTGGCCCCGCACGCGACGGAGGCACACTCGCTGCGGGCACAGACGTACAGGGCAGCGAGCAACAACCTTCTGCGGTGCTCGAACGATTGACGACCATTGCCGCACTTGACTCGCTCAAGAGGTCGCGCGAGAAACCCGAGCAATCGAGCCCATTGGAGGTCTTGAAGGTCTTGCTCGGCGTGCCCGCGACCGAAGACAATAGCCTGCGCGACCGAAGACAATAGCCTGACGGAACGCCCCACGAGCGGCTCGCTCGAAGAGGGAGCTGGAGGCCTTGCCGGTCAGCCCGGCGGCGATGACCAGCCATGAACTGGGACGCCAGGCTGGGCACCGTTGTCGCAGCGATTGTTGGCCTCTTCGTCTTCGTTGCGATCGCCCTATTCAGCTGGACGTTGGACTTCGTGGTCATCGCGTGTCTGGCCGCAGCTGGTGGTGCCGGCTACCTGGGCTACCGGTCGTTAGGTCAAGAGCGCGAGCAGGAGCAGCGGTACTTCGCCCTCGCCGTCCGGCTGACCCTCGACCGACAAGGAGACGAGAGCGACCTGGTCGAGTACGTCGACCTCGAGCACCTCGCCACGGTGGAGTCGCGCGCCTTGGCGGCGGAGCACATGACGCGCATGGCCGAGCGCTATCAGCGTCGCCCGCGCACCATGCAAGCGATATTGACTGCCCTCGTCCTGATGGCCCTCGCCGTGACGCTCACGATCGTGGACCGTGTTGCCGACCTGCCGAATCCCGACGGCGAGCAACCAACCGAAACCGCTAGCGACGGCAGCGAAGCCGGCCCGTCGGAGCAGGCAACAGAGCCGCCCTCGGCGACTGATCCCGCCACCTCGACTGGCGATAGTTGACAGTTGTGCGGGTGGTAAAGCAGGAACACCGCCATCCAGCGACGTGCACTCGCTTCCTGCTGCCCGCACCCCCCAGGCAGTACCGCGACCGAGACCCCAGGGGTGGCGAATGTCATCGAGACAAGCTGACAAAGCTCAACTCCGCAGCACAGGAAGCGACTTCGGAGGGGCTGTCAGGCGTCGATGTTGTCGGCGTAGACGGCGTTGGCCTCGATCCACTCGCGGCGGTCGGCGGCGGACTCCCCCATCAGCAGGCCCATGACCTGATCCGCGCGTGCCGCGGTGTCGACCGTCACTCGCAGCAGCGTGCGCCGGGCGGGGTCCATCGTCGTGGCCCACAGCTGCTCAGGGTCCATCTCGCCAAGGCCCTTGAAGCGGCTGATGTCGACGCCGGACTGCCCCTTGAACGCTGTCCGTAAAAGGCGGTCGCGCTCGCGGTCGTTCATGGCGTAGGCGGTCTTGGTTCCCTTACGAAGCTGATACAGCGGCGGTTGGGCGATGAACAGATGCCCACCGTCGACCAGCTTGGGCATCAGCCGGTAGAAGAACGTCAGCAGCAGTGTGGTGATGTGCTCGCCGTCAACGTCGGCGTCGCTGAGGATCGCGACCGTGTGATAGCGCAGCCGGCTGTAGTCGAAGTCGTCGCCGACGCCCGTGCCGATGGCCTTGATCAGGTTGCCGATCTCGGCGTTGCCCAGCACCCGGCGCAGCTGTGCCTTCTCGACGTTGAGCACCTTGCCGCGCAGCGGCAGGATCGCCTGCGTGTGGCGGTCGCGGGCCAGCTTGGACGAGCCGCCGGCCGAGTCGCCCTCCACGACGTACAGCTCGCATTCCGCCGGGTTGCGGCTCGAGCAGTCGGCGAGCTTGCCTGGCAGCCCCGCCGAGGTGCCGTCGAGGATGCCTTTGCGGCGGGTCAAGTCGCGTGCCTGCCGGGCGGCCTCTCGCGCCTTGGCGGCCACCTTGGCCTTGCGCAACACCTTGCGACCGAGTGTGGGGTTGGCGTCGAGCCACTCCGACAGCGCCTCGTTGACGCAACGCTCCACGAAGCGGCGCATGACCGCGCTGCCGAGCTTGCCCTTGGTCTGCCCCTCGAACTGGGGATCGGGCATCTTGACGCTGATCACCGCGACCATGCCCTCGCGTAGGTCGTCGCCGGTCAGGCGCGGGTCGCTCTTGGCGAAGACCTTGTTGACCTCCCCCCATCGGTTGACCGTGCCGGTGATGGCCTTGCGGAAGCCCTCCTCATGGGCGCCGCCGTCGGGCGTGCGGATGATGTTGACGTAGCTGCGCACGCGCTCGTCGAAGCCGCCGGCAGACCAGTTCATGGCGATGTCGCAGGCCAGCATCTTGTGGTGCTCGAACTCCTCGGCGCGGACGATGACGACCGCCCGCGACAGCAGGGGTTCGTCGTCGCCGAGCAGCAGCGCCGCAAAGTCCGCCGTGCCCTTGCGGTACACGAACGTCTCCCGCGCACCCGTGCGGCCGTCGGCGAAGTCGATGCGCAGACCGGGGTTGAGCAGGCAGGTCTCGCGAAGACGGGTAGCGATGCGCTGGTCGTCGAATGTGGTGTCGTCAAAGACCGTCGGATCGGGCCAGAACCGCACCGTGGTCCCGGTGCGCTTGCCCCGCCCCACGACGGTCAGCGGCTTGGTCCGCTTGCCTCGCGAGAAGGCGATGGCGTGGCGACTGCCGTCGCGTACCACCTCGACCTCGGTGCGCACCGACAGCGCGTTGACGACCGACACGCCGACACCGTGCAACCCGCCGGACACCGCGTAGGCCTGCTGGTCGAACTTGCCGCCGGCGTGCAGCTTGGTCAGCACCACCTCCACGGCGGGCTTGCGCTCCTTGGGATGGCGCTCCACCGGGATGCCGCGCCCGTCGTCGGTCACCTCCACTCCCCCGTCGGCCAGGACGGTGACCGTGATGCGGGAGGCGTGGCCCGCCAGATGCTCGTCAACGGCGTTGTCCACGACCTCCCACACCAGGTGGTGCAGGCCACGCAGGTCGGTCGAGCCGACGTACATGCCAGGCCGCTTGCGGACGGCCTCGAGGCCTTCCAGCACGCTGATGGACTTGGCGGTGTAGGTCACGCGGAGCCTTCGGAACATGGAGGACAAGGGGCACGGCCATTGTGCCCGCAGCGGGCGTCAGCTCCGCGGAGGTGCGTCAGCGGTGACCGGGTACATTTCGGGCGTGAGGCGCCCGCAGCTTTCCGCACACGACTTCGCCGAGTACCTCGCGGCCGTCTCCGCCGCACCGGACGTCGGCCAGGCGCTGTCCGAAGGCGCCCGCCGGGCCGCCGAGGCGGTCGGCGCCGAGGTCGCCGCGGTCGTCACCGGCGACGAGGTCGTCGCCTGTGTGGGTTACGCCGACACCATCCCGGTGCAAGAACTGGTGGCCGTGGCCACGACGGGACGGCGACTGGCGCCGGTGCCCGGCGCTGGGGGCTGCCCGGCGATCAGCGTGCCACTCGACGATGCCTCGCGCAGCGCGCTGGTGATCGCCCGCTCCTGGGCGCCGCTGGCCCTGGAAGAGGTCGCCCTGCTGCATGGCATGGGTCGCGCGCTGATGGTGACCACCCGGATGCTGCGCTCGATGGCGTCACTGCAGGAACGCAACGAGCTTCTCGATCGCCTGTCGCGCATCCAACGCTCCATCTCCCACCGGGCGCCGTTGCAAGAGGTCCTCGACGCCATCACCCGCGGCGCCAGCGAGCTTCTGGGCGTGGAGGTCGTCGGCGTCCGGCTCGTCAGCCCGGACGACCCCGCTACCCTGCTGCTCGCCTCCTCCCAGGGCATCCGCCCCGACCTCATCGAGAAGATCCGGCGAGGACCGATCGGCGAGGGAGCCGGCGGCCGGGCGATCGCCGAGGACCGGCTGGTCATCATCGACGGCTACGCCGAGGACAGCCAGGGACTGCAGGCGTTCCGCGAAGATGGTTTACAGACGGCGATGGCGGCACCGGTGCACGAGCACGGTCAGGTGGTGGGCTCGATGACCGTGGCCTCCTACGAGCCTGGCCGGCGTTACAGCGAGATGGAGCAGTCGGCCCTGCTGGCGCTCAGCGATCACGCGAGCCTGGCGCTGACCGACGCCAGAACCGTCCAGGCCATGCGCGACGCCCAGCAGACCAAAGACCTGTTCCTGGCCATGATCTCCCACGAGCTGAAGACGCCCCTGACCGTCATCATGGCCAGCGTGCGAACGCTGGAGAAGCGCGGCGAGCACCTCGATGAAGACCGCCGTCGCGAGATGCTCCAGATCGCCTACCGCCGCGGGCGCGAGCTCGAACGGCTCATCGACGGGCTGCTGCAGGGAGCCCGCGCCGAGCTGTCGACCAAGGCCGAGCAGGTGTTCCTGCCCGACCTGATCCGCGAGACCGTGGCCGCCGTCGACGGTGACCGTATCCGGGTCGAGACCAATCCGCCGGCACGCCTGTGGACCGACGCCGACGCCGTACAGGTGGTGCTGGCCAACCTGTTGGACAACGCCCTGGCACACTCACCCACCGGCTCGCCGGTCACGGTCGAGGCCGGGGTCGACGACGACATCCTGACCCTGACGGTCACCAACGAGGGCTTCCTGCCCGACGACCTCGCACCCGCCGAGCTGTTCCGGCCCTTCCAGCGGGGCTCGCGAGCTCGCAGCTCGGGCGTCGGCCTAGGGCTGTCGGTGGGCGCCCGCCTCGCCGAGTCACTCGGCGGCACGCTGGAGGCGACCGGGTCCGAGGGCCGCGTCGCCTTCAGCCTGCGGGTGCCGTGCGCCGCTGCTTGACCAGCGCACCGAGCCGGTTGTCGGCCAAGAAGCCTTCAACCGCCTCGGTGTAGCGGTGGGGGTTGGTGTTGTACGCCTGCACGTGACCGGCGCCCGCGACTCGCTCGTAGGTGACCAGATCGGGGCGAGCGGCCGCGAACTCGTCGGAGGTCGACACCGGCACCGTGGTGTCGGCGGTGCCGTGAAACAGCAGTATCGGCACGTCGAAGTCCTCGGCCGCCTCGATCTGGTCGAGGTCGTCGAAGTCGATCCCGCCGCGCAGCTCGGAGGCGAACATCCCGAGGGGCACAATCATGCGGGAAACCCCCCGCTCGTCCGCGGCCAGGCCCAGGACAGGTCCCCAGTCCAGGACCGGCGCATCGAGAATGACGCCGCTGACCAGGTTGGCCCGCTCAGACCGGCGCAGGAAGGTCGTGACCACCTGCGCACCCATGGAATAGCCGACTAGCACCACGCGCCGGGCCCCAAGGGCTCGGACGTAGCCGACGGCCGCGTCCAGGTCGGCCCATTCCGTCGCGCCGAGCCCGTACAGGCCGTTGGGCGCCGCCGGCGCGCCCTCGTCGTTGCGGTAGCTGGTACACAGCGAGGAAAGGCCAGCCTCGTGCAGGGTCGGCAGCAACCGGAAGCACTCGTTGCGCTGAGCCGCGCGGCCGTGGACCAGCACCGCCCAGGTCCGCCCACCCGTCGCCGGAGTCGCCAGCCAGGCGGGATAGCGCCCCAGGGGACCCGGCACGCTGATCTCATTGACCGGAAAGTCCAGCCCGGCCGCTGCCCCGTCCTCCGGGAATGCGTAGCTGTCGATCCGGGCTTCCTGCCCTGCCCGGGGGCGCCCGTCCATCGGGGTGTAGCGGCGGGTGACCGTGTCGTCGCCCTCGTCCACGATGGTCCCGACCAGGCCGTAGCCCGACGCGAAGTCCAGGCCCCACAGGCCCGATCGCCGGGCTTGCTCGGTGGCCTCCAGGGTGACGCGGTTGCCAGCGACGGCCTCGACGCGCGTTTCGAACACGGGCCGAGCCGGTGGTTCGGGGATCAGGATCTCACCGGAGTAGTACCAGCCGCCCCACGCGACGGCGGCCAGGACCACCACCACGGCAACCGCCAGCAGCCGCCGTAACCAGCGCGCCACCTCAGCCCCCCGCCAGGAACGCGGCCAGTGCCGCTCGGGCGGCCACCAGGTTGCGCTCTGGCACGTACTCGCCCGCCTGGTGCGCCTGGGCCGTCAGCCCCGGGCCGTAGTTCAGCGCCGGGACTCCCAGCTGGCTGAAACGGGCCACGTCGGTCCAGGCCTGCTTTGGCTGCACGGCGGCGTCCACGGTGTCGCAGAAGTCGGCCACCAGCCCGGTGTTGCGCCGCGGGCGCCCGGCGACGGCGTGGTCGACGACGGCCACGGCCGCGCGGTCCGAGACCAGCTCGCTCACGCGGGCCTCGGCTTGAGCGGTGCTTTTGTCCGGGGCGTAGCGGTAGTTGAGGTTGATCGTGAAGCGGTCCGGCACGACGTTACGGGCGTTGTCGGTCCAGGCGCCCGTGGCGGTGAAGACCTCACGGTAGGTCAATCCGTCGACGTCGACGTCCTGCGGCGGTCGACGGTCCAGTTCTCCGAGGAAGCCGCCCGCCTTGGTCAGCGCGTTCTCGCCCTGCCATGGCCGCGCCGAATGCGCGGCACGCCCGGAGAAGGTGATCTCAGCGTGCAGAGCACCCATACAGCCTAGCTGCACGGTCAGATCGGTCGGCTCCAGCACGACCGCGAGCGCCGCCTTGGCCAGGTCCGGCATGGCCGTCAGCACGGCGCCCAGCTCGTTGCCGTCGTGCGGCCCCTCCTCCCCCGCATAGGCGACGAGCAGCAAGTCGTACTGCCCGGCCCGCAGCACGGGATCCTCAAAGCAGTCCATGGCCACCGCCAGGCCAGACTTCATGTCACTGGCACCGCGACCGAGGATGTGATCGCCGTTCCGGCGGGGATCCCGGTCGGCGTCGGTCGCCGGGACCACATCGGTGTGACCGACCAGCAGCACCACCGGCCGCCCGTCGTCGCTGCCGCCGACCACGACTGAGTTGCCGGCCCGGCGGACGCGCTCACGGGCGTAGCGGTGCTCCAGCCAGTCGGCGATCGCCGATTCTTCGCCCGTCTCCGACGGCAGGGCGAGCAGGTCCAACAGCAGGTCTCCCAACGCCGGGGCCGCCATCAACGAACGCCGCCCTCAGACGGCCACATCGTGCTCGCGCAACGCGTCGTTGAGAGACACCTTGACGTCGGTGGCCTGCGACCGGTATCCGATGACGAGCGCGCAGCTAACTTGATAGTTGCCGGCGGGAAACTGCTTCGGCCGAGTCCCCTGCACCACGATGGCGCGGCTTGGCACCCGACCCTTGTAGGTCACCGGCTGCGAGCCGGTGACGTCGATGATCGGGATGGAACCAGTCAACCGGACGCCCGCGCCGAGCACGGCGCCGCGCTCGACGATCACCCCCTCGGTGACGATGCAACGGGAGCCGATGAAGGCGTCGTCCTCCACGATCACCGGGCGCGCCCCTGGCGGCTCGAGCACGCCGCCGATGCCGACCCCGCCGGCGAGGTGCACATTGCGCCCGATCTGCGCGCAGGAGCCGACCGTGGCCCAGGTGTCGACCATGGTGCCGCTGCCCACCCAGGCGCCGACGTTGACGTAGCACGGCATCAGCACGGCACCACGCTCGACGAAGGCACCGTGGCGGACCACCGCCGGCGGCACGACGCGAACGCCCGCCTCGGCGTAGCCGCGCTTGAGGGGGATCTTATCGTGGTACTCGAACGGCCCCACCTTGGCCGTGACCATGCTGCGCTGGCGGAACGACAGCAGGATCGCGCGCTTCAGCCACTCATGTACGCGCCAGTCCGAAGCGAGCACCCTGCGATCCGCAGCGGGCACACCGCGATCCGCAGCGGGCACACCGCGCTCCGCGTCGAGCTTTTCGGCGACGCGGACCTCGCCACGGTCCAGCAGGTCAAGCGCAGTGTCGACGGCGGCCCGGGCCTCGGGCCCATTCCAGGTTCCGTCCTGATAGGCACCGTCGATGACGTCGCGCAGGCGGTCGATGTCGCTGATGATGGTCCTCCCGGTGTCCGTCGTTCGATCAAGCGCCCGGAAGCGCTCCGTCGGCGATGGCCTGGTGCCAGATCGCCACAGCTTCGCGGCAGCCCTCCACGGACGGCACCAGCGCCAGGCGCAGCCATCCCTTGCCGGCGGCACCGAACGCGCGCCCCGGCGAGGCGATGATCCGGTGACGCAGCAGCGCGTCGGCGTAGGCGGCGTCATCACCGCCCGGTGCGGCGAACCACAGGTAGAAGGTGGCGTTGCTGCCCCCGACCCGGATGCCGGCCTCTGCGAAGAACTGCAGCACGACGG
>Ga0136617_10004337_pt1 | contig 12696 bp, 9 predicted proteins | sample AntDrymUQ3222106_2_FD_129672 | JGI IMG/M metagenome (GOLD analysis project Ga0136617, IMG submission 129672) | Polar desert sand microbial communities from Dry Valleys, Antarctica - metaG UQ322 (21.06) | ecosystem: Environmental > Terrestrial > Soil > Desert | place: Antarctica: Dry Valley...
ACCATGCTGGTGGCGTTCCGGCTGGCGCACGGCTGGAGCCAAAGCCAGGTCGCCGAGCAGTGGAACGATCACTGGCCCGACGAGCCCAAGACGTTCAAGAGCTTCTCCTGCTGGGAGAACTGGACCAGCCCCACCGGCCACGAACCGTCGCTGCACACGCTGGACAGACTCGCGCAGCTGTACGAATGCAGCGTCGGTGACCTGCTCAGCGACCGAGCCGACTACCGCCACCTCGACCCCGCCACACGGCCGGTCTCCACCGACGCTGCCGACCACCGAGATGCCGAACCTGACGGCAGGCAGGTCCCCGACAATCTGGCTACGCTGCTGGTGATGCAGCTCGAAGCCATGACGACCCCTACCGGTGCGCACCCACCGGGTCCTCGGGAGCGAGATCAGATCTTCGACAATCTCGTTCGGTTCCTCACCGCTTGGGGGCACAACGTGCACCGTCGCGACATACTCCAGATTCTCGCCTCGGCGGCGCCGGCCGCCGTGGCAGCCCTGCTCACCGACATGATGCTCTCCGACGAGCAGCTGCGGATGGTGTCGGCCATTCAGACACCCGGCCGCGTCGACGCGGCGGTCATCGAGCACATCGACCAGATACTGCGACACTGCATGCGCCAGGACGACGCGATCGGGCCGCAGGCGGTCCTGGACACCGTGCTCGCGCAGCGCAACGTGGTGCGCACCATGCTTCCCGAGTGTCCGTCCGCGCTGCGTCCTCGGCTGCTGTCGCTGTTCAGCGACCTGTCCCGCTGTGCTGGGCGGTGCTCGTTCGACCTCACCGACTTCGACAGCGCCTGGTACTTCTACGAACAGGCCCGTTCGGCCGCACACGAGGCGGAGAACACCGAGCTAGGCACCCATGTGCTGTGCCTCATGAGTCGCCTTGCCATCTGGCAGGGCCAACCGCGGCTCGGCCTCGACCACGCCATTGCAGCGCAACGTTGGGCACAACATATCAGTGACGCACCGCTTCAGGCATATACGTTCGACGTGGCTGCTCGTGCCTACGCATCCGACGGACAGCGTAGAGCCTGCCTCACCGAGCTGGAGAAGGCCGAGAAGCTGGTGTCGACAGCGCCATCTCTGCGCGATCCTGCTACATCATCGCTTTACGGATACGGGCCAGGGGCGTTCGCATCCACGCAAAGTATGTGCTTTCTACAGCTGACTGACACTGCTCGCGCCATAAAGGCAGCAAACACATCGTTGACCCTCCTGGACGCGTCATTCGTTCGCAATATCGCCTTCACAAAATTTGACCTCGTCGATGCCTACACCCAGAAATGCGAAATCAATCACGCGGCCGAGATGTTCGGCGAGACTGCCATACTTCTGACTCAGAACCGATCCATGCGGCTGGTGAAGCAACTCCATGACAGCCGCACACAGCTCGAACCGTGGAAACACACCCGAGCCGTCCGAGCACTGGACGACAAGCTGCGAACCTACGGCCTGGTGAGCGGCCGCACGTAGTGGCGCTGTACCCATGGGACCGACACGTACCACCCGTTGCCGCACCCTGCTCCGTTGCCCACCCGGCCGCGACACACCGAAGACCACCAGAGTGGTCGGTCGGCGCTCAACTCCCAACGCCCACAGGCCTGCTCCGGATCTCCACATCTCGGCCCCGGAAAGGCCGAGTCAACGGTGACCGGCGGAACCCAGGCCCAGAGCCTCGTCGATCTTGAAATGGCCGTGGGTAGGAACGACGCTCGCCGCAAGACGATCTACGACCAGATGCGTGCCACCTACAGCGTGCGCAGAGAGATCGCTCACTACACGCCGTTATCCCGTGAGAAATCGACTCTGCCGCGTGGGTATTTTGATGAGTCAACGCACGGCTATCCCGCTCTGTCAGTCGATCGAGTGTGCTCGTCTCACCGTCATCGTGCGCATGATGACCTTTTCGGTGCTGGCCAGTGCGGTCGTGACGTCTGCCAGCAGCGTTGCGGGGAACGTGCCGCAACCGAGCGCACACGCTTCGACCACGTCGGTCAGGTCTCGGGCTTGGGTGCTGGTCAGGAGGCCGAGGCAGCCGTTGTGGGCGAGGAGGTCGCGGGCGGAGTATCCGTCTTGTGAGGCCGTCGTGCGGTCGATCAGGTTGGTGGCGATCTGGTGGGCATGGGGATTGTCGACGGTGCCGATGGCGTCGATTAGCGAAAGTCCCAGTCGGGTGTAGAAGACGGACAAGCCGGGCGCTGAGGTGTCGAGTTTGTGGTACTGGTCTCGGAGTGCATCCAGGTCTGTGCTGCTCGAGCCGTTGCGACATTGGGTGGTGAGGCAGGTGGTCACGACGTTCTCCCAGGGCTCTCCTGGCTCGGTGTCGTCCAACAGGATGAGGGCTTCTTTGGTGTTTCCGGAGGTAGCGTGGGCGAGGACGGCGATTTGGCGACCGTCGAGCATGCGACGACCGATGCCCTTGTAGTCGCGCAGTCGGGTGCAAGCTTCCCGCCAGCGTCCGGCGGTGGCGAGAGCTCGGGCACCGGTGGCCAGCAGGACCGTCCACAGCCAGCGGCGGTTTTCCTGGTGTGCCTCCAGAGAGTCGGTGAGGTGCGCGGGGATCTCGACGCCGTCGATGGTGGCGTCGGTGCGCGCGGAGACGGCGGTGTAGAGGGCGTCGACGAGGTCGAAGGCACGCTCGCCCTGACCGTCACGGATGTGGAGGCGGGCGAGGTTTACCAGCGGTTCGAAGGCATGGCGTGCCGCCTGCGCGCCCAGGGGATGGGCGCACAGGTAGACGTTCGCCTGACGGTGACACCACTGCCGGGCCAGGTCGGGCAGGCCGCAGTCCGAGGCGAGCAGCGCAGCTAGGTTGTGCACGGCGGACGCGGCTGCCAGGTCACTGTTCCGCTCGGCCTCGTGGGCGCGGTCGCACAGGTCCGCCACGCGCCGGGCCAGCGGGATGCAGGCCGGACGGGGACGGGCGACGAGCGGAAAGCGACGGGCGAACTGCCCATTGGGGTCCATCCCCTTCACTCCCAGATGACAGTCATCGGCTTGTTTGGGCGGTCCAAGACGAAGCAACCGACGTCCGGAGTCGGAGTGGCTTGGGTGGTGGAAGTGTCACTGATAATGGTTGTCACTGCGGTGACCTCAAGGGACCTTTGTGGTGTCGGAGGCGACATACCTCTCATCGGGGCCGAGGACGACTGCTTTGGCCGTGTGGGCAAGCAGGCTTTGCGTGGTGGATGGCAGGCCGAGTCGGTTCCAGTGGAAGATGACATGGTGGGCGAGGACAGCTCGCAGGCCACGGGTGAGTGTTCCGTTGCGAGCGAGATCGCCCAGTATCTGGCCTGCTTCGGCGAAGGCCGTGGCCCACTCGGTGAGAAAGGCCAGCGACCCGTGCTTATGCAATAGAGGGCTGGTGGGGCTCGCGTCCACGGTCATCAGCCGTCGTAAGCTGGATTCCATGCTGCTCAGCCGGTCGGCGGGTGTGTCCGGGCGATCGGGTCGGATCTCGGCGACACGCGCCCAGATGTCGCCCTGTTCGTACCAGTCCTGGCCCGCGCCGCGCATCAGGATGCTGCACAACAGGACGGACAGCTCGCGCCGCTGGCCACCGCTGCCCCCGGACGTGCTCGCAGGTTCGCTGTCGAGGAAGGCGAGGATGTGTCGGCTGTCGGCGTGGAATAGTTGGTGAGCGAGCGTCATGCCCGCCGGACCGCCGAAGGCGTATGCCTCCGGTTCGTAGGGGGTCTCGACCCAGCTCATGATGTGCCCCGCATATTGCAGGGTGTCGAGTCGCTGGCGGATGAGCGTCGCCGCCTCCTGCTCGATGCTGTCGTGGGCCAGTAGGAAACGCAGTCGCCAGCAAGGATTCTTCCGGGTGAAGAACCATGACGCGATCTCCCCGGCTGCCTCGGCGCTGGTCATCTCCGGGCCGATGTGGACGATGCCGGTGTGTTCGGCGGAGGCGTAGTCGTGGAAATGGATGAACACCTGGCGCCATGACGGCACCGCGAGGTGTGGGCCGATGCTGTGGTTCATGCTCGGAGCTCCTTCGTCCGGTTTCCGGTCAGGTGAGGAGCAGGCACGCGTCCCAGCCCGCAAGCGGGGCGGTGCCGGTTCCGGCAGTGTGCAGAGCGAGAGCCACACCCGCGTGCCCGTCGAGGAGTTCGGGTTCCGCGGGTGCCGAGCGGAGCCGGGCGAGCAGCCTCGTGGCCAGCCTTGGCAGCTCGTCCGCGATGTCCGGCGTGTGGGCGTCGGCGGCCATCCGCCATGCGGTCTGGAACAGCCCGGCCATGCCGTGGCACAGACCGCTCTCGGTGAGGCGGTCGAGTTGCGCGGGGTCACGCAGGCAGCCGAGCATCGCTGCCTCGGCCGTGCGTTGTCGTGCGATGTCGCCGGTAGCCATGCCTGCGAGTTGTTGGGCGCGGGCGACGCCGGGTGTGCCGTAGCACCAGGACGGGCGTTGGTGGCTGGCCTGCTCCACATGTCCTTTGTGGATATTTTCCAGGGTGATATACCCTGGCCACCACGGCCCGGACGGGTGCACCTGTTGCCATGCGTCCAGCCAGGCACAAATCCGGCCAATGGCGTCGGCGTGCCCCTCCACGACGACACCCCGCAGCATGGCTAGGGACAGCAACGCCAACGGGGCGGCGATGCCGTGCGACATGCCGAAGTTTCCGTGGCCGCCAGGAAAGTCCGGCGAAGGGTCGCCGTTCAGAGACACGTCGGTCCACCAGTTGGGAAGGCCGTCGGTGCTGCCCTGCAACGGTTCGGCCAGCCGGACCAGGTAGGCCAGCACTGCTCGTGTGATGTCGTCGTGCGGGTGGCGCCGCAGATGGTAGGCGCCGAAGCCAGTCAGGCCGCGGATGAGGTCGAACTCAGCCATCACGGCCCGGTCGCCACGGTCGATGCGGGCATGGGCTCGGTCGAGACGCCGGCGAGTCACGGAAACCGTGCTCGTGTCGAGCTGGACGAGTGCTCGCTCGTACTTGCCGGACTGGTTGGCGGCGGCGTTGGTGACGAACGCCAGGGTCGGCGCGCCGAAGTACAGGCCGGCGTTGGGACCGGCGCTCAACTCATCGCGCACGGCAGCGGACAACCATACGTGCGCCGTAGACCAGTCGCCGTGGCCCGTGCGGACGCGTTCGATGTGCAGCAGGGCGATGCCCGCTGCGCCCCCGGCCAGCGATTGCGGACGACGGCGACCTCGGCCCCCAGTAACACCGAGCGTGCCGATCGCGTGCGGGTCGACCAGGCGGGAAGCGATAGCGGTGGCTGCTGCCAGCGCGTCTGGGATAGCTCGACTCACGGGGCGCCTGGGGTTCGCGTGGTCCAGCTCACGGCGGCGGCGCGGGCCAGGCGACGGCAGATCCGCTCGGTATCCGGGGAGATTCCCGCCATGCGGGCGTGGTGTAGGTGCAGGAGATCCGAAAGCACCGAGTCCGGAGCGATCTCGTCCGCGGTCGCGAGGACGGCGCGATACCGTGCCAGTGCCGCGCGCCGCAGCGTCCACGAAGTCGCGATGTCCTCGCCGCCGGGTATCGTCCGTAGCGTGGCCCAGTCGTCGTGCGGGTTGGCCAGGCCGATTACTTGGTCGTGTACCTCGCGGGGCGGAGCCGGGATCGAGGACGTCCGGAGCTGGCTGATCAGCCAGCGCATCCCGTCGCCGATACCACCGGTGACGGTGATGACGAGGTCGACCATGCTCGCGGCGAGGATTGCGTGCGGGTGCGGGCCGCCGCGGCAACTGGTCGCTTTCAGCTGCGCGATGACTGCGGCCGAATCAGCGGCGAACACCGACTCCGCCGCAACCATCGCCGCGTCCTCTCCGAAACGTCCGGTCTCCGGGTAGTAGGTGTCCCATTGCACCTGCCCCACCAGGCCGAGACGTCGTAGCCCTGCTGTCCACTCGGCGACCCGCGCGGCGGTCTGTCCGAAATCGGTGTTCCCGAGCCGAATGCGCAGGCGCAGATGCTTGTCGGAATCGTGGTAGCGCAGGAACCACCACTGCGGCTCGTTGTCCCATGCAGACAGTAGGTTGGGCAGGTGAGTGGTGAGGATGGCGGTCTGCCGGTCGGGATGCCCGTACAGCTTGACGTAGAGCCAGTCGTTGCTGCCGGGGAGGTGCCCGTGCTCGCGACTGAGCGTGCGGCCCGACCACGACCGTCGAGGAACAGGCCGGCCGGTGGCGGCGAGTGGGATGACGATGTCGTGGGCACGTCCGTCGATCCATCCCAAGGCGCTGGCATCCGGTGCCTCGCGCACGGTGGCGTGTCCGTTCCGCTCCAGGTCCGTACGGAGCACGGTGAGGTGGGCGGATTCGTGCACATCCAGGCGGATTCGGCGATCGCCGTCGCCGAGGTAGACCGAGGCCGGAACATGGAACTGGTCTCGCCATGCGGCCAGGCTGTGCACCCAGTCCTGCCACGGGGCGGCCGAGCCTGGAAGGTCGGTCGCGGCCAGCGTCCACATGGCCGGGGACAGGATCGAGCGCCGGTAGCGAATCCTGGGCAGGAACGGCAGTCGGCTGGCCGCGCCCCAGGAGAATGGTGCGCACGCCGCGGTACGAGCCGTGGCGATCTCGCAGAGGAACCGCAGGAGTGGATGGGCGTGGTTGGTGAGCTCCACGGCGCTGAACATGATCGGTTCCACCGGCCGCCGACGGGATAGCGAGACCAGGTACAGCTGCTCGGCGTCGGCGCTCACCGCGAGATCGTCCAACGGGAGGACGCCATCACCGCCGGGGTGGTGTTCGGCCACGGACAGCAGGTTCGGCAGCACTGCGGGGCTGCGGGCGATGTTCTCGGCACGCGGGTACACAGGAGGCCCGGACACCTGCACCCGCAGCGCGTCCTCGCTGGCCGTGGGCAACTCGGCGTAGGTGCTGAACATCCGTTCGCGGTCGTCGGCGGCGAAAAGGTCGAGAAACCGCCCGGTTGTGGTGCCGGCCGCGCGGGACGCCCCGGTGATCGCGAGTTCGAACTCGCCCCGACCGAGCGCATCGGGTGTCTGCGCGTAGACACGGCACCGGAGCTCGGTGTGCGGCTGCCCGCGGACCTTGGCGGCGTCCCCGACCGCAAGGTCCGCGATCATAGAGTCGTCGAGCACGATCTCGGTGCGCTGCCGCATCGCGGCGTTCTGCGCCAACCCCAACAAGGCCACATCACGCTCGGACAAACCGGGGACGGCAGGGTGGTCCAGGCGCGAGTCCCGGTAGCCGGCGGGAAACCCGAGCCCGCTGTCGATGTCGAGCAGTTCTTGGACGTCGGCCAGGGCGCCGAGGCCGTACCGTTCGCAGAACCGTCGGTGGTAGTCCTGCCAGGCCGGGGTGCCGAAGGGGTGTGGTGTCAGCCTGACCAGCGCCTCCGCGGTGCTCTCGGCCTCCCGCGCCACCGCGTGCGGCAGGACCAGGCTGCCGTTGAGCCGGAGATCCACCGTGACCGGTCGTTCGACGCTGGAGATGGCCGCCATTCTCTGGGAGGCGCGGGCTCGGAGGTCACGTCCCTGAGTGGGCGAGGCCGCGTCGTTGTGCCGTGTCAGATCGGCGTGGATCTCGCGCAGCTCACTCAGCAGGCCCGCGACCTCGGGCACCGTGTCGGCCCCCACCGCAGCCAGCATCTCCAGGACATGCGCCAGTGGATCGGTGACCGTCATCGGCGGGCGTAACTTGGTGACCAGCATGCGCTGCGCCACCAACCCGGCCAGCATCCTGTTGATCACGAAGTCCGGCCTGTCCGGGAAATCGGTCGCCAGTTTGCCGGCCAAGTCACCCAGACGAATCGGGGACTGAGCGGCCTGTAGGACAGTCTGGACCGCCTCGGTGTGGCGGACCGACACCTCCGCTGGCTCGGTCCCCCTTGCTGCGCCAGCCTGTTGCCAGCAACCCAACACCAGCCTTCCGTGGCGGACGAACCCGAGGTTGTTCCGCACCACCAGTAACCGGTGCCACAGCTCCTGGCAGGTCTCCAGGCCCATGATCACCCCCTCGAGCCATTCGGCGTCGACCCGCGCAACGGCATGATGTTCCGCACCGAAGCACGCTGCTGGTGCGGAACGGAGCCGGGCGGGAGCCACTCCGGCGAACAAGCCGAACGGCGTTGCCCGGCTGCCTGCCCGCTGTAGGTACCGGATGACCGACAGCACCGCACGGCGAACCTCACGCCTCCGCACCCGGCGGCCTTCACACACCTCCTGCACGCGGTGAGCCAGCGCCGGGCTGGCCACCTCAACACTCGCCGCGAACCCGTCGAACGCCCACACCTGCTGCAGCCAGCGACGCCACTGCGCCACATGCTCCTCCGTGTCGCCGGTCAAGTCCGGCCACGGTGGAACGGTGGCACCAGGCAGGCGGACCGCTGCCCGTACCACGGCTCCATCAACAAAACCGTACAACACAGCCCCCACAGGACTCGGACCATCGCGATGGCGGGGAGGTGACAGGCCCCGCCACCGCTACCTCGGACGTGCGTCGGGCCGAACCGGTTAACAACCGCTTTCGGCAGGGCAGGCGCTCTCGCAGGTGCTCCCGCAGTTGTCGTCGGTGAGCCGCATCAGGTCGTCGATGACGGGACCGGACTCGACGATGCTGACATCGAGATCGAACTGCGCGTCCCCTGCCTCGTCCACCATCTGATCCGTCGAGATTGTCACGTTCTCCTCCTTCGTGGGTTCTTCCGAGAGCTGCTGCTTTCGGTCTGTTTTCCTCGCCGTCAGGGCCAGGAGATAACGACTCGCGTGTGCTTCTTGTCGATGACTCGCCCGACCGGAAGTTCGGTATCCGGGGTCGCTGCGGAATACAATTCGATACGTGCACCCGGCCCCCCTCGATGGTCCCGATCCCACGTCTGGATCAGGTCGACATATGCCTCCGCGAGGCGTGCGGCGTCGGGGCCATGTGCGTACGCGCCGAATTCGAACCTGGTGCGGTCGTCGTCGATCGGTCGTGCCGAGGCCCGGTAGGCGAAACTCCCGTCGGTCACCATCGTCTTGCCACCGAAGAGTGTGCTCTTGCTGACCAGTCCGCTGTCGATTGCTTCCTTTGTCGCTTTAAGCAGACCGAAATCCTCCACAACGGTGGCAATCCACAAGTCCAGGTCGTGGAGAGGCTCACCTTCGCCTAACTCCATGCCTGACCAGCGCTCCACTCTCGGGCCGAACAAGGCGTCCCGCAAGCGGTCCGCGTCAACCGGCTGCTCGCCGTCGATCCGCAGGCTGACGTTGTCTCCATCGAGCGCGACCACCCGCTCGCTGTGAGCGCCGCTGCCCTGCATCGGCACGAACCCGCAGAGACGGTAGTCCCGGCTCACCAGGTGATCTCCCTCGTGCTCGAACGTCACCGAGCGGGTCAGGCCGCGCATCCGGAGCGGGACGACGATCCGCCCGCCCTCGGCAAGTTGGTCAGACCACGCAGGGGGGACGTCCCACGCACCGGCGGTGACGATCACCCTGTCGTAGGGAGCGTGGTCCGCCACGCCGTGCTCGGCATCGGCCAACACCACATCGACCTTCCCGTACCCCGCCGCAGCGAGGTAACGCCGGGCACGGTCGACAATGTCCGGATCGATGTCAACCGAGATCACCTCACCGGACTCACCGACCAGCTCGGCGATCAACGCCGCGTTGTAACCACCCGAGCCGATCTCCAGAACCCGCATCCCAGGCTCGATCTCAGCCTGTTCCAACATCGTGGCCTGAACGTCAGAAGCGGATACCATGCTGGTGGCCACGCCGAACTCATCCTGCTTGATATGCAGAGTGGTCATTGTGGCGTAGGCCCGCTCCAGTGGTTCGCCTGGGGCGAACAGGTGCCGTGGCACCGTGCCGACGGCGGCGGCGACCGAGTCGCTACGGATAACCCCCAGCTCACGCAGCTCGCCGACCATCGCCTCGCGTAGGGCGGCAGCCTGGCTGATCTCGTCAGCTGCGCTGACGTTCCTGTCTCGGAGTGTGCTCACGTGGTTACCCTATCCAGGGGTTGACTTCGGCATGCAGACGCATCCACGGCGCAGGAGTGGACGCGCGTCAGGGCTCTATCGATCTTTGCCCACGCGCCCACCGCTATTCCTCGACTAGCGAACATACCGACCATCAGCTACCTCTCGAGCCCCAGCGACTGCCCAGTTCGTCAGACCCGGCCCTGAGGCCAGGTAAACTGTGCCGCCAGGAGACGACGGGTTCCATCCCGGTAAGCTTGATCTTTGAAGCAGGTCTTACCCCTCCTGAGTGGAGGGTTGGCTGGCCGCAGCCAGCGGCGCCACCGCGCCACATGCTCATCCGTGTCGCCGGTCAAGTCCGGCCACGGTGGAACGGTGGTACCAGGCAGGTGGGCCGCTGTCCGTACCACGGCTCCATCAACGAAACCGTATAACACAGCCCCACAGGACTCGGACCATCGCGGTGGCAGGGAGGTGACAGGCCCCGCCACCGCGAATACGGACGCGCGTCGGGCCGAACCGGCTAACAACCGGTATCGCGACAGGCGCTCTCGCACGTCGTTCCGCAGCCGTCATCGGTGAGCCGCATCAGGTCGTCGATGACGGGACCGGACTCGACGATGCTGATGTCTAGATCGAACTGCACGTCCCCTGTTCCGGTCATCTGATCCATCTGACCAGTCATCTTTTCTCCTTTGTAGTGTTCTCCGAAAGCTATGACTTTCGGTCTGGATCACCCGTCGTCAGCGCCAGGAGATGACGACTCGCGTGTGTCTCTTGTTGATAACCCGCCCGACAGGAAGTTCCACATCCGAGGCGGCAGCGGGATACAGCTCGATGCGCGCCCCCGGACCCCCACAATGATCCCGAACCCACGTCAGGATCAGGTCGACATATGCCTCCGCGAGGCGTGCGGCGTCGGGGCCATGTGCGTACGCACCAAAATCGAACCTGGTGCGATCCGCATCGACCGGTCGTGCTGAGGCCCGGTAGGCGAAACTCCCGTCCGCCACTATCGTTTTGGCGCCAACCCGCGTGGACTTACTGACCAGACCGCTGTCGATCAATTCTGTCGTCGCCGTAAGCAGACCGAAACCGTCCACAGCAGTAGCAATCCACAAGTCCAGGTCATGGAGAGGCTCACCCTCGCCCTCGCCGAACTCCATGCCCGACCAGCGCTCCACTCTCGGGCCGAACAAGGCGTCCCGCAAGCGGTCCGCATCAACCGGCTGCTCCCCGTCGATCCGCAGGCTGACGTTGTCCCGTCGAGCGCGACCACCCGCTCGCTGTGAGCGCCGCTGCCCTGCATCGGCACGAACCCACAGAGACGATAGTCCCGGCTCACCAAGTGATCACCCTCATGCTCGAATGTCACCGAGCGGGTCAAGCCGCGCATCCGGAGCGGGACGACGATCCGCCCGCCCTCGGCGAGCTGGTCAGACCACGCAGGGGGGACGTCCCACGCACCGGCGGTGACGATCACCCGATCGTAGGGAGCTTGGTCCGGCGCGCCGTGCTCGGCATCGGCCAACACCACATCGACCTTCTCGTACCCCGCCGCAGCGAGGTAACGCCGGGCACGTTCGACAATGTCCGGATCGATGTCAACCGAGATCACCTCACCGGACTCACCGACCAACTCGGCGATCAACGCCGCGTTGTAACCGCCCGAGCCGATCTCCAGAACCCGCATCCCAGGTTCGATCTCGGCCTGTTCCAACATCGTGGCCTGAATGTGCGACTCTGATAACGAACTGAGTGCCGCACCGTGTTCGTTCCTCTTGGTCACAATAGCACGGGTGGCCGCGTACACCGCGTCCAGCGGCTCTCCAGGAGCGAACAGGTGCCGTGGCACCGCGCCGACGGCGGCGGCGACCGAGTCGCTACGGATCGCTCCCAGCTCACGCAGCTCGCCGATCATCGCCTCGCGTAGGGCGGCAACCTGGGTGGTCTCGTCAGATGCGCTGACGTTCATATCTCGGAATGCGCTCACGTGGTTACCCTATCCAGAGGGTTGGGTTCGGCATGCAGACGCATCCACCGCGTAGGAGTGGATGCACGTCAGGGCTCTTGATGTAGTGTTCCAGGTGACAGCCTGAATCGATTTTTGCCCACGCGCCCGCTGCTGTTCTTCGACCAGCGAACATACCGAACATCAGCTACCTCTTCCGGCGTCTTTGTTCTTGCGGGTACTGCTGGACGTACACCCGTCTGCCCGCGCCCAGCCGGTGACGTCCGCGGTAGCTACGCCGTCGTAGTCAGGCGCACAAGCGCACGAACACATGCTCGTCCTCGGTCGGTCACCTCCGGCGGGGACGGTGGCACCCAGGGCCAGGGACGATCTGGCCGCACTGTCGGAGGGCGGTTCAACCCCTTGTATCGAGCCCTGCGACTGCCCCAGTTCGTCAGACCCGGCCCTGAGGCCAGGTAAACTGTGCCGGCAGGAGACGGCGGGTTCCATCCCCGAAACCTTGATCTTTAAAGCAGGCCTTACCCCTCCAGAGTGGAGGGTTGGCCGGTTTCCGGGGCCAGTACCGTGTGGTCCATGACCTGCCCAGCACGGCCCAGACCTGAGGAGAGCGTGTGGTGAGCGACGAGCCACGCAGCAAGAAAGCAGCACAGGCGCGGCTCACCGCGAAGCTGCGCGCGGAGAACAAGACCTGGACCGAGGTCGCCCAGCACTTCGCCCAGTGTTACCAGGTCACCATGCTGGTGGCGTTCCGGCTGGCGCACGGCTGGAGCCAAAGCCAGGTCGCCGAGCAGTGGAACGATCACTGGCCCGACGAGCCCAAGACGTTCA
>Ga0136617_10004338_pt1 | contig 12696 bp, 9 predicted proteins | sample AntDrymUQ3222106_2_FD_129672 | JGI IMG/M metagenome (GOLD analysis project Ga0136617, IMG submission 129672) | Polar desert sand microbial communities from Dry Valleys, Antarctica - metaG UQ322 (21.06) | ecosystem: Environmental > Terrestrial > Soil > Desert | place: Antarctica: Dry Valley...
CGGCCGGCGCCTGCTCGGCGGCGGGAGCAGGAGCGTCGGCAGCGGCCGGAGCCGGAGCAGGGGCGGCGGCCGGCGCGTCGGCGGCGGCGGGAGCAGGGGCGGCGGCTGGCGCGTCGGCGGCGGCGGCGGTCGGCGCCTGGGCGGCGGCGGGAGCCAGAGCTGCGGCGGCGGCCGGCGCGGGGTCGTCGGCCGGCGCGGGCGCAGCGATGGCGACCTGCTGATCGGCCGCGAGGCCGGCGCCGGCTGGCTCGGCAACGCCGATCAGGTCGCCCTCGGCGGGCCCGTCCTCAGGCTGCTGGTCGGGCTCCGGCGGGCCGCCGGGCTGCAGGTCGGGGTCCTCGTCGGGCGTTCCGTCGGGCGGGCGGGCCGGCTGATCGAGGCCGCCGCCGCCCTCGTCGGGGGCCGGCGGCGTGTCGGGCCCCTGGTCGCCGCCGCCGGTCTGCTCGGGGGCGGGCGTCCCCGGCGTGCCGCCGGGCTTGGAGCCGGCCGAGTTGGGATCGGCGCCGGCCGTGACCTCGGCGGCGTTGGAGAAGCCGTCGCCGTCCGTGTCGTCCTGGTCGTCGCCCAAGCCGTCGCCGTTGGAGTCGCCGGCGCCCGGGTTGGAGCCGATGACCTCCTCGGTGCCGTTGCTGAGGCCGTCGCCGTCGCGGTCGTCGTCGCCGTCGAGCACGCCGTCGCCGTCGGAGTCGTCGATGCCGGGGTTGGCGCCCAGGTCCTGCTCGGTCTGGTTGGAGAGCCCGTCCTCGTCGGCGTCCTCCCGGCCGTCCGGGATGCCGTCGGCGTCGGTGTCGGCGGAGAGCGGGCTGGTCCCGGCCGCCTGCTCGTACAGGTTGGTGAGGCCGTCGCCGTCGCCGTCGACCTTGTCGTCGGTGAGGCCGTCGCCGGTGGTGTCCTGGAGGTCGGGGCGGGTGCCCGCCATGACCTCGACGCCGTTGCGTAGGCCGTCCAGGTCAGAGTCGAGGTCGACGTCGGCGGTCTTGTCGTCGCTGAAGGTCTTGGTCGGCGCCGTGTTGATCCGGAGCTCGTCGACGTTGGTGATCCCGTCGCCGTCTGCGTCACCGACCGGATCGGTCATCGGGTCCAGCCCGTAGGCCTCCCAACGCTGGTCGGGAATGCCGTCGCCGTCCGTGTCCACGGCGAGCTGGTAGTTCGCGGCGTCGGCCAGCGCGCTGTCGCCGCCGCCGGCGACGGTGCCGGAGCCGGGCGGCCGGTCGGGGTCGCCCGCCGGGCGCTCGTCGCCGGGGGCGCGCTCCGGCGCGGCCGGCGCGCCGGGCAGCGTCACGGCGGGCGCGGCGCCGTCGAGCGGCAGCGACGCGACGGCCACCGGTCCGACGCCGGCGGCGGGCGCGGAAGTCGAGGAGCCCGAGCCGGAGGCGGGCTGCGCGGTGCGCGGCGCCGGGGCGAGGCGGACCGTCTGCGTGCCGTCGCCGGCCCGCTGAGACGGCAGGCCCTTCCAGTTCGTGACCGGCGCCACCAGCGCGCCGCCGACGAGGATGGCGCAGATCAGACCGGCCGAGAGCGCCCCGGCGAACCTCAGGTCGCGCGCGTGCGAGCCGCCCGCGCGGGGCGGGGTGCTGCTAGGACGACTCATGTGCTGCGACATTTCGGCTTCATCCCCTACTGGTCCCGTGTCCAACCGGGTCATCGGCATGTTCTACGCGCGTGTGAAGGGTTCGTGTGGCCGTCTGGACGATTGTTCGATGCCGCTGGACGGCCTTTCTACGCTGATCGGCGATCACTAAAGCGGTGAATCGCGCCTCCGTCGATAAACCGGAATCCTGGCTGAGACGAGACTCGCCGGCCCGTGCATGCGCGCTTGCAGTATTGCGCCGCGTGTTCGAGGACGGCGCGTGGGCCGATCGCGCCCTGCACGCCGAGGCGCGGCGGCTGGGCCTGGACGCCCGGGAGCGCGCGCTGGCCACCCGGCTCGCCTACGGCGCCGTGCAGCGGCGGGCGACGCTCGACCACCTGATCGAGGCGCTCGCGGGCCGGCCGGTCGAGCGGCTCGAGCCGCTCGTGCTCGCCGCCCTGCGCCTAGGCCTCTACCAGATCGTCTACGCCGACCGGGTGCCCGCTTACGCGGCGGTCGGCGAGTCCGTCGCGCTCGTGAAGCGCGCGTCGCCCGGTGGCGCCAAGCTCGTCAACGCCGTCCTGCGCCGCGGGGCGCGGGAGGCCGCCGGGATGGTGGCAGCGCTCGGCGACGCCACGCCCGCACTGGCCGCGCTGCGCCACTCGCACCCCGGCTGGATCGCCGCGCTGTGGTGGGAGATACTCGGCCCGGATGCCGCCCGCGCGCTGCTGGCGGCCGACAACGAGCCGGCCGAGGCCGTGCTGCGCGTCAACACGCTGCGTGCGGAGCCCGGCGATCTCGCGGCGCGGCTGCCGGTCGCCACACGGCCCGCGCCCGGGCTGCCCGAAGGTCTCGTGCTCGAGGGGGCGTTCGACGCGTTCGCCTCGCCGCTGTGGGCGCAGGGCCGGTTCATGCCCCAGTCGCGCGCGGCGATGACCGTGGCGCGCCTCCTCGCTCCGCAGCGGGGCGAGCGGGTGCTGGACCTGTGCGCGGCCCCGGGCGGCAAGACGACGCATCTGGCGGCGCTGATGGAGGGCGAGGGCGCGGTCGTCGCCGTCGAGCGCCATCCTGGCCGGGCCGACGCCCTGCGCCGCACCGCGGCGCGGATGGGCGCCGAGAACGTCGAGGTGCGCACCGCCGACGCCGCCGGCGCCCACGAGCCCGCCGCTTACGACCGCGTGCTCGTCGATCCGCCGTGCTCGGACCTCGGCGTGCTCGCCTCGCGCCCCGACGCGCGCTGGCGCAAGCCGGCCGACCTCCCCGCGCGCCTCGCGTGTGAGCAGGCGGCGATCCTGCGCGCGGGCGCGGACGCGCTGCGCCCGGGCGGCACGCTCGTCTACTCCACCTGCACGATCTCGCCCGCCGAGAACGAGGCGGTCGTGCAGGCGTTCCTGGCCGAGCGGGCTGACTTCGGCGCCGACGACCTGCGCGCCGACGTGCCGCTGTGGGAGCATTCAGCCGTGGCTCGCTTCGCCCAGACCCTCCCGCACCGCGACGGGACCGAGGGATTCTTCATCGCCAGGCTGCGCCGCGCGGAGTCCGAGTGAGCGACGAGGCGGTCGACCTCGGCGACGTGTGCCCGGCGTGCCACGAGCCGTGGCTGCGGCCTTCGAACCTGCCCGGACGCTACCGCTGCGTGAACTGCCTGCGCCGCTTCGAGCTCGCGTCGGTGTGCCCGAACTGCGGCGAGCACTCGACGATCGTGCGGATGTCGAGCACCGCCCTGTACTCCTGCAACCACTGCCGGAGCTCGATGCTCCAGCCGATCTGATGGCCGGCGGACCGGCGGGCGTGGCCCCCTCCGTCCTGGCGGCGGACTTCGCGCGCCTCGGGGCCCAGGTCGGGGAGGTGCTCGACGCGGGCGCCCGGACGATCCACGTCGACGTGATGGACGGTCACTTCGTGCCGGCGCTGAGCATGGGGCCGTCGGTCGTCGCGGCGCTGGCCGAGCAGGTTCACGGCGCCGGCGGCTACCTCGACGTCCATCTGATGGTCGAGCGCCCCGAGCGCCACATCGCCGCCTTCGCGGCGGCCGGGGCCGACGGGATCACGATCCACGTCGAGGCCACGCCCCACGGCAACTACGCGCTGGGCGCGATCCGCGACGCCGGCTGCCACGCGGGACTCGCGCTGTGCCCGAGCACGCCGGTCCAAGCCGCTTCCGAGCTGGTCGACGAGCTCGACCTCATCCTCTGCATGACGGTGAACCCCGGCTGGGGCGGGCAGGCCTTCCTGCCCGGCTCGATCGGAAAGGTCGAGCGCCTGCGCGCACAGGTGGGCGATCGGCCCGCGCTCGAGGTCGACGGCGGCGTCGACGCGCGCACCGCCGGCCCGTGCGCTCGCGCCGGAGCGACGGTGTTCGTCGCCGGCTCGGCCGTGTTCGGCGGAGCTGACCCCGGGGCGGCGTACCGCGCTGTGGCGGATGCCGTACGCACCTGAGTGTGGGCAGCCGTATGTGCGGGCAGTTTGCTTGCGTCCACAATCGTTCACACGCCCATGGCCTGGACCATCCTCATCGTCGACGATCATCCCTCCTTCCGGGCGAGCGCGCGCGTCGTCTTGGAGTCCGAGGGGTTCAGCGTCGTCGGTGAGGCGGTGGACGGCGCCTCGGCCCTGACCGAGTGCTGCCGGCTGCGCCCCGAGGTGGTGCTGCTCGACGTGCAGCTGCCCGACACCGACGGCTTCCACGTGTGCGCCGAGATCACCTCCCACGCGGAGCACCCGACGGTGATCATGACCTCCAGTCGCGACGGCTCGGACTTCGGGTCGCTCGTGTCGACGTCCGGCGCGTGCGGATTCGTGCCCAAGGCCGAGCTCTCGGGTGAGCGCGTGCAGGAGCTGCTCGGACCGTGACGGGTCTGCGGCGCGCGCTCGCGCTCGTCGCGATCGAGGGCTTCGTCGTCGGGCTCGTCGCCCTGGCGATCATCCTGGCGTCCGACCACATCGACGACAACGCGGTCAACGCGACGCTCCTCGTCTTCGTCGGCTGGTCGTTCATCGGCGCCGGCCTCTACGCCTGGTGGCGCCGGCCCGACAACCGCTTCGGCGTGCTGCTCACCGCGGTGGGCTTCGCCTACTTCCTCAGCGCGCTCACCGGGGCCGACGCGGGCTGGCTGTTCACCATCGGGGTGCTGCTCTCGAGCGTCCATCTCGCGGTCTTCGTCCACATGCTGCTCGCGTATCCCGACGGGCGCATCGCGTCGCGGCGGCTGCGCAAGGTGCTCGGCGCGGGATACGCGCTCTCGGTCGTCGGGCCGCTGCCGTCGCTGCTGTTCGCCACGCCCGCCACCCTCGACTGCGACTGCCCGGACTCCGCGATCCGGATCACGGACGACCGCACGCTGTTCGAGGTCTCCGACGCGCTGATGTCCGGGCTCGCGGTGCTCATCGTCGGCTACGTCCTCTACGTGCTGGTCACGCGCTGGCAGACGGCCACGCAGCCGCGCCGGCGGGCGATGGCGCCGATCCTGTGGTCGGGCGTCGGCCTGCTGGTGCTGCTGGCCGGCTCGCTCACCTCGGAGGCCGTCAACGGCCCGGAGATCGTGTCGAGCGCGACGAGCGTGCTGGGGCTGGTCTTCTTCGCCGTCACCCCGTACGGGTTCCTCTTCGGCCTGCTGCGCTCGCGCGTCGTGCAGGCGGGGGCGGTCTCAGAGCTGCTGCAGCGCATGGCCGACGCGCCCGACGGCAGCGGCCTGCGCCAGCTGCTGTCCAACGCGCTGGGCGACCGCTCGCTGCAGGTGGTGTACTGGCTCGAGGACAAGCAGCGCTGGGTCTACGCCGACGGGCGGCTCGCCACGCTGCCCGAGGACGACGACCGCGCCCGCGCGTGGTCGCCGGTCGAGCACGAAGGCCGCGCCGTGGGCGCGATCGTGCACGACCGCTCGCTGTGCGAGGACCCCGAGCTGGTGCGCTCGGTCGCGGTCGCCGCCGGCCTGTCGATCGAGAACGAGCGCCTGCAGGCGCAGCTGCGCGCGCGTGTGGAGGAGCTGCGCGCCTCGCGCGCCAGGATCGTCGAGGCCGGCACCGCCGAGCGGCGCCGGTTGGAGCGCAACCTGCACGACGGCGCCCAGCAGCGACTTGTCGCGCTGTCGCTCTCCATGCGCCTGGCGCAGAGCAAGCTGCGCAACGAGCCCGACGCCGCCGAGCAGCTGCTCGCGGGCGCGCAGGCGGAGCTGGGCCGGGCGCTCGAAGAGCTGCGCGAGCTGGCGCGCGGCATCCATCCGGCCGTGCTGTCGGATCGCGGCCTGAGGGCCGCGATCGAGGGGCTCGCCGGCCGCTCGCCCGTCCCGGTCGAGCTGGCTGGGACCCCGCGCGAGCGGCTGCCGGCCGCCGTCGAGGCCGCGGCGTACTTCGTCGTCTCGGAGGCGCTGACCAACGTCGTGAAGTACGCCAACGCCTCCCAGGCGCGCGTCTCGGTCTCGCGCAGCAACGGCCATGCCGTGGTGGAGGTCGCCGACGACGGCGTCGGCGGGGCCGATCCCGGGCGCGGATCGGGCCTGCGCGGACTCGCGGATCGCGTCTCCGCGCTGGACGGGACGCTCGAGTTGCGCTCACCGCAGGGCGCGGGCACCCTGCTTCGTGCTGAGATCCCCGTATGACCGCGCCCATCCGCGTCGTGATCGCCGACGATTCCGTGCTGCTGCGGGAGGGTCTCGCGCGGCTGCTGGAGGACTCCGGCTTCGAGGTCGCCGGCCAGGCCGGCGACGGCGAGGACCTGCTGCGCAAGGTCGGCGCGCACAAGCCCGACGTCGCGGTCGTGGACGTGCGGATGCCCCCGACGCACACAGACGAGGGCCTGCGGGCCGCCCACCAGATCCGCAAGGACCACCCGGCGACCGGCGTGCTCGTGCTCTCCCAGTACGTAGAGGAGGCCTACGCGCTCGAGCTGCTGTCACAGTCGACCGAGAGCACGGGCTACCTGCTCAAGGATCGCGTCGCCGACATCGACTCCTTCACCGACGCCGTCCGGCGCGTCGCCGGCGGCGGGTCGGCGCTCGATCCCGAGGTCGTGGCCCTGCTGCTGGGTCGCCGGCGGCGCGAGGACCCGCTGCACTCGATCACCCCGCGTGAGCGCGAGGTGCTCGGCCTGATGGCCGAGGGCCGCTCAAACAACGCGATCGCCGAGGCGCTCGTGGTGACCGAGCGCGCCGTGGAGAAGCACGTGACCTCGATCTTCTCCAAGCTCGACCTCACGCCGACGGTCGAGGACCATCGCCGCGTGCTCGCGGTGCTCGCGTACCTGCGCGCCGGCTGAGCGCCCGAGGGTGCGGCTGCCCGCACCTGGGCTTGACCGGTCTTCTCCCTTTCAAGGGCGGGCGGCCGCGACGATGCTGGGGGCCATGAGCTCGCCTGCTGCCGCCCCCCCGATCGTCGCGACCGCCGAACTGCACCGCAACTACGGTGAAGGCGAAGCCGCGGTGCACGCGCTGCGCGGCGTCACGATCGCGTTCCCGCCCGGTGAGTTCACGGCGATCATGGGCCCGTCGGGCTCGGGCAAGTCGACGCTGATGCACCTGCTGGCCGGCCTGGATCAGCCGACGTCGGGCTCCGTGGTGGTCGACTCCCAAGAGCTCGCCAACCTCGACGACAAGCGGCTGACCTCGCTGCGGCGCGACAAGCTGGGCTTCGTCTTCCAGGCGTACAACCTCATCCCCGTCCTCACGGCGCGCGAGAACATCACGCTGCCGCTGATGCTGGCGGGCGAGAAGGTCGACCAGGCGTGGTTCGAGACGCTCGTGGACGCCGTCGACCTCGGCGACCGCCTGACGCACCGCCCGGGCGAGCTGTCGGGCGGCCAGCAGCAGCGCGTGGCGATCGCGCGCGCCCTGATCTCCCGCCCCGCGGTCGTGTTCGCCGACGAGCCGACGGGCAACCTCGACTCGAGCTCCGCCGCCGAGGTGCTCGGCCTGCTGCGCCGCGCGGTCGACGAGTTCGGCCAGACCGTGATCATGGTCACCCACGACGCCGGCGCGGCGGCCGCCGCCGACCGTGTCGTGCTGCTCCGCGACGGCCTCGTCGTGCACGACGGCGTCGCCGCGGACGCCGAGGGGCTGCTCGACCTCATGAAGCAGGTGGCGTAGATGGTGCGGATGGCTCTCCGCGGGCTGCTCGCCCGCAAGCTCCGCACGGCGCTGACGGGCTTCGCGGTCGTGATCGGCGTCGCCTTCGTCGCGGGCACCTTCATCTTCACCGACACGATCAACGCGTCGTTCACCGACCTGTTCGAGCGCGTTTCCAAGGGCGTCGACGTCAACGTCACCGCCAAGCAGGTGGTCGAGGGCGACTTCGGCGGCCGCACCCAGCCGCTGCCGGACGGGACGTTCGAGACGGTCCGGTCGGTGCCGGGCGTCGAGGCGGCCGAGGCGCGCTTCGAGACCGAGGTCACGATCTTCGACAAGGACAACGAGCCGATCGGCGGCGGCGGGCCTCCGTCGATCGTGTTCTCGAGCAACGCGGAGCGCTTCGACCCGCTCGACTACGTGCAGGGCGGCCCGGCCGAGGAGCCGGGCCAGGTGACGCTCGACAAGGCGACCGCCGATCGCAACGAGTTCGTGGCCGGCGACACGCTGCGCATCGCGGGCCGCGGTCCGGTGCGTGAGTACGAGATCTCCGGCATCACCCAGCTCGGCGAGCAGAAGTCGCTCGGCATCGTGAGCATGAACATGCCGCTGGCCGAGGTGCAGGAGCTCGCGCGCAAGCCGGGCGCGGTCACCGAGGTCGCCGCGGCCGCCGCGGGCGGGACCAGTCCGGAGCAGCTCAAGGCGCAGATCGCCGGCGCCCTCGGCGACACGGCCGACGTGCGCACCGGCCAGGAGCAGGCGGACAAGTCGGCGTCGGACATCACCGACTCGCTGGGCTTCCTGAAGATCGGCCTGCTGGTGTTCGCCGGCGTGGCCGTGCTCGTCGGCGGCTTCTTGATCTTCAATACGTTCGCGGTCACCGTCGCCCAGCGCTCGCGCGAGTTCGCGCTGCTGCGGACGCTCGGCGCGTCACGGCGGCAGGTGCTCAACTCGGTGATCGCCGAGACGCTCGTGATCGGCTTCCTGGCATCCGTGCTCGGGATCCTTGCCGGCCTCGTGCTGGCGCCCGCCCTGCGGGCGCTGCTCGCGTCCTTCGGCATCGAGCTGCCGTCCACCGGCACGGTGATCGCGCCGCGCACGATCATCGTCGGCCTGCTGGTCGGCATGATCGCGACGCTGGTCTCGGGCCTCGTCCCCGCCCGCCGCGCCACGCAGGTGGAGCCGGTGGAGGCGATGCGCGACGCGGCGACGCCAAGCGTGCGCGGCGTGAGCCGCAAGCGGCTGTTGACCTCCACGCTGGTCATCGTGCTCGGACTCGCCGCGCTGCTGGGCGGGCTGTTCGGCGGGGCCGGCGGCTCGGCCGCGGCATCCCTGCTCGGCCTCGGCGTGGTCGTGATGATGTTCGGCGTCGCGCTGCTCGCACCGGTGCTGGTGCGGCCGCTGGCCCGCCTGATCGGGACGCCGCTGGAGCGGATCCAGGGACTTCCCGGCCGGCTGGCGCGCGAGAACGCCGAGCGTCAGCCGCAGCGGACCGCGATCACCGCATCGGCGCTGATGATCGGGCTCGCGCTCGTCGTGTTCACCGCGATCTTCGCGGCGGGGTTGAGCGGGTCGATCGACAAGGTGATCGACGAGCAGTTCAGCCGCACCGCGCTGATCGTCACGCACGACGACGGCTTCTCGCCGGTCCCCAGCGACGTGGCCGAGCGGCTCGGCACGGTCGACGGCGTCGACGTCGTGTCGCCGCTGCGCTTCGACCAGGCCAACGTCAAGGGCGGCGGCGACTCGGTCCCGGTGTCCGGCGTGGACCCGGCCACGATCACGCAGCTGTTCGCGCCCGAGCTCGAGCAGGGCGACCCGGACGTGCTGGCGAGCCTGGCCGACGACCAGGTGCTCGCCGACGACGGCTGGGCGGAGGATCACGGGTTCACGGTCGGCGACCGGCTCGAGGTCACGACGCCGACGGGCGCCGAGCTCACCTACGAGCTCGCCGGCACCTACGACAACCAGGCCGGCGTGCTGGGCAGCATCGTGGTCACCAACGACTCGATGAGCGAGGACTGGAACCAGCCCGACGACGCGTTCATCCTCGTCGGCGGTCGGGGCGATCCCGAGACGCTCGAGCAAGCCGCCAAGGCGTCGCTGCAGGAGTTCCCGGTCGCCAAGGCGCAGACGCTCGGGCAATTCAAGGACGCGCAGGCCGACCAGGTCAACCAGCTGCTCGGGCTCGTCTACGCCCTGCTGTCGCTCTCGGTGATCGTGGCGCTGCTGGGCATCGTCAACACGCTGGCGCTGGCCGTGCACGAGCGCACGCGAGAGCTCGGGCTCCTGCGCGCGGTCGGGATGAGCAAGCGCCAGGTGCGCCGCATGGTCCGCGCCGAGTCGGTGATCACGGCCCTGATCGGCGCGGTGCTCGGGCTCGTGCTCGGGGTCGTGTTCGCGGTCGTCGTCTCGCGCCCGCTGGCCGACGAGGGGTTCGTGCTGACGTTCCCGATCGTCACGCTGGTCGTCTTGACGGTGCTCGCCGCGCTCGCCGGCGTGCTGGCGGCGATCCCCCCGGCGCGCCGCGCCTCGAAGGTCGACGTGCTGCGGGCGGTCACGACGGAGTGAAGCGGCTCAGCGCAGCGCGCGGCGCGAGACCGGGAAGTCGAAGAACGTCTCCGGGAACGGCTCGTCGCGGAGCGTGTAGTGCCACCACTCCAGCTCGTAGTTGGCGAAGCCGGCATCCTCGAGCCTGCGCTTGAGCAGCAGCCGGTTCTCGCGCGCCTCCCCCTGGATGCGCGGATCGAGCGTATGCGACAGCGTGTCGAAGCAGTCGAATCCGGTGCCCATGTCGACCGAGTTGTCGGGGAAGCGCTGGACGTAAGGGGCGGCGCAGTCGACCAGGCCCATGCGCGGTCGCCAGCGTGGCTGGCGTCGGGCCGGCAGCTTCACGAGCGTGAGGTCGACCGTGGAGCCGCGGCTGTGGCCTGAGCGCTCGGCGATGTAGCCGTCCGCGAACAGGCGCGACTTGTCCACGCGCGGGTAGAACTCCGGCTTCATCCGGTCGTCGTGCAGCCGGCGCGCCCAGCGCACGAAGTGGTCGACGGCGGTCTGCGGCCGGTAGCAGTCGTAGACCTTCAGCGAGTAGCCCTCAGATCGCAGCGCCGCCTGCGCCTCGGCCAGCGCCTCCGCGGCCGGCCGCGTGAGCACGCAGATCGGGTCGCGGTAGCCGCGGATCCGGCGCCCCACGAAGTTGTGGCGCCCGTGGTAGCGGATGTCATGCAAGATCGAGGCGTCGACCTCGTCCAGGGCGACGAACTCCGGTGGCGCCGCCGGCCGCTCGGCGTGCGCGCCGACCGGAAGCGCGACCACGGCGACGAGGACCGCCACCAACCACATCGGGGCCCGACGCACGAACATGCGCCAACCGTACTCGCTATCGTCGCTAGGCGCCGCTGACAGGCGCTCAGCGCTGAGCCAGGAGGTGCGGGTTGTCGGCGGCGACCCGCACCTCGACGATCTCCCCAGCGGGCTGCGGGCGATCACGACGGAGTGACGCGGCTGGACGGCACCGCGGGCGCGCTGTAGGGTCGGCCGGGCAAGGACAAGCTGCCCGCGAGGAGGCAGGTGACACTCCAGAGGCAGACGACGGGCGGGGCGTCGCGGCGCCCGTCCGGACTCCGACCCCCCGAAGCGCGCGACGCCCAGCCCACCGGCGGCGGCGTGCGCGAGCCGCCTGCGATCGACCCGCAGCAGGTCGCCCGCATGGGCAACCACGCGGCGTCGCGGGAGATCGCGCGCGTGCTCGCGGCCCGCTCCGCGCCGGCGCCGGCGCCGTCGGGCCGGCTCCAGGTGAGCCGGTTCGAGTCGATGGAGCACAAGCGGATGGGCGACCTGGGCGCGGAGGGCGCGAGCATGCAGCTCGCTCCGGGCCTCACGGTCAGCTTCGGCGACGTCACGGCCCTGGCGGGCGACTACTTCGGATCGGTCCAGCAGCTCCAGGCGCTCGCGGGCGTTCCCGGCTCGGCGTCGGCTCCATTCTCGGTCGTGGGCAGCGTGGACGAGGTCAAGTACGCCCTCTACGTCGAGGTCCAGAAGACGATGAAGGCCGACCAGTTCGATGAGGGGGTCGTCAACGCGGCCAAGCGGCGCTACTTCGGCCTCGCCGCACAGAACGCGTCGCACTTCAGCCAACCGGAGCTGGGCGACGAGCTGCTCACCCAGGCCGAGCGCGCGGCGAAGGGGAGCGCGAACAACGCCGGCAGCTACCTCGCGAACCACGAGCTGGCGATCGAGGCGGCGATCGCGGCGGGCTCGGGCCAGTGCGGACCGCTCGACGAGGCGATGCTGTACGAGGGCTTCGGCAGCCACTTCCTCACCGACGCGTTCGCGAGCGGCCACACGCGCACCCCGCGCACGTCGATCTCGGACTGGTGGAACCCGAAGGTCCCGATGTTCTGGCACAACCTGAAGCTCTGGCTGGCGGAGAACATCGCCAAGCACCTGAACGACAACACCATCATCGCCGGATCGGTGCTGACGATCAACTACTTCTGGAAGTCGGCGATCGACACGCTCGAGTCGGTGATGGCGGCCAAGGGGATGCCCGACCTGACGTTCGGGGACGCGATCGGCGGGGCACTGCACGATCTCGACAACCTGGAGGGCGTCGAGGCGCAGGTGGGCGACCGGTTCGTGACCCTCGTGGGCGACGGCGAGGTGCTCGACGGCTCCGATCGCGAGCTCGCACGCGGATCCGAGACGCTGAAGCTCGCGGCCGCGAGCGTGAAGGTGAGCATCAAGGACATCCACGACGCCTACGAGTACGCAACGTCCGGGCAGACCGATCCGACCGCAGTCAAGCAGGCGCTGATGACGCCCGACGGCCTGTACCGCGCCGAGCAGCTGTGGCCGCACGCCCTGCCGGACTCCCAGGTGGCCAACCCCACGCTGCCCTGGATGGTTTCCACGATCGAGGAGCTGCTGGCGAACGACCGGATCCAGGAGGCGCTCACCCACTTCGCCCACGAGAAGGCCGACACGCTCGGCGGGGAGGTGGAGCTCGACGCGCCCTTGAAGCTGGAGAAGGAAGCCGCCCTGAAGTGGACGCTGGCCAAGCTCAAG
>Ga0136617_10004339_pt1 | contig 12695 bp, 16 predicted proteins | sample AntDrymUQ3222106_2_FD_129672 | JGI IMG/M metagenome (GOLD analysis project Ga0136617, IMG submission 129672) | Polar desert sand microbial communities from Dry Valleys, Antarctica - metaG UQ322 (21.06) | ecosystem: Environmental > Terrestrial > Soil > Desert | place: Antarctica: Dry Valley...
CAGCTGCTCCATCGTGCGCATCGAGAGCGGCTCCTCGCGCACCACGTCGCGCTCGGTGACCTCCAGCACGAGGGCGAGACCTCCGAGCGAGTCCATCGTGGCACCGACCTTGTCCACGAAGGCGGGCGACCGAAGCTGCTGGGCAGAGATGTTCACTCCGATGTTGAGCCCGGAGCTCGACAGATTCTCGAGGTGGCGGACCGCCCCCACGTCGCGGGCGACGATGTCCAGCACATGCTCGCCGAGCGGGACAACCATGCCCGTCTCCTCGGCCAGCGGCATGAACTGCCCGGGCGGAATGTCGTCCTTGCCGTGCTGCCAGCGAGCCAGCGCCTCCAGGCCGACGGTCTTCCCCGAGTGCACCTCGATGATGGGCTGGTAGACGACCCGGAGGTCCCCGGTGTCCACCGCCTTGCGCAGCGCGTCCATCATCTCCAGCTTGCGCACCCTTGCCGTACCGAGTTCGTCCTGGTAGCGGGCGATGCAGTTCTTGCCCAGCGCTTTGGCCTCGTACATGGCCATGTCGGCGCTGCGAAGCACCCGCTCACCCGAGTCGGCTCCGTCGGAGGTGGCGATGCCGATGCTGGTGCTCACGGTGACGGTGTGGCCGTGCACCGCGACCGGCTCCAGGACGGCGGCCAGCACACTTGTGCTGACCCGGTCGATGCTCTCGGGGTGGCGCACATCCTCGAGCAGGATCGCGAACTCGTCGCCACCCAACCGGGCAACGGTGTCGCTCACCCGTACACAGGCACGGATCCTGCCGGCGACCGCGAGCAGCACCGCGTCCCCGCCGCTGTGGCCGAAGCGGTCGTTGACCTGCTTGAAGCCGTCCAGGTCGCAGAACAACACCGCGATCCGACCGCGCCGTCGCCGGGCCATCTGCAGGGCGTGCTGGACCCGGTCGAGGAACACGCCGCGGTTGGCCAGCTGGGTCAGCGGGTCGTGGCGGGCCAGGTGGGTCATCTCCCCGGCCAGCTTGAGTCGGGACAGGGCCTCGGAGCCGGCGAGCGCGAGCTGGTCGAGGTGCTCGGCGTCGGACTCGATGGTGGCCCGCAGCCGGGACCACTCGGGTGCGACCAGCCACCAGTCCTGGGTGCCGTCGGTCACCCGCGCGCCCACCTCACCCCGGACCGGCGGCGACGTGCCCAGCCTGGTCTGAGGGACGCGGATCAGCTCCCTCGCCCCGGGCAGGAGCAGCCGCAGTACGTCGGCGGTCGAGGTCTGGCTCTGCACCGAGCGGGACACGTCGAACAGCACCCGCATCCGGCGGGTGCGCTCGCGGTCCCTTGTTGTCGAACGGGCCGCGATGAGCAGGGTGAGCAGTGGAACACCGAGTAGCAACATCGCCCCGGGGGGCAGCCCCCGTTGGATCGCCGCCGCCAGGTAGCCGAGGGAGTCGACCGCGATGACGCTGACCATCGAGATCAGCACCCCGGCCTCGCCCCACAGGCGGATCGGAGCACCGTTCTCGAGGGCGACGGAGATCTCGGATATCACCAGGTCGAGCAGCACGTAGACAGCGCAGCCGACCATGACCGCGAGGAACTCCTCCAGCGACGTCCCCTGCGTGACGTACCTGCCCATGAGCACGTGCATCAGCCACAGCGCGACGACCCCCGACACGATCATGACGCCGATGTTGAACAGGCGAGCGGCCATCCGGCGGTGGTCAACGCACTGCGCGGCCACTGCACCGACCGCCCAGACCAGCACCGCCTGGTGCGGCCGGTCCATCGTGGTGCCCAGGTAGGCGAGCACGCAGGAGTCGATGCTGATCTCGATCGCGCCCGCCGGCCGATCGAGGTGGACCGGGTAGCGCGCGAACACCGCGATCAGCGGGACGCACAGCCACACCGCGAGCGGGAACGCGCCCCCGGAGACCTCGTTGAAGCCGGCGACTTGGGCGGTGCCGAGCAGCAGCGCGACCGCAGCGACCAGAACCGAGATGTCGAAGACCCGACTGACCCGCGGCTGGCTGTCCGGTAGCAACTCGTCCCCCCCTTCCCGACCGGTCCCAATCTGGCTGCCTGCGCTGTCCAAAGTAGTTGTCCGCGCCGACCTTCCACTACTACTGGCACGGGATTGGTCGCCATCGGCTCCCACGAATCCCACCCCCACCTGAGCAGGGTGGTGCCGGTGGTGCCGGTGAGGCGAGGGGTCAGGGTGGGGCTGCACGGGATGCGCCGGGTTCGGCATCCGGGCGCTCCCGGCTGCGGGCAGTATGGTGGCATGCCACCAGTGACGGTGCTCGAGGTCACCGACCCACCAGACCTCGGCCGGATCTGCCAGCTGTTCGGCCAGATCTGGTCGGAGGACCCCGGTGATCCGGCGGTGACCCCGACGTTGCTGCGTGCGCTGTCGTACGCAGGCGGGTACGTGAGCACTGCGGAGGCGGAGGGACAGCTCCTGGGGGCATGCGTGGGGTTCCTCGGCAGTGCCGGCGGCAACATGGAGCTGCATTCGCACATCGCGGGGGTCACGGCGGCGGCGCGGGGACGCGGGGTCGGCTTCGCCCTAAAGACGCATCAGCGGACCTGGGCGCTCGAGCGCGGCATCGAGCAGATCAGCTGGACGTTCGACCCGTTGGTGCGGCGCAACGCCTCCTTCAACCTGACCCGGTTGGCGGCCCGGCCACGGGCTTACCTGGAGAACTTCTACGGCCCGCTGACCGACGGCATCAACGCCGGCGACGACACCGATCGCTTGGTTGCCGAGTGGCGGCTCCGGGACGAGCGGGTCGCCCTGGCCTGCGCCGGCAGTGCAGTCGAGCCGGATGTCGACCGGCTGCTGGCCGACGGGGCGGCGGTCGGCCTGTCCACGGACAGCGCCGGGCGGCCGGTCGTGGGCAACCTCGAGGCCCCCACCGTCCTGGTGGGGGTGCCGACCGACGTGGAGCGGCTTCGGGTCACCGACCCGGCCGCGGCGGCGGCCTGGCGGCGAGGTGTCCGCCAGGTGCTCGGCGGGTTGCTCGCCGACGGTGCGCAAGTCGACGGCTTCGCCCGGGCCGGCTGGTATGTCGTGCAGCGGGTGCGGCGGTGAGGCTGCGCGGCGTCGAGCTGCGCCGGGTCATGATGCCGCTGGTGGGCCGGTTCCGGACCTCGTTCGGCACCTCTACCGAGCGTGACATTCTGCTGGTCCGGGTCGTCGGAGACGATGCGGAGGGGTGGGGGGAGTGCGTCGCCGACGCCCGCCCCCTGTACTCCGCCGAGTACGTCGACGGGTGCGCCGATGTGTTGCGGCGCTTCCTCGTACCCGCTCTCGCACTGGGCGCGCAGGTGACTGCGGCCGGTGTGGGCCCGGCGCTGGCGGCGTACAAGGGCCACCGGATGGCCAAGGCCGCGCTGGAGACGGCCGTGCTGGACGCCGAGCTGCGCACCCGCCGGGAGTCACTGTCGACCTACCTTGGCGCGGTGCGCGACCGGGTGCCCGCCGGCGTCTCGGTCGGCATCATGGGCTCGATCAGCGAGCTGCTCGACGCGGTCGACGACTATGTCGCGCAGGGGTACCTCCGGATCAAGCTGAAGGTCGAGCCGGGCTGGGACGTCGAGCCGGTACGCGCGGTCCGCGAGCGGTTTGGCGACGACCTGGTGCTCCAGGTCGACGCGAACGCGGCGTACACCCTCGCCGATGCCCAGCACCTGGCCCGGCTCGACCCGTTCGGGCTGGTGCTGGTCGAGCAGCCCCTCGCCGCCGAAGACCTGCGCGGTCACGCCGAGCTGGCCGGGCTGCTGGAAACGCCGATCTGCCTCGACGAGTCGGTCGAGTCTGCGGCCCAGGCTGCCGAGGCGATCGCGCTAGGAGCGTGCTCGATCGTCAACATCAAGCCGGGCCGCGTCGGCGGCCTGCTCGAGGCACGCCGCATCCACGACCTGTGTCGTGCGCACGGGGTGCCGGTGTGGTGCGGCGGGATGCTGGAGACCGGGATCGGTCGGGCCGCGAACGTCGCCCTGGCAGCGCTGCCCGGGTTCACCCAACCGGGGGACACCTCCGCGTCCGATCGCTACTGGGCCGAAGACATCACCGCGCCGTTCGAGCTGCGGGACGGGCATGTGGACGTCCCGACCGGGTACGGGATCGGTGTCGTCCCCCTCTCGGACCGGCTGAGGGCCGTCACCACGTCGACACAGTGGTTGGACACTGCCCGGACCGGGTGAGCGTTGCTGGTCGGCTGATGGGACGACTCCCTCGCCCAGCGCCCCTCGGCGCCGCGCCGTCGCGATGGAAGTTCCGACGGTTGGGTCGCCATGGCAACCACCAGGTCGGAGGATCCGTCCGCCCCGTCTCACCGCCGCACGCATGTTCCGACGGTTGGGTCGCCAGGGCAACCACCAGGTCGGAAGATCCGTCCCACGCGCGGCCCGACGCACCCTCGGCTGCACCGGCCCGCGAATCATCCGAGGCGGCGGCGTCGCTGGTCGAGGTGCTCGCGCTCGACGGCGTTGGTGGTCAGCGCCAGCGCCCGGTCGTACGCCTGGCGCGCCTGTTCATGTCGGCCGAGCCGGGAGAGCAGGTCGGCCCGGGTGACGTGCCAGGGCTGGTAACCGTCCAGTGGCAGCGTCTCGACCTCGCCGAGACCGGCTGCCGGTCCGTGCACCTCGGCCAGGGCAACCGCACGGTTCAACGCGACCACCGGAGTGGGCGAGAGCGCCACCAGCTGGTCGTAGAGCTGCAGGATCTGGTCCCAACAGTTGTCGGCCGCGGTGGGGGCATCGTCGTGGACGGCGTTAATCGCGGCCTGGATCTGGTACGGCCCAGGGGTATTGCGGCGCAGGCAGGTCCGCACCAGCCGCTGGCCCTCGTCGATCAGGGACCCGTCCCAGCGCGTCCGGTCCTGGTCGGGCAGCAGGACGAGCGAGCCGTCCGGTGCGGTGCGGGCCGGGCGCCGGGCAGAGACGAGCAGCAGCAGGGCCAGCAGGCCCTGCACCTCGGGTTCGTCCGGCATCAGCCCGGCCAGCAGGCGGGCCAAGCGCACGGCCTCGACGCACAGGTCAAGGCGGACCAGGTCGTCGCCGTCGCTGGCGCGGTAACCCTCGTTGAACACCAGGTACACGACGGCGAGCACCGCGTTCAGCCGGTCGGGAAGCTCGGCCTCGGCGGGCACCCGGTACGGGATCCGGGCGTCGCGGATCTTGCGCTTGGCCCGTACCAGTCGCTGGGCCAGCGTCGACTCAGGCAAGAGGAACGCCCGTGCGATCTGCGGGGTCTCGAGTCCACCGAGCAGCCGCAGCGTCAGCGCGACCTGTGCCTCGATCGACAGGGCGGGGTGGCAGCAGGTGAAGATCAGTCGGAGCCGGTCGTCGCGCACCGGTCCCTCGATGGCGCGGCGGCGGGCGGTTGTGACGATCCACCCGCCGGGATTGGCCGGCAGCCCAGCGTCCGGCCACTTCTGCACTGCCACCACGAAGGCGTCCTGGACAGCCTCCTCGGCGAGCCCGATGTCGCCGAGGAGGCGGACCAACGTCGCGACCGCCCGGCCGTACTCCTGCCGGAACACCCGGCCGACGGCGTCGACGTCGGTCGTGGGCGGTTCACCTCTGGCCATCAGTCCTCGGCGTCGTCCTGGAACGGGCGGACCTCCACCGGTGCACGGCAGGCCGCGGCCGCCTTGCCCGACCAGGCCAGGGCCGCGTCCAGGTCGGCGGCCTCGATCACCCAGAAGCCGCCGAGCTGCTCCTTGGTCTCCGCGTATGGACCGTCGGTGGTGACCACCTCGCCGTCCTGGACCCGCACCACGGTCGCCGTGCTCGGTGGGTGCAGACCGCCCGCGAAGACCCACCTGCCTGAGTCACGGAGCTGGGTGTTGAAGGCGTCGACGTCGCGGTAGGCCTGCTGGATCTCCTCCTCGCTGGGCGTTGGCTCGTCGTAGGCGTGATGCACAGACAGCAGGTACTGCTGCATGGCTGGTCTCCCTTCGCGGCGGGCCGGCCCGGTGCCGGTCCCTCACTGTGTCCACGAACGGGACCGCCGGGAAATCGACACCTCTGCGGCGCGACCTGCGCAGGACTTTGCCCCGACTTCGATACTGTTAGTAGCATGAGCTACCCTCTGTGTCCGATATGCGCTCATGCCTGGCACGGATTGGTCTGCACCGAGCAGGTGCGCGCCGGTGAGCTGGGGTCAGGCAGCGGGGTGCGGTACTCCGTGTGCCGATGCAGCGGCAAGGCGCTGACACCAGGGCCGCGACCGACCGCCGAGCGCAAGCTCGCGCATCGCTGAGCTGGTCAACGGGGGGACGGGGCCACCGGCCGGGTGGACGGCGAGCACGCAGTCGTCGTCCGGGGTGGCCAGGATCGAGCATGCCCACCTCGCTCGTGTGGCGATGTCGGTGCCGGCCTCGGCCTGCTCGGCGGCCAGCAGGGTGAGCAGGACACCGGCCGGCGCCAGCCAGTCCGACAGTACGGTCACAACCGTGCGAAAGTGGTCCAGGCCGTCCCGCCCGCCCGCGAACGACGCCACGCCCTCCGCGGTGATCCGGTCCCGCGGGAGGTGCCGCAGCGCGCGGTCGGGGGTGTGCGGCAGGTAGGCGACGACCACGTCGAGCCTTCCGGCCAGCTGACTGTCCAGCCCGTCGAACCAGTTCCCGTGGCAAACGGTGAAGCCGAAGTGCGCACCGTTGCGCTGCGCCGACTCGACTGCGCGTACTGAGATGTCGGTGGCGACCACCTGGGCGCCGGGGACCGCTCGGGCGACCGCTGCAGCTATTGCTCCCGAACCGCAGCCGAGGTCGAGCACCCGCGTGCCGGGACCCCGTCGTGCCGCCTCGTCGGCCGCGGTGCGGGCCAACGGTTCGGCTCGGGACCTCGGGACGAAGACCCCAGGGGCAACCCCGATCAGCTCGTCGCAGAAGCCGGCGGCCCCGACGATGTGCTCGAGCAGCTCCCCCGCCTCGCGCCGCCCGACGGCTCGCTCGAGCGCCGCGTCAGCGGGAAAGGCCCGCATCAGGACCGTCGCCTCGTCGTCGGCAAAGACACACCCGGCCCGCCGCAACCGGGCAGCGACCGCGCCCGGCGCACGCTGTCGGTGCTGCACCCGATGAGGTTAGTGCCGGTGCTGAGCAGGGCCGGGCGACGGGTTCACACGGCGGTAAGGGTGGGCTAACCTCACCTGGTGATCGTGTGCCACTGCGGGGTCGTGAGTGACCGGGACGTCGTCGATACCATCAGCGCCGGAGCCCGCACCACGGCCGAGGTCTGCCGGTCGACCGGAGCGGGGCGCAGCTGCGGCACCTGCATCTTCTCGGTGCGCCAGCTGTTGCGACAGCACGCGAGCTCGACCGCCGGCGAGGCAGCGGTCGACGGGGCCCTCGGTCCGCGGCCACAGTGGACCGCCGCGCTGGACACCGGGCTGGACACCGCGCTGGATTCGGCAGTGGAGCAGGTGCGGTGTGCGGCCAGCTAGCCCGCGGGTGGTCGAGCTGCTCAACGACGCGCTGACCTTCGAGCTCACCGTGACCAACACCTACTTCCTGCACGCGCGGATGTTGGACAACTGGGGGTTCACGCGGCTCGGCAAGGTGTTCTATGACCTGTCGATCGAGGAGATGCGCGACGCCGACTCCCTCATCGCCCGCATTCTGATGTACGACGGCCACCCGAACCTTCAGCGGCTCAACGCGATCAAGGTTGGTGAGGACGCGGCGGAGATGCTGCGCCTCGCCTTCGCCAGCGAGCAGGCGGCCGTTGCCCAGTTCAACGCGTCGGCGCAGGAGTGCCGCGACGTGCACGACCTCGGCACCGCCGCGGTGTTCGAGGACATGGTGCGCGACGAGGAGAAGCACGCGGACTGGTTCGAGAGTCAGCTCGACGCCATCGAGCGTGTCGGCGCCGCCCGATACCTCGCCCAGCAGCTGTCCGCCTCGCCCTCCTGACGGGGACCGAGAATGAGACATACCCGTCGCTCTGGGCGACGGGGTATCTCATCGTTCCGGCGGCTGGTCAGCGCCTTCGGTCACCGACGAGCCGCCAGGCGCCGGGCATCAAGCCGGCGGCCGCCAGCGCCTTGACCGCGTCGCCGCCGAGGAACGGGACAAGGCCGTCGGCGAGTGCCTCTGCAAGGCTGAGGTCCAGCGCCACAGCCAGCCACGGCACGCCGACCAGGTAGATCAGGGCGCTGCCCAGCGCCATCAGGGCGAACGTACGCAGCGGTGTGCGATCGGCGCCGGAGCCGGCCAGCTTGCCGACGACGGCCGCCGCCAGCACGAAACCCACGATGTAACCGAATGTCGGGAACCCGGTGCCGCTCTCCCCGGCGGCGAACCACGGAAGACCAGCGGCACCGGCCAACAGGTAGAGCAACATGGAGGGCACGGCGCGCTGCCATCCAAGTGCGGCCCCGGTGAGCAACACCGCGAAGGTCTGCAGGGTCAGCGGTACCGCGGTGAACGGCAGCGGCACTGACACCAGCGCGGACAGGGCCACGAATCCCGCGCCGGCCACCACGAGCGCGACGTCACGAGCGCGACTGCCGGCCGCGACCAGGTCTGCGAGGACGAGTGGGCGGGCGGCGGATGCATAGCTGGACACCCGCCGAATCCTGCCACGAACCCTGAGACATTGTGGTCCTCAGCCGACGCGTGAGCTCCCGCCGGTCCCAGACCCCGCCAGTCGGGCGACGTCGAGGCGCACCCGGCAGTGCACGTCCGGCCGCTCTAGTGAGTTGGCCAGTGCGGTGGCCGCCTCGTCGGCCGCCGCGGCGACCTCGGTCAGGTCGGTACGAGGCTCGAGGGTGGCCGAGATGTCGACGACCAGCTGGCCGCGATCGCGGCGGACCAGGCCCTTGGCTGACCGCACGTCGTGTCGGGCCGCCAGCTCGGAGCACGCTGCCGAGACCGCGCTGCCCGCGTCGACCGACAGCCGGCCCCCGCTGCCCGAACCGGGCAGCTGGAGGGCAGATACCCGGCGCCCTGCGCTGTGGGCCAGCAGCCAGCGCAGCCCGAGCAGCACGAGCAGCACGGCCGCCGCTCCCACCACCCACGGCCACCAGACCCGGCCGGTCGTACGCAGCGCGGACGCGCTGGACACCTGGTCGGGCAGCCAGCTCCACCAGTCGTAGAACCAGCCGATCGCCAGCACCCCCGCCGCGACGAGGATTAGGCCGATCAAGGCGGTGACGAGTCGGTCGAGGCCGACGATGCCGCGGCTCATCTAGGTCATCTCCTACCTACGTCATTGACCTGGATGGACGGAGGGCTCCGCAGCGCGGAGACCCGGGCATCCAGGGTTTCCCGCACCCGCTGCTCGAGGCCGGTGTCCTGACCGACGCTCAACCCGCGCACGTCGACGCGCAGCTTGCTTCCCCGGCCCGACGCCTTGGCCCAGTCGACGCCGTCCACGTCCTCGGCGGCCGTCGCGGCGAGGCGTTGCAGCCCACGGTCGAGCAGGAACACGCCGGTCTCCGCGCGTACGGCCCGGCCGAGGTGCGCGCGAGGACGCAGCGCGGCGAGCAGCAGCACCAGCCCGACGACGATGGCGATAACGCCGACCCCGACCATCCAGTACCGGGGCTGCGACCCGTCGACGGCGCTCAGAGCCCGCTCCACCCACGGCTCGCCGGACAGGATCCCGGTGTAGGCCAGCGCGTCGTGACCGGCCACCACGCCGAGGGCGATCAGGACCAGCGCCCACAGCACGCCCAAGATCACAACTCCCGGGAAACCCCGAGGGTCCTTGGCCGCCGGTGGCGTGCCGACCTCGCCGCTCACTGCACCCTCCTGGCGGTCGACGCTGCGTGCGGCTCGAACTTGGCGACGGTGACGTCCACCGCGGCCACCGACAGGCCGGTGAGGTAGCCGACCTGGTCAGCCACCTCGGAGCGCACCTGCCGGGTGACCTTTCCGGCCGCGACCGGCCAGGTCAGGGAGATGTCGAGGCTCAACCGCACGGTGTCCCCCGCGACGGTGCTGCTGGCCCGGGGGAGCCCGCGGCCGACCATCCGCTCCAGGCCCGAACCGCTGGCGGTCACACCGGTCACGGTCTGGGCAGCATGGGTGGCGATGCGCTCGATGGCTCGCCCGGCGATGTCGAGCCGACCACGCCGGCCAGCCTCCGCCGGCCCGCCGCTGGCTGCCAGGTCGAACGTGTCCGTCGAGGTCTCAGTCACGGCGACGGCCACCCAGCAGGGCGCTGAGGTCCAGCTCCCCGTCGAAGTGGCCGCCTGCGGCGTACCCGATCCCGCCGAGCACCAGCGCAACGAGGAACGCGCTGAGGCCTCCGACCGCCGCGGCGATCCCCAGCAGCAGCCCCGCGATGAGCCCGAGGGTGGAAGTGGTCATGTCGTCTCCTTGGATCCGGTGCTGTCTGACGGGTGGATGACGTCCTCGATGACGACGTGCACCGGTCGGAGCGCCAGTGATTCGGCTGCCAGCCGTACGGCTGCCGCGGTGGCCAGCAGGTCGCGACCCCAGTGCGCGACGACGTGGACCTCGGCCCGGTCGTCCCGCAGCTGTACGCCCGGGACGCGGCGACCGGACAGGTACGTCGCCACCTCACCGAAGCGACCGGAGTGCATCGCTGCCACCCCAGGCACGGCCGTGACGGCTACCAGCACGGAATCGGCGAGCGCGCCGTCCTGGTCGGGCGTCTGGGTCGTCGGCGCCGTCGACCGGGTGGGGTGCGCCACCGCCGCCGGCTGGTCGGTCACTGGACGCGCGACGTCTGCTGCTGCTGTTGGTCGTCGTCCTCCGCGTCGTCGGACGGCAGGTAGACGTCCTGCACGGCCACGTTGACCTCAGTCACCTCGAGCCCGGTCATCCGCTCCACCGAGCTGATGACGTTGCGTCGGATCCCCGCCGCCAGGTCGACGATGGCCACACCGAACTCGGTCACGATCTCGACGTCGATCGCCGCCTGGCGCTCCCCCACCTCGACCGCCACGCCCTGGGAGTGGTTGGTCCGGCTGCCTGGGATGCGCTCGCGCAGTGCCCCGACGGCGCGCGCCGTGCCGCCACCGAGCGCGTGCACGCCGGACACGTCGCGGGTCGCGATCCCGGCGATCTTGGCCACCACCGAGTCCGCGATGGACGTCCGCCCGTGCTCGGTCACCAGGGCGCTTCCACCGGCCCCCGACGGGTCCGACGAGGAGCTGCTGGCGCTGCTGCTGGTCGACTGTTCCTTGCTCGGGCTGCTGGTCACGTGACCGGTCCTTTCGGGTGCTGTGCGGGGTGGACGCAGATGTTGACGTACGGGACGCTGGATCGTCACGGCGGTTCTCCTGTGACGTACGTCACATGGACCGCCCGGTCGTTAGGCTGCCGAACCGGCAACGGGTCAGCTGTGGTGGCGAGCGAGGTGTCGTGGACGTCCAGACCAGCGAGTTGCCCGCGGTGCGCTCGGACTCCGTGCTCGCCAGACGGGGGGCGCTGGGTGACCGGGCCGCCTTTGCCGAGCTGATTGGTCGGCACGGCAACGCCCTCTATCGCTACGCGGTCCGGATGCTCGACGGAGAGCACCACGCCGCCGAGGACGCCATCCAGGAGGCGTTGACCAAGGCGTGGCTGCACCTGGACGGCTTCCGCGGCGACTCATCGGTGCGGACCTGGCTGTTCCGGTTGGTGGCCAACGAGTGCATAGATGCCCGCCGGGCCCGCCGCCCGCGCGCCGTGGACGACAGTGCGTTGTCGATGGTGACCGCCGACCCCTCATGGCAGCCGGAGGCCGTCGCCGCGGTAGATGACCTGACCGCCGCCCTCGACCTGGCGCTAAACGAGCTGCCGTGGCGGCAGCGCGCCAGCTGGCTGCTGCGGGAGATCGAGGGCCTTTCGTACGAGGAGATCGCCGAGGTGCTGGGCACGACGGTGACCGTCGTACGCGGCCAGTTGCACCGCGCCCGGTCTAGTCTCGCGGTGAGGATGAGGCAATGGCGATGAGTTCCGACGCGGCGGCGACCACGCTGCTCAGCACGGCCGCCGACGGGCTTCGGGCGCGTGTCGAGCAGCGCTGGGTGGAGGTGGCTGACGCCGTCGTGTCCAAGGTCCTTGCCGCCGACAAGCCCTCGTGGCCGGTGCTCGCGCAGCAAGCAGACGAGCGGACCGGCACCGGGCTCGTCCACTTCGGTGACCGGGTGCTGATCGCCCACCTGCGCGACAGCATCGACCCGGTGCCGGACTGCGAGGTGGTCACCATCCAGGTTCACACCACCGGTGACGTCTGCACGGGCATCGTGATCACGCTGGCGGTGCGCTACGGCACGGCACTGCTGCCGCTCGCTGACCAGGTGCGGGAGCAGGCCGAGCGGCGGCTCGGGCAACTGCTGGGCCCGACGGTCCCCGCGGTGCGCGTGCGGGACATGCACGTGCACGTCGCCGACGTCACCAGGCACGACCCCAAGCTCTGAACAGCCCGCCCCGCGGGGGGCGGGGTGGTGCCTAGGGCTTAGCGTGCGTCGCCATGGCCCACCAACACCACTCGCACGTCGCCGACATGGACGAGGGGCTCGACTTCCGTCCCCAGTTCGCCCGCGAAGGGGAGAGCGTCAACATTCCCCGCCGGCGCATCTCCGAGGACTCGGTGCATCCGGAGACGGCGTACCAGATCATCCACGACGAGCTGATGCTGGACGGCAACTCCCGCCTCAACGTGGCGACGTTCGTCACCACCTGGATGGAGCCGGAGGCCGACCGGCTGATGCAGGAGTCGGCGTCGAAGAACATGATCGACAAGGACGAGTACCCGCAGACCGCCCAGATCGAGGAGCGC
>Ga0136617_10004340_pt1 | contig 12695 bp, 8 predicted proteins | sample AntDrymUQ3222106_2_FD_129672 | JGI IMG/M metagenome (GOLD analysis project Ga0136617, IMG submission 129672) | Polar desert sand microbial communities from Dry Valleys, Antarctica - metaG UQ322 (21.06) | ecosystem: Environmental > Terrestrial > Soil > Desert | place: Antarctica: Dry Valley...
ATGCATCCCGACGACGTCGCCCCGCTGGCGGCCGCCGAGTGCGCCGCGGTGCTGCTTCCCGGCGCGGAGCTGATGAACGCCGAGCACGCGCCGCCGGCGCGCGCGCTCGCCGACGCGGGCGCGATCGGCGTGCTCGCGACCGACTTCAACCCGGGCACCTCGCCGATCGCGTCGATGCCGGTGATCGTCGGCCTCGCCGTGCGCCGCTACGGCTGGAGCGTGCGCGAGGCGCTGCTCGCCGCGACGCTCAACGCGGCGTGGGTGCTCGGCTGGTCGGGCGAGCTGGGCTCGCTGGAAGCGGGCAAGCGCGCCGACGTGCTGCTGCTCGACGGGCCGGCCGAGCATGTGCCCTACCGCTTCGGCCACAACCCGGTCGCAGCGGTGTTCGCGGCCGGCGAGTTGCTGTCGGTGCGGCCCGACCAGGCGTGGCGGGTGCGGACGTGATCGCGGCGGCCGAGCTGCGCGACCGGCTGGCCGGGCTGGAGCCGATCGGGCTCGGGCCCGGCGGCACGAACCGGCTGGCGTGGACCGAGGAGCTGGCTGCGGCGGAGGCGTGGTTCGGCGAGCAGGCCGGCGCCGCCGGGCTGCGCGTCGAGCGCGATCCCGCCGGCTCGCTCTGGGCCGTCCCGGATGGACCGGGCCCGTGGTGGGCGACCGGCTCGCACCTCGACAGCGTGCGCAGCGGCGGGCGCTTCGACGGCGCCCTCGGCGTCGCGGCCGGGTTCGCGGTCGCCGAGCGCTCCGGCGGTCGCGTCGCCGTGATCGCGTTCGCCGACGAGGAGGGCGCACGCTTCAACACGCCGACGTTCGGCTCGCGCGCGCTGGTCGGGCGGCTCGACGGCGCCGACGTGCTGGCACGCGCCGACGACGACGGGATCGTGCTCGCCGACGCCATGCGCGCCGCCGGCGCCGACCCGGACCGGCTGGCCGGCGCGCCGGCGTGGCTCGAGCGGCTGCGCGGCTTCGTCGAGCTGCACATCGACCAGACGCAGGACCTCGAGCGGCTCGGCGCCCCCGCGGGCGCGGTGCGGGCGCTGGCGTCGCGCATGCGGCTGGCGCTCACGTTCGCGGGCCGCGCCGACCACGCGGGCACGACCCGCCGCGCCGAGCGCCGCGACGCGCTGGCCGCCGCCGCGCGGCTGATCGTGGCGGCGGACGAGCTGGCCGGCGGCGACCCGGACTTCCTCGTCACCGCCGCGCGGATGCTCGTGGAGCCGAACGCGTTCACCACCGTCCCGTCCGGCGTGCGCCTGTGGATCGACGGCCGCGCGCCCGACCCGGTGCGGCTGACCGCGTGGCGCGCCGCGCTCGCCGTGCGCGGCGAGGAGCTGGCGGCGGCGACCGGCGTCGCGATCGAGCTGGCGACCGCCTCGCACACCGAGGGCGTCGGCTTCGCGCCCGAGGTGCTGGCCGCGATGGGCGATCTGCCCGAGCTGGTGTGCTTCGCCGGCCACGACGCCGGGATCCTCGCCGAGCGGCTTCCGGCGGGCATGGTGTTCGTGCGCAACGCCACCGGCGTCAGCCACGCGCCGGAGGAGCACGTCGAGCTCGAGGACGCCGCCGTGGCGGCGCGGTCGCTGCTCGGGGTGCTGGAGCGGCTCGCATGACCGCCGCGCGCGCCGCGCGGCGGCGAGAGCGGTTCGGATGACCGCCGCACGGCGTGACCCGACATCCCGCCCCGGAGGACCGCCGATGACCCCCTACGACCTGCCCGCGATGGTCAACGCGCATTCGCACGCCTTCCAGCGCGACCTGCGCGGGGCCGCCGAGCGGCCGGCGCCCGAGGCGCACGCCGCCGACGACTTCTGGTCCTGGCGCGAGGCGATGTACCGGCTCGCCGACGCGCACGACCCCGACTCCATGCGCGCGGCCGCCGGCCGGGTGTACGCCGAGATGGCGGCTGCCGGCTACGGCGCGGTCGGGGAGTTCCACTACGTGCACCACCAGCCCGACGGCACGCCCTACGCCGACCCGAACGCGATGGCGATCGCCGTCGCGGAGGCCGCGCGCGCGGCCGGGCTGGCGATCGTGCTCCTGCCCGCCGCCTACCATCGCGCCGGCTGGGACGGCGACGACCTGCCGCCCTACGGGGGGCAGCGCCGGTTCTCCGATCCCGACGTCGAGACCTTCCTGGGCCGGGTCGACGCGCTGCGCGCGTGGGCGGCGGATCGCGACGGGATCGGCGTCGGCGTCGCGGCGCACAGCGTGCGTGCGGTACCGGCGAGCTGGCTCGAGGCGATCGCCGCCTACGCCGAGCGCCACGGCCTCGTGCGCCACGTCCACGCCCACGAGCAGCCGCGCGAGCTCGAGGAGTGCCGCGCCGAGCACGGCGTCTCCCCCGTCGAGCTGCTGGACCGGACAGGATTCCTCGGCTCGCGCACCAGCCTGGTGCACGGCATCCACGTCGACGCCGGCGACGTGAGCCGGCTGGCCGCGAGCGACACGATCCTCGTCTCCTGTCCCACGACCGAGGGCAGCCTCGGCGACGGGCACTTCCCGGCGCTCGTCTACCGCGACGCCGGGGTGCGGATAGCGATCGGGACCGACTCACAGGTGCGCGTGGACCCGTTCGAGGAGACGCGCGAGCTCGAGACGCTCGCCCGGCGCGAGCGGCGCACGCGCCACGCGCTGCTGGCGACCTACGGCGACCTGTGGGGCGAGCTGGCCCGCAACGGCCGCGCGAGCCTGGGCCTCCAGGACGCGGGCACGATCGGCGTCGATCGCGACCACCCCGACCTGCGCGGCGTCGCCGACGCCGACCTCCCGCTCGCGATCGCCACCTGCGCCTCGGCCGCCGTCGTCTGCCGCCCAGTGGCGAGTAAGTCGGCGCTACGCCGATGAACCCGCCACTCGGCGCGAAAGCCTCGCTGGTTGCGCGCTCGGCGTGTATTGCCGCCGGGCGCTCGCATCGCATCAACCCGTTGCAGTGAAGAGCGCGCTGGGCGGCGAGCCGCCGGTCGTTTCAGGATGCGGCCGGTGCGCCTTCCGGCGGCGTGTCGGCGACCAGGCGACGAGCCCGTGGCGATCGTCGGCGCCGTCCGCCTGCGGGAGCCGCGAAGTGGTGAGCGCCGGCACCTGCACGGGACGCCCGAGCAGGTAACCCTGACCCAGCTCGCAGGACAGCTCGCGCACGATCGCCAGCTGGTCCTCGCGCTCGATGCCCTCGACCACCACCTGGATTCCCAACAGTGCCCCGAAGTCGACGATCATCGCCAGCAGCGCTCGGTCATGCGCCGAGCCGGGGACGGAGTCCACGAACGGCTTGGGCACCTTGAGGATGTCGATGGGGAGCGATCGCAGGCAGCTCAGCGACGAGTAGCCGGTGCCGAAGTCGTCGAGCGCGATGCGCACGCCGAGCTCCCGCAGGGCGGATACGGTGGCGACGGCGGTGTGCTGGTCGGCGATGAACACGCTCTCGGTGAGCTCGAGCACAAGCCGCCCGGGGTCCAGGCCGGTGATGGCCAGCGTCTCCTCGACGGTGGCGATGACGTCCGGGGTGCGCAGCGCCACGGCGGAGATGTTCACGTGCAGGGCGGCGCCGGCGAAGGGACCGTCGACCCAGCTCGCCGCTTCGCGGCATGCCTGCGCGAGCACGGCGCGATCGATCGCGGAGATCTGGCCGGTGGTCTCCGCCATGGGCACGAACGCGCTAGGGACCAGCAAGCCATGGCGCTGATGCTGCCAGCGTGCGAGCGCCTCGACCGCGACGATGCGACCACTGTCGAGCGCGCGGATCGGTTGATAGTGAGCTACGAGCTGCCCGGCTGCCAGCCCGGTGCGCAGCTCGGCCGGAGTCGGGCTCCGGCTCGCCGACGTCGGATCCATCTCCGGATCCCAGACGCGCACCTGCCCCTTGCCGCAGTGCTTGGCCCGGTACATCGCGACGTCGGACCGTCGCGTCAGCTCGTCGGCGTCGAGCGAGCCGGCGACGGCCGTCGCGATGCCCATGCTCGACAGCACGCAGGTGTCGTCGTCCCCGAGCGCCACGGGCGCGCCGAGCAGCTCCAGGATCCGGTGGGCGACCCGCTCGGCGTGAGCCTGGTCGACGTCCTCGAGCAGAACGGCGAACTCGTCGCCTCCCAGGCGCGCGGCGACGTCCGCTGGTCGCACGCAACGCCCGATGCGCTCGGCCACGGCGACGAGTACGGCGTCGCCCGCCGCGTGACCGGCGACGTCGTTGACCTGCTTGAACCCGTCGAGGTCGATGAACAGCACCGTCGCGGAGCCCTCGCGACGCGACAGCGATCGCTCGAGCTGGTCCATGTAGCGGCTGCGGTTGGCAAGACCGGTGAGGGCATCGGTGTACGCCTGGCGCTCGAGCCGTTCCTGCAGCTCGGTCATGCGGGCGATCGCCTGCTCGAGCCGGTCGTACTTGAGCGAGACGCCGGTGTGGTTCGCGAGCGTCTCGAAGATGCGGAGGTCCTCGCTCGTGAAGGATGTGCTGGCCCCGATCCGGTCGCCGAGCAGCATCACTCCCGTGAGCCGCGTCTCCCCCGGCACCGGAGCGACGAGCGCCTGCTCGATCCCGCGCAACTCGAGATAGCGCGCCAGCTCGCCATCGGCGGTGGCGCGCTCGACGAAGGTCCCGTGCTCGTCCTGCACCGCGGCGAGCAGCGCGTCGGCCAGCCCCGGCTCGACCGGCTCCATCACCTCCCGCTGCTCGTCCGGACCCAGCGAAGTCCGCAACGGCGTCATCGCGCCCGTCGAGAGCAGCACCAGCTCCGCGGAGCGTACGCGGAAGCTCTCCCGCGCACGCTCGAGGAGATCCATCATCGCCGTCTCGATGTCCGGCGCCCGCGACAGCGAGCGGGCGACGCCATAGAGGAAGTCGAGGCTCTCGTGCTTGCGCCGCTCGGCGAGGTACGCGCGGTAGGCGAGCAGCAGAACGCCCGCCGGGGTGAGCAGCAGCCAGCTCGCGGCTGGGTCGTGGACGACGACGATCGCCGCCGCCAGGCCCACGCACGCGTTGGTCATCGCGACCAGCAGGTCCCCGCCCATCATCGCGAACACCCGGCGCGACGGGATGGCGCCCTCCGACAGCGCGATGGCGAGCATGACGAGGCCGGCGGCCGCGAGCGAGCCGGCCGCTACCGCGACGAGAGCGCCGAGCCAGACCGGCGCGCTGAGCGTGTCCGTGGCAGGCGCGAGCGCGTGCAGGACAAGCACGGAAAGACATGCGCTCAGCGCGAACTGGGCCAGGTTGAACGCGAGCTTCAGCGGCGCGTGCCCGCGCGTGAACGCGAGCACGACGGCAGGCCCGGCGATCTGCGCCAGGACCAGATCCTGCGGGGCGGCGAGCAGGAGCCCGACGATCAGCGGCAGCTCTGACAGCGAGATCGAGTGAGCGCTGCCGCGCACGTGCGCATGGACGACGAACAGCTCCGCCGCCGCGAACGCGAGCGCCAGCGCCCACCATGGAAGGTCGGGTCCGAAGCCGTAGTCCGGCAGGTCGGCGATCACGCCGACGTAGAGCGCGGTCGCCGTTACGGCGACCGCGCACAACAGCGCTCGGAGAGCGAGCTGGCTCACCCCCCCGGCGCGTCCGTCCAGGACGAGCCCGACCAGCGCCGACCAGACCAGCGGCGGCCCGTCCATTCGGTGGTGCCGTCGACGACCTGTCCCGTGCCGGGGTCGACCCATCCGAGCCCAACCGTGCCGACCAGGCTGCCGACGACCCCGACCACGGTGGTCACCAGGCCGCCGAGGAGCCCGCCGGACGTGGTCTGGGTCCCCGCCCTCGTCCAGGTCTGGCGCACGACGCTGGCGAGCGGTGTGGCCGTCGCGGCCGCGCGAGCGGCGTCGACGCGGCCGGCGCCGTCCGCGGACCGGTCGTCGGGCAGGTTGACCGCGCCCTTGACCAGCAGCGCCTTGACCTGGTCCGGAGCCAGGCTCGGGCGCTGCGCGAGCAGCCGCGCCGCGATTCCGCTCACCACGGCCGTGGCTTGCGAGGTGCCGCTGCCGCGGAAGAAGCCGTCGCCGACGCGCGCGGAGGGGTACTCCAGGTCGAGCGTCGAGCCGGGCACGCGCAGCGACACGATGCCCGTGCCGGGGGCGACCACGTCCGGCGGACGGGTCGCGCTGCGGCTGGAGAACTCCGCGACCCGGTCGTCGGCCGGGTCCGCGGTACCGCGCGTGTCGGTCGCGCCCACCGCGATCACGTAGGGATCGGCCGCGGGCATGTCGAGCAGGGGTTGCTGAGCGCCGGTGTTGCCTGCGGCGGCGACCACGGTGATGCCTTGAAACCACAGCTTCTCGGCGGCGACGGCCAACGCGTCCTTCGTGTAGCCGGCGGAGTCGTAGGCGCCGAGCGAGAGGTTGACGACGCGGATGCCCACACCCGGGTCGCCCTTGTGCAAGCCGATCCAGTCGAACGCGCGCAGCACCCGCTCGAGCGTGGTCTTGCCGTAGGCGTCGGCGACCTTGAGGCTGATCACCCGCGCGCCGGGCGCCACGCCCGCAAAGCCCGTGAGCGCGTCGCGGCCGGCGATCACGCCGGCCATGTGTGTGCCATGCCCGAACGTGTCGAGGGTGCGCAGATTCGAGTTGCCGGACTCGCTCGACAAGTCGGGGCCGTACACGACCCGGCCGGCTTCGGCCAGGCCGCCCACCCGCATCACGCCGGTGTCGATCAGCGCGACGCCGACGCCGGAGCCCAGCGCAGTGGAGGCGTCGAGCGCGCCGAGCGAGGTCGCCTGACGGACGACGTCGGTCGAGGCGAGCGCCGTCTGCGTGCCCGGATCGGTGCTGGAGACGCGCAGCGGCGCGTCGAGCGTGACCACGCGCACAGCCGGCGAGCGGCGCAGCCGGCGCACCGACCCCGCGGGCACGCGGGCGCTGAAGCCTTCGAGGATGGCAAGCGGGTGCCGCACGGTCCCGCCGAGGCGGCCGACCAGCCGCCGGGCTGCGTCCTGACGGCCGGGCTCGGCGGCCACGATCACCAGCGGGGCCGGCTTCGCAGCGGAGCTCGTCTGGGCCTCCGCGCGCGCCGCCGATGCGCCGGCCGCGGCCAGGGCGATCCCCAGGAGCACGAACAGCCGCGCATGAGGTCGTGGGCCGCCGTCCCAGCGAATCCCAAATCGAATGCGGTGCCCCCCGCCGCTGGTCAACAGATTGGTGTGCGACATGTGCCTCGCCCTTCCATGAGCGTCTGAGCTTCCTTGCAAGTCCGTGGCGACAACTGGACCACGGGCTCCTCGTAGGGGAAATATCGGTCGCGCCCCTCCCAGCGAGAGAGGACATCCGTCCAGAATTCGGTTGAGCACGCGTATACGCGAGAACGCGGGTATGCAGAGGCGACGAGCGTGACCGTCCGGCGACCCGGCTCGCGCCGAGCTCAGTCCGTCGGGCGGCCCTCCAGCGTCGTCTGCCGCCGAGTGTCGAGTTCGTACGCCTCAGGCTCACGAACTCGACACTCGGCGGGAAACGTCCGCTGCGTGCGGCGTCCGATCCGCCATCCGCCGGGCGCTCGCCTACCGTGCCCGTCCATGATCGGGACCCTGACCGACACGCTCGACATCCGGCTCCTCAACGCCGACGCGATCGCACCCGCCCGCAACCGCGCGGGCGACGCCGGCCATGACCTGCGCGCGACCGAGCGGGTGTCGATCCCGCAGGACGGCCGGCGGCTGGTCGGGACCGGGATCGCGATCGCGCTGCCCGAGGGCATCGCAGGCCTGGTCACGCCGCGCTCGGGACTGGCGATAGAGCACGGGCTCACGCTGCTCAACGCCCCCGGGCTGATCGATCCCAACTATCGCGGGGAGATCAAGGTGATCCTCCACAACACCGGTGAGGGGCGCTACACGGTCGAGCTCGGCGACCGGATCGCGCAGCTGCTCCTGGTCCCGTACTGGGCGCCGGAGCTGCAGGTGGTCGAGGCTCTGGGCGCCACGGAGCGCGGCGCCGCCGGCTTCGGTTCCTCCGGCCCGCGCTGACCGCCGCCTGTGCAACCCCGGTTGGTTATGCTGCAACCACGGTTGCACACAGTGGCGCCTCCTGTGGCGCCGCCCCGATGACCCGAGACTTCCTGCTGACCGATGACGACCGCGCGTTCCGTGCGGAGCTGCGCGAGCTGCTGGGCCGCGAGCTGGCCCCGCGCGCGGCCGCGATCGAGGACCACGACGACTGGGACGCGGTCTCGGCGGCGGTTCGCGCGCTCGGCGACGCGGGCTATCTGACGCTGATGTTTCCCGAGCACTACGCCGGGGCGCTCGAGCGGCCGGGGCTGACCCACGCAACGCTGCTCTCCGAGGAGGCCGCCGCGATCAACTACGCCTTCGAGACGACCATCGCCACCGCGCTGAGCTGCGCGTATCCGCTGCACCGGCACGCGGCGCCCGCGGTTCGCGAGCGGTTCCTGCCCGGGCTGCTGGGCGGGCGCCAGGTCGGCGCGATCTGCGTGACCGAGCACGGCGCCGGCTCGGACACGTCGGCCCTGCGGACGCGGATCGAGTTCGACGCCGCGCGCGACGAGTGGGTCGTCAACGGGCTCAAGCGCTACATCTCCAACGCGTCGGTGGCCGACGTCTACATCGTCTACGGCGTCAGCGACCCCGCGGCGCCGCCGGGACGGGGGCTGAGCGCCGTCGTCGTTCCCGCCGGAACGCCGGGGCTCAGCTTCCCGCGGCGGTACACGTTCATGGGGCGCCGCGGCTGCATCGTGGGCGAGGCGGAGCTGCGCGACTGCCGCGTGCCCGCCGACCACCTGCTCGGCGAGCACCATCGCGGCCTGCCGATCATGGTCGGAATGTTCAACCTCGAGCGCATCCTGGTCGGCGGCTCGGCGCTCGGCGTCGCACGCAGCGCGTTCGAGATCGCGTGCGCGCACGCCCAGGCGCGCGCGGCGTTCGGCGCCAAGCTCGGCTCCAAGCAGCTGATCTGGAGCCGGATCGCCGAGATGAGCTGGCGGATCGACGCCGCCGAGCTGCTCACCTATCGCGCCGCCGCCCTCTACGACGAGGGGATCGCCGGCAAAGAGCTCGCGAAGCCGGCGGCGATGGCCAAGCTCGTGGCCTCAGAGACCGCGACGCTCTGCGCCGACGCCACCGTCCAGATCCTGGGCGGCGACGGCCTGACCAAGGAGTACGGGCGCGCGGAGCAGATCTTCCGCGACGCGCGCGCGCTGCCGATCGTCGGCGGCACCTCCGAGATGGCACGCTACCTGATCGCCTCGACCGACCTTCCCACCCTCAAGCCGACCCTGTGACGTCATGAACATCCCCGCTCTCCTCCTGCGCACCGTCGAGCGCTTCCCCGACGGTGCCGCCCTCGTTCATGCCGGACGGCGCTGGACCTACGCCGAGTGGCTCGGTCGCGTCAGCCGGCTCGCGCATGCGCTCTCGGAGCTGGGCGTGCGGCCCAGCGACCGCGTCGCCTTCTACGTGCACACCTCCGAGGCGTCGGTGACCACCTACTTCGCCTGCCAGCTGCTGGGAGCGGCCGCGGTGCCGCTGAACTTCCGCCTGGCGGCCGGTGAGGTACGCCACATCCTGCGCGACTCGGGCGCGCGCGTGCTCGTGTACGGGCGCCCGCTCGCCGACACGGTGCTCGCGGTCGCCCCCGAGGTCCGGGCGGTGCACGAGTACGTCTGCTGCGCCGGCCCGGACGAGGAGGTCCCGCCCGGGCATCTCCGCTTCGAGGACCTGGCCGAGCGCTCCGCGGGCCCGGGCATGCCGTGGCCGGAACCACTGCCCACGCACTGCTCCGCGCTCGTGTACACGTCGGGCACCACGGGACGGCCCAAGGGCGTGATGCACAGCCATGGCAACGACGTGTCGATCGCCATGAACTGCGTGATGGAGTACAGCCTGTCGCGCCGCGACACCGCGCTTCACGTCGCGCCGCTCTACCACGTCGGCGGCATGCAGGCCTACTTCATCCCGCACGTGATGGTCGGCGCCACCAACGTCCTCCTCGGCCGCGGCGACCCGGTGATCACGCTGGAGACGATCCAGGCCGAGCGCGTGACAACGCTGTTCGCGGTGCCCACGCAGATCCAGGACCTGCTGTTCCATCCACGGCTGGGCGACTTCGACGTCTCCACCCTGCGCATGATCACCACCGGCGGCGCGGCGATCTCGGCAGCCACCATGGAGCGGGTCATCGGCGAGCTGTGCCCCAACGTCTACAACGGCTACGGGCTGACCGAGGCCTCACTCGCCCTGCTGCTCCATCCCGAGGAGGCGCTCAGCCACCTCGGCTCGTGCGGCAAGCCGACGCTGATCACCCGCTGCCGGGTCGTCCGCGACACGGGTGAGTCGGCGGAGCCGTGCGAAGTAGGCCAGCTGGTCGTGCGCGGCCCCCAGACGATGCTCGGCTACTGGAACGACCCGCCGGGCACCGAGCGCAAGCTCCGCGACGGCTGGCTGCAGACCGGCGACCTCTTCAGCGTGGGCGCCGACGGCTTCTACACCTTCCACGGGCGCGTGGACGACATGATCGTCTCCGGCGGGGAGAACATCTACCCGCGCGAGGTTGAGGAGGTGCTCTACCGCTGCCCCGGCGTCAAGGAGGCCGCGGTCGTCGGCCTACCGGATCCCCGCTGGGGCAGCGTCGTGGCGGCGTTCGTCGTCAAGGGCTCGCCCGACCTCAGCGTCGGGGCGGTGGACGCGTTCTGCCGCGCGAGTCCGGACCTCGCCCCGTTCAAGCGCCCGCGGCGGATCGCCTTCCTCGAGGCGCTGCCGATGAACCCCAGCGGGAAGGTGCTCAAGGGCGCACTCGTCGCCCGCCTCCCCGTCGCGGCCGCATGACCGTCGCGTGAGCCCGGCGTGAGCGCACAGCTGCGGGTGGCACTGGCGCAGGTCGACTGTGCGCTCGGCGACCTGGAGGAAAACGCTCGGCGTGCGCGGGAGGCCATCGCACGGGCGCGCGCCGACGGCGCCGACCTCGTCGTGTTCCCCGAGCTCAGCCTCAGCGGCTACGCGCTCGGCGCCGTCGCCGCGGACGTCGCGCTGCGTCCCGACGACCCCACGCTGATGGGCCTGGCCGACGGCGCGGGCGACGTGGGCATCATCGTCGGGTTCGCGGAGGACGGCCCGGTGCACACGTACAACAGCGCCGTCCACCTCCAGGGCGGCTCGCTCGTGCACCTGCAGCGCAAGGCCTACTTGCCGACCTATGGCCGTTTCGAGGAGCACAAGCACTTCCGCCCCGGCCAGGCTCTGCGCGCCTACGACACGCCGTGGGGGCGCTTTGCGATGCTGATCTGCAACGACGCCTGGCAGCCGCCGCTGCCGTTTCTCGCCGTGCACGACGGTGCGCGCGTGCTGATCGTCCCGACCTGCAGCTCGTTGGAGCCGGGCGCGGGAACCGACCCCGCCACGATCCACGAGGACTGGGCCGATCTGTTGCGCTTCCACGCCCGCTTCCTGCAGACCTGGGTCGTGTTCGTCAATCGCGTCGGAGAGGAGGCGGGCGTGACGTTCTGGGGCGGCTCGCGCGTGATCGACCCGTGGGGTCGCACCGTGGTCGAGGCCCCGCACGGCGAGCCCGCACTGGTGTGCGCCGACCTCGACCTGGCCGCCGTGCGCCGGGCACGGCGCGCGATGCCGCTGGTCAAGGAGCCGCGCCTGGACCTGCTGACGCGCGAGTTCAACCGGCTCGCCGCCGACGGCGGCTGACGCCGGCCCCGGCCTCAGCCCGGGCCGCCGTTGCCGTTGACGGCGTAGCGGTCGTAGCGCTCGGCGACCATGGACGGCAGCCGGACGCTGATCCGCACCCCGTCCTCGGTGTCCTCGCGCTCGAGGTCGCCGGCGACGTCGTGCAGCTCGGAGAGCGTCCCGCCCTCCGAGAACGGCACGAGCAGCTCGATGTCGCGCAGCGTGCGCTCGAACTCGGAGGCGACCAGCTCCCCCAGGACGTCGAGGCCCTCACCGGTGAGCGCGGACACGAGCACGGCGTCGGGGTGGCGGAAGGCAAGCTCGCGGCGGCGCTCGTCGTCGAGCGCGTCGGCCTTGTTGAGCACGAGCAGGCGCGGCTGCTCCCCCGTGCCGATCCCCTCCAGCACGTCCTCCACCGCGCGCGTCATCGCCACCAGCTCCTCCTCCCGCGCGCTGGCGTCGACCACGTGGAGCAGGAGGTCTGCCCGCTTGGTCTCCTCCAGCGTCGCGGCGAACGCGTCGACCAGCTGGTGGGGCAGCTTGCGGATGAAGCCGACCGTGTCGGTCATCAGGTAAGTGCGGCCGTCGAGCCGCAGCGTGCGCGTGGTGGGATCGAGCGTGTGGAACAGCCGGTCGCGCACGCCGACCTCGGCGCCGGTCAGTGCGTTGAGCAACGTCGACTTGCCCGCGTTCGTGTAGCCGGCCAGTGCGACCGTGGGGAGGTGCGCGCGCTCGCGCTCGGCGCGCTGGGTCGCGCGCGTGGAGGAGACGTCGCGCAGCTTGCGCCGCAGCGCGGCGATGCGGTCGCGCGCCAGGCGGCGGTCGGTCTCGATCTGTGACTCGCCCGGGCCGCGCGTGCCGATGCCGCCGCCCAGGCGCTCGAGATGCGTCCACAGCCCGCGCATGCGCGCGAGGTTGTACTCGAGCTGGGCCAGCTCGACCTGCAGCTTGCCGTCGGCCGAATGGGCGTGGCCGGCGAAGATGTCGAGGATCACGGTCGTGCGGTCCACGACCGGCATCCCGAGCTGCTTCTCCAGGTTGCGCTCCTGGCGTGGCGTCAGCTCGTCGTCGGTGGCGACGAGGTTCGCGTCGGCCGCC
>Ga0136617_10004341_pt1 | contig 12695 bp, 10 predicted proteins | sample AntDrymUQ3222106_2_FD_129672 | JGI IMG/M metagenome (GOLD analysis project Ga0136617, IMG submission 129672) | Polar desert sand microbial communities from Dry Valleys, Antarctica - metaG UQ322 (21.06) | ecosystem: Environmental > Terrestrial > Soil > Desert | place: Antarctica: Dry Valley...
ACCGGATTTGAAAGTTTATCTTTCAAAAGAATCTACACCTTCATCTCATATTTCGTTGGGTGGTCTGAAATCTACCAACGGAAATCAGGTTTATGAAATAAGCGGTATGCCGGATCTTAAACAATATCGTTATGCACTAATACATTGCGAAAGGTTTAATCATCTTTTTGGCAGCGCTGAACTAAAATGATAACGTGAGACATCAAGAAGTTAGACGTGAGATGCTGAATCTCTTTTTCACATTTCACCTCTGACGTTTCACTGATGCTATAACTTCTCCAGCATCTCAACTACTTTTTCCCGGGTTAAAATTACATAACCAATGCGGTCATTGCTTACTCCTTCTTTTAACTGGTAACTAAAAGTTAGCTGATCTTCTGTTACCGTTGTTTCAAAATATTTAAAAGAGATGTTCGGAATGGTTTTTAACTCTTCACTTATTTCGTATAAATGAGTAGATAAAATAAATAATGAATTTTTTATTTTAATCAATCCTTTGATCACTGTTAATGAACACTTCATAGCATCCTGCACATTGGTGCCTTTGAATAATTCATCTATCAGCACCAGCCATTTTTTTCCATCATTTATTTTATAGATAGTATTTTTTATTCGCTGCACTTCATTATAAAAATAGCTTTCGCCTTTTGCAATATTATCTGCTACGTTTATATTAGTTAATAGGCCGTCAAACAACGTTAATTGCATTTCTTTTGCAGGCACACCCATTCCTAAATGAGCCAAAAAAACAGATGAGCCAACTGATTTGATCAGGGTGCTTTTTCCTGCCATATTAGCGCCTGTTAAAAACAAAAAATTCTCGTCAGGATTCATCACCAGGTCATAGGCCACAGGGTGTTGTAACAAGAGATGATATAAACCTTCTGCTTTTAAAAAAGGTTGTTCCCTATCTATAAATGCCGGAAATTGAAGTTTGTAAGTTTTTACCGCTACGGCCATAGAATACCAGGCTTCCAGCCTGCTGAAAACATCTATCATTTCTAGTGTATCATTTTTATAACGTGTACGCAGGTAAAAGGCAAAATACAGGTTCTGCTGAATAGAAAGAGCTTCGCCTGGTGGTGTAGCGACTAACCTTTTAAGAGGTTCTTCTGCCAAAACTTTTTCAATCCGATCAATATAAAAAAGAAAGTTTTGTGGCAGATCAATTTTAGAAAAAAGAAAAGATATTTTTTTCAGGCCGCGAAAAAAATCTGCGAAATGTTTAATGCAATATTTGATCATTGCATAATCATGGCTATGCAATAGCTTATAGGTATAGCTATTCAGGGCATTTCTATTTTGCGGAACAGGATCGAGATTATACTCCATAAACTTGTCCGCCATCAGGATAGTTCCATTTGTGATTTCCGCCGGCCATTCATCTAAATGCTCAATCAGTGTTTTAAGAATCTTTTGCGTGCCTGTAATGCGTTTAAGGTCATGATGCGGCTCGGCAAAAAAACGCCTCAGCCATTCTTTACCGCCAACTGTTTTTGTAAAATTGAGCTTGTGAAAAATGGAGAACTCTTCTTCTGCATGAAAAATGGAAATATCGTTAAAAGTGGTTTTATCTATCTGCATTAGCTATTGAAGATTGAATATTTAAGATTTAATATTTCTTTTTCATCTTCAATCTTCAATATTAAATCTTACCTATTAAATAATAGGCGTTTTCCTTTTATAGATTCATTCCACATGCTGTTTTCCAGTATAAGATTTCCATTAATAAAGGTATGAGTGATAGCTGCAGGGAACGTTTGTCCTTCAAAAGGACTCCATCCACATTTGTACAAAATATTTTCTTTTGCTACTAATGTTGATTGCCTAAGATCTATTATAACCAGGTCTGCAAAATAACCCTCGCGTATATAACCCCGGTCTTTTATTTTGAAACAATCTGCTACGGCATGACTCATCTTTTGTACAATTTTTTCTAAGGGAATTTTGCCTTGCTTATAATAAGAAAGCATGAGCAATAAAGAATGTTGTACCAGGGGGATGCCAGCAGCCCCCTCTAAACCTTCCGCCTGAGGCGGAGAGCCTTTGCCATCACGCAAAGGCCAGTTTTCGCGGAAAGCTTTATTGTTCGGCAACTTTTCTGCCAATAAATGTGGCGCATGATCGGTTGCAATTACATCCAACCTGTCATCCAATAAACCTTGCCACAAAGCCTCGCGATGCAATGGCTCTTTTATCGCCGGATTACATTTAATCAGGTTGCCAAAAGCTGCATAATCATTCGCTGTAAAATGTAAATGATGTACACAAACTTCAGCCGTAATTTTTTTATCCTTCAATTGAAGCATATTTGAAAAGAGTTGTAATTCCTTTGCTGTGCTGATGTGCAAAATATGTAAGCGACTATTATGCTTTTTTGCAAATTGCACTGCTTTAAATGATGATTCAAAACATGCTTCTTCATTACGCACAATTGGATGATCGGAAGGTTCTAAAACATTTTTCTTTTCCTTTATCCTTAAGAGATTTTGTTTAATAATCTCTTCGTCTTCGCAATGTGTTGCGATCAATAATTCAGTCTCTGCAAATATTTTATCAAGGGTTAAAAAATTATCTACCAGCAAATTGCCGGTGGAAGAACCCATGAATATTTTTATCCCGCATACTTCGTTCTTTTTTTCATTTGTTAGTAGCACTTCATTTATGTTGTTATTAGAAGTGCCCATGTAAAATGAAAAATTCGCAAGCGAAGTCTGCGCAGCTATGTTATACTTGTCCTCAAGCAGATCTTGAGTAAATGTTGGTGGACTTGTGTTTGGCATTTCCATAAATGAAGTAACGCCACCTGCAATAGCTGCTTTTGATTCTGTATAAATACTGGCTTTGTGAGTTAAGCCCGGTTCCCGAAAATGTACCTGGTCATCAATTACTCCTGGGAATAAATATTTTTTTTCTCCCTCTATTTCAATCACCTTATAATTAGTCGAGATATTTGGCTCTATTTTTTCTATCCGTTCATTGTTGATTAATACATCTGAAAAATAGATACGTCCCTCGTTCACTATCTGGATGTTCTTAATCAGGTACTTTTGCATAATTTAATTCATCAAAGAGTAGTACATGCAATTTAAACAAACCCTGGCTAGACTGTTTTTTTTATTGATCCCTTTTGTTGCCTTTTCTCAAACTACCTATATCCCATTCGGCGCCAGGGAAAACAATTTGATAGAAAGATTAGAAATAAAATCTGCTACTGATTCAGTACTTAGCTTTTCTAAAACCAAACCATACAGCCGCATTCAAATGATCCCGCGCATTGGCCGTTTGGATTCCTCTCTTTTTACCAAAGTGGATGAATATAATTTGAGACTGGCGATGATGAGTAACCTTGAGTGGGCCGTAGGTCAACGTAGTGATTACGTAAGTAAAAAGCCAATCTGGAAAAGCTTTTATGAAACTCCTGCGAATCTTTACGAAGTTTATAAAGAGAACTTTTTTTTGGCAATTAACCCAGTGATTCAATACACTTTATCGAAGGAAAGTGACAATGACCAGCATCTTTTTTTAAATGCCCGTGGTGTAACCTTACGCGGCCGTATAGCTGATAAAGTAGGATTTGCTGCCTCTATCACAGATAACCAGGAAAGAGATCCTTTATATGTTCAACAGTTTATAACCGACCGGAAAGCCGTGCCCGGCGGCGGATTTTATAAAGATTTTAAAGATGTTGGCGGAGTGGATTATTTTGATGCCCGTGGTTACATTACCACCCATGTTGCTAAAATAATTGATATAGCTTTTGGATATGATAAAAATTTTATCGGCAATGGTCACCGAAGTTTGTTCCTGAGTGATTTTTCTTCCAATATGTTGTTCCTTAAACTTAATACACGCATCTGGAAATTCAATTATCAGAATTTGTTTATGGAATTGACTTCAGGTAACAGGCTTGGCGCTGACAATCTTTTCCCTAAAAAGTATGCAGCCATGCACCATCTTGACGTGGCGGTTACCAAATGGCTGAATTTAGGCTTATTTGAAGGAGTGGTATTTGGGCGTAAAAATTATTTTGAATTTGGGTATTTAAACCCTGTAATTTTTTACCGTTCTGTGGAGCAACAAAGCGGCAGTTTTGATAACTCAGTTGCAGGATTGGATTTCAAAGCAAATGTTGCTAAAAAATTTCAATTTTATGGACAGTTTTTATTGGATGAATTTAGCCGGGTAGAATCCCGCAAGGGAAGCGGATGGTGGGGTAATAAGTTTGGAATACAAGCAGGCGCCAAATATATTGATGCCTTCAAAATAAAAAACCTTGATCTCCAGGTAGAAACAAATAGGGTTCGGCCATTTACTTATGCGCACCGCGACTCCGTTGCTAACTATACGCACTATAACCAGCCACTGGCGCATCCGCTGGGTGCTAATTTCCAGGAGTTTTTAGGTATGGCCCGATACCAGCCGGCACCACGGTGGTTACTTCATGCAAAAGCAATTTATTTTAAACAAGGAAAAGATACAGGCACTACATCCTTTGGTGGAAATATTTCATTACCGAATATTCCGCCTTTCCGAAAAATGGATTATGGCTATGAAGTTGGTTCAGGGGTATCAACTAAAACAGGTTTGGCATCCTTGTTAATATCTTACCAACTAAGACCTAATTTATTTATAGAAGCTTTTGGTCTATATCGCAGGCAAAGTGCAAGTTTAAATTCTTTCAAAAAAAATACAACCCTTTTTTCTTTAGGTGTGCGATGGAATGTTGAAAGAAGAGAATTTGATTTTTAGATTAGATACTTATCCTTCCAAATGAATGGAAAAAACAATCATGCGGGATTGTATGCGATCAAATACACTTGAGTATTTTAAATTTATGTCGCGGCTGTGCATATTACGTAAGCCATTGCTGATCTTGATCTCCGGTGAAAGAATAAAACTTTTATTATAAAAATTGAACCCTATCCCAGCTTCAATACCATAGTCAATTTTTTGGATCTTAACCATATCATCTGCTTTGCGGGCTTTAGCATTTGATGCCAGATCATAATCAAGTTTGCCACCCCCTAACATGTACACACGAAAATTTCCTATTCGATCAGAGCGAAATTTTATCTGCACAGGAAAAGTTACAATGACTGATTCTACTTTTTGATTTGCAATAAATGCATTATCAAAATCCTGGTATTTTAAATTATAACGAAGATTCCTTTCAGTGAACATTAAAGTAGGATTAAACCTTGCCTCAAAACGATTGCTCAAACGTGTTGTTGCCAATAATCCTAATGCAAAACCACCAGATTTAGTAGGCTCCGCTACCATAATGCTATCCTGCATTAAAAAAGAAGAATGTAATTCTGTTTGAAAAAGGGATAAATTTCCAGCCAATGTAATACCAAAATAGTATGGCTTCAGGTCATGTTGTTCCAGGTATAATTCTTTTTGTGCCTTTGCACTGAGAGAAAAAAGAAGAATAAAAAAAAATATAAAATAATGGTAATTCTTTAGCGTTTTCGTCCAACATAAATACAACATATACCTAAGCTTAGTGGTTTAAATAAGGTATCGGAATAACCTGTTTTTTTTAAAATATTGATAAAAGCCTCCCTATCCGGGAAAGCCTTAGCGGATTTGTTTAAATATTGATAGGCCTTTTCATTTTGATTAAACCATTTTGCAATCTTTGGTGCTAATACCCCCATATAAAAATTGTAAAATCGCCTTACAAATCCTATAGTAGGTTTACTAAACTCCAATACTATTAAACGAGCGCCGGGTCTCATAACTCTTAAAATTTCACTTAATCCTTTTTCTAAATGTTCAAAATTCCTCACACCAAAGGCCACCATCACCCCATCAAACGAGTTATTCCTAAAGTTTATTGTTTCGCTATCACCGCTTAGTAAATCGATCTTGCTTTCTAAGCCATGTTTTATTACTTTTTGTCGTCCTATTTCCAGCATTTTCTGCGATATATCAATGCCAGTTATTTTTTGTGTATTCAATAATTTAGCCGCCATGATAGCCATGTCAGCAGTGCCCGTTGCAACGTCCAATAATTGTTGGGGTGCATCTTCTTTAAAAATATTTATTGCTTTTTTGCGCCATGATACATCTATACCCGCACTCAAAAACCGGTTCATAAAATCATATCGACCTGCAAGGGCATCGAACATTTTGCTTACCTGTTCTTTCTTTCCTCCGGCATCTGCAAATGGTTTGATCTGATCGTGGGAGAAATCGCTCATTTAGCTGACAAAGTTAATCGCGGATCAATGGAATGTATATGAATGTGTAGATTAATTTTTCCGTCACAATTATAGCAACTGAATTGAACTTGTTTTTCAGGCCAGGCCGTTTCAAATTTACTTTATTGATAAGGTCTAGTAATCTAATTCCAGTCGCAGCCTGTCACGTAATTCTTTTACCAATGGATATTGTTCAATAATTTTTTGATATTGTTCTTTTGCATTTAAGGGATGTTCGTTTGAAATATTTACATGTGGTGCATTTGTAATAAGAATACTAAATTTTAATGCTTTATTGCATAGTTTTTTTTGCAGAAAAGCACATGCCTTGTTTCGTTCAAATTCCAAAAATTTTTGATTGATGTTATTGGTAACTATCGCTTCAAAACTATTAGCACCAATAATGATTAGTTGGGCTAATTCAAAGCTTTGCGAGGCTGGATTTTTAGCATCTTTTAAAACTTGTATGAAAACTTGCCAGGCTTTTTGTAATGATGAAAATTCCAAGGCATTATCTTCAATTATTTCATCACAACCTGTAACATCAAACTGCCGGCGAATAGAATCAAGAGAAGATATTTTTTTTGCAGAAGGTGCAGTAGCAGTTTTATATACTTCTTTCACTTCCTCAACTATCTTCATTTTTTCTTTTGATGTTTCTATTATCAGCTTGGCATCGTTAGACTTTGGAGATGCCTGAAGTTTTGCTTTATCAGTTTCTTTCTTTTCAATAGCTGGTAAAGACCTAAAAGCAATTGGGGTAATTTGTTTAAACGCCATTGGCCTGGATGTATCCGTTAGCTTGCTTCTTTCAATGCCGTTACCTTGTGAAGTCAGTTGTAACGCCTGTTGCAGGTAACAAAGTTTAATTAAAACCAATTCTACATGCAATCGTTTGTTTCGGGCAGCCTTGAAATTTATTTCTGCTTCATTTAAAATGTTCAATGCACTAACCAGATAAGCGGCATCAGTTTTTTTTGCTGTCTCAACATATTTTTTTCTGAAACTTTCCACCACCTCCAGCAAGCCTGCTACCCGTTCATCTTTACAGATCAATAAATTCCTGGTAAACTCAGATAATCCATTCAAAACCATATCTCCTTCAAACCCTTTTTTATTAATATCATCATAGAGCAACATGGAACCTGCAAGATCCTGATCAAGCATGCAATCCATCAATTTAAAATAATAATCCGCATCGAGGATATTTAAATGTTCTATTGCATTTTCATACGTTACTACTCCGTTTGTAAAGCTTACTATCTTATCTAGTATACTTAATGCATCCCTCATGCATCCTTCACTTTTTTGCGCCACTAATTGCAAGGCAGCCTCGTCTGCCATTACATTTTCTTTTTTAGCAATCTCCTGTAAATGTGCTACGGTATCCTGCAAAGTGATCCGTTTAAAATCAAATATCTGGCACCGGCTTAAAATGGTAGGAAGAATTTTATGTTTTTCCGTAGTGGCTAAAATAAAAATGGCATAGGAAGGAGGCTCCTCCAACGTTTTTAAGAAAGCATTAAATGCGGAAGAACTAAGCATGTGTACCTCGTCAATAATGTAAACTTTGTATTTACCTGCCTGTGGTGCAAAACGTACCTGGTCAACGAGGTTCCTGATATCATCTACCGAGTTATTACTGGCAGCATCTAATTCATGAATATTCAGCGAAGTGCCTTCATTAAAAGATTTGCATGAGTTACAAGTGTTGCAAGCCTCGCCTTCCTCTGTTTGATTTTCACAGTTTATGCTTTTTGCCAGTATGCGGGCACAGGTGGTTTTACCCACACCACGCGGACCACAAAAAAGAAAAGCATGTGCTAAATGATCATTCCTGATTGCATTTTTCAGCGTTGTTGTAATATGTTGCTGGCCAACAACCGTATCAAAGGTTTGTGGCCTGTATTTTCTGGCAGATACTATAAATTTTTCCATGATTATCGCTCGATTGCTAAGGTAATTGATGTATCGGAAACGAAATGATTTTATGGAAAATGGAGACTAAATTCAAGGAAACAAAGAAAACGTAGATTATGATTGAGTTATTCAGTTAAAGAAAATATTTATAAACTTCTTTCCTGTGTAGGAAACGAATCAATTGAATTTCATTTTTATCTGCGAGTAAGCCTATTCGATAATCACCTAACCGTATTCTGTAATGATTATCAAACCCGCTAAGTTTTTTGATGTTCTTAACTTCTTTTAAGCTTGTTGCTTTTTGTACCTGTTCTATAATTTTAGCCACCGCAATTTTGGTTTTTCATCTCTTTTACTTTCGCCATGTCTTTTTGAAATGACTTATCGATTAGTACAGTCATGATTTCAATTTCTTCACGAAAGCATCAGTATTGATAAACTTACCTGTTTTGCCTTTTTGAATAGCTATCGATAAGCCAATATCCTCTTTTTCTTCATCGGATAATATCTTAGCTTTTAACCTGAATTTGGAAGCTAATTTTAAAAACAATTCCAGGTCGCTCCTCGATTTTCCTTTTATAATCATAGTTTCCATAAAATAAAATACAGGTTTTAATTTAACACAGGGTGACGTACAAATTCTTTACTTCTGTCAAATAAATAACGATATGTAATCAATTGACGGGTTTGATGCACATCACCCAGGCTCAGAGCGACATTCAACATTTTAGGATTGAAATCACCAATCCATTGCATTTCATATTCTGTATAGTCCATGTAGATGACAGTTTTGTAAGCCTCTCCAGCAATAAAAGCGTCAATGCCCTTGCCTTGAAATTCAGGTATAATCCCAAATACAATTCCATTAAATTTTGTGCAAGGCTTCGTTTTTTTGACCCATAAAAATTTAAGTTTATGAAACAAGTCGAATTTTCCATTTAAATGTTTGAACCATTGATTCAAATCGGGCAGGTTTACAAAAATGGCAATGGGCTTTTCTTTGTGATATACATACCAGATAATTTTTTCATCCATCACTGGTTTCATCTTTTTGAACATTAACATTACCTGTTCTTTTTTCAATTCCTTTAAACCGCCATGTCCTGCCCAGGCTTTGTTGTAAACCGTAGCAAAATCCGAAGCATATTTTTCAAGCTCTGTTTTCTTTATGGTACGCACTTCGAAATCAGGGTCTTTTTCAAAGATGGCGTGACGTACCAGGGTTTTCTCAGATAGCTTTTGTTTCGATTGTTTTCCAAAGCAGACCTGGTTAAAAAAGGGCTGGTAGCCATAGGTTTCAAACAGGTTTTGATAATATGGCGGATTGTAATTCATGCAATACAAAGGCGGCTGAAACCCCTTTACCAACAAGCCCCACCAGCGGTCACGTTCGCCAAAATTGATGGGCCCATCCATAGCTTGCATGCCTTGTTGTTCCAACCAGTTTTTTGCAATATTCAATAAGGTATTAGCCGCCGCCTGGTCGTTTATACAATCAAAAAATCCTATACCTCCAACAGGAACATCATCACCTTTGTTTTTGTATTTTTTATTGGTAAAAGCAGCTATGCGACCAACAGGTTCAGTTTTATCATTCCTTAAAATCCATAGAATGGGAGTTCCAAAACGATAGGTTTTATTTTTTTTTGGATTAAAAACATCTAAAACGTCTTTATCTAATGGACGTATATAATTGGGGTTGTTTTTGTTGAGCGTAACATTTACCTCAAGAAATTCATTCATCAGTTTAGGTGTAGATACTTCAACCAATACAAAATTGCTCATGCTGCAAACCTACGTAAATGAGTTTTTAAAAAACAAAGCCAGAAACGTTTCTGACTTTGTAAAATCGCTTTTTGACCTATCCCCTCAAGTGAATTTATTTTTAAAACTGGTGCCCTCCGCCTTAGGCGGAACGGGGCTTAACGCTTTGCTATTTGTTGCGTAGTTGTAAACATTTTTTTGATAAGCTTTTCATCATGTCCATAAATATCATCGCGAAAATTTAATAGTCCATTATCATCGACCCAGGCTGTATAATAAGTGATAAAAACAGGTACGGGTTTTTTTACTTTCACAAATTTTTCTTCTTCTGCATTCATCGCTGAAAATATTCGCTCGCTTGTCCATTCTGGTTGATTCCTTAAAAGATATTCGGCCATTTTTGTGGGATCGCTTAAGCGAATACAACCATGGCTGTATGCTCTTTTATCTTTACTGAACAAACTTTTGGAAGGTGTATCGTGAAAGTATATATCAAAACTATTGGGGAATAAAAATTTCACTTGTCCTAATGCATTGTCGCCTCCTGGTTTTTGGCGAATGGTAGGTAAACTTCCATCATCTTTTACAATTTCCATATTTTGACTTTCTAAATAAGCAGGGTTACTTGCCATTTTTGGTAGAATTTCTTTCTCCACAATACTTTCAGGTACATTCCAATGCGGGCTAAATACTACCTGGTTCAAGTCGCCCGTAAACATCGTTGTATTATGTCCTTCTTTTCCAACTACCACGTTCATATCCCATACTTTCTTTTTCCCTTCGTACATGTGTAGCACATATTCAGGAATATTGACAACAATAAGGTTATCAGATGTAGGTTCATTCGGCATCCATCGCATGCGTTCCATATTAATCAACAATTGTTGCAAACGCTTTTTCGCAGGTACATTCATTTCTTTAAGCATTGTAGCGCCAACTATTCCGTCTGGTGTATAGCCATGACGTAGCTGAAAATTTTTAACCGCCATAACTAAACTGTCATTAAATACCTGGCTGGTATCAGCACCGGGCAAATCCCCTGTCATTTGCAGCATTCTTTTTATTTTGGCTACAGTTGGGGATGCAGCACCTTTTTTCAGGCTTTTTCCTGTATGGATTATAGGTTGCCATCCACTTTGCGCAACAACAGTAAAGTAATGGTTCAAATGTTCTTTCAACTGACCATAACGCACATTTGCCTCTTCAAAATATTTATCATCCTTATGTTTTTTCTTAATCAGTGAATCTGCAATTTCCAGTTCATCTCTTTTTTTAAAAGGAACAAAACGTTCCATTTCTTTACGCTTTATAAAGCCATCCTCATACGCTCCAAGCATGTACTGAATAAAATGTTGAGTCATCGCTATTTCAGTATTCTTCATGGATTTATCTGAAGCACTTACAGAAAGAGTTTCCTCTGCAATGAGGTTATTCATTTTCTTTTCTAATGTTTTACTGTGCAATGCGCTGTCGTGGTTATAAGTGGTGTGATAATCATGAAGATTCCAGAAACCTCTTGCCTGTTCTGTCAAGCCATTGGCGGAAAACCAAGCGTATTGAAAGTTCCGAGTGTTGTAAAAACTGCGCATTCGGCGGGCAATATTATCGCTGATTTTCTTTTCTTTAATAAAATTTTCAACGGCAAGGCTGTCCATAAAAAGATCAGAGTATGAATTTGCTTTTGTAATGCTGTAATCACGTTTGCTGATTTTTTTGTCAGCCTCTGCATTTGATTGATTTTTATCTGAGTCGCCCTGGGCATTTTGGGCGTTACAGGCAATGAAAAAAGTAGAGAATAGGGTAAAATAGATTAATATTTGTTTCATAGGATTGTGAAAATACAAAAGCTATGCCCTTTCGCAACAATTTTAGGCATTAAGATAGTGGGATTAATTTTTTACTAACAAATTAGCAAGCAGGTTTGAAAACGCTTTCAAAAATTAGCCTTTTAATATATATTTTAAGCAGAAGCAATTTGCAATTGAAATGTTTGTAAAAAATTGCTTAAAAATAGAAGCGCCACTATCCTTGCAATAAAAAATATTGTCAATTTTTATACAATTCTTAACTGTCTTTTTCAAAGCAGGTCACTGCTGAACTGTGATTTTATTTTAAGAGATCGTGAATTTTATTCTTTTATCTGCGATAAATTTCTAATGCATTTCATATTGGCGATAAATGCCTTCCCCTTACCTTTGCACCCTAAAAATGACAGCCTGTTTTTCTTCAGCAGGCTTCAACTAAATTTCTTTCTAAAAGCTTATTATGGCAAAAGTTGGTAAGGTAAAACAGATAATTGGCGCTGTGGTTGATGTGCAATTTAAAGATCAACTTCCCGATATTTTAAATGCATTGGAAATTAAACGTGACAATGGTGATATCCTCGTGCTTGAAGTGCAAAATCACTTAGGCGAAGACAGTGTTCGGACTATTGCAATGGACGGTACAGAAGGTTTGAGGCGCGGCGTAGATGTGGTGGATACGGGTATTCCTATTACTATGCCTACCGGTGAAGCTATAAAGGGCCGCCTATTTAATGTAACCGGCGATCCTATTGATGGATTGCCTCCCGTACCTAAAATAAATGGCCGTGCTATACATGCCAAGCCACCTGCATTTGAAAATTTGTCAACAGCGACCGAAGTATTGTTTACAGGAATTAAGGTAATTGACCTGATTGAACCTTACTCAAAGGGAGGGAAAATTGGTTTATTTGGTGGTGCCGGCGTAGGCAAAACCGTTTTGATACAGGAGTTAATTAATAATATCGCAAAGGCGTATGCTGGTGTGTCTGTTTTTGCC
>Ga0136617_10004343_pt1 | contig 12694 bp, 12 predicted proteins | sample AntDrymUQ3222106_2_FD_129672 | JGI IMG/M metagenome (GOLD analysis project Ga0136617, IMG submission 129672) | Polar desert sand microbial communities from Dry Valleys, Antarctica - metaG UQ322 (21.06) | ecosystem: Environmental > Terrestrial > Soil > Desert | place: Antarctica: Dry Valley...
ATTCTCGCCGGACTTGTGACCGCCCCAGGCGCGAGGGGCGCTGGTACGGCCCGCTACGACCGCGCTAGCGACGCGAGGACCAGCACCCAGCGCTGCACTGAGATGGAGGACCAGTTTGGGTGATTGTTATCAGGGACCCGCGTGAACTCCAAACGAAACTGCGCCGTGACAGCTTCGGCGACGCCGACCCGGTGCTCGCGGTGCTCGCGGCTGTGTGACGCTTCCGGAGCATCAGCGACGGAGGAGAGCACATGAGCACCGTTGAGATCGCGCACCAGCCGCTGCTGATCGGCGGCGTGTGGGGCGGCGCCGCAGGACGGCGCGACGTTCCACCGCATCGATCCGTGCACCGGCCGCGCGGTGACGGAGGCCGCCGCGGGCGGCCGCGTCGACGCGCGCCGCACGGTCGACGCGGCGCAGGCCACCTTCGCCGAGTGGTCGCGCACGCCGCCGGGGCAGCGGCGCGCGCTGCTCGCCACGGCCCGCCGACCGACTGACCGAGCGCGCCCCCGGAGATCGCCGGTGTGATGACCGAGGAGGTCGACGGCACGTTCGGCTGGGGAATGTTCAACTGCGGTCTCGCGTCGCGCACGCTGCGTGAGGCCCCGCACGGACCCACGCCGTCACTTCGGCGAGGTCAGCCCCTCGGCCGTGCCCCCGGCTCGCTGGCGCTGGGCGTGCGCCAGTCCCGCCGGCGTCGTCGTCGGGATGGCGCCGTGGAACGCCCCCGTGATCCTCGCCACGCGCGCCGTCGCGACGCCGCTGGCCTACGGCGACACCGTCGTCCTGAAAGCCTCCGAGCGCAGCCCGCGCACGCACGCCGCGGGCGATCGCCGACGCCGGCCTGCCGGCGGGCGCGATCAACCTCGTCATCCACTCCTCCCACGACGCCCCGACGGCCCGCCACGAAGTGCGCCGCGCTCATCGGCGAACGATCGCGGAGCTCCCGCCGGGCCCTGCAGGACGCCGATCGCGGAGCTCCCGCCCGGCCCTGCAGGACGCCCCACAGACGCCACGGCTCAGGGGTCGAGCAGTCTCAGGAAGCCCTCTCGCACGAGGCGCTTGACGAGCACGAGCCGGCCCGGGGCATCCAGCGGACCCGGAAGCTCGGCGGCCGTGAAGGGCGCGCCGGCGGCGTGAGCCGCCGCGACGGCCTCGACCGCCTGCGGCGGAAGGCGCACCTCCTTGCCCTCGAAGCGCAGCGTCGCCCCCGTGGCCGACCGCTCGAAGTCGGCGATGACCGTCGGGCGCCGCTGCAACGCCGACCGCAGGGTGAGCTGCTTCAGCGCGCGGATCTGCGTGAGCTGACCGTCGAGGATCGCGCGGCGTCCGTCGACGAAGCCGCGCCGCGCGCGGCGCGCAACCGCGTCGGGCTCCAGCCGCGCGGCCAGGCGCGCGAGCAGCTCGCCGGGTACCTCTCCCCCGGCTGGCAGCACGCGGCGAAACTCGACGTCGTCGGCGCACTCGCTCAGCGCGGCGCGCAGCGCGTCGATTCGCGTCGGCGGATGCAGGCCGACGGTGATGTGCAAGGAGTCGGCGTCGGCGGCGGTCGCCTCGTGTGGCCAGCCGCGCGGCAGATAGAGCGTGTCGCCGGCCTGGAGCGTGATGTCGTGCACCGCCGCGCCGAGGCTCTGTGCGTCGCCGGGCGACCAGCGCTGGGTCTTCAGCGGCAGCTCGACGACCGGCGCGTAGACGCGCCAGCGCTTGTGGCCCGAGACCTGCAGGACGAACACGTCGTGTGTGTCGTGATGCACGCCGAAGCCCTGGGACGAGGCCGGCGTGCAGTAGGCGTTTGCCTGCACGGGCCAGCCCAGCCAGGCCTCGAGCTCACGGCAGTAGAGCGCCGCCGGGTGCCAATGCAGGTGCAGCGCCTGCAAGACGATCGTCGCGCCCGCGGCGTGCTCCTGCGCCACGCGGTCGACCAGCGCGGTGCGCGAGAAGCTGCCCGGGCGCCACGCGATGTCGGTCGTATACGTGGACGGCGGAAGCTGAGCACCGTCCTTGACGAGCCGGAAGGCGGGCGCGCGGATCGCGCTGGCGCAGACGAGGCGTTCGAGGTCGGCGTCGCTGAGCACCGAGTCAAAGCGCCCCGCTTCGTCGCGCGCGACCACGAGCGGGCGGCGCTCGCAGTATTCGTCGAGGAACGCCTCCGGGGTGACGGGATCGAGCGTCAGGCCGAGGGCGCCGCGCGGCCGCGCGGTTGACGGTACCTCGAACTCCCGGCTACGCGTCGTCGCCGGTGTCACTGGTGTCGGCCGTGTCGCTGGAGTCGTCGGCGGTGTCGGCCGCGTCGTCACCGGTGTCGCTCGTGTCGGCCACGTCGCCCGAGTCGTCGGCGGTGTCGGTCGTGTCATCGGCGGCGGCGACCGCGCTCCCGACGCGGTGCGTTTCGATGTCGTCGTCGGTCAGCGTGGCGGGCCCGTCGGCTGGGTCGGTCATGCGAGCTCCTTGAAGAAGAGGACGATGACCACCGTGTACCCGGTTGGCGGGCATCTCCGCCGCGCACTCGCGTGGCTCGACTGCGGGCCCCAAGCCCATCGATCCGGGCAGCCGTCACCCGACCGGGAGCGCCGCGCGCGCCGGGCCGGCCCCACGGTCGCCGCCTATCCTGGGAGAACCCATGGAGTCCTCCACGTTCATCCGCCCCGAGAAGGGCGCCCAGCTCGACCTCAGCGTCGACGCACTCGCCTACGGCGGCAACGGCGTCGCGCGGATGGAGGGCTACGTCGTCTTCGTCTCCGGCGCCATCCCCGGCGACCGCGTACGTGCCGTCGTCACCAAGCGCAAGCGCGCCTACGCCGAGGCGCGCACGCTGGAGGTGCTCGAGCCGAGTCCCGATCGCGTCGCGCCCGTCGCCGACCATCCCGGCGCGCCCTGGCAGGTGCTGCCCTACGAGCGTCAGCTCGCCGTCAAGCAGGAGCAGGTCGGCGACGCGCTGACGCGGATCGGCCACCTCGATGGCTACGTGCTCGACGAGATCGTCCCGGCCGTTGCGCAGTGGCGCTACCGCAACAAGCTCGAGTACTCGTTCGGCACGGGCGACGACGGCGCGCTCGTCTGCGGCTTCCACGCCCCCGGCTCCTGGCACGAGATCGTCCCGATCGCCGACTGCATGCTCGCCTCCGAGCGCTCAAACGCCGCGCGCGACCAGGTGCTCGCGTGGTGTCGCGAGCAGGGCCTCGACGCGTTCGATCGCCGCATGCATAGGGGTTTTCTGCGCAACCTCGTCGTCCGCGAGGGGCGGCGCAGCGGGGAGCTGCAGGTGCGGCTCGTAACGGGCCCCGGTGAGCTCGACGGCATGAGCCTCGCCGCCGCCGTCGACTGCGACGGGCTGATGTGGACGCGTACCGACGCGCTCGCCGAGACCACGCAGGGCGGCGTGACGGAGATCGTGGCCGGCAACAAGTCCCTGCAGGAGGAGCTCTGCGGGCTGCAGTTCTCGATCTCGCCGCACGCGTTCTTTCAGACGAACACCGAGATGGCCGAGGTGCTCTACGGACTCGCCGCGCAGCGCGCCGACCTGAAGGGCTGGGAGCGCGTCTACGACCTGTACTGCGGGATCGGCACGGTCGGGCTGAGCCTGGCCGCGCGCGCGGGCGAGGTCTGGGGGCTGGAGATCGTCGAGCAGGCGGTCGCCGACGCGATCTCCAACGCGCGGCGCAACGAGATCAAGAACGCGAGGTTCTTCGCGGGCGACGTGCGCCTGGCGCTGCGCGAGCTCGTCGAGCAGGCCAGCCGCCCCGACGTCATGGTCCTCGACCCGCCGCGCGCGGGCCTGTCGCAGAAGATCGTGCGGCGCGTCATCGAGGCCTCGCCGCGGCGCATCGTCTACATCTCGTGCAACCCCACGACGCTCGCGCCGAACGCCGCGCAGCTCGTCGAGGCCGGCTACGCGCTGCGGCGCGTCTCGCCGGTCGACATGTTCCCGCAGACGCCGCACATCGAGTGCGTCGCGCTGCTCGAGCGCGCTTGACGTCGGCGCGCGCCGCGGCGCGGCCGCGCTCGAGCGCGCCGTTTTGGCGTCATGCAGCGCAAGGGGACCGCGCAGTTCACCCTGACCTACACCTCCGACGGCGTCCCGTCCGGGCAGAACGGCATCGAGGCGCAGGGCGCCGGCACCCTCGACTTTCGCCGCTCGCGCGCCAGGTACCGCATCCGCTACGACGAGACGCCCGGGGTGGCGGGCGGCACGACGGTCGAGCTCGTCGAGGAGGGCCCGACGACCTACGCCGCGACGAGCACGGGCGCTACCTGCTGCTGGAGGAGCCGAGCCTCGTGGCCAACGCGACGGCTGACGTGTTCAAGTATCTCGCGAGCGACACGATCGGCGTGCACGAGACAGGCCCTCGGCGCGTCGGCGGCCGCGCCTGCACGCTCTACGAGGGCAAGCTCGACGTCGCGGCATGGTGCCCGTGCCCCCGGCGCGCGCCGCGCCGAGTTCGACCGCACGTTCCGCGGGATCAAGACGCAGGACTTCAGCGTCTGCAGCGACACGGACCACGTCGTGCGCGAGTACGGCGCCGAGGTGCGGGTGCCCGGCGGCGGCGACTTCGTCGTGCGCGTCACCACCCGCTACACGCGCGTGGCAGCGTCGAGCCGCTGCGCGCGCTGAGGGCGAGCGAGAAGCGCTCGTCGCCGCTGCTGCCTGCGCGCGAGCCCTGGGGGCCGACGAGAAGCGCTGGTCAAGCGCCACGAGCGCTGACGCACGACGCAGCGGCCGATGTGAGGGGTCGTCCCTCATGCGCTGCAGCGGGCCGAACTCCAAGCTGGCGATTGCCACGCACCGCAGTCATCCACCGTCAAAGGAGCCAGCATGTTCAGCCACCGCCTGACCGCCAGCACCGCCCTCCTCGTCGCCGTCTGTTCACTCGGCGTCCCGTCGCTGGCCATGGCCGGAGACCCCGCGGCGCCGCAGCCCCAGCCGCCCGATAAGCCGGCGCCACCGCCGCCCGGCTCGATCCCCACGCCCGAGCCCTGCGACGACCATCCCGACCCCATCTTCCAGGAGTCCAGCTGCATCGATCCGCTGCCGCCGTGGGACCCCACGGAGCCCGGCAAGCCCGACCGGGAACCCGCCGATGACCGCACGCTTCCCAGCCAGAGCTGTCCGGAGCACATCCTCGATTGCGGGTCTGCGCCGTCTCCGCAGCCTGAGCGGCCGGGGCTGCCGTCGCGCCTCCCCCGCGCTGAGCCGACGCCGCGCGCGCAGTGAGAGGCGGGCCGCCCGCCGCGGCTCGCCTGCGTTCAGCGCCCGCGTAGCGCACGCAGCTCCGCCCGCAGCTGGGCGACCTCGTCCTCCAGGCGCGCGACGCGGTCGGCGAGCGGCAGTTCGGTGCGCGGCGCCGCCTCGGGCGCGGCCGGCATCGGTCGCCCCGGCACGCGCACGGCGGGTGCTGCGCAGGCCGTCGGCGGGGCGGCCGCTCCCGCCGGCGCGCTGGCGCTCGGCGGCACGCTCGCGGCGTAGGTCGGCTCGGGCGCCTCGTCATCCGACAGCCGGTGCGCGTAGCGCTCCTCCTTCTGCCCCGGCCGGCGCGGCAGCTGCTCGACGAGCTCGCGCTCGATCAGCCGCTCGAGCGTCGTGTGGATCGCGGTGAGCTCGGCGAATGGGTGCAGGCGATCCGTGCGGCTCTTCAGCTCCCCCGGCGTCTGTGGCCCGCGCAGCATGAGCACGCACAGCACCGCCAGCTCGTCGGGCGCGCGCGTCAGCGACTCGTCGAGCAGGTGACGGTACTTCGAGGCGCGGCTGCCGGCGCCGCTGGCCAGGCGCGCCCAGCGGCGGCGGCTCAGGCGCGTGATCGCGTCGCGGATCGTCGCCTCGTCGTAGGCGACGACGGGATCGCGGTTGGTCGACTGGTTGCAGGCCGCGCGCAGCGCGTTGAGCGTCAATGGATAGGTGTCGGGCGTCGTGCGCTGCTTCTCCAGCAGGCAGCCCAGGACGCGGATCTCGGGCGCGGAGAGGTCCATCGCGCGGAGATTCTGTACTACTCGGGGTTCTTGGGCGCGCCCTTGTCGGGCTTGTCGTCGTCCTGCAGGTTGCGCAGCCAGTCCGACAGCTGCTGCCCGGCGCCCGAGACGTGCTCGCCGGCCTGGCTGAACAGGTCCTTGAAGCGCTCGGAGTAGTGCGACGCCGCGTCGGCGGCCTCCTCGCGCGCCGGGCGCTCCTGCCCGCGGCGCAGGTACTCGCCGCTGATGATGCGGTCGTACTCGCCCTCGCGCACCCAGGCCAGCAGCTCGTGGACGCGCTTGACCGGCAGCGAGTGCGTCTGGCGCAGGTCGGTCAGCAGCCGCTGCAGACGATCCAGGCCCTCGCCGGTCTCCGTGTAGTCCATCGACTGGCGCATGAACGCGTCGAGGTTGAGGTCGGCCGCCTTGGCGCCGGCGGACATCGTCATGAGCATCTTGCAGACCAGGCGCGGGTCGCGCGTGACGATCGCGGCAGCGCGGTCGCACGTCAGCTCGGTCGCCCGCGACCATTCCAGCAGCGCGTACTGGACGGCCATGAGCGGCAGCCCCGCGACGCTCGGCAGGCGCGCCGTGGCGGTCAGCCGCAGCAGGATCTGCAGCGCCGTGCGGTACAGGACGTGGTCGGAGAGGATGTGCGCGACCTCGTGCGCGATCACGGCCTCGAGCTGGTCGTCGCCCAGCAGCTCGACCGTGCCGCTGTTGAGCACGAGGATCGGCTTGCCGGCACCGATCGCCATCGCGTTGAGCATCGGCTCGGCGGTCAGGTAGAGGTCGTACTCCTCGGGCATGTCGAGCACGCCGAGCACGTGCTGGTAGCGCGTCCAGATGCCGGGCAGCTGGTTGGTCCCGAGGCGCACGCCGGCCCCGAGGTAGGTCTGGCGCAGCGCGCGCTCGTAGCCAAACTCGATCAGCTTGCGCACGACGTAGTCGAGCATCGGGATCGAACCGAGCGCGGCTGTAGCAGCGCGGTCGGCCGGGTGCTCGTAGGCCTTCGGCGAGATGCCGGTCAGCCGGTAGGCCTCCGCGGGCGTCGACACTCCAATGAGCTTACGGGACCGAAGGGAGCACCGTAGATTCGCTCGATCACGGCCGGGCCGGGACGTGCATCGCTCATCCGCGCCCCGGACTCGCGGCCCTCACGATCCGCGAACCGGCACACCAACCCCTGGCGTCGAGGTCGTGCGCCGATCCCCACGGATGCGCGGGTTCGCCGTCTACGCGCGCGAGGACGACCTCCATCCCGCCGTCGACGCGGACGGGCGCGAGCAGCGGGGTCCCACCGGCCCTGACTTCCCGCAAACCCTCTCGAAGCAGTCGCCGACGACCTGCAATCCCTGGACGGTCCGGACCTGACGACCCCTGCCGCGTCCGAAGCCATCCGCGCGCGCGTCCAGCGCCTCCCCGCCGGAGCAAAGCGGCGTCATTAGACTGCGACGCCATGCGAGCCGCCACGATCCGCGACGGCGAGGTTCTCGTCGAGGAGCATCCCGATCCCGTGCCGGGCGCCGGCCAGGTGCTCGTCCGCGTCCGCGCGGCGGGCGTCAACGGCGCCGACATGATGCAGCGCCGCGGGCGCTATCCGGCACCGCCGGGCAGCCCGCCGGACATCCCGGGGCTCGAGCTGGCGGGCGAGGTCGAGGCGCTCGGCGACGGCGCCGCCCGCTTTGCCGTCGGCGACCGCGTCATGGGCATCGTCGGCGGCGGCGGGCAGGGTGAGCTCGCGGTCGTCCACGAGCGCCAGCTGATGCCGATCCCCGACGCTGTCACCTTTCCCGACGCCGGCGGGCTGCCGGAGGTCTTCACGACCGCGCACGACGCGCTCTTCACCCGCGCCGGCCTGCGGCCGGGCGAGCGGCTGCTCGTCCACGGCGCGGCGGGCGGCGTCGGCACCGCGGCCGTCCAGCTCGGCCACCGGCTGGGCGCGCACGTGACGGGGACGGTGCGAAACCCCGAGGCGCGCGATCCGGTCGCCGGTCTGGGCGCCGACGAGGTGCTCGCGCCCGACGGCTTCGAGGAGCACGGCCCGTTCGACGTCATCCTCGAGCTCGTCGGCGCCCCGAACCTCGCCGCGAACATCAAAGCGCTGAACACCGAGGGACGGATCGTCGTGATCGGCATCGGGGCGGGGGCGAAGGCTGAGCTGAACCTCGCCGTGCTGATGGCCAAGCGGGGGCGGATCATGGCCTCGACGCTGCGCGCCCGGCCGTTGGAGCAGAAGGCGGCGACCGCACGCGCGGTGGAGCGCGAGGTGCTGCCGTGGTTTGCCCGCGGCGACCTGCGCGTGCCGATCGCCGACACGTTCGCGCTCGACGACGTCGCCGCCGCCTACGACCACTTCGCGGCCGGCGGCAAGCTCGGCAAGATCATCCTCACCCCCTGAGCCGGCGGGCGTTCTTCGACAGCTACCTCGTCTCGCTGCTCAAGGCCTGGTTCGGCGACGCCGCGACGCAGGACAACGACTTCGGCTTCGAGCACCTGCCGAAGCTGACCGGCAACCACTCGCACTTCTCGACGATGCTGCGCGCGATCGACGGCGGCGTCGACGGGCTGTTCGTGATGGGCCAGAACCCCGCGGTGGGATCGCAGCACGCGGGGCTGCAGCGGCGCGCGCTGGCGAGCCTGAAGTGGCTCGTGGTGCGCGACCTCAGCGAGATCGAGACCGCCACGTTCTGGCGCGACAGCCCGGAGATCGACTCCGGCGAGCTGCGCACACAGGACATCCAGACCGAGGTCTTCCTCATGCCCGCCGCCTCGCACATCGAGAAGGAGGGCACGTTCACGAACACGCAGCGGCTGCTGCAATGGCGCGACAGGGCGCTCGAGCCGCCCGGCGACGCGCGCTCGGAGCTGTGGTTCATGCACCACCTCGCCAAGCGCGTGCGCGCGCACTACACGCAGTCCGAGCGCGCGCGTGACTGGCCGATCCGCCACGTCACGTGGGACTACCCCGAGCGCGGCGCCACCGGCGAGCCCGACGCCGAGGCCGTCGCCCGCGAGATCAACGGCTACGACGTCGCGACGGGCGCGCCGCTGGCGGACTTCACGACCCTGCGCAGCGACGGTTCGACGGCGTGCGGCTGCTGGATCTACAGCGGCTACTTCAAGGAGGGCGTCAACCAGGCGCGCCGGCGCGACCCCGGCGACCTGACCGCGCCCGGCGGCTGGGTCTCGCCCGAGTGGGGCTGGGCGTGGCCGCTGAACCGCCGCATCCTGTACAACCGCGCCTCCGCCGACCCCGACGGCCGGCCGTGGTCGGAGCGCAAGCGCTACGTGTGGTGGGACGAGCGCCAGGGCCGCTGGACGGGGTACGACGTGCCCGACTTCCCGATCGACAAGCGGCCCGACTACGAGGCGCCGCCCGACGCGCTCGCGATGGACGCGATCTCCGGCGACGACCCGTTCATCATGCTGCCCGACGGGCGCGGCTGGCTGTTTGCGCCGACCGGCCTGCTCGACGGCCCGCTGCCGACCCATTACGAGCCCTTCGAGTCACCTGTCGACAACCTGCTGCACCCGCGGCTGCATGTGAACCCCGCGGCGATCAAGTGGCAGCGACCCGGAGAACCCCTTCCACGCCACGGGCGATCCGCGCTACCCGATCGTCGCGACGAGCTTCCGGCTGACCGAGCACCACACCGCGGGCGCGATGAGCCGCAACCTCCCCTGGCTCGCCGAGCTGCAGCCCGAGATGTTCGCCGAGCTCGATCCGGCGCTCGCCGCCGATCGCGGCATCGAGGACGGCGGCTGGATGGTCATCGAGACCGCGCGCGGAGAGATCGAGGCGCGCGCGAAGGTCACGCCGCGCATGCGACCGTTGAAGGTCGACGGCCGCGTCGTGCACCAGATCGCCCTGCCCTGGCACTGGGGCTTCGCCGGCGACGTGCGCGGCGACATCACGAACGACCTCGGCGCGCTGTCGGGCGAGCCCAACGTCAGCATCCAGGAGTCCAAGGCGTTCTCGTGCAACGTGCGCGTCGGGCGCCGCGCGGGCCCGTCGACGCAGCGGCTGGCGGACGTCCGCCTTGATCGCCCGGTCAGAGCCGACGAGGACGATCCGGCCGCCGAGTACCCGTCGGAGATCACGTGACGACGCGCGCCGCCCCGACGGAGATCGCGATCGACGCGCCCGACGCGGAGCGGATGGGCTTCTTCACGGACACGACCGTCTGCATCGGCTGCAAGGCCTGCGAGGTCGCGTGCAAGCAGTGGAACGACCTGCCGGCCGACGGCGCGCGCTTTGGGAAGGGCAGCTCCTATGACCACACCGGCGGGCTCAACGCGTCGACGTGGCGCCACGTCCGCTTCGTCGAGATCGCCGAGCCGACGCCGCAGGCGCGCGAGGACGCCGCGCAGCGCCTCGGAGCCGGCGGCGGCGGCGGGCGGATACCGGCGATCCCGGCGGCCGGTGGTGCGGGCGGCGCCGCGGGTGGGGCGGGCGTGGCGGCCGACTTCGACCTCGTCGCTGTCGCGGCGGGTCGCGCGGACGCCGATGTCGACGTCGCCGCGGCGGGCCGGGCGGACGCCGGCGTCGACGTCGCCGCCGCGGCCCGGGCGCACGCCGGCGTCGACGTCGCCGCGGCGGTCGCCGCGATGGACGACTGGGTCTTCATGTCCGACGTGTGCAAGCACTGCACGAACGCCGGCTGCCTGGACGCCTGCCCGACCGGCGCGCTGATCCGCACGGAGTTCGAGACCGTCGTCCTGCAGGCCGACGTGTGCAACGGCTGCGGCTACTGCGTGCCGGCCTGCCCGTTCGGCGTCGTCGCGCGCGACCACGAGGACGGGCGGGCCGCCAAGTGCACCCTCTGCTACGACCGCCTGCAGGACGGCCTCGAGCCGGCCTGCGCAAAGGCCTGCCCGACGGACTCGATCCAGTTCGGCCCCTACGACGAGCTCGTGGCGCTTGCCGCGCGCCGCGTCGGCGAGCTGCACGCGCGCGGCGTCGGGGACGCCTACCTCTACGGCGCCGGCGACGCGCCCGACGACGAGCTGGCCGGCGGCCTCGGCGCGTTCTTTCTGCTCACCGAGCCGCCCGAGTGCTACGGCCTGCCGGCGCAGGCCGACTCGCCGATCCAGGAGCACGTCGTGCCGGCGACCGCCGCGGCCTACGGCGCGGCGCTGCTGGCCGCCGCCGGCGCCGCTGCGGCCTTCCTCCTGGCGGCACGGCGGCCGGCCGGGCGCGGGCCGCGGGCGCTGGCCAGGCGCCGCGCGATCGCCGGCTGGCAGCGATGACCCAGCGCGACCGCACGCCGGCGCTCGGCACGCACGGCGAGCCCGGCCCCTGGCAGCGTGCCCGGCCCGGCGCACGCGTCGCGCTGCAGCGCGAGCGCTGGGCGGATGCGGCGTGGTCGTTTCTCTACAAGGACGACACCCGCTACGCGCCTGGGCCGGCGGACATGCAGGCCGTCGCGCAGGCCAACCTCCGCATGCGCGGCGGGGAGCTCGGGGAGGTGCACGGTCCCGTCCTCAACGCGCATGTCTGGACGTGGGAGATCCCGCTCTACTTCTGGTTCGGCGGCGTGGCGACGGGCTCGTCGTTCGTCTCGGTCGCCTGCGACCTGGCCGGCGATCAACGCTCCGCGGCGATCGCCCGCAAGGTCGCGTTGGCTGCGGTCGCGCCCTCCCCCGCGCTGCTGATCGCCGACCTCGGCCGACCGGGGCGGTTTCTGAACATGCTGCGGATCTTCAAGCCGCGCTCGCCGATGAACCTCGGCGCGTGGTCGCTCGTCGGCTTCAGCGCGCTCGCCACGGCCGCGGTCGGCGCCGACCTGCTCGGCCGGCCGCGCGCGGCGCGCGCCGTCGGCGGCGCGAACGTCGTCGTCGGCGGCTATCTGGGCTCCTACACCGGCGTGCTGCTGGCCACGACGGCGGTCCCGCTGTGGGCGCGCAGCCGCCTGTTCCTCGGCCCGATCTTCGTCTGCACGGCAGCGGCGACCGGCGCCGCAGCCACGCGTCTGACGCTCGTCGCGGCCGGCCTGCCGCAGGCCCACCCGACGCGCGTCGGGCTGGGCCACATCGAGGCGGGCGCGATGGCCGGCGAGCTGATCCTGTCGCGGCTCAACGAGCGGCGCCTGGGCCGGGCCGGCTTCAACCTCGAGCACGGGACGCCCGGCCGGCTCTTCGCTGGCGCGAAGTGGGGCGTGCGGATCGGCCTGCAGCTCCTGCGCCGGCCGCTCGGTCCGCGCGCCCACCATGTCGCCAGCTGCCTGTACCTCGGCGCCGGCCTCGCCTTTCGCTACGCCTGGGTCGGCGCCGGTCAGCTCTCGGCACGCGACGACGAGGCCGTCGCCCGCATGGCCCGCGGCACGGTGGTCACCCCTGACGACGCGCTGCTCGACCGCCCGCGGCGGCGGTTTCAGTCCAGGGCGCGGGCGCCGCGCCGCATGGGCGCCGCGGGCGCCCGCTACGCCGAGCTCGTGCGGCGTGCCAGCCTGCTGGCCGAGCGCCTGCTCGGTCGCGGCGGGGCGGTGACCGGTCGCAGCGGAACGGGCGCGCCGCCGTCGCAGCCAGCGCGGCCGTGACGACGCAGGCGTGCTCGGCCTGCTCGGCCTCGCCCGCCTTCGTCGTGTCGGCGTGAGCGTCATCGCGCGCCCGGAGTCTCTCGATGGTTGTCGGGTAGCCGGGGCGGTTGCCCGCCCCGGCTCCCACAGAACCGTGCTTGTGCTGTTCACACACGGCTCCTCGGGGCGGCGGGTTGCGAACCCCGCCGTCAGCCATATCGACCTTGATC
>Ga0136617_10004344_pt1 | contig 12694 bp, 14 predicted proteins | sample AntDrymUQ3222106_2_FD_129672 | JGI IMG/M metagenome (GOLD analysis project Ga0136617, IMG submission 129672) | Polar desert sand microbial communities from Dry Valleys, Antarctica - metaG UQ322 (21.06) | ecosystem: Environmental > Terrestrial > Soil > Desert | place: Antarctica: Dry Valley...
CCGTGAAGGAGCAGGTCCAGTCGCTCGGCGCGAGGTTCCTGGAGGTCGAGGGCTCCGCCGACGCGGAGGCCGCCGGCGGCTACGCCCGCGAGCTGACCGAGTCCGAGCAGCAGGCCCAGCGCGACGCGCTGGCCGCGCAGATCGCCAAGTCCGACGTCGTCATCACGACCGCGCTGGTCCCGGGCCGCCCGGCGCCCCAGCTGATCACCGCCGACGCCGCCAACGCCATGAAGCCCGGCAGCGTGATCGTCGACCTGGCCGGCGAGGCGGGCGGCAACTGCGCGCTGACCAGGCCGGGGGAGACCTACGTGACCGACCGCAGCGTCACGATCGCGTCGCCGCTGAACCTGCCCAGCAGCATGGCCGAGCACGCCTCCCAGCTCTACGCGCGCAACGTCACGTCGCTGCTGGAGCTGATGACCGGCGAGGAGGGCGCGCTGACGCTGGACTTCGAGGACGAGATCGTCGCCGGGGCCTGCATCACCCGCGGCGGCGAGATCGTGCACGAGGGCGCCAGGCGCGCCGCCGAGGCGTCAGCCGCAGGCCGAGACGGGAGAGGTGCCTGATGGACCTGCTGACCGAGCTGGCGATCCTGGTGCTCGCCGCGTTCGTGGGCTTCGAGGTGATCTCGAAGGTCCCCAACACGCTGCACACGCCGCTGATGAGCGCCACCAACGCGATCCACGGCATCGTGCTGCTGGGCGCGATCCTCGTGATCGGCACCGCCGACGGCTTCCTCAACGACCTGCTGTTGGTGATCGCGATCGCGTTCGGCACGATCAACGTCGTCGGCGGCTTCCTCGTCACCGACCGGATGCTGGGGATGTTCAAGGCGAAGCCGGCGCCGGCGGCGAGCGCTGGCGAGCCCGAGGCCGAGCGAGGCGCACCCGGCGAGGCGTCAGGCCCTGGCCGAGACAGGAAGCTCGGCGGGGCAGGATGAGCCGCGCCGACTTCGTCAACGTCCTCTACATCGCCGGGTTCGCGCTGTTCATCGTGGGCCTGCGGATGGTGCGCGGCCCGCGCACGGCCGTCCGCGGCAACCAGGTCGCGGCCGTCGGCATGGCGATCGCGCTCGTGGGGACACTGATCGACGACCGGATCGGCGACTGGGCCCTGATTGTGGTCGGCGTCGCGATCGGCACCGCGATCGGCGTCCCGAGCGCCCGCAGCGTGAAGATGACCGCGATGCCGCAGATGGTGGCGCTGTTCAACGGCGTCGGGGGCGGCGCGGTGGCGCTGATCAGCCTGGTCGAGTTCCGCGACGCCGACGACATCCCGCTGGAGTCGCTGATCCCGATCGTGTTCGCCGCGATCGTCGGCTCGATCTCCTTCTGGGGCTCGAACGTCGCGTTCTCCAAGCTGCAGGAGCTCAGGTGGGCGAAGCGGCGCTTCCCGCGCTTCACGGTGCCGAACCTGGTGCTCGCGGCCGTCGTGCTCGCGCTCGCGGTGATCGTCGTCGCCGGCGCCGACGCCGAGATCATGTTCTGGCTGCTGCTGATCGCCGCCGGCGTCCTCGGCGTCACCGCGGTACTGCCGATCGGCGGCGCCGACATGCCCGTCGTGATCTCCACGCTGAACGCGCTCACGGGCCTGAGCGCCGCCGCGGCGGGCATCGCGCTCGACAACACCGCGCTGATCGTGGCCGGCATGTTGGTCGGCGCCTCCGGCTCGATCCTGACCAAGCAGATGGCCGACGCGATGAACCGCTCGGTCGCCAGCGTCTTCTTCGGCGGCTTCGGGGCCGGCCCGGCCGCCGCGGCGGCGGCGGGCGACGACGGCGTGGACCGGACGGTGCGCTCCACCAGCGCGGCCGACGTGGCGATCCAGCTCTCCTACGCCCGGCTCGTCGTCGTCGTGCCCGGCTACGGCATGGCCGTCGCCCAGGCGCAGCGCGCGGTGGCTGACCTGGCCGCCGCGCTCGAGCAGCGCGACGTCGAGGTGCTCTACGCGATCCACCCGGTCGCCGGGCGCATGCCGGGCCACATGAACGTGCTGCTCGCCGAGGCCGACGTCCCGTACGACAAGCTGCGTGAGATGGACGACATCAACGGCGAGTTCGCCCGCACCGACGTCGCGCTGGTCATCGGGGCCAACGACGTCACGAACCCCGCCGCGCGGACCGTCGCGGACTCGCCGATCTACGGCATGCCGATCCTCGACGTCGACAAGGCCGGCTCGGTCGTCGTGCTCAAGCGCTCGATGGCCTCGGGCTTCGCCGGCATCGACAACCCGCTGTTCTACGACCAGAAGACGACGATGCTGTTCGGCGACGCCAAGGCATCCGTGAGCGAGGTCACCGGCGAGGTGCAAGCACTCTGACCCTGGTCACACGAGCGTGACGTCGTCGCGGTCCGCGATGCCTAGGGTGCGGGCAGCATGAGACGCCTTCTCCTGCTCGCCGGGCTCGCGAGCCTCATCCTGCCGGCTGCCGCGCAGGCGGCCGACCCGCCCGTGGTGATCTCCGAGCTGCGCTTGCGCGGCCCGTCCGGCGGCAGCGACGAGTTCGTCGAGCTCCGCAATGCGGGCTCGGCCCCGGTGGACGTCGGCGGCTGGCGCCTGGTCGGCTGCTCGGCGACCGGACCGACGGGCGAGCGGGCCGCGATCCCGGCAGCGACGACGATCCCCGGCGGCGGCTCCTACCTCTTCACCAACGCCGGCGCGAGCGGCTACTCGGGCACCGTGCCGGGCGATCGGACCTACAGCACCGGCATCACCGACACCGGCGGCGTGCGACTCGAGAACGGCGCCGGCGTGGTCGACGCGGCCGGCGACGACGGCAGCGTCTGCCGCGAGGGCGGTGGCGTCTCGATCCCCACCTCGAATGCTGACAACGGCTTCGAGCGCAGGGGCGGCACGCAGGACACCGACGACAACGCCGCGGACTTCACCGGGCCCAAGCCGTCGAACCCGCAGAACCTCAGCGAGGAGGGCGGCGGGCCGCAGGAGCCCACCGTCACCAGGATCCACGACATCCAGGGCCCGGGCGCCGCTTCCCCGAAGGCCGGGCAGACCGTGACCATCGAGGGCGTCGTCACCGGCATCGACGACGAGATCGGCGCCAACTTCACGACGACGTTCCCGGCCGACGCCGGCATCTTCGTGCAGGAGGAGCCCGCCGACGCCGACGCCGACCCCGCAACGTCGGAGGGCATCTTCGTCGGCTTCGTGCGCAACCGCGGCGACTACCCGCCGGGGACCGTGGTGCGCCTGAACGGCCGTGTGCGCGAGAACTTCGGCGAGACGCGGATCGAGGAGACCGTCGGTCGGGAGCCGGTCGCGCTCGGCACGGCGCCGGTCCCGGCGCCGGTCGTCATCGACCCCGCCGCCGCCGCGGCGCAGGACCCGGGGGCGCGGGCCTACTACGAGACGCTCGAGGGCGTCAACGTGCGCCTCGCGGTCGGCACCGCCACCTCGGGCGGGCGCAACAAGTTCGGCGAGACCTACCTCACGCCGGGCGTCAACCAGGATCCCGAGGACCGGGTGTTCCGCACCGACGTGCAGCCCGACCTGATCGCGGCCGACTCCGACGCGGGCGCCGGCGACCCCGACAAGCCGCTCAAGGACACCGATTCGGACACCGAGCTCGCCGTCGACCTGTTCGACGTCGTGCGCGATCTCACCGGGCCGGTCGGGTTCAGCTTCGGCAACTACAAGATCATCAACCAGGTCGTGCCTGCGATCGAGGACGGCCCGACCCCCTACCCGTACACGGTCCCCACGGCGACGAGCGACCAGCTGCGCATCGCCTCGTTCAACCTGGAGAACTTCTTCCCGGTCGGCGGCGACCTCGACGGCGGCCCGGTGACCCTGGAGGAGTATGCCGAGAAGCGCGGGCGCCTCGTCGACGCGATCGGCCGGCTGCTCGACCGGCCCGACGTGGTCGCGGTGCAGGAGGTCCACAACCTGGCGGTCCTGACCGACCTGGCGACGCGCCTCGGCGGGTACACCGCCTACCTCCAGGAGGGCAACGACAGCCGCGGCATCGACGTCGGCTTCCTCGTGCGCGACACGGTGCGGGCCGGCAACGTGCGTCAGCTCGGCAAGGACGCGACCGCACCGCCCGGCCTGGACTGCTCGGACGTCGACGGCGGCCTGTTCGACCGGCCGCCGCTCGCGATCGACGTCGACCATCGTGGCACCGCGTTCACGCTGTTCTCCAACCACTTCTCCTCGAAGTCGGCGCCGGACGGCTGCCGGGCGGCCCAGGCGGCGTTCGTGCGCGACCGCGTGGCGGAGCTCGAGGCGGCCGGCGGCGACGCGATCGTGGCCGGCGACCTCAACGCGTTCGAGGACGAGAGCGCGCTGACCACGCTGGAGGGGCCCGAGACGTCGCTCGACAACCTGTGGGACGTCCCGCCGGCGCCGGAGCGCTACTCGTTCCAGTTCGGTGGCCGTCTGCAGACGCTCGACCACGTGCTCGTCACCGACGGGCTCGCGGCGCGGGTGGACGACTTCCGCTACGCGCACTTCGACAACGACTACCACCTCCGCCGCGGGGTGCTCGACGGGCATCACGTCTCCGACCACGACCCGCCGGTCCTGACCTTGGAGCTCGTCGCTCCGCCCGTGCAGAAGCTGCGGCCGTTGGTGCTCGGCAAGCCGAAGGCGAACCACTTCGTCCTCGGGTTCCCAGGGCTCTGGACCGTCGAGGAGGGCAGCCTCGAGCTGACCTACCGCTGGCTGCGCTGCGACACCGAGGACGCCGGCTCGTGCGAGGCGATCGGCGGCGCGACGCGGCTCTACTACCGCGTGCAGAAGGCCGACCGGCGTCAGTACCTGCGGTTCGAGGTCACCGCCGCGGGTGTCGGCGGCTCGACGGTGGCGACCTCGCGCCCGGTCGCGGTGAAGTAGCCAGCGGCCCGGCCGGCCGGTTGCGGATCGTCGCAACCGGCCCGCCGGGCGTGCCGGCCTAGATCCCGGGGGGCGGCGTGCTCGCACCGCCCATGGTCGCCACGCCGACGGGCTGGGCGGCGTCGCCGAGCAGCTGCTGCACCTCGGCGGCGGGGTCCGGCGCGTGCGCGTCGCGCGGCGGGAACTCGCGCCGGACGGTGAGCAGGCGCTCGGCGCCGAAGCGCAGGAACGACACGGCGAAGCAGGACAGCTCGACGCCGTGGCGGCGCGCCAGCCACTCGACGGTGGCGGCCGTGGCGGGCTCGAAGCCGCCGGCGATCAGCACGACCTGCGGCGAATCGCCCGGCACCGTGGCCGCGAGCGACTCGCTGACGGTGGTGAGGGCGGCGGCGTCCCAGCTCGCCACCTGGGCGGCGGCGGCCAGCCCGCGGCCGACCTCCGAGAACTGCGCGCCGCTCGTCACCTGGACGACGACGGCGCGGCCCGCCTGCTCGTCGAAGGCGAGGATGTCGAGGCCCGGAACGGGCTCCGACGCCACGTAGCGGAGGCTCGAATGCCCCAGCTCCGCGGAGAACGCGTCCCAGGAGGTAGCCAGCAGCGCGAGCAGCTCGGCACGGTCGGGGTTGCCCTCCGTGACGAGCCCGCCGGCCTGCGGGGCCACCAGGGTCTTGGACGTCTCGTCGATACGCAGCAAAGCTAGATCCTCCAGTCGCGGCAGATGCGGTCTTATCGGCGCGACGCGCCGGGATCTGTAGCGGCCTTACAACAGGGCGGCCGGACGCCGTCCTCGATCACGGACCCGCGGGCTGGACGCCCCGCGGAGCTGCTTGGTTCGGAGGCAGGAGCTCGAGCGTCTCGTGCGCGGCGATACGGCCGGCCTGCAGCACGCGCGCGTTGATGCCGAACAGCGTGCCGTGGTGGGCGGCGAGGTGGCGCAGGAGGCCGGGCCACTTCTCCTGCGTGTCGGGGCTGCGCGTCGGGATCGCGCAGCGCACGCAGGGGTGCAGCAGCCGCAGCACCACGCCGCCGGAGAATCGCACCCTACCGCCCCCCCAGCCCTCCTCCGCCCAGGCCGGGGCGTCGCTCCCGATGTGCAGGTTGGGGCGGAAGCGGCGCAGGTCGAGCGGCTGGTCGAGCTCGGCGTCGAGCGCTGCATATGTGGCCTCGAACGTCAGCAGCAGGCTGCGCTCGAGGTCCTGGATGCCGCCGACGTCGCGACGCAACCGCAGCGGGCGACCGAGGTCCTCCTCGAGCGCTTGGCGCAGCCGCGGGTCGTCCCAGCGCCAGCTGTTGCGCCCGTCCGGCGCGGTCACCTGGGCGTGGGGAGGGTCCTCCGGGCGCAGCCCGGCGTCGCGGGCGAACGGGTAGGCGGCGCTCCACGCCAGCAGCCGCGGCGCCTCACGCGCGGTGAGCGGCTTCCAGTCGCCCTTGTGCTCGTGCAGCACCGCGTGGGTGCGATCGCCGCCCGCGCCGCGAGCGTCCACGCGGATCGAGCGCAGCCGCTCGCCGCCCATCGACTTGACCGGCCAGCGCCACAACTGGAGCACGCTCGCCTCGGCCATCCGCGAACCATACGAGCTCTCGGGAGAGACGCCGCTAGCCTCTTGCGCCCAGTGGACCTGCCCGCGCTCATCCGCTCCCGCCGCACCCACAAGGCCTACGCCCCGGCGCCGGTGGACCGCGCGACGCTCGACGAGCTGTTCGAGCTCGCGCGCTGGGCCCCGAACCACAACCTGACCAACCCGTGGCGCTTCCGCGTGCTCGGGTCGGCCGCGCTCGCGGCGCTCAAGGCGGCCGCCGGCCCGGAGGGCGCCGCCAAGCTCGACCGCGCGCCCACGCTCGTGGCCGCCTCGGTGGTCCAGACGGGCGATCCGGCCGCCGACGAGGAGGACCGCGACGCGGCCGCGTGCGCGTGCTACATCGTCCTGCTCGCCGCCCACGACCGCGGCCTGGGCGGCTACTGGCGCACGCCGGAGGTGCTGCGCACGCCCGCGGGTCGCGCCGCTTGCGGGATCCCGGGGGGCGAGGCGACGCTCGCCCTGCTGCACCTCGGCGAGGCGCGCGGGGACAAGCCGGCGCCCGAGCGTGCGCCGCTCGAGTCGGTCGTCACGCACCTGCCCTGATGCGCGCGCTCGTGCGGCCGCTGCGGGCGTCGGCGGGCGCCCGGCCCGACCGGCTCGTCGGCAAGGCCGGGGGGAGGGGGAGCATGGTGGCGGCCCGGTGAGCGCGCCGCCACGCACGCTGCGGGCCGGCGGCCGGCGGATGACGCTCGCGGGCGCGCCGCTGCTGATGGGGATCGTCAACGCGACGCCGGATTCGTTCTCGGACGCCGGCGAGCTGCCCGACGTCGGCATGCGCATGGCGCGCGCGCGGGAGCTGGCGGCGGCGGGCGCGCAGATCATCGACGTCGGCGGCGAGTCGGCGTTCGGCGGGCGCCCGCCCGTTCCCGTCGAGGACGAGACCGCGCGCGTGGTCCCGGTGATCGAGCGCATGGCCCGAGAGCTCGACGTGCTCGTCTCCGTCGACACCTACAAGCCCGCGGTGGCGGAGGCCGCGATCGCCGCCGGCGCGCAGCTCGTCAACGACGTCTCGGGCCTGCGCGACCCGGCGCTGGCGGATCTGTGTGCCGGGACCGGCGCCGGGCTCGTGGTGATGCACACGCGGGTCGCGCCCAAGGGGACGCTGCTCGACCCGGGCCACTACGACGACGTGGTCGCCGACGTGCGCGACTTCCTCGCCGAGCGGATGGCGCTGGCCGAGGCCGCCGGGGTCCATCCCGAGCAGCTGCTGCTCGATCCCGGGCCCGACTTCGCCAAGACCCCCGCGCAGACCGTGGCGGTGCTGCGCCGGCTCGACGTCCTGCACGCCCTGGGCCGCCCGCTGCTGGCGCCGGTCTCACGCAAGGAGTTCCTCGGCGCGATCACCGGCCGCGCGCCGCACGAGCGCGGCGCGGCCACGCTCGCGGCGGTCGGCTGCGCGGCGGATGCCGGCGCGCACGTGGTGCGCGTGCACGACGTGCGGGCGGCGGCCGACTTCCTCGCCGTGCGGGCGGTGCTGCACGGCGACCGGGTGCTGGCGCCCGACGAGGGCCTGACGGCGGATCGCCATCCGGGCGGCTAAGCTTCGCGGTGCATGGGTTGCCGGCCGCTGCGCACAACGCGGCCGGGATGCCAACCGACCATCACCGATCCGAGGAGTTCCACATGTCTTCCGTCCTGGACCGCGACGCGCTCGAGCAGAGCCCGCTCGCCGACCTGCACGTGATCGCCAACGAGCTCGGCGTCGACGGCTTCCGCCGCCTGCGCAAGGCCGAACTGATCGATGCGATCATCGCCAGGCAGTCCGGCGCCGAGGCGCCCGCGACCGACGACGAGGCGCCCAAGCCGCGCCGCCGCAGCCGCGCCCGGGCCGCCGACCCCGACGTCGCGACGGAGCCCGAGCCCGAGCCCGAGCCCGAGCCCGTGTCCGAGGAGGAGGACGGCGCGACCGACGAGGATGCGCCGGCCCGCGGGCGCCGGGGCCGCCGCGGTGGCCGTGGCCGTGGCCGCGGCCGCGAGGACGGCCGCGACGGCGACGGTGACCGCGACGTGGAGCGCGAGGATCGCGAGCCGCGCGGCGGCCGCGAGCCGCGCGCCGAGCGCGACACCGAGGAGCACCTCGCCGAGGGCGCCGTCGAGCTGCTCGGCAACGGCTCCGCCTTCATCCGGCTCGGCGCCGACGGAGAGACGACCGACGGCGACGTCTACGTCTCCGCCGCGCAGGTCAAGCGCTGCGAGCTGGTCACCGGCGATCGCATCGGGGGCCCGGTGCGTGGGCCGCGCCGCTCCGAGCGCTTCCCGTCGCTCGTGCGGGTGGACACCATCAACGGCCGCCCGGCCGACGAGGTCGCCGAGGGCACGAAGTTCGAGGACCTGCCGGCGGCGTGGCCGACCGAGCGCCTGGCGCTGGGCTCCGACGACGTCACGCTCAAGGCGGTCGAGTGGCTCACGCCGTTCGGCAAGGGCTCGCGCGTGCTGATCGCCGGCGCGCCGCGGGCCGGCAAGACCGAGCTCGCGCGGGGGATCGTCGAGGCGCTGGCCGGCCGCGAGGGCCTGGAGCTGCTCGTCGTGCTGGCGGGCGTGCGGCCCGAGGAGGCCGGCGACTGGGGGGAGCCCGCCCCGGTGGCGACCGTCTCGTTCGCGGCGTCGCCGGATGCGCAGAGCCAGGCCGTCGAGCAGGCGATCGAGCAGGGCCGCCGCGTCGCGGCCCGCGGCGGCGACGCCGTGGTGGTCGTCGACACGCTCGAGTACCTGCCGCCGCACCTCGCTCGCCGGGCGCTGGCGGCGGCGCGCAACATCGCCGACAGCGGCTCGTTGACCGTGATCGCGACGGCGCCGGCGCCGTTCGGCGGCGAGACCACCGTGGTGGCGCTCGACGCGCAGCTCACTGCGCTGCGGCGCTTCCCGGCGCTCGACCTGCCCGGCAGCGGCACGCTGCGCGCGGACGCGCTGGTCGGCGAGGCCGGCGCCGAGGCGATCGCCAAGGCGCGCGCGGAGGCTGCCAGCTCCTAGGGCCGGGTGTACGCCACCCGGCCCCAGTTGGGCTCGGGGGACAGCTCGATCGGCTCGCGGTCGCGCTCGGGCTGGACGTAGCCGAAGGAGTTCGAGCATTCGTCGAACACGACGTCGAGCTCGCCCTCCTTCACGCGCTGGTCCAGCCAGGCCGAGCGGAACACGAGCCGGCGCAGCCAGTGCACCAGCGATCGCTCGGCGGGACCGACGAGCTCCGGCCAGCAGTCGTTGACGTGCTCGCCGAGGCCGGAGGCGGGGTCCTGGACCTCGCCGTTGACCGTCAGGTTGACGAGGTCCTCGAGCTCGGTGCTGTCGAGCCGGCCGCCGACGAAGCCGAGCTTGAGCGCGGCCTGCTCGACGCGCTCGGAGAAGTCGCGCTCGTTGAACGTGAAGCGCAGATCGCCGTACTCCAGGACGTAGTCCTGACCGGAGTCGTAGTTTCCTCGGCGGGTGGGGTGGTCCATCGTGCAGGGGCGTCCGCCGACGGGGTCCCGCGGCGTCTGCATCTTAAGCGCGGATCCTGCCTCGGCGCGCGTCGTGAACTGGATCTTTCACCGCTGGAGCCCGTCGCGCAGGTCAAACGCCCGGATGGCGTCGCTGCCGGCGTCGGGCCAGTCGAAGAAGCGGCGGTTCACGCAGGTGTCATTCCACTCCCGCCAGTCGAATGCCTGCTCGACCTCGAACTCGCAGCGCCGCAGCGGCGCCCTGCGAGCTTCACCGCGCCGAAGCCCGCCCGGGTGCGCTCCGCCGCCCGGAACAGCTCGACGTCGATCTCGGTCGCGAAGACCTTGTGCAGGCAGCCCATGAACCGGCGCCCGCTGAGCTGGTCGTCGTACTGATAGAGGGCGGGGCAGCCCGCGGCGACGCACGAGGCGGGCCGGATCACGCGGTCACAGAACGTCGAGCACTGCCGGCATTCGGTCACCTCGGTGCGGCGAATGGCCCGCGCCATCGCGGCAATATACCCCCGGGGCATGAGGCGGTGAGACGCGTTGACGCGCGGAGTCGGAGGTGAGATGGTGAGTCCTCCCGAGGAGGCATCCCGTGGTCGAATCCGAGATCACCGCGCTCGAGTCAGAGCTCGCCGCACCGCAGCATCCGACACCCGCCCAGCCCCAGGCGAGGTCGTCCGGCATGCCGACCTACGCCTCGGCGATCGGCAACCACGCGATGGCGCGCGTCGCCTCGAGCCTGACCGGCGCCGCCGCACCGCGCCCGCAGTCCCCGACCGGCCAGGCGCTCTCTCGCGCGCTGGCCGTGGCTCGCCGTGAGGCGCCATCGGCCGCGCCGCTGCTCTCCCGCGCCGTACGGCTCTCACGCGAGGATCCCGGCTTCGAGCGGTCGCTCGGCTCCGCGCCCACGGCGGTCCACCGGACGTGCGCGTGCGGGGGCACGGTCCTGCCGGGCGGCGAGTGCAGCAAGTGCATGGCCAATCGCCTCCAGCGTCAGGGGATGCCGCGGCGCGAGGCCCAGCGCGTGGTGCTCTCGCGGATGAAGCTCGCGCGCCAGCAGACCGGCGCGACGCGCAGCTTCGGGGGCTGCCTGAACGCGAACCTCGCCAGCATGGGGATCGCATGGGCGCTGATCACCGTGGTCGGGCTCGCGTGCAGCCTGGTCGGCGCGATCGGGGGCATCATCGCCGCCGCCCCGACCGGGGAGGTGGCCGCGCCCGCGACCGTGCCGATGGGCATGATGATCGGCGCGGCGCTCTGCATCGCGGGCCTCACCGGGCTCTCGACCGGTCTCGTGCTCGGGATCATCAAGGGCTGCGCGGGCGACGGGAACTTCCAGAGCCAGGCCGCTTCGACCGCGTCCGCGGATCCGGCCCCCGGTGGCGACGGAGGCGGCGCGCCCGCGACGGCGGTTGCCTGATCGCCGATGAGCACGGGTCCAGGCGAGCCCTCCGCGGAGGACGTCCACGCCGTCGTCGCCCACGTCGAGCAGGGCTTCCGGGCCGTGCAGGCGGAGCTGCGCGACCAGGTGTTCATGGCGACGTCGGTCGACGAGTCCGTGCGGCTGGAGATCAACGGCGAAGGGCTTGCGGTGCGGGTCCAGATCGATCCCGCGCTGCTCGAGCGGGGAGCGCGCGCAGTCGAGCTCGGGGTGATGCAGGCGTGCAACGACGCGGCGATCATGCTGCAGGAGCACACGACGATCGTGTTCCAGCTCGCGGCGGCGCAGCTGCTCGGGCTCCCCACCGCCGACGGTGCGCAGGACCTGCCGCCGTCGCTCAGGGCCCACCGCGATGCCTGACGCGCTGACCGCGTGGCTGCTGGCGATCGGGGCGCTGGCGCTGCTCACCGTGGTCCTGGCCGTGGTGCTGGACCTGCCGGCCTGGGTCGTGGTCCTCGTCGTGGCAGCCGGGGTCGTGGCCGGCGCGAGCACGAGCCTGCGGGGTCGCTGACGCGGACGTGGGGGCGGGGATTTCGGCCGCCCGCCTATTGGTGAGCATGACCGAGCCCGCCGCCATCCTGGTCGTCGAGGACGACGCGCCGACGCGGACCTTCCTCGCCGACAACCTCACCGCCGACGGCTACGACGTGCTCTGCGCCGCAACGCTGCACGACGCGCTGCGCGCGCTGGAGTACCACCGTGTCGACCTCGCCGTGGTCGATCTCGGGCTGCCGGACGGCTCCGGGCTCGAGCTGCTGCGCAAGGTGCGCGAGGCCGGCGGCCCGGGCGCGCGGATCGACGCGCGGCTGGCGTTGATCGTGCTGTCGGGGCGCGCGGGGGAGACCGACCGCGTGCGTGGGTTCGAGCGCGGGTGCGACGACTTCGTCGGCAAGCCGTTCGCCTACGGCGAGCTGCGGCTGCGCGTCGCGGCGCTGCTGCGGCGTGCGCGCGAGCGCCGCAGCGAGGGTCGGCTGCGGGTCGGCGAGCTCGACCTCGATCCGGTCTCGCGCGAGGTCCGCCTGCGCGGGACGCGCGTACGGCTCTCGCAGAAGGAGTTCGCGCTGCTGCGCCAGCTCGCGGCGGAGCCCACGCGCGTGTTCACGAAGGTGGAGCTGCTGCGCGACGTCTGGGGCTTCCGCGCGATGGGCGCGACCCGGACGCTCGACAGCCACGCCTGCCGGCTGCGGCAGAAGCTGTCCGTGCACGGCGACGGCTACGTGGTGAACGTCTGGGGCGTTGGGTACCGGCTGGTCGACGGCGAGGTGCCGGAGGCGGCCGCGACGGCGACCGAGCGCGCACTGGAGGCGGCGTCATGACCGTGCTCCTGGCCGCCCTCGGGTGGACGACGGCGCTCTGCGCGCTCGCCGCCACCATCTTGGTGCGAGCGTCCGTGGGGCGCC
>Ga0136617_10004345_pt1 | contig 12693 bp, 13 predicted proteins | sample AntDrymUQ3222106_2_FD_129672 | JGI IMG/M metagenome (GOLD analysis project Ga0136617, IMG submission 129672) | Polar desert sand microbial communities from Dry Valleys, Antarctica - metaG UQ322 (21.06) | ecosystem: Environmental > Terrestrial > Soil > Desert | place: Antarctica: Dry Valley...
GATCCTGCGCAGCGCTTCCATCCCGGCGTCCTTCGGATGCCGGCCGCGGCGCATCTCCTCGACGATCAGGTGCGAGGACAGGTTGAACAGATTCGCTTCCCCACGGCCGGTCGATCCCGCGGCCCCGATCTCTCCGTCCACCCACAGGCCGGCGCCGAGGATCGGCGAGTCGCCGACGCGGCCGGGGATCTTCCAGGACAGGCCGCTGGTCGTGGTGACGCCGCACACCTCGCCCTTCGCGTTCACGGCGTTGCAGTTGATGGTGCCGTAGTAGTGCATGGGGTCGATCAGCCCCTCGTCCATCATCTGGCGGCTCACCTTGCGTCCCGCCTCTTCCCGCGCGGCGGGATCCGGATAGTGGTCGGGATCGGTGCGCCGCTTCCATTCCAGCCACAGCTTGCGGGAATGCTCGGTGTTGAGGTCGTCCTCGACCTTGAACCCCAGGCTCCGAGCGAACTCCTGCGCGCCGTGCCCGACGAGGAGATGGTGATCGGTGAGGTCGGCAACGGCGCGGGCGACCAGGGACGGGGTGCGAATGCCTTCCAGGGCCGCCACTCCGCCCGCGCGCCGCCGGGGACCGTGCATGCAGCACGAGTCGAGCTGCACGACGCCGAGCGCGTTCGGCAGGCCGCCGAATCCGACGCTGTCGTCGGCGGGATCGAGCTCGCAGATGTTCACGCCGGCGATGACGGCATCGAGCACGTCCTCGCCGCGCGTGATCCGGAGAAAGGCCTCCTCGACGCCGGTGCGCGGGCCCCCGTTCTTGAAGGTGTTCCCGTTCGCGGAGGCGATCACCACCGGGCGCGAGGACGTGACCACGGCCGGACCCTGGGCGGGAGACTGCGCTGGCGCCGGAGACTGCGCCAATGCCGGCATCGCCCCTGCGGCGGCGATTCCCGTGCTCGCGCGCACGAAGTCCCGGCGGGTCATCTTCTCTTTTCGCGTCATGCCGCCCATCCTACCGCCGCCACGCCGGCCCGTGATCGCTAGCAGTCCGTGGTGGAAGTCAGCCGTGGCACCGAGGCGCACGGTGCGCCCGGATGGCAAGGCGCGAGGAACTCGAATATCAGGCATATTCGAGCGACGAGCAACGATGCCAGCCGGGATGCAGCGTGCGCCGAATGCAGGCGGACTTTCGCCACGGGCTGCTAGAGCAGCCGCCAGCTCAGCAGCGCGCCGACGACGGGCAGCGCGGCTGCGGTCCGCCACTCGCGGTTCTTCCGCACGCGGCTCCAGTCGAAGCGACTTTCACGCGGCCCGCCCGGGCGGAGGCGAGGCAGGAAGGCGGGGACGTCTTGCGCCCATGCCGCGTACACGCCGGGAAAACGCGCGGCGAGGAAGGCCGACTCCTCGCGGATGACGGGCGGATACAGGATGGCGAAGTAGGCGGCGACGGCGATCACCACCAGCACGCTCGCCGACGCGATGGCCACGCCCAGCGCCATCAGTGCGCTGCCCACGTACAGCGGGTTGCGCGTGAATGCGTACGGGCCGCCGGTGGCCAGCCGCTCCGTCTTCTCGATATGGCCCGAGGCCCAGATCCGGATGGCCTCGCCGGCCACGGCCAAGGCCATTCCCGCGGCCAGGGTGGCCACCCGCGGACGCGCGAGGAGAACCACGAGCGCCCCGACGAGGTACCCGAGGGGGACGCGGAGGCGCGAGAGCTTCACTGCGCGCGGGCCGGCGGGCGCGCGGCAGCGGCTCGTGCCAGCCGCCGGTCCGCGGCGGCGAGAACTTCCGACGGCGGGATCGCGGCCATCACGCCGTCGTGCGTCGAGCACCGGCGTCGATGACACGGCGAGCACAGGGGCTGTCGGCGCACGGTGATGTCGCCGGCGCCGAAGGGGCCGTTGCGCGCCGGGTCCGTGGGACCAAAGACGCCCACTACCGGAGCGCCGACCGCGCAGCCCAGGTGCAGCGGCCCGGTATCGGCGGCGACGGCGATCCGGGCGCGGCGGGCGAGCTCCCCGAATTCGAGCAGCGTGGTCGGAAAGCACAGCTGTGCCTTCCCGTCCGACGCGGCGACCACGGCCTCCGCGCAATCCTTCTCCCCCGGCCCCCAGGTCACTACGGGCAGGAGGCCGCGCGCGGCAAGCCCCACCGCGAGCTTGCCGAAGGAGGCCGGCGGCCACAACTTGCTCGTCCAGCCGCCGCCGGGGTTGAGGATCGCGATGTCGCGCCAGCCGTTCGCCGTGATCTGCTCCCCGACGCGCTTCGTCTCCGCCGGCGCGGCGGGCAGCGGGAACTCGCGAAGCCCTCCGGCCTCGATGTCGAGCGCGCGCAGCAGCGCAAGGTTCTTGTCGATGATGTGGGCCGGCTCGGGATCGAGTCGCACACGCACGCCGAGAAGCATCTCGGACAGCGGCTCGCGGCGCCACGGTCCGGCGAAGCCGACGACACGGCGCGCCCCGGACGCACGGGCCCAGGCCGCCGATTTCCAAAGCCCCTGGAGATCGAGGGCGAGATCGTGACGGTCGCGGCGCAACCCGCGGGCCTCGAGCCAGGCGCGCGGAACGCCGGCCGCGCGCGCCGGTGGCGCGGCAATCGCCCGCCCCACCGCGGGATTGCCTTCGATGAGCGGACGGGCCGCGGGCTCCACGACCCAGTCGACCTCGTACCCGCGCTGGCGCAGCGCGGCCAGGACCGGCAGCGTGTGCACGACGTCGCCGATGGCCGAGAGCCGGACGAGCAATGCCCTCATTGCCGGCCGGGATCTTCTCCGCGGCCCGGCTCGCGCAACCTGGCCAGCAGCTTCCGCGTGTCGTGGTCCTTGGGGTCGCCGACGATCGCCACCCGCCCTCCGTAGGACCTCACGACGTCCCGCTCGGGCACGGTCTCCGTCGTGTAGTCCGTCCCCTTGCAATGGACGTCGGGGCGGAGGGCGAGGATCAGCGCGCTCACGTCGTCGTCCGCGAACACGACCACGTGGTCGACGGCGCGCATTGCGGCAACGAGGAGGGCGCGATCCCCGTCCGGCAACACCGGCCGTCCTTCGCCCTTCAGCCGCCGGACCGAAGCATCGCCATTGACGCCGACCACGAGCAGGTCCGCCTCCGAGCGCGCTCCCTGCAGGTAGCGCACGTGGCCGGCGTGGAGGACGTCGAAGCACCCGTTGGCCAGGGCCACCGTACGCCCGGCGGCACGCGCGAGACGCACCTGCCGGGTCACTTCTTCGAGCGTGCCGACCTTCGCCGCCGCGGCTCTCACACGCCGCGGGACGGCGTGCCGGGGGCGGGATCGGTGGCCACGGCGCGGAGGAGCTCGGCCGCGGAGACGGTTGCCGTGCCGCGCTTCATGACGACGACGCCGCCCGCGTAGTTGGCGAGCAGGGCGGCCTCCATCGGCGTGGCTCCGGCGGCCAGGGCGAGCGTGAAGGTCGCGATCACCGTATCGCCGGCGCCGGTCACGTCCGCAACCTGGTCGGTGCCGTAGATGGGAACGTGGATGGTCGGGCGCCCCGGCTCGAACAGCGCCATGCCGTCGCCGCCGCGGGTGATGAGCACCGCGCCGACCTTCAACCGGCGGAGCAGGCTTCGCCCCGCGGATTCCAGCTTGCGGCCATCGTGCCCGATGGTGATTCCGAGGGCGGCCTCCACCTCCGGCTCGTTTGGCGTCACCGCCGTCATCCCGCGGAAGCTCAACAGCGCGTAGCGCGAATCCACGGTGACGGGCACGCGGCGGCGCCGCGCGAGGGCGATCGCCGCTTCCACCAGCGCGGGAGTGAGCAACCCGAAGCCGTAATCGCTCAAGAGCACGCCATGGAGCGGGCCGTCATAGCCGCGCACGGCGGCGAGCACGGTGCGTCGCGCCTCGCTGGCGGCGGCGAGCGACGTCCGCTTGTCGATGCGGACCATCTGCTGCTTCGTGGCGTGCGTCCCGCCGCCCAGAATGCGGGTCTTCACCGGCGTCACGTAGCCGGCGTCGCCGACCACTCCCCGGGCGACGATGCCGCGCTCGCGCAGCAGCGCGCGTAGCCTTTGGCCGTGTTCGTCTCCGCCCACGACGCCCATGGGGACGGGCGTCCCGCCGAGGGTCTGGATGTTGTGAACGGCGTTCGCGCCTCCGCCCAGGCGAACGTCCGTCCCGTCGTACTCGAGGATGAGAACGGGCGCCTCGCGGCTCACCCGCTGCACCGACCCGTAGAGGAACTCGTCCGCGACGAGATCCGCGAGGACGAGGATCCGCCGCCCCTTGAAGGCGGAGATGACCACCTCCAGGCTTTCCGCGGTCACCGCCGGTTGCGTCTTCTTCACGGTTGATCCTCCGTGCCGGCGAGGATCGCCACCACCGCCTCCAGCAGGTGATCGGCCACCATGTCCGGGCCGCGCGGCCAGGCGGGCGCGTGGTGCTCGAGCTCGCCGCGGCCGTATCCCGTCCGCACCAGCACGCCCGTCGCGCCCACGCTCCAGGCGAGCTCGAGGTCGCCGAGGCGGTCGCCGATGACGTACGAGCGCGCGAGATCGATGCCGTGCTCGCCCGCCGCGCGATGCAGCAGGCCGGGCCGCGGCTTTCGGCAATCGCACTCCTGCCGGTAGGGAGGCTCGCCGGCGGTGGGATGGTGGGGGCAGAAGTAGATCGCGTCCAGATGCGCCCCGCCCCCGTCCATCTCCGCCTCGACCTTCGCGTGCACCGCGTGGACCATCGACTCCGGGAAGTATCCGCGCGCGACGCCGGCCTGGTTGGTGACGAGGACGGCCAGGAATGGGCTGCGATTCACGAGGCGGATCGCCTCCACGGCGAACGGGAAAAGCCGGAACCGCGAGAGGTGGTTCACGTATCCGACTTCCTCGGAGAGGGTGCCGTCGCGGTCGATGAAGATCGCGCGGCGGACGGGCGGCGGAGTCAATCCGTCAATCGCGGGCGAGCATGCCCTGCGCCTCGGCCACCACGCGATCGATGCCGATGCGCGTCATGCAGCGATGGTCGATCGGGCACTCGCGAAGCTTGCACGGCGAGCAGTGCACGGGCTCGCGGACGATGCGATGCGCGTCGCCGACCGGGCCCGTCTCCCTCTCGTCGGTGGGACCGAAGATCGCGACCACGGGCACGCCCAGCGCGGCGGCGAGATGCATCGGGCCCGAGTCGTTGGTCACCAGCACCCGCAGGCGGGAGAGCACGCCGGTCAGATCCGCGAGCGAAGTCTCGCCGCACAGGACGCGGGCGGGCTCGAGCATGGCAGCGGCGATGGACTGGCCCAGCACGCGCTCGGCCGCGCCCCCGACGATGGCGACGCGCGACCCCGTCCGGCGCGCGAGGGTGTCGCCTACCGCGGCATACCGTTCGGGAATCCAGCGCTTGGCGGTGCCGTAGAAGGCGCCGGGGTTGAGGCCGATCCAGGGCCCGTCTCCCCCCAGAAGCGCGTCCCCGTGGCTCCCCCATTCCGGCGGGCAGGCGAGCGACGCGTCGGGTGTGGCCGAGACCGTGAGACCGACCGCCGCCAGCATGGCCCGATAGTAGTACACCTGGCTTCGACCACGGACCGCGTCGGGGACGCGTCCCGCGCGGGTGAGCAGCGGACCGCGAAGGTCCGTCGCGTACCCCCAGCGGTGCGGGATGTTCGCCTGCCACACCGGCAGAGCGGACGCGAACGAGTTGGGCAGCAGGACCGCGGCATCGAACGCGCCACGGAGGGATCGCGCGTCGGCGCGAATGCCCGCGCTCGGGCGTACGGCGTCGACTTCGGCCACCGCCTCGTAGAGTGCTGAAACCCACGGCCGCGCGAGCATCTCGATCCGCGCCGCGGGGAAATTGCGGCGCAGGTCGCGGACCGCGCCGAGCGAGAGGACGACGTCGCCGATCCAGTTGGGCGCGCGCACGACGATGCGCTCGATCGGGGTCACGCGCGCGACTCCGAGGGTTGCGTCTTCCACCGGCGGTGCAGCCACAGCCACTGCTCCGGACGACGACGCACCCATCCTTCGATGGCGCTGGTCAGTTCCTGGGTGAGCAGCTGGACGTCCGCCGCGCGATCTCCCGACGCCGGCAGCGCGAGAGGGGGCTCGTACACGAGGGTGTACCGCCCGTCGGCGCCGAGCTCGGTATGGGTCGGAATCAGCGCGCACCCGGTTTTCAGCGCGAGCGCCGCCGCCACCGTCGTCGTGGCCGCCGGACGTCCGAAGAAGTCGACGAAGACGCCGTCCCCGGTCTGCACGTTCTGATCGATCAGGATCGCGACGCCGCGGTTCTCGCGGAGCAGCCGCAGCACCTGCGGTAGCGCGCGCTTCTTGTAAATGACGGTGTTGCCGGGCCGCCGCCGGGCGTCGCAAAGAAGCGCGTCGAGGGAGGGATTGTCGAGGGGGCGCGCGACCACGCCGATGGGCCCGAAAAGCCAGCCGTGGGCCATCCCGTGGACTTCCCAGTTGCCGAAGTGCGCGGTCACCAGGATGACCCCTCGTCCTGCGGCCGCCGCGGCCTCGACGTGGTCGGCGCCGGAGACGTCGACCAAACGGAGGATCGCGTCGCGGTCGCGGCGCGCCATCCAGAGGATGTCCAGGAGCACGCGGCCGAAGTGGCCGTAAACGCCGAGGGCGGTCTCGCGGCGGCGCTGGGCGTCCCAATCGGGAAAGGCGCGCCCCAGGTTGTCCTCCGCGATACGGAGGTGGCGCTGGTCCAATCGACCCCAGGCGCGGCCGAGCGCACGCCCAAAGGCGAGCACGGCGGAGCGCGGGAGGAGGCCGGCCACGCCGCCCACAACGCCCGCCGCCGCCGCCTCGACGGCGTGGCGCGTCGACGCCATTACGCGCGCCCGGCCGCGCGCAGCACGATCTCGCGCAGCCGTCCTTCGTCCTCGAGCACGGCCTCGATGCGATGTACGACGAGCGGCGGTGCGGCGGTCCAGCTCATGCGAACGGCATCCTTATCCGTGGTCACCACCGCGTCCGCTCCCGCCGCGCGCGCGGCCCGCGCCGCGTCTTCGAGCTCCGCCGCGCTGAACCGGTGGTGGTCGCGATAAAGCGCCTGGCCGACGACCCGGCATCGGAGGGCGGAGAGGTCGGCCAGCAGGCGCTCCGGCGCGGCGATGCCTGCGATCACGAACGCGCGCGGTGGCATCGGGCGCGGCTGGCCTCCGGGAGAGTAGAAACCGACCGAGCGCCGGTGCCAGCGCAGGGTCCGCGCGGGATCGAGCCCGGCGGGAAGCGGAGAGCCGTTGCGGGCGGAGATCAGGACGAGGTCGGCACGGGCCAGGGCCGCCGGCCGTTCGCGCAAGATTCCCTCGGGCATCGGGCGCCCGGAGAGATCGTCGGCGTCGACGGCGACAATGTCGAGGTTTCGGGCCAACGCGAGGTGCTGGAAGCCGTCGTCGAGAACGAACACGCAGCGGCCGATACGCGACTCGACCATGCGCCCGGCATCGGCCCGCCGCTTCGCGACCGCGACGACGACGCCGGGCAGCGCGCGCGCCATCATCACCGGCTCGTCACCCGCCACGTCCGCGGTCGCGAGCATCGCTTGTCCATCCGACACGAGCAGCGGGGCTTCGGGCGCGGTCCCGCCGTATCCGCGGCTCAAGATCGCGACCCGCCGCCCCGAATCACGTACGAGGGCGGCGATGTGGGCGACGAGCGGCGTCTTTCCACGGCCGCCGACGGCGAGGTTGCCGATGCTGATGACGGGACCGCCGAGGGTCTGCCGGCGTAGCGTGCCGCGCGCGTAGAGACGCGCGCGTAGGGCGCTTGCCGCACCGAACGCCGCGCCCGCGGGGGCGAGCCAAAGGCGGCGCGTCATGCCAGCAGCCTGGCCAGCGCGTCGACGGTGTGCTCCAGCGACCCGCGGTTGCGGGCCACGATTTCCCGCGCCCGCTCGCCCATCGCATCGCGCGCCGATGGATCGGCGAGGAGCCGCAGGACCGCTTCCGTCAGCGCGGCGGCGTCGCGCACCTGCACGAGCGCATCCTCGGCGAGGAATGCGGCCGCGATCTCCTGGAAGTTCTCCATGTGCGGTCCGACGACAATCGCCTTGCCCGCCACTGCGGGCTCGAGCACGTTGTGCCCGCCGGCTTTGACGAGACTGCCGCCGACGAAGACGACGGTGGCCAGCGGGTACACCTGCGCCAGCTCCCCCAGCGTGTCGAGGACGAGAACGTCCCCCGTCGTCCATCCCGCCTCCGGAAGCCGGGTCCGGCGAGCGCAGGCCAGCCCGGTGCGCGTCACCATCTCGACGACGGCCGCGAAACGCTCGGGGCGCCGCGGTGCGATGACGAGCCGCGCGTCGCCGATGCGCTCTCGGACGGCGGCGAACGCCTGCAGCACCGCTTCCTCTTCTCCCTCGACGGTGCTGCCCGCCACCCACAACGGGCGCGGCGCGGCTCCGTCCTGCCCCAGCGCACGGCGGAGGGCGGGCGGCGTCTCCGGCTCCAGAAGCGCGTCGTACTTGAGGTTGCCGGTCACGTGCACGCGATCGGGGGGCGCCCCCATCGCGAGCATGCGCTCCCGGTGCGCTTCGCCCTGCATCAGGAAAAGGTCGATCTCCGCCAGCACGTGGCGCAGCACCGGGCGCGCCCGCCGGTAGCGCGGAAAGGAGCGCGGCGAGATGCGGCCGTTGACGATGGCGACCCGCGCCCCGCGCCCGCGCGCGCGATGGATGAGGTTGGGCCAGATCTCGGTCTCGACGAGGACGACCAGCGCCGGATCGACGCGATCGAGGAGGCGGTCGATGGGACCCGCGAAATCGAAGGGCGCGAAGAAGATCCCGTCCGCGCCGCGCACCGTCTCCCGGGCGATCGCGTTGCCGGTGAGCGTCGTGGTGGACACGAACACGCGGTAGCCGGGGATTCGCGCCTTGAGGGGCTGGACGAGCGCCCGCGCCGCCAGCACCTCGCCGACGGAGACAGCGTGGATCCAGATCGACTTGCCGCCGGCCGCAGGCAATCCGTCGTCGGAGCGTGCGAATCGGTCCCCGAGCGTGCGCAAGTACTTCCCCGTGCCGCGGCCTTTCCAGAGGTAGAAGGGGGCGGAGAAGGCGAACGCAACGGCCAGGAGGACGCTGTAGAGAAAGTGCACCCGCGGGCCGAGTATAAGCGGCGGCCACGGGTGGCCGTGAACGTTGCGTCGATAGAATGACCGGATGATCCGCGGCGTCGCCGTTGCCGTCGGCTGCGTCGTCTTCCTCGGCGGCGTTCTCCGCGGCGAGGCCGCGGAGCCCGCGCCACGAACGGGCGCTTGCCTCGACTGTCACGACAACGCCCGGCGGACGCATTGGGTGGGGAGCCGGCACGAGCGGCACGGGGTGACCTGCCTGTCCTGCCATCTCCCCCATCAAGGCGGCACGGGCCGCGCGCCGCTCAAGGCGGGAAACGAGGCGGACACCTGTTACACCTGCCATGCGTCGATCCGCTCGCGCACGCTGCGCACGTCGCGGCATCCCGTCCGAGACGGCGTGATGGCGTGCTCGAGCTGCCACGGTCCCCACGGCACTGCCAACGACGCGATGCTCCCGCGGCCGACCTCCACCGAGACGTGCTTGCAGTGCCACGCCGAGCTGCGCGGGCCGTTCCTGTGGGAGCACGCGCCGGCACGTGAAGACTGCACGCTGTGCCACGACGCGCACGGGTCGAGCCACCGTCCGCTCCTGGTGAGCCGGGTGCCGTACCTGTGCCAGCGCTGCCATCTGAACGTGCAGCACCCGAGCAAGCTCTTCGATCATTCCAACTCCGGTGGCAGCGGAGTGGCCCGGCGGGCGCCGGAGCAGGCGTGCGGGCGCTGCCATCGCGCGGTGCACGGGTCCAACCATCCCTCCGGCGCGTACCTGGAGCGATGACGTGCTGATCGCCCTGCTGCTCCAGGTCATCGCCTCCGATCCGGTCGCCCGTCCGTCGCCGGTGCCGCCCTCCGCGAACGAGATCTCGCTCGGGCTGGCCGGCGTCGCCGGCGATCGCCGTTCCCACGAGTTCCTCGAATACCGCGACGTTCCCCAGGGCGTGACGGTGCCCGGCTTCTTGCTGTCCGGCCACGCGGCGGGCTTCGACTACGACCTGGCGGGGCGCGACGCGGGACAGGACGACCAGCGCTTCCGCGCGCGGCTCGGCGTGGGCGCGGTCGACATCCGCGCCCAGCTCGACGACATCCCGCACCGACTCGGGGAAGGGCGGACGATCTTCGGACGTGGCGCGCCCGGGAACCTGGCTCTCGCGGGCGCGCTGCAACGCGCGGTGCAGGACGCCGTCGACGCCCGCGTGGCATCGCCCGCGCCACTCGACTATGCGTTCCTCGCTCCTCTGGCCGGCGACGTCCTGCGCGGCGGGCGCGACGTGCGGCTCGGGATCGAGCGCCGCGAATCCGGGCTCGACCTGGCGCTGAAGCCCCGGGTCGACCTCTCGTTGTCCGCCCGCTACGGTCATCGAGGACGGGACGGCCACCGGCTATCCGGCGTCGGGTTCGGGTTGCGCAACGCGGTCGAGGTGGCGGAGCCGATCGACGACGGAACCCATAGCGTCGCCGTGGGCGCGGAGCTCGAGCGGAGCTGGGGCGTCGTGTCCGGGGGGTTGCAGTACGACGGCTATCGCAACCACCTCGACCGCCTCGTAGTGGACAACCCCTTCCGCGCGGACGATGCGACCGCGCCCGGCGCGCATCTCGGCCCGACCGACCTCACGACGGCGGCCGCGCGACGCGCCGAGGTCAGCACGCTTCCCGACAACGATGCCGTGACCGCGAACGCGGGTGCTTCCGTCCGGCTTCCCCTGCGCACGCGCGTCACCGCCGACGCCTCGTTCGCGCGCTGGCGGCAGTCGGACACGCTCGTTGGAATCACCACCAATACCGCGCTCGCCGGGCCGGCGGCCGGAGCGTCCCTGCCCGCTACCCTCGACGGCGCGATCGACATCGATTCGCAGACGGTTTCGGTCACATCCGCTCCCTGGTCGCGCCTTTCCCTGCGGGGGCGCGTGCGCCGTTACGCGATGGACAACCGCACCCCGCGCGTTCCCCTTCCCGGCGTTGCCCGCCTCGATGCGGTCTTCGAAGCCGTACCGCGGCTCAACGTGCCGTACTCGCACACGCGCACGCGTCTGGAGGCGTCGGTCGGATATGGCCTGGGATCGTGGCGGGTCGAAGCCGGCCACCGCCACGAAGACTTCGCGCGCACCTTTCGCGAGACGGAGGAGACCACTGACGCGGCATGGACCGCCGCCCTGTCCGGCCCGCTTCCGGCCGACGGCCACCTCCGCCTGCACTACGAGCGCGCGCACCGCGGGTTCTCGGCCTACGACTCGCGCCTGTCTCCGGGTGCGTCCAGGGTCAACGTGCACCCGGTGCGGAGCCTGGGCGCGGGACGCCGTTACGACCAGGCCGTGCGCGACCTCGACCGCGCCTCGGCCCGCATCGAGCTGGCACCGCTTCCGGCGCTCGTTCTGGCCGCGTCCTACGCTCTCGACCTGCGCCGGTATCCGCAGACCGCCTACGGCCTTGTCAGCACCCGCGCGCATGTGGCGTCCGCGGACGCGGCCATAACACCCGCCGGCCGCTGGACCGCGCATGCCTTCTACGCTTTCGAGCTCGAGTCCGGGTTTCAGCGCACCCGCCACAGCCCGCTGCCGTCGATCTCCATCGACCTGCGCGACATCTGGGACGCCAGGCTTTCGGACCGCGTCCATTCCGTCGGCGCGGGGATCGCCGCCGACATCGCTCCCGGGCGCACGACGCTCCGCCTCGACGCGTCGTTCCAACGGTCGGACGGCCTGGCGGACTTCTTCAGCCAGCCCGGCGGCAATCCCGATCTTGCCCTCGACATCGCCGACTTCGACGACGTGCGCTGGCTCTCGATCGCCGCCGAGCTCGAGCATCGCGTGCGCGACGGATGGTCGGTCGCCGCGAGCGCGATGTGGGACGGCCAGCAGGTGCGGGACGTGATCGACGAGGACCGGCCCGAATATGTCCCGGGCGCGTTCGTCCTCGCGCCGCGCGACTTCGACTACGGCGCGGTGGTTCTGCAGGCGCGTGTCACGCGGCGATGGTGACCGCGCGTCACCCGCATTGACAGTGCCCGGACCGTGTCGTAGCGTGCAGGCGATGCGCTCGACACGATGGATGCTGATGCTGTTGCTGCTCGCCGCGATGCCGCTCGCCGGCTGCGGTGAGGACGGCAACACCGCCTGCGAGGCCTGCGCGAACGACGAGGACTGCGAATCGGGGCTGACCTGCCAGATGTTCCGCAACTCCGACGGCAACATCCTGAACCTGTGCGGCGACGCGAACCCGGCCATGACGTGCCCCGCCCCCTGAGCGGGACTCGTTCACTCGTGCGCGCGATCACCGGCGGCGCGCAATAACATGCCCGTCCGTTGACACCGTCAGAACCGCGTCGTAGCGTGGTTTTGTCAACTTCTCCCGACGCCGTCTCGACTTTGAACGACCTGAGGAGGTCTTCCGATGCGCTCTTCACGATGGATGCTCTTGCTGATTCTGGCCGCGATGCCCCTGGCGGGCTGCGGGAACAACCGTAACAGCGCCTGCGAGCCCTGTACGAACGGCGATGACTGCGAGTCCGGGCTGACCTGCCAGCAGTTCAGCGAAGCCAACGGGAACATCCGCAACCTTTGCGGCGATGCGAACCCGAACATGACCTGCCCGCGCTAGCTGCCGTCCAGGCGGGGGCCGTTACGGCTGCGTGCCGCCGCCCCCGCCCGTCTTCTTTCCCGCCAGCTCGTCGTCGATCACCCGGGCGAACGCCGCGTAGGGCTGCGCCCCCGAGAGGAGC
>Ga0136617_10004346_pt1 | contig 12692 bp, 8 predicted proteins | sample AntDrymUQ3222106_2_FD_129672 | JGI IMG/M metagenome (GOLD analysis project Ga0136617, IMG submission 129672) | Polar desert sand microbial communities from Dry Valleys, Antarctica - metaG UQ322 (21.06) | ecosystem: Environmental > Terrestrial > Soil > Desert | place: Antarctica: Dry Valley...
CAGCCGCCGGGCGCCCCCGGCAGCGAACCGCCGACGCTGGAAGAGCCGACGGACCCTCGCCCCCCGCTCCCACCCAAGGCTGACCAGCGGCCGGCGGCAGCGGTGTCGCCGACAGGGACACCGATGAAGGGCCCCGACGACGCCCGGGCCCAGACCGGGGAGTTCCTCACCACGGCCCAGGGCACGCGGCTGCATGACACGGACCACTCTCTCAAGGCGGGAGCGCGGGGCCCGACCCTCCTGCAGGATCACCACCTCCGCGAGAAGATCACCCACTTCGACCACGAACGGATCCCCGAGCGGGTGGTCCACGCCCGCGGGGCTGGAGCGCACGGGACGTTCCGGTCCTACGGAGCAGCGTCAGCGGTGACGAGCGCCGCCTTCCTCGCCAAGGGCGTCGATACCCCGGTGTTCGTGCGGTTCTCGACGGTGGTCGGCTCGCGGGGTTCGGCTGACACCGTGCGCGACACGCGGGGCTTCGCGACGAAGTTCTACACCTCCGAGGGGACCTTCGACCTCGTGGGCAACAACATCCCGGTCTTCTTCATCCAGGACGGCATCAAGTTCCCCGACATCATCCATGCGGCCAAGCCCCACCCCGACCGGGAGATCCCCCAGGCCCAGAGCGCCCACGACACCTTCTGGGACTTCGTCTCTCTCCACACCGAGGCCACGGCCCACGTGATCTGGCAGATGTCGGACCGGGCGATCCCCCGTTCGTTCCGAACGATGGAGGGCTTCGGCATCCACACGTTCCGCCTCTCGAACGAGAAGGGCAAGACGTCGCTGGTGAAGTTCCACTGGAAGCCGACGGCCGGTGTTCACTCCCTCGTGTGGGAGGAGGCCCAGATGATCTCCGGCTCCGATCCCGACTTCCACCGACGGGACCTGGCCAACGCCATCGAGGCCGGGGCCTTTCCCGAGTGGGAGCTCGGGATCCAGGTCATGGCTGACACCCAGGACCAGATGTTCGAGGGCATCGACCTGCTCGATCCCACCAAGCTCGTCCCCGAGGAGCTGGCGCCCGTGCAGCCCATCGGCCTGCTCACCCTCGACGCCAATCCCACGAACTACTTCGCCGAGACCGAGCAGGTGGCCTTCCACCCGGGCCACCTGGTGCCGGGCATCGACGTCACCGACGACCCGCTCTTGGCGGCCCGCCTCTTCTCCTACCTCGACACCCAGATCAGTCGCCTCGGCGGACCGAACTTCGGCCAGATCCCGATCAACCGCCCCCACGCCCCGGTGAACGACATGCTTCGCGACGGGATGCACCAGAGCGCTGATCACGGCGGTGCCGCTCCCTACCGTCCCAACTCGCTCGACGGCGGCTGCCCCTTCACCGCCGGCGCGGACACGGGCGCCTTCATCGAGGTGCCGCAACCCGTCGACGCCGCCAAGCGCCGGCGGGAGGCGCCTGCGTCCTTCGACGACCACACCAGCCAGGCCCGCCTCTTCTGGGTGAGCCTCTCCGCAGGCGAGCAGGACCACGTGGTGCAGTCCTACACCTTCGAGCTGGCCAAGTGCTACGAGGCGACGATCCGCGAGCGCGAGCTCCAGGTCCTGGCCAACATCGATCCCGACCTCTGCGCCCGGGTCGCCCAGGGCCTCGGGCTGCCGGCGCCCAAGGCAAGCAAGCCGTTGGCCGACGTTTCGCCCAGCCCCGCCCTGTCACAGGTCGGTGGGCGCTGGCCCACCGCCGGTCGGATCATCGGGATAGTGGCCGACGAGTCGAGCGACCTCGCTGCCGTGGGCAAGGTCCGCGACGCGATTGACGCCGGTGGGATGACCCCGCTGGTGATCGGTCCCCACGGGGGCACCATCGCCGCTAGCGGCTCCGGCTCCAGGAAGAAGCGAGGCGAGCCGGTCGTCGTGCAACGAAGCTTCCTCACGGCCCGATCCGTCGAGCTCGATGCCCTCGTGCTCGCCGGAGCCCCGGCGCTCGCCGCCGATGCCCAGCAGGGCCTCGACGCCAAGTCGGTGGGACCAGCGCCCGCCGGCACCGACCCACGGGCTGTGCTCCTCGTGGCCGAGGCCTTCCGCCACGCCAAGCCCATCGGGGCCTGGGGCGACGTGGAGGACCTCCTCGCCGTTGCGGGCGCTGATCCGGGTGCTCCAGGGGTCATGGTCGGGCAGGACCCGGCCGAGGTCATCGACCAGGTCATCGATCTCCTCGCAGAGCACCGCGTGTGGGACCGCTTCCCGGCCGAGCCGTAGCCAGCCCGCCATCGCAGGATCAGACGGGCTCGAGCTCCCGCTCCGGTTCGATCGCGCTTCCCCCGGCTTCGGCGTCGGCGTGACCCTCGATCTCGACGTTGGGGAGCAGGCGGTCGAGCCAGCGGGGTAGCCACCAGTTGCGGTCGCCCAGCAGCTCCATCGTCGCCGGCACCAGCAGCATGCGGACGACCGTGGCGTCGAGGAAGACGGCGGTGGCCAGACCGGTGCCGAAGAGCCGGATCACCCGGTCGTTCTCCAGCAGGAAGCTCCCGAAGACGAACACCATGATCAGCGCGGCGGCGGTGATGACCCGGGCGGTGGCGGCCAAGCCGTTGGCCACCGAGAGGTGGCTGTCGCCGGTGCGGTCCCACTCTTCCTTGACCCGGGTCAGCAGGAACACCTCGTAGTCCATGGACAACCCGAACACGATGGCGAAGAGCATCATGGGCAGGAACGGTTCGATCGGCGCCCCCTCGAAGTCGAGGACCCGCCCCAACCAGCCCCACTGGAACCCGGCCACGATCACTCCGTAGGCGGCGCCCACCGACAACAGGTTCATCAGCACCGCCTTGAGCGGCACCAGCAGGGACCGGAACACGACCATCAGGAGGATGAACGACAGCGTCAGCACAGCGGCGAAGAACCACAGCAGGCGCTCCGCGAGGTAGGTCGAGAAGTCGACGCCGGACGCCACGAACCCGGTGACGGCGATGTCGAGTCCGGTGCTCTCGGTCGCACCGGGGAGGACGTCGCTGCGCAACCGAGTCACGAGCTGGGTGGTCTCCTCGTCCTGGGGTGCGCTGTCGGGGATCACCTGCCAGAGCACTGCGGTCGGGCGGCCGGTGCGCTCGTTGGGGATCGGGGGGGAGACCTCAGCCACGCCGTCGGTCCCCTCGATGGCTCGAGTGACGGCGGCGAAGGAGGTCGGGTCGGCGTCCGCGGGAACCCTGCTGGCCAGCAGCAGCGGCCCGTTGAAGCCGGGGCCGAAGCCGTCGGCCAGCAGGTCGTAGGCCTGGCGGGTCTCGGTGCCCTCGGCGTAGTTGCTCTCGTCGGAGAACCCGAGACGCAAGCTGAGGACCGGTAGCGACAGGACGGCCAGGAAGACGACACCCAGGACCGTCGCCCGCGCGGGGTGGTGCTGGATGGCCCGGCTCCAGCGGTAGGCGAAGGTCTGCTCCGGCGCCTTGCGCGACCGCAGCGGCACCTCGCGCTTCAGGGGGCCGATGAACAGGCCGAGGAGGACGACGACGAGGCCGAGCAGGACGAACCCGCTCATGAAGTCGAGCTTCAACCCGAGGCCGATGAGCCCGATCGCGACCAGGCTGGCGGCGATGAGGCCCCGCCAGCGGGTGACCTCGACCTTGTTGCCGGCGAAGCCGAGCAGGGCCGGCACCAGGGTCACCGACGCGACCATGGTGACGGCGACGACCACGACGGCGTTGACGGCCAGCCCGGTGACGAAACCGAGCTGCATCACCAGCAGGCCTAGCAACGAGATGACCACGGTCGTGCCCGCGAACACCACCGCCCGCCCCGAGGTGTCGATGGCCACGATCGTGGCGTCGCGCACCGACAGGCCTCGGTGCAGGTTCTCCCGGTACCGGGTGACGATGAACAGGGCGTAGTCGATGCCCACGCCGAGGCCGATCATGACGCCGAGGAACGTGGCGAAGTCCGGCATCGTCACCACGTTGGACAGCAGTCCGGCCAGCGATGTCCCCAGGCCGATGCCGAAGAGGGCGACGCCGATCGGGAGGCCCATGGCCAGCACCGACCCGAAGGCGAGGATGAGGATGAAGATGGCGAAGCCGATGCCCATGATCTCCGACGACGGGTTCTCGAACTCGGCGAAGGTCGCACCGCCAAGCAGGACCTCGGTGTCGCCGTCGGCCTCGGCCCGCTCGATCAGCGGCCGCACCTCATCGGTGGTGAACGCGGAGATCTCCTCGAAGGTGGCGTTGGCCGGGAACTCGACGTCGGCGAAGGCCAGGCGTCCGGCGAGCTCGCCCTCGGTTGCGACCTGATCCTGGCCTTCGGGGCCGTAGGGGCTGGTGACGCGCAGGCGCTCCTCCCCGGTCTCGGTGGAGATCCGCAGCTCGCCCACCCGTTCGATGAGCCGCTCCATCGGGCGCTGGACCGACGGGTCGGTCACCGGTACGTCCGAGCGGAAGACGATCGATCCGCTCTGTCCTGCGCCCCGACCCCCGAAGGACTCCTCGAGGATCTCCACCCCGTCCTGGCTCTCCACGTCGGGGAGGCTGAACTCCGACCGTGAGTCGGTGCCCACCGCTCCGGCCGCCATGCCGCCGACCACCAGCGCGATGACCCACGCTGCTAGGACGATCCGGCGATGGTCGTGGCACCAAGCACCCATGCGAGCGAACACAGCGGCCTCCAGCCCTCGAGAGGTGGTCAGCGTGACGTCTTCGTCGTCGCATCAGCAACCTCTAACGGCCCTTAGAGACCGATGTCACCAGCGGAACTCATCGGCGGGGCCAGGTCGGTCGATGTCGGCTGGCGACGGTACCGTCGAGTGGGTGTGCGGCCGATTCGTCTCGTCCAGCTCGCCGGCCGACCTGGCCAGCTACTTCGGAGCCGCCGAGGTGACCGACGGCCCGGCTGAGCCCCGCTACAACGTGGCCCCGACTGAGGACGTGTTCGTCGTGCGTTCCGATGGTGGCGAGCGACGGGTCGAGTCGTTCCACTGGGGCCTGGTGCCGATGTGGGCCGAGGACCCCAAGGTCGGCAACCGCATGATCAACGCACGCAGCGAGACGCTCAGCCGCAAGGGGGCCTTCCGGCCAGCGTTCGAGAGGCGCCGCTGCCTCGTCCCCGCCGACGGCTTCTACGAGTGGGACAAGGTGGCAGGCCAGAAGCGCGCCCAGCCGTACTTCGTCCACCCTCCTCCCGACGGCGAGCTCTACGCCTTCGCCGGCCTGTGGGAGCGCTGGAGGCGCCGTGGGCGCCACGACCCCGACGTGCTGTGCTCGACCACCATCGTCACCACCGGCGCCAACGGGGTCATGGCCGAGATCCACGACCGGATGCCGGTGATTCTGCCTGCGTCGGACTGGGACGATTGGCTCGATCCCGCCAACGACGACCTCGACGCGCTCGCTCAGCTGCTGGCCCCGGCACCCGACGAGCTAACCGTGCTGCGACCGGTCGGCACCGGTGTCGGCAACGTCGCCAACCAGGGCGCCCACCTCATCGACGAGGTCCAGCCGGCCGGCGAGGTGACCCTGCCCGGCTTCGGGTCCGCCGGCTGACATCTCGACAGGTCAGGCCAACTCTGGCCGTGGCCGGTCGGCCGCTGAGAGTGCCACCACCGAAGACACCGTTCGGCCAGAAGTAGCGTCACCGCCCTTGCTCGTGGGCGCCTCTCCCCCTGGTCGATCGGCTCCCGCCGGACCGACTCGCGCCTGCCCGGCAAGCGGTCGGGCACCATGAGCCGGGGTCGGAGGCGCCTCGGCCTGCGGCGACGGCTCGACGCCTGGGGGCTGCGCTGGCAGGCGCGACTGGACCACCCGTGGGTCGACCGGACCCTGCCGTGGATGGTGTCGGCCGCGCTGGCCGTGACCCTCATGGCCATCGGCTTCGCGGTCCAGCGCCAGCTCGACGGTGGACCGTCGCTCGCGGTTTGGACTCAGGCGACGTGGAACCTCGACCAGGGCAGGGGCCCGGTGTCCTCGCTGGCCGGCGGCGACCTGATCACCGATCAATGGGCTTTCGCCTCCCTGCCCCTGCTCTGGCTCGGGCTGTGGCTGCCGATCGAGGCGGTGCTCGCCGTGGCCCAGCCGCTGCTCCTCGCCCTAGCCGTGGTCCCGCTGTGGCGCATGGCGAGGGAGGTGGCCCGGCTGCGCCTTGGCCTGACCGCCGCCCTGGCCTTCGCCTACGCCGCCGCCCCCGTGCTCTACAGCGCCAACCTGAGCGGATGGAGCGCGGTCGTACCGGCTGTCCCGGCCATTGCCTGGGCGGCCTGGTTCGGGCAGCGCCGCCGATGGGTCGCCTACGGGCTGTGCATCGTTATAGCCGTGCTGGCCCGAGCCGACGTGGGCTTGGTGCTGGTGGCCTTCGGGTTCCTCGGGATCTCCTACGGCGACAGGCGCTCAGGGGCCGCCACCGCGGCGCTCGGCGCGGTCTGGACCGTCGCCTACCTCATCGTCGTCGCCCCCGAGGTCCCTCGCAGCCCCCTCAGCCCGACGGAGGCCGTGCTGGCCCGGGGCATCGCACCCCTCGCCGTGCTCCGCGACCCGATGCGGCTGGTGACCGACCTTGTCACCGAGCCCAACGTGGCCGCCCTCGTCGTACTGGTCGGACCATTGCTGTTCCTGCCGCTCGTCGTGCCCCGGTTCGCCCTCCCTGCCGTACCGGCCGTGGTGTTGGGTCTGGTGGGGGAGGAGGCTGTCCGGTCTGCGGTGGGCCCGAGTCCAGGTGACAGCCAGCTGCCGCCGGTCCTCCTGTTGGCCGTCGTGCCGCTCTCCTACGCCGCCATCGTGGCTCTGGCCCGGATCGGGCAGCGCAGCGTCACCCGCATCCGCGTCGACCACCGCATCGTGGCCGCCATGGCCCTGGCCAGCGTCACCATCTTCGTCCAGGTCGCCCCAGCGTCGCCGTTCAACCAGCCGTGGAGCTGGGGCAGCCAGGACGCCACCGACGGAGCCCGCACGGAGGCCGTCGAGGTGCTCGACGATCTCCACGGGATCGCGCCGGTGACGGTCTCACCGCAGCTCACCCCACTCTTTGCCGAGCGCAGCCGGGTGGAGGTGACCACGACCGGCCCACCCGAGCGCGGGTGGACACCGGCGACCTCCGCTGTAGTGCTCGACACCACCGCGGTCGGCGACGACGGCGGTGACCTGTGGGACGAGCGTTCACGCGAGGAGGCCGTCATCCTCCTCGTCCGCCAGTCCTACGACGTGGAGTACCGAGCGGCCGGCATCATCGTCCTCATCCGACCCGACGGTTAGCGGGACCGGGTTCAGTCGCTCACCCTGCCGCGCCCGAGCGGCGGAGCGCGGTGCGGATCTGCTCGGCGGCCCGGTCGAGGGCGGCGGGGTCGGGGTCCTGGATGGTGTTGGCGAAGTTGAGCTGGTCGATGCTCGTGAAGGGCACGAGGTGGACGTGGGCGTGCGGTACCTCCTCACCGGCCACGATGACGCCGACCTTGGTCGGCTGGAACACCTCCTGCTGGGCCCGGGCGACGGTACGGGCCACGTCCATCACGTGGGCCAGCAGGTCGAGCTCGAGGTCGATCCAGTGGTCGACCTCCTCGATGGGCACGACCAGGACGTGGCCGGGCGCGAGGGGGGCGATGGTGAGGAAGGCCACGCAGCGCTCGTCGCGCCAGACGAAGCGGCCGGGGATCTCGCCGTCGATGATGCGCGTGAACAGCGTGGGCATGAAGGGAGCGTAGGTGCCAAGTGCGATCAGTCGGTCAGGGCGCCGGTGGCGGCGGGCCCACGCTGCCAGTGTTGGCCGACCGACGATCGGGCTCAGTCGGAGTACGGGTTGGGCACCTCGGTCACCGTCAGCTGGGAGATGCCCGGTGGTTCGACGAGAGAGATGTCGGCATGCCCCGACACCGGCAGCGACAAGGACACGACGCCGCAGCGCTTGGCACCGATGGCCCGCTGGACGGAGTCGGGCAGGACGGCCCAGGTCGTGGGCGCCCACACGTGACGACGGTCATCGAAGTCGAGGATGCGGAACTGGTGGATGTGGCCGCTGAGCACGAGGGGGACCGTCGAACCCGAGGCGAGCGCCTCGATCCGTCGACGAGCAACGGTCGGCACGAAGCGGTCGGGAGGGGCGGCGGCCAGCTCGTCCTCCGGTGCTGTGAGCGGCTTGTGGGTGAGGAGCCCGACTGGCCTGTCGTGAGGGACCTGGGCGACCTGCTGTGCCAACCAGATCCACTGGGCTCGCTCGGCCTCCAACCCCGATCCGAACAGTTGAGCGTCGACGGCGAGCAGCGTCCATGCTCCGATCTCACACGACCACCAGTCGTGCCCGATCGTCTCACGCCAGTGGGCCAGCCGATCGGGGTTGACGGTCGCGTCGCCGGGCATGCCGCGTCGCGGGTTGTCTCCGATGTCGTGGTTGCCGGGGATGGCGCGCCACGGGACCGTCAAGCGGTCGAGCTGCTCGCGAGCGGCAACCAGCTCGACGGGATCGTGGCTGGCGTCGGCGGTGAGGTCTCCGAGGTGGATGACCAGGTCAGGTTCGAAATCGTCGATGTAGCCGACGACCACGTCCCAGTTGACCAGCGCGTCGGGCGTCAAAGCCGACAGGTGACTGTCGGAGACCACCACGACCGTCGTCTCCACCCCGGCCACGCTAACGATGCCGACTGCGCCGACACGGACTGGCTCTAGGGATGGGATCGCTCAGGCGCCGTGGCTCACGATGGTCTCCTTCACCTTGGCCACGGCGAAGCCCCACGCCTGGTGGACCGACGTGTCGGGCGGCAAGGCGACCTCGTCGGGGTTGGTGACCACGTCCACGAGCACCGGTCCCTCGGCCGCGAAGGCCTCCCGGATGGTCGGTTCCAGCTCGTCGACATCGGTGACCCGCCATGCCTTGAACCCCATGGCCCGGGCCACTGCGGCCAGGTCGGGGTTGGCCAGCGTGGTTCCGTACTCCGGCAGGCCGACCTGTTCCTGCTCGAGCTTGACCATGCCGAGCCGACTGTTGTCGAACACGACGAGCCGCACCGCCAGATCCTCGCTCACCGCGGTCAGCAGGTCGCCGAGCAGCATGGTGAGGCCGCCGTCGCCGCAGAAGGCGACGACCTCCCGGCTTCGGTCGAGGGCTTGGATGCCCAACGCCTGGGGCATGGCGTTGGCCATGGATCCGAGGTTGAACGAGCCGATGAGCCGGCGCGTCCCGCTCAACCGCACGAAGCGCGACAGCCACACGACCGACATGCCGGTGTCGGCGGTGAACACGGTGTCGGGCCCGGCCACCTCGTCGATCACGGCGGCGACGGCCTCGGGCCGGATCTTCGAGCTGGGGTTCTCAGCGACCGTGCGCACCTTCGCCAGGAGGCGTCCGGTACGAGACGCCTTCGATCCGTCCGGATCGACGAGCGCCTGCTGGTCCGCGGTCCAGCGTTCGTAGCGCTCCCGGGCCGCGTCCAGGTGGCTCCGATCGCTCTTGACCTGCACCCGGTCGCGCAGGGCCGACATGGTCGGCCCGGCGTCGGCCACCACCGCGAGATCGACGGGGGTGCGGCGGCCGATGTGGGCGCCGTCGCGATCCACCTGGATGGTCGTCGCCGCGGCCGGCAACCAGTCCGGGTACGGGAAGTCGGTGCCCAACATGAGCAGCACCTCCGCCGCGTCCAGGGCGAGCTTGGTCGCCGGGTTGCCGATGAGGCCGCTCTGGCCGATCTCGAAGGGGTTGTCGTGCTCGAGGCCCTCCTTGGCCTTGAGGGTGAGGACGATCGGCGCGGCGAGCCGGTCGGCGAGGGCGAGGAGCGCCTGGCGATCGCCGATGGCGCCGCGTCCAGCGAGGATCGTCACCGTCGACGCCTGGTCGATCATCTGGACCGCCGCCGTCAGCACCTCGTCGTCGGCGACGAGCGTTGGCCGCCGGAGCACGCGCAGCGGGCGGGGGTCGCCGGGCACGTCGAGCTCACCTACGTCGCCGGGCAGCGACAGGATCGCGACCCCAGGCGCGGCGTAGGCGGCGTTGACCGCCTGCTCGAGCAGCCGAGGCATCTGCACCGCCGAGCTGATCGTGGCCCGAAAGGCAGCCACGTCGGCGAACAGGGCGTCGTTGTCCACCTCCTGGAAGTAGTCGCTGCCGATCTCGGCGAGCGGCACCTGACCGCAGAGGGCAAGCACCGGCGCCTTGGACTTGGCGGCGTCGTAGAGACCGTTCAGGAGGTGTATCGACCCTGGGCCCACGGTGCCCATGCACACCCCGATGGTGCCCGACACCTGGGCCTGGGCTCCCGCCGCGAACGCCCCGACCTCCTCGTGGCGCACCCCGACCCAGGCGATCCGCTCGTCGCGGCGGATGGCGTCGGTGACCGGGTTGAGGGCGTCGCCGACCACCCCCCACACCGTCCTCACCCCCAGCTCGGCCAGCCCGGTCACGATGGTCTCGGCGACGTTGGCCATGTGCTCGTGTCCGTCCTCGCTCCTGGGCCGAGGGCGTCGACCAGCGCAGTCAGCTCCAGGGCTCCGAGTTCGTCCGGGCCGCTTCTCTGCCCATGGTCGCACGCGCCCGCGGCTGGGGACCGACAGGTCGTCCCAGGGGCCCCAGCGGCCCGCGAGCGCAGCGAGCCAAGAGCGGACCAGCGCGGCATCTGTCACCGGCGGCGCCAGCCGCTGCGCCCTAAGCCCCAAGCACTCTGCGACGTACACTCTGATCGTGACCACGGCCGCCACGCCTGAGCCGCTGGCCGAGCGGCTGGCCGCCGACGGGGTGCCCGTCGAGGGTGAGGACCGGATCCTCACCCTGCCCAACCTCATCACCCTGGTGCGGCTGTCGTGCCTGCCGGTGTTCCTGTGGCTGCTGTTCGGCCGCGACGACCGGGTGTGGGCAGCCAGCCTGCTCGGCGCGCTGGGGGCGACCGATTGGATCGACGGCTACATCGCCCGGCGCTGGCACCAGGTGTCGACGGTGGGCAAGGTGTTCGACCCGGTCGCCGATCGCCTGCTGTTCTTCGTCGCTGGCGTCGCCATCATCGTCGACGGCAGCGTGCCGCTCTGGGTGGCTTGGCTGGTGCTCGGCCGCGAGGTGGTCGTCACCGTCGCCACCCTTGGGCTGGCTGCGGCCGGAGCCCGCCGCATCGACGTCACCTGGTGGGGCAAGGCGGGCACGTTCGGCCTCATGTGGGCCTTCCCCATGTTCCTGGCCTCCCACGGCAAGCTGTTCTGGCGGGAGCAGGCCGAGTGGCTGGCATGGGCCACCACCGCACCAGGGCTCGTGTTCTCCTACGTGGCCCTGGCCCTGTACGTGCCGCTCGGGCTGAAGGCGCTCCGCGAGGGCCGGGCCGAGCGAGAGGCCGCACCGGCCACGCCTTCGGGAGCGGCTGGCAGCGCCCGGTAGGTTCGACCCGGTGAAGGCCGTCATCATGGCCGGCGGCGAGGGCTCGCGCCTCCGGCCACTCACCTCCCACACGCCCAAGCCCATGCTCCCGCTGGCCAACCGGCCGATGATGGAGCACATCGTCGGGCTGCTGAGGAGCCACGGCTTCACCGAGATCGTCGTGACGGTCGCCTTCCTGGCCAACCAGATCCGCACCTACTTCGACGACGGGTCGGACTTCGGCGTGGAGATGGTCTACGCCACCGAGGAGCAGCCCCTCGGCACCGCCGGGTCGGTGCGCAACGCCCGCGAGGTGCTCGACGACCGGTTCCTCGTCATCTCCGGCGACGTGGTCACCGACATCGACCTGAGCGCCATCGTGGCCACCCACGAGGAGAACAAGGCGCTGGCCACGATCGGCCTGTACTCCGTCGAGGATCCCCTCGAGTTCGGCATCGTCATCACTCGAGAGGACGGCTCGATCGAGCGGTTCCTCGAGAAGCCCACCTGGGGCCAGGTGTTCAGCGACACGGTCAACGCGGGCATCTTCGTGCTCGAACCCGAGATCTTCGACCACATCGCCTCGGACCGACCCGTCGACTTCTCGAGCGAGGTGTTCCCGAAGCTGCTGGCCGACGGGGCCCCGCTCTTCGGTGCCGTCGCCGAGGGCTACTGGGAGGACGTGGGCAACCTCGAGGCCTACGTCCGAGCCCACCGCCACGTGCTCGACGGCACGGTGGCCCTCGACGTCCCCGGCTTCAGCCTGCGCGACGGCGTGTGGCTGGGGGAGGGGGCCGAGGTCGACCCCAGCGCCGAGATCGTGGGCAGCGCGATCATCGGCCCGGGCTGCCGGGTCGGCGCCAGCGCCCGGATCGGGCCCTACGCCGTGCTCGGCCGCAACTCCCGCGTCCGCGCCGACGCCGTAATCGAGCGCTCGGTCGTCCACGAGAACGTGTACCTCGGGGAGGGCACGCGGCTGCGGGGCGCGGTGATCGGTCGGTCGAGCGAGGTGCGCCGGGGCGCCCGATGCGACGAGGGCTCGGTGCTCGGCGACGAGTGCTTCGTGGGCGAAGAGGCAGTCGTCGGCGCAGGGGTCAAGGTGTACCCGTTCAAGACGATCGAGGCCGGGGCCACGGTCAACTCCTCCATCATCTGGGAGTCGCGGGGCGCCCGCAGCGTCTTCGGTTCCTCACGGGTCTCGGGCCTGGCCAACGTCGACATGACTCCCGAGCTGGTGGCGCGGATCGCCATGGCGTGGGCCACGACCCTGCCCAAGGGCAGCACCGTCGTCACGTCGCGCGACTCCAGCCGGGCCGCCCGGATGCTCAAGCGTGCGGTCATGGCCGGGCTCAACTCGGCGGGGGTGAACGTCTCGGACCTCGAGGTCGCGTCCATGCCCGTCACCCGGTTCGCGGTGAGGCGACCGGTCGTGGCCG
>Ga0136617_10004347_pt1 | contig 12691 bp, 11 predicted proteins | sample AntDrymUQ3222106_2_FD_129672 | JGI IMG/M metagenome (GOLD analysis project Ga0136617, IMG submission 129672) | Polar desert sand microbial communities from Dry Valleys, Antarctica - metaG UQ322 (21.06) | ecosystem: Environmental > Terrestrial > Soil > Desert | place: Antarctica: Dry Valley...
ATCTATAGTAACCACTGCAAGGAGGCTCGAAGAGAACATGTCCGAGAAAGCAAGAGCCAGAAGCGCTCCGGCGCGCAACGTGGCCCTGATCCTGGGCTTTCTACTAGTCGCGGCGGTGGGCGCGGCAGCCCTCGCTAGCGTTGCCGTGCAGGCTCAGGCGCTGGGCGCCGCGCCAGCGGAGCTTACGGAAGAGGAACTACTCTCCCGGATTACGGCTGGCCCCGAGAGCACCCCGGACTTCAGCGCGACCGTCACCGTGGAGCAGACGATAGTGCCGGAGGGCCTGCTCGGCGCCTCTCAGGGCAACGGCGCGGGAAGCTCCGGCCCTCGCTCCGCCCGCATCTGGCACGGCGATCAGGACCAGTTCAGGGCTGAGCTTCTAGGCCAGAACGGAGACCAAATCTTCGTCAAAAACGGCTCCGAGATAAGCGCCTACGACGGCGCTACGAACACCCTACGCACCGGCCAGAAGCCCGAGGCTGCGAAAGAGCAGCGTCCGGAGCGGGCCGCGAGCCCCGAGGAGATAAACGAGGTTCTCGCGGAGATCTCCCCGACCAGCAACCTCTCGACCGGCGACCCGGTCCTGGTAGCGGACCGATGGGCCTACCCGCTGACACTCGAACCGAAGGACAAGAGCCTGACCTTGATCGAAAGAGCCGACGCGTTCGTGGACGCGGAAACATTTGTGCCGCTCTCGTTCGAGCTATACGCCGAGAACAACCCCGAGCCCGTAATCCGCTACGAGGCCAGCGACTTTCAGGTCGGCGACGTACCCGACGAGCGCTTCCAGTTCGAAACACCGCCGGGCGCCACGGTTGAGGCGATGGAGAAGCCCGGCAACGACGAAGAGCAGGGCGAAGAAGGCAGGGAGTACAGGGAGCCCCAACAGGTCGCGTCGATCGAAGAGGCGCAGCAGATCGTCGGCTTCCCGGTCGGACAGCTAAACGCCCCCGGTGGTAGAGAGTTAGCCGAGGTCCGGGTCGCCGAGTCCGAGGGTGTTATCCAGACCTACGGCACCGGCTGGGGTAGCGTGACCCTCGTGCAGAAGCCCGAGAGCGCGGAAGAGGTACAAGATGGTGAGTCGCAGGGAGAGGACTCAGGCCGCGAGGGTGGTCAGCAGTTCGAGGTCCCGACGGTAGACCTCGGGGGTGTGGAGGCGAAGGAGATCTCGACCCCGATAGGCACGGCGCTCTCGTGGAACGTGGATGGGGTTTCGTACCACCTCGTGGGCAGCGCCCCCGCCGCCGAACTCGAAGAGGCCGCCCGCGGACTACTTCGTTAGGCCAGGACAATGACTAATAAAGACGGGACCGGTAGGGAGCCGGTCCTCGAGGTCCGGGGGTTGACCAAGAAGTTCGGCGACTTCGTCGCGGTTCGGGACCTGAGCCTGGCGGTGCGGCGGGGAGACGTCTACGGTTTCCTCGGGCCGAACGGGAGCGGAAAGAGCACTACGATCCGGACGATTTTGGGGCTCATCAAGCCTACGAGTGGGGAGATCCGGGTCTTCGGCCGACCCGTGGGCGGTCCCGGCGGTCGTGAGGGTTTGGCGGGTTTCGTGGACGCACCGGGCTTCTATGGCTACCTCTCGGCGCGGGACAACCTCAGGATACTGGCGGCTGCTGACAAGCGTAAGAAGGAGCCGCCGTTCGCGCGGGTTCTGGAGACGGTGGGGCTCTCGGAGAGGTCACGGGACAAGGTGAAGACCTACTCCACAGGTATGAAGCAGCGGCTCGCCATCGCGGCGGCGTTGCTGCGGGAGCCGGAGTTCTTGATACTGGACGAGCCGACGAGCGGGCTGGACCCGGGCGGTATGCGCGATATCCGGGCGCTCGTCCGCCGGCTTGCGGGTGAGGGACTCACTATCTTCCTCTCCAGTCATCTACTCGTGGAGATCGAGCAGCTCTGCAACCGGGTCGCCGTGATCGGCCACGGCCGCCTCCTGGCTGAAGGCACCCTCGCCGAGGTCGTCCAGGGAACGAACGGGCATCTCAACTACCGGCTCGTTGTCGGGGACGCTGAAGGTGCGCTGCGGGTGCTCGAAGATAGTGCCTCCTCGGTCGCAGCTTCCAGTCTCGACGCGGAGACGGATAGGATGGAGGGAACCTCGGGCGAGGAGATACGTCTCTCGGTTGGGCCGGAGGGAGCGGGGCCGGTGGTGCGAGAGTTGGTTACCGGAGGGGTCGAGGTTCGGGCGCTCGTACCGGTGCGGCCGAATCTGGAGGACCTGTTTCTGGAGCTGACGGAGGGCGGCAGACGATGATCCGGTGGGAGTTGTACAAGCTCTTGCGGCAGCGGCGGACCTTTTTGGGGCTCGGGGCGATAGCGCTGGTACCGATACTGTTCGTGACCGCGATACAGATAACGCGTGAGGGACCGGACGGAGGCGAGGTGCCGTTCGCAGCGCAACTACTAGAGAATGGGCTGGTGGTGCCCCTCATAACGCTGGGCTTCGCCACGTTCGTCCTCTTGCCACTCGTGGTGGCGTTCGTCGCCGGTGACTCCATAGCCGGCGAGACCTCCGCCGGTACCCTGAAGACGATCCTCGGCCGCTCGGTGGGCCGCACGGAGCTATTCTTCTCGAAAGCGGCGGCTGTTCTGGTGTACTGCCTCGTAGCGCCTGCGGTACTCGTGGGCGTGGGGCTCATCGCCGGGTATTTCGCGGGCGGGTTCGAGCCGCTTGCCGGACCGGGCGGCGCGCCTATCAGCGTCGGGCGCGGCATCGCGCTCGTGTGGAGCGGCGCCGGCCTCGTGGCGCTGCCCTTGCTGGGGTTGGCGGCGTTTGCGATCTTCCTCTCAGTCACCACCCAGAACTCTTTGGGCGCGGGTGTGGGCGCCGTGGTCCTCGTCCTGCTCCTCCGGCTCGCCTCCGGCCTTGGGCTGGCCGGTCCCCTGGAACCTTACCTCCTCACCAGCCAGTTCGAGGCGTGGCTGAACCTTACCCGCGACCCCATAAACTGGGAGCCCATAATCCGCTCCGTCTGGGTCAGCCTCCTCTGGACCGCGGCCTTTCTCGCGGCAGCCTGGGCTGTCTTCGTCCGGCGCGACGTGTTGAGTTAGCGATCGGCTCCCGGCAAGAGCCGGTTGTGGAAGAGCGGTATCCTTGCGCGGCTTACGTTCGGGTAGGCGATACGAGACGGGGCCGCGGCGTGGCCCAGTCTCATTGGTGCTCGCTAGAGGCTTTTAGCCATCGTGCAGGCCTTCGTGCGTTTTGCGCATACACCGGTTCTCAATATAAGCGAGGCCCCCTTCCTCGGCTATCCGGCGCGCCTCCTCGCTCTCGATGCCTATCTTGCAGCCACAACGTTCTTGCCCCGGCCCGAACCGCGTCCTCGGCGGCCTCGGGGGTCTTTTCGGGAGGTAGGAAGACGTCCACCACGTCTACCTCCTCGGGGATCTGCTCGACCGTCTCGTAGGCGCGCTCCCCGAGCACCTCTTCCTCTTTCGGGTTGACCGGGATGACGCGGTAGCCCTGCTCTTTGAGGTAGCTGCCAACCTCGTTGCTCGGCTTCTCCGGGTCGTTGGAGAGCCCAACGACCGCGATGGTCTTCGCCTCCCTGACGATGATCTCGGGATCCGGGTTGGTCATCTGCTGCTCCTTTCGGATGTCTGGGCGTCGTAGCGGCTATCACTCATCTTACACATCGGCGAAACCAAGGACCCCGCACTCCCAACCGGGATCGTCTGTAAATGCGCTGCTCCGGATCACCTCTCGTCGGCTACAGCGATTTGTACGCCGCGAGCCGTTCCACGATACCCAGCTTCGAGCGTTCGAGGCGCTCAACGACGAGACCCGCGCTTTGGACGTGGCGCAAGGGCTCGCGCAGGAGGTGGTCTTGTTCGAGGAGGACGGTAAGCGGATCGAGAACGCGTTGCAGCAGCCGCACGGGCAGGAAGGGGCTCCGGACGTGCTCCAGGAGGAGCAGGCGTCCGCCGGGACGCAACACTCTCGCGGCTTCGGCCACAGCCCGGCGGTCGTCGGGTATGGTGCAGAGAGCCAGCGTGGCGACTACCGTATCGAAGGAGGCTTCCGGGAAGGGCACGTTCTGGGCGTCGCCCTCGCGCAGGTCGGCCTCGATACCGATCTCGCTTGCGCGGCGGTGGGCAATTGCTAGCATCTTCGGGCTCAGCTCGATGCCGGTGAGACGTATGTCCCGGGGGTAGAAGGGAAGGTTGCGGCCGGTCCCTACCGCCATCTCCAGGACCGTACCTCGGGCACGGGAGCAGACCCACTCCCGGCCTTCACCGAAGAATATCCTCTCGAACCAAGCGATGATCCGGTCGTAGCTCTCGGCGCTACGGTCATAGTGGCGCCGGACGCGTTGCGTGTTGCCGCCGGAGTTCACGGGAGACTGTCCTTCTCGCGCCGGCGCTACAGTGTCACGGCGATGCGGATAGGATTCTCTATCTTCTCGTGCAGGTACTCGAGGGCCGTGTTCACTTCCTCCAGGGGAAAGGTGTGGGTGATGGACTCTTCGAGGTTCAGCCTCCCGGAGGCGGCGAGCTGCACGAGCTGCTCGATGTTGCGCTTTGTGAAGCCGTACGAGCCGAGGAAGGAGATCCCCTTGCGTACGAACTCGGTCGGGGGGACGATGTTTATCGGGTCGGCGCCCAGACCCGCAACGACGACCCTGCCCCCCATCACCACCGATTCGACGCACTGCGCGATAGTCTCCTGAAGCCCGACGAACTCCGCCGCCACGTCGACGCCCAGGCCTCCGGTCGCCTCCTGAATAGCCTCGACCGGAGGGGTCTGTTGGGGATCGATGGTCAGGTCCGCGCCCATTTGCGCGGCGCGTTCGAGCTGCCCTTCGCGAGGGTCCACGACTATTATCTTTTGCGCCCCCAAGAGCCGCGATATCTGGACGGCGTGCAGCCCGAGGCCGCCCGCCCCGAAGATGGCGACGGTCTCCCCGGCCCGCAGCGCGGCCCGCTCGGCCATCGCCTGAAAGGGCGTGGCGACGGCGTCGGTGATGATCGCGCCGACCGTAAACGGCACGTTCTCGGGCAGCCGCACCAAATTCTTCGCCGGCACCGCCAGGTACTCGGCCAGGGCGCCGTTCGCCTGGATGCCCAGGATCCTGCGCTCCAGGCATACGTTGGTGTGGCCGGTGATGCAGTTCCGGCACGAAGAACAGAAGAGCAGCGGCGTCACGGCCACCCGGTCGCCCTCTTCCCAGCCTTCGACCCTCGCTCCCGTCGCCGCCACGACGCCGCTGGGTTCGTGGCCCAAAGTTATAGGGGTGAACGGGGTCGGCGTCACCCCCTCGAAGACGATATGCACATCCGAGCCACAGAGCCCGACGGCCTTCACCTGCACGAGCACCTCGTCCTCCCGGATCCCGGGGACGGGAATGTCCTCCAGTTGCAACGGCTCGTTCACCTCACGGAAGCGGGCCGCCGTCATGTTCGTCGGTGTCATCGTTCTCCTCTCTTTGGGCTACCGCCTCTTTGTCCAGCCGCAGGCCGAGGACTACGAGGTCGCGTTCGATGCCGTCGAGTTCCGCCACCTTCGGGAAATGCGCCCAACGCTCGAACCCGAAGCTCTCGAACAGCTTTATGCTCGGCTCGTTGTGGGCGAAGATGCCACCGGTCAGGGTATTGAGACCTAGCGCAGGGGCACGTCGTATAGCTTCCATGAGCAACCCGCGTCCGACCCCTTTTCGGCGGTGGTCCTTGTGGATGTAGACGCTGACCTCCGCGGTCGCGTGGTAGGCGGGACGCCCATCGTAGAACGAGCTAAGGCTGAGCCAGCCAGCGATCTCCCATCGGATTCGGTTACCCAAAATGGGTGGATTGCAGGGTCGTGCTCGTAGAACCAATCCCTACGGCTCTGAATGGAGACCGGCTCGGTGTCGGCGGTAACCATTCGGGTCGGAACGGTAGAGTTGTAAATCTCCACGATGTTCGGCAGATCGGCCTCCACTGCGTCGCGTATGTTTATGGACGCTTCCAGGCTACTTCGCCTTCGCTATTTTCTCCTGCTCCTTCTCCTGGAGCTCGCGCCAGAGGATCTTGCCGGAGCCGCTCTTTGGTAGCTCGTCTATGAATTCGACGCTTCTCGGGCACTTGTAGGCGGCCATCTTGCCTCTGGCCCACTCGACGATGTCCTCACCGGTGGCGTCCTCTCCTTCCCGAAGGACGACCATCGCCTTGGCGGCCTCGCCGCTGCGCTCGTCGGAGACGCTTATGACGCAGGCCTCCTGGATGGCCGGATGCTCGTAAAGCATGCTCTCGACCTCTGCGGGCCAGACGTTGTAGCCGGAGACGTTGATCATGCGCTTTAGCCTGTCGACCATGAAGAAGTAGCCTTCCTCGTCGCACATCCCGATGTCGCCGGTCCTAAAGAAGCGTTTGCCGTCCCGCTCGAAGAAGGATTCCTCGTTGGCCTCGGGCCGGTTCCAGTACCCCTTCATCACCTGGGGACCGCTGGAGACGATCTCACCCTCCTCCCCCACGCCGACCTCTTCGAGCGTCTCGGGATCGACCACGCGGGCGTCCACGTCGAAAGAAGGGATGCCGAGGCACTGGAGCTTCGGACGGTCGGGCGGGTTCATGTGCGTCTGGGCTATGGTCTCGGAGAGGCCGTAGCCCTCCACGTAGCGCATGCCGGTCAGCTCTTCGAGCTTCTCGCCGACCGCCGCCGGCAGGGGCGCCCCGCCGCCGCCGACGAACAAGAGCGAGGAGAGATCATACTCCCCTATCTCCGGGTTGGAGAGGAAATCCACGACCATCGTGGAGATGTTGGTCCAGTGGGTGGCGCGGTGACGCTGCACGATCTCCGCGCCGGCCTCCTTGTCCCAGCGGGTCATGAGGACCATGTTCGCGCCGCGGTAGAGCGGAGCGTTCATGCTGTGCTCCATCCCGGTCACGTGGAAGAGCGGCAAAGTCGTCAGGACCACCGAGTCCTGCGTCATGCTGGTCCATACCGCGGCACCGATCAGGTTGGCCTGCAGCGTCCGGTGGGTGTGTATGCACCCCTTGGGCTGTCCCGTCGTCCCGGAGGTATACGGCAGACACGCCAGGTCCTCAGCGTCGGCCGTGTGCCCCCCGGGCGTTCGCCCGGCCCCCAGAGCATCGGCCCAGAGGATAGCGCCATCGGGCTCCTCTCGCGCCGCGCGGACAATGTCGGGTACGGGGAGGTCCGTCTCCGCTTCCAGGTAGTCCGAGTAGGCGGCGACGATTACATGCTCCAGGTCACTCTCTTCGACGAGCGGTGAGATCTGGGCGTACATCTCCTGCCCAACGATCGCGGCCTTCGCCCCGGAATCTTGGACGTAGTGCGCAAGCTCTCCGGTCAGGAGCATTGGGTTGGCCGGCACGACCACGGCGTCCGCGCGCAGGATTGCGTAGTAGGAGATCACGAATTGCGGGCTGTTCTGCATGTATAAAACGACCCGATCGCCCTTCTCCACACCGAGGTCGTTTTGAAGGTATCCGGCCAGGGCGTTCGCCCCGTCACGCAGGCGCCCGTAAGGAATTTCGGACCCGTAGTAGATGATGGCCGTCTTTTCCGGGTATCTTTCGGCCGAGACCTCCAGGTTATGGTAGACGCTCGTCTCCGGCAGGGTCAGGGCGCGTGGCAGCCGCCCCGGCCAGAACTCGAAGTGCCTCTCGTTCAACGTGTTCCTCCTTAGTTACCCGTAAAGCTTGGGTCGCGCTTCTCGAAGAACGCGGCGATGCCCTCCTTGTGGTCCCGCGTGTAGCCGCAGAACGTCTGGCCCACGGCCTCGGCTTCGAGGGCGGCGGCGAGGTCGGCCTCGAAGCTCTTGCGCAGGGTCTGCTTGATCCTCCCGAGCGCCAACGTCGGCAACCCGGCGAGCCGTCCCGCGAGCGCCGCGGTTTCTTCCTCCAACTTCTCGTCCGGGACGACCTTGTTTACCAAACCCACGCGGTGCGCCTCATCCGCGTCCAGTGCCTCGCCGAGCATGCTCATCTGCATCGCGCGGCCCAAACCCACGATGCGCGGAAGAAAGAACGAGACCCCGGCGTCGGGGATGAGCCCTATCTTTATGAACGCGACGGAGAACTTCGCGCTATCGGCGGCGAGGCGCAGGTCACAGGCGAGGGCGAGTCCGAGGCCCGCGCCGTAGACTGGGCCGTGCAGCGCCGCGACTATGGGCTTCTCTATGCCTACCATGCGCGTGATCAGGCGTCCGTAGGTCTTCCGGAGGTACTCCCCAAGATCGGGACCATCCGGGTTGCCGTCGCTCTCTATTACGTCAGCCAGGTCGGCCCCGGCGGAGAAGCCCTTACCTTCACCGCGCAGCACGATGCACCTTACGTCGTCGTCCGCGGCGGCCTCGCCGAGAGCGGCGTGCATCTCCTCGTGCAGGGCGCCGTTGAAGGCGTTCAAGACCTTGGGGCGGTTCAGGGCGATGGTCGCTACCCCGCTGTTCTTCTCGAAGAGGATGGTCTCGTACACTCTCGCGTCTCCTTTATTCGGCGACGGGATGTCCCCGCGCGGGACAGGCGCGGAGCATCCCTTGCGGGCTTTCGAACTATCTCCGGTGCGACGCCTAGCTCTGAGCCTCCGGGGTGAGTTGGCGACCGTCCGTGGTCTCTTCTTGTATGTCGCGTTGGTAGGTCTCCGCGCCGGCGAAGATGGCTATAAGCTAGTTAGCCGACACCGAACCTTCCGTCGCGGCGCCTTCCTGTTTCGCCATGTCCTCGCCCATCTCTCCCTCGAAGGTCTCCGTTATGAGGTAGACGGAAATGAAGGTGACGGCGGCCATAAAGAGGATGTAGAAGGAGACCGAGAGCGAGGTCTCGAAGTACGTGAGCAGCGAGACCATGATGGTCGGGGCGAGTCCGCCCGCGAAGACGGAGGCGAGTTGGTACCCCATCGAAGCTCCGGAGTAGCGCACGCGCGCGCTGAACATCTCGGAGAAGAGCGCCGCCTGAGGGCCGTACATCATGCTCAAGAAGAGTTGCCCGATGGTGAGCGCCAGGGTGATAAGCAAGAAAGATCCGGTGTCCACGAGCCAGAACATCGGGAAGCCCCAGAGCCCGAGGAGTAGTGCTCCGGTCAGGTACACCGGGCGGCGTCCAACTCGGTCGGAGAGGGCGGCCCAAAACGTGAGGAAGAAGATCTGGGCGAAGCTGGAGATAAGGACCGCGAAGAGCATCGTCTGCCTCTCCAGCCCCAGGTCCCTGGTGCCGTAGTCGAGCATGCCGGTGATCATCACGTAGAACGCCCCGTTGACGACGAAGAACGCGCCCCCGGCGAGAAGGACCTGCCGCCAGTGGTCCCGGAACACCTCGAACAGCGGCGAACGCTGCGGTGTCCCGTCCGCCGAATCCTCCTGCTGCTTCTCCTGCAACTGCCGGAACGCCGGCGTCTCTTCTACCTTGAGTTGGATGTACAGCGCCAGCCCGATGAGGACGATGCTGGCCAGGAACGGTATGCGCCAGCCCCAGGCGTTGAACGCCTCCGGGGTCATCAGCGCCCCGAGTATGAGGAAGGACGCGTTCCCGAGGACGAGCCCGATGGGCACCCCCACCTGGGCGAAGCTCCCGTAGAAGCCCCGCTTCCCGGGCGGGGCATACTCCGTCGCCAAAAGGACCGCGCCGCCCCACTGCCCGCCGACGGCGAGCCCCTGGCAGAAACGGAGCACGAAGAGCAGTATCGGCGCGAGTATACCGATGGTCGCGAAGGTTGGCATGACGCCCACGAGCGTCGTAGCGACGCCCATCACTAGGAGTGCCATGACGAGGGTCGGTTTGCGGCCGAGCTTGTCCCCGAAGTGTCCGAAGAGCGCCCCGCCGACCGGCCTCGCCACGAAGCCGACCGCCGCCGTGCTCAGGGAGGCCAACACCGCCGCGGTCTCGCTAATCTCCGCCGGGAAGAACAGCGCCGGGAAGATCAAAGCCGCCGCCGTCAGATAGATGAAGAAGTCGTACCACTCGATGGAGCTACCCGCGCAGGCCGCTAAAGCGACCTTCCTTATGGTAGCCGGACTCGGGGCCGCTTCCCCCGTACTGGAACTAGTCATTCGTGCCTCCCGTAACTGCTTCCCCCACGAACCAAAGAGCCCGCGAGCATCCGCCTACTCCGACGATCTCGAACCGCTGCCTGTCGAACTGTTCTATAAGGCACCCTTTCCCCAGGATCCGCTGCCCGCAGGGTAGTTTACGGCGGGTCCTAAGTCAATCACCGCTTTCGAGACTTCAGCTCTGGTTCCTCCCGGCCTGCTCCACGAAGAAGTCCAGGGATTCGGGGTTGCTTAGGGAGTCTCTGCTGACCGCTTCTTCGGGCGGGGCGCCGCCCAGTATCTTCTTGACCGGCACCTCTACCTTCTTGCCGTTGAGGGTTCGGGGCAAGTCATGGACGGCGATGACCTCGTTGGGGACGTGCCGGGGCGAGGTGCTCTCGCGGATGCTGCCTTTGATCTTCTTTACGAGGTCGTCGTCCAGTTCGCGGCCTTCTTCGAGGATCACGAAGAGCGGCATATAAGCGTCCCCGTTGGCCTTCTGGACGTCAACTACGAGGCTGTCCCGAACCTCCTCGACCTTTTCGACGGCGCGGTAGATCTCGCTGGTCCCCATCCTCACGCCGCCGCGGTTGATAGTCGAATCGCTTCTACCGTAGATCACGGCGCTCCCGTCGGGCTTCACCTTGATCCAATCCCCATGCCGCCAAATCCCGGGATACTCGTCGAAGTAGCTCTCCCGATACCTCTCCCCCTCCGGATCGTTCCACAAATACAACGGCATCGAGGGCATCGGCTCGGTAATAACCAACTCCCCGACCTCGTCTATAACCGGCCGCCCCTCCGCGTCATAAGCCTCGACCTTCGCCCCCAGAGAACGGCACTGCAACTCCCCGGTTCGTACCGGCAACAGCGGACACCCGCCAACGAACGCCGTACACAGGTCCGTCCCGCCGCTCGTCGAGAAGAGCCACAGGTCGCGCTTTACGTGCTCATAGACCCAGTCGAACCCTTCCGGGGGCAGCGGAGAGCCGGTGGAGCCTATGCCCTTCAGAGCGGAGAGGTCGTAGTCGCGTCCGGGCTCGATGCCGGCCTTCATGCAGCTCGTCAGGTAGCTCGCGCTGGTCCCGAAGCAGGTCATGCCGGTCTCTTCGGCAAACTCCCAGAGAACGTTGAGGTCCGGGTGGCCGGGGCTGCCGTCGTACATGAGGATGGTCGAACCGGAGAGCAGGCCACCGACGACGACGTTCCACATCATCCAGCCCGTCGTGGTGAACCAGAAGAACTTGTCCTCCGGTGAGAGATCTATGTGCAGGTGTGTCTTCTTGAGATGCTCCAGCAGGATGCCACCCTGGCCCTGCACGATGGCCTTCGGCAAGCCCGTCGTCCCGGAGGAGTACAGCACCCAGAGCGGATGGTCGAATGGCACTTGCTCGAATTCGAGTTCCGCGCTCTCGTGCTGCGCGAGCAGGTCATCCCAGAGGACCACGTCTTCGAGGCCGCTCGTGTCGGGCTCTTCGTTGAGGTATGGGATGACGACGGTCTTTTGGAGAGAGGGGATCTCCTGTTGTAGCCTCGCAACCACGTCGACGCGATCGTAGTCCTTGCCGCCGTAGCGGTAGCCGTCCACGGCGAAGAGGACCTTCGGCTCTATCTGAGCGAAGCGGTCCACGACGCTCCCCGCCCCGAAGTCCGGCGAGCAGCTAGACCACACGGCCCCGATAGAGGCGCAGGCGAGAAAGGCGATCAAAGCCTCCGGCACGTTCGGCGCATACGCCGCGACCCGATCCCCACGCCTGATACCCAGCTCCTTCAGGCCCGCGGCCACGGCGGCGGTCTTGCTTTCGAGCTCGCGCCAGGATACTTCGGAAAGCGGCCGAATCTCCGACCGGTGCAACACGGCCGGCTCGTCCGGCCTCGCATGGCGGAAGGCGTGCTCGGCGTAGTTCAACTCGGCGCCGGGGAACCACTGCGTCCCCGGCATCTCGTGGCTGCCGAGCACCTTCTCGTAAGGCTTCGATGACTTTACGTCGAAGTACTCCCAGAGCGAGGCCCAAAAACCTTCGAGGTCCGTAACCGACCACTCCCACAGGTCTTCGTAGCTCTCAAACGCGCGGTCCTTTTCTTCTTCAAGCCACCGCATGTAGCGGGTAATGCTGGCGTTCTCCTTGAGCTCTTCTGAGGGCTCCCAGAGCAGGGTCCCCTCGGCTGCCTCGGTCATGCTTGCCCCTTTCCCTTTCTTCCGCCGGTATCCAGGATATGTCTGATTACCACTGGGCGGTTGCCGCGCCGTCCATGGTCAGGGAGGCTCCGGTGATGAATGATGCCTCCGGGGTACAGAGAAAGGCGACGAGTTCGGCGACCTCCTCGGGCTCGACGAGGCGTTTGATCGCCGGCCCCGTGAGCATCACTTTTTCTATGACCTCGTGTTCCGGAATCCCTCGGGTCCTGGCCTGGTCGGCGATTTGACCCTCCACGAGCGGCGTCCTCACGTAAGCCGGACAGATCGTGTTCGACGTCACGCCTCTGGGGCCTCCCTCCAATGCGATAACCTTCGAGAGACCTTCCAGACCATGCTTGGCGGAGATGTAGGCCGCCTTGAACGGCGAGGCGCGCAAACCATGCACGGAGGAAATGTTGACCACACGCCCCCAACCCTTCTCATACATCCCCGGCAGCGCCTTCCGCACGATCCTGAACGGCGCCTCCAGCATAACCCGCAATATCATCGAAAACCGCTCCGGCGGGAAATCCTCCATAGC